>Ga0302323_100002932_pt1 | contig 13869 bp, 16 predicted proteins | sample Fen_T0_3_FD_201950 | JGI IMG/M metagenome (GOLD analysis project Ga0302323, IMG submission 201950) | Peat permafrost microbial communities from Stordalen Mire near Abisko, Sweden - Fen_T0_3 | ecosystem: Environmental > Terrestrial > Soil > Wetlands > Permafrost | place: Sweden: Abisko... | reverse complement strand
ATCCAGGTCAGCGGCGGCGGTTCCGGCATCGGCTTCGCCGCGCTGCAAAACCAGACCACCGATTTGTGCGACGCGTCGCGCAAGGCCAAGCCGGCGGAGATTGCCAATTGCCTCAAGGCGTTTGGCAAACGTCCGACGGAATACAAGGTCGCGCTGGACGGCCTTTCGGTCTATGTCAACGGCGAGAATCCGGTCAAGGAACTGACGATTGACCAGCTCGGCGGGATCTTCACCGGCAAAATCAAGAACTGGAAGGAAGTGGGCGGCCCGGACGCGCCGATCACCATTTACAGCCGCGAAAACAGCTCCGGCACCTATGAATTTTTCAAGGGCGAAATTCTCAAGGGCCAGGACTTCGCGGCCAGCGCCCAGACCATGCCCGGCACGGCGGCCATTTTGCAAGCTGTGAGCAAGGACAAGGGCGGCGTTGGTTACGGCGGGGCCGGCTACGGCGCGGGTGCCAAGCATCTGGCCATCAAAAAGGATGATTCCTCCCCCGCCGTCGAACCCACCGAGGAAAACGTGGAAAACCAGTCCTATCCCATCTGGCGCTATCTTTACGTTTACGTGAATCCCGCCCTGGACAAGGGCGAGACCGGGGCCTACTTGAACTGGATCCGCAGCGACGACGGCCAGAAAATCGTTAAGGATGTGGGTTATTATCCGCTGCCAAAAAATCAACGCCCATGATTTGGTCGCCGGTTCCTCCGGTATTCCGGCGGGCGGACGAGGATTGCAAATTGTGATTCCCGTGCCGCCCGCTAAATGTTTGAAAATGGAAACATTCAACATTCAACATTCAACGCCCAACGCTGAAGCCGGCGCGTCTGTCGCGCTACTTGGGCGTTCGATGTTGAATGTTGAATGTTAAATGTTTTTCCAAAACCAACCCATGCAGCCCGCCACGCAAAAATCCAACGCCCCGCACGGCTGGATGGGCATCCGGCGGGGGCATCATGCGCGTCCGCTCGAATGGCTCGCGGAGAAATTCATCTTTCTCGTTTCGCTCTCGGCCATCTTGATGGTGTTCCTGATCTTCCTGTTCGTGGCGCGCGAAGCCCTGCCGATTTTTCTCGGGCAGACCGACACCGCGTTGGTCCGGAAGGTGATTTCTCCGGCGGAACTGGACAAACTTTCGCCCGCCCGGCTCCAGGAATACCTTGAACTGACGCCGCAACAGTTCGCCGCGATGGACCCGGAGACGCTCAAGTCGCTCATGGAGGTGAAACAGGAGCAGTCGGACGAAATCCCGGCCAATTTTCGCAACGACCCCGACGCGCGCGCGAACACGACGGAATGGCGCTTCCTGGTGCTGCCGCATCAATGGACCGGCTACGACAAACCCGAATACATCTGGCAACCGGTCGGGCAAATCCAGAAATACAACATCATTCCGCTGTTTGTCGGCACGTTAAAGGTGACCCTGATCGGCCTGCTCTTCGCCGTGCCGCTCGCCGTCGGCGCGGCCATTTACGTCTCGCAGCTCGCCCGCCCCCGCGTGCGTGAATTTGTGAAGCCCACCATTGAACTGCTGTCGGGAATTCCCTCGGTGGTGGTGGGCTTCTTCGCGCTGCTCGTCATGGCCACGGTGCTGCAAAATGTCTTCGGCTACCAGACGCGGCTCAATGCCTTCGTCGCCGGCATCGCCCTCGGTTTTGCCGTCATCCCGGTCATCTTTTCCATCGCTGAAGACGCCCTGACCAGCGTGCCGCGCAGCTACGTTCAGGCCGCGCTGGCCCTCGGGGCCTCGCGCTGGCAGACCGCCTGGCAGATTGTTCTGCCCGCCGCCGTGCCCGGCGTTTTCGCCGCAACAGTGCTCGGCTTTGGCCGCGCCATCGGCGAAACCATGATCGTGCTGATGGTCTGCTCCGCCAGCGTGATGTCGTGGAATGTTTTTGATTCGGCGCGCAGCATCACCACCACCATCGCCGCCGAAATGGCCGAGGCGGTCTCCGGCGGGCCGCATTATCGCATCCTCTTCATGCTCGGCGCGCTGCTCTTTGCGGCCACCTTTGTCTCCAACATGATTGGCGAAGTCGCCATCAACCGGTTCAAACTCAGGCTGGAGGGGAAACGATGAAATTGGGGAAACATTCAACATCGAACATTCAACATCGAACACCCAACGGTTCAGCGTTGTACACGGGACGATGCATTGGATGTTGGATGTTGAATGTTGAATGTTCGATGTTGCAGCCAGTAGCTTTCCCCGAAGGTCGCCGATGACTCTCCAGACCCCAGACCCCAGACCCCAGACCCGGCATTTCCGCGCGGAGAAATTTGATTTCTGGTCGTTCTGCTTCAGCGGTCTCACCGGACTGGCCACGCTGTTCATTCTCGGCATTCTCGCCGTGATTCTGCTGAACATCCTCTGGAACGGCTGGCGCGGCCTCTCCTGGCATTTTGTCTCAACGATCCCGAAGAAAGATTTCTTCGACGCCAGCACCACCGGCGTCCTCCCGATGATCGTCGGCACGACCATCCGCGTTATTGTGATGACAATTTTTGTCCTGCCGGTCGGCGTCATTACCGCAATCTACCTCACCGAATATGCGCCCAATACCGCCCTGGTCACGCGCATCATCCGCGCCGCCGTCAATAATCTCGCGGGGGTGCCATCCATCGTCTTCGGTCTGTTCGGCCTCGGCTTCTTCATCAACTTCGTCGGCAAAAACATGGATGCAGTGCTGCACAATCCCGCGGCCGTCTGGGGACAGCCGGCGCTCATCTGGGCGGCGCTCACGCTGGCCGTGATGACCATGCCCGTCGTCATTGTGGCCACCGAGGAATCGTTGAAGGCCATCCCGCCCGGCTTGCGCGAGGCCAGCCTGGCCCTGGGCGCCACCAAATTGGAGACCATTCTTAAAATTGTTTTGCCGCTGGCCCTGCCCGGCATCCTCACCGGCGGCATTCTCGCCGTGAGCCGCGCGGCGGGAGAGGTTGCGCCGATCCTTTTCACCGGGGTCGCGTATTACATGGCGTCGCTGCCGCATCGGGTCACCGACCCGTTCATGGATCTCGGCTACCACGTTTTCGTGCTGTCCACGCAGTCCCCGAACATCGAGCAGACGCGGCCCATCCTGTTTGCGACGGTGCTGGTGCTGCTCATGCTGACGTTTGCCCTGAACCTCGTGGCCATCCTCATCCGCGCCCGCGTCCGCAAGAAAATCCGCGCCCTGAGCTGAAGCGAAATGAAAAACTTTCCAACTGCTGAAATGAATTTGGCCGCCTGCCCCTCACCCCGGCCCTCTCCCCCGGGGAGAGGGAGAATCGTGCACAGTCTCCCGGCAAAGCTGCGGCTGAATCCGGCTCGATCGCCGCACGAGTTATCTAAAACCGACAGCCGCTGTCCCCTCTCCCCGAGGGAGAGGGTCAGGGTGAGGGGTAACGCGATGCAGCTGCGAAACGAACTTTAACCTATGCCCGAAATATCCATCCCCCGGATGACGGTTGCCAACCACCAAGCAACGCGTTCAGCCGGCGCGCCGCTGATCGGAATCGAGCGGCTCTCGCTCCATTACGGCGCCTCCCAGGCGCTCAAAAACATCTCGCTGACGCTTGGTGAAAAGGTCGTGACCGCCCTCATCGGGCCGTCCGGCTGTGGCAAGTCCACCCTGCTCCGCTGCCTCAACCGCATGAATGACCTGATTGACAATGTCCGGATCGAGGGCGGCATCAAGATTGGCGGGCATGATATTTACGGCCCGGAGGTGGACGTGATCGAACTTCGCAAGCGCGTGGGCATGGTGTTCCAGAAATCGAATCCGTTCCCGAAATCCATCTACGAAAATATCGCCTACGGCCTCCGCCTGCACGGTTCGCATAGCAAATCCGGGCTGGATGCCGTGGTCGAGCAAAGCCTGCGCAACGCGGCGTTGTGGGACGAGGTCAAGGACCGGCTGCACTCCAGCGCGCTCGGCTTGTCCGGCGGCCAGCAGCAGCGCCTGTGCATCGCCCGCGCCATCGCCATCCGTCCGGAAATCATTTTGATGGACGAACCGGCCTCCGCCCTCGACCCCATTGCCACCACGCGCGTCGAGGAGTTAATCCTGGAATTAAAAAAGGATTTCACCATCGTCATCGTCACCCACAACATGCAGCAGGCCGCGCGCATCTCGGATTACACCGCATTTTTTTACATCGGCGAACTGATCGAGTTTGATGCCACGGCAAAGATCTTCACCAACCCGGCCAAAAAACAGACGGAAGATTATGTGACAGGACGATTTGGTTGAGTTAGCTTTTCGTGAAATAAGATATGGAAAATCATTTTGAAACGGGACTGGAAGCGCTGCGGCAAAAGATTTTGCTCATGGCCAGCCGCGCCGAGGCCGCCGTCAACCAGTCCGTGCAGGCGCTCGTCCAGCGCGATTACGATCTCGCCGTGCGCGTGCGCGAAGAGGACAATATTATTGATCAGTTCGAGGTCGACATTGACGAAATGGCCATCTTGCTTTTGACCAAGGCGCCGCTCGCCAGCAATCTGCGGCTCATCACCGTGGCCATGAAAGTCTCCCAAAACCTGGAACGCATCGGCGATGAGGCCACGAAGATCGCCAAACGCGCCCGCGACCTCGCGCAGGAGCCGGCCGTGAAGATCAACTTCGACATCAACCGCATGGCCGGCATGGCCCTCGGCATGGTCAAGGATGCGCTCGATTCGTTTGTTCATCGCGATTCCGCCGCCGCCCGCACCATCGTCCCGCGCGACAAGGAAGTGGACGCGCTGAACAAGGAAATCCACCAGTTGCTTGCAGAGCACATGACGCAACATCCCGACACGATCGGACGCTGCCTGCACTGGATTGTCGCCACCAAAAGCCTGGAACGCATCGCCGACCACGCAAAAAACATCGCCGAGGAAGTGGTTTACTTGTGCGAGGCGCAGGACATCCGCCATTTGACCGGCAAGACTGCTGGAGCCGCGCCGGTTTGACTGCCTTCGCCGGCAACCACCGATTGCCCATGAGTCTGCCTGGCGTTCACAACGAGAATTGTGAAATTCCTGGCGGTCGCTCACAACACGGCGACAACGAGTATGGAGTTTGGGTTAAAACAGCATTTGCAAAGCGGGCGGCATATGGTATGCTGCGTCTGTATTATGAGTATAAGCATCATGGCGTTTGTGCTGATGGCCCTGGTTTCAACCCTGTTCATGGCGGCCACGCTGGTCGGCGAAGGAAACATCAAATTGCCAGCGCTGATCCGGACCGGCGACAGCAGCTTGGGCCCGAAATCCGTGAACTGGCTCGGAGCTGCAGCTTTCACCGGCGCGGTTTTGATCTGTATGATTTAAGTGCGGCTTTCGCTGGACCAGGCCCAAAACGGTATCATTTGGCACCGCCATCCTTTCTTCAGACCCAGCAAAAAGCCTTAGTTTCGCTTCCTTGGATAGTATCTGCCTATTTGATGGTGGCAAATTAATGTCATCGTTTTACGTTAAATTACGGATGCCAGTATCAACGCCACCACCACCACTTTGGTGCCGTTGACAAGCATCCATTCAACCCTTTGTGCGAGATTGATTTTTCGTGCGCGGCGCACTCATTTGGATAAGACTTTGCGCGCATGTTCTCCATCCAGCAACTTTTCAGCAAGGGCGACCGTTTTCAGCAGCTGCTTGAAGCCGCCGCCCAGGAATCCCACGAAAGCGTCCGGCTGGTCATCGAGCTGATGAAGTCGCCGCGCAACACGCAGAACCTCGACGACCTCATCCTCGCCCGCCGCAAGGAGAAGAAAATCTCCGAGCAGATCAGCAACGAACTGGTGAAGACATTCATCACCGGCCTGGAACGCGAGGATATCGAGGCGCTCGCGCGCGGTCTCTACCGGATTCCCAAGGCCGCCGAGAAACTGGCCGAACGGCTGGTGATGGCCGGCCATCACCTGGACGGAATTGATTTCTCCAAGCAGGCCGACATGATGACCAAGGCCACGGAAGCGATCCACGAAATGGTCAAACAGCTTCGCGACCTGGAAGACATGGAAAAGATGAAGACGTTCAATGACCGGCTCCAGCTGGTCGAAGTCGAGGCGGACAAATACATGAACGAGCTGCTCCGGGATCTTTACGGCGGCAAATATGACGCCATCCGCGCCATTGTCGTCCGCGATATTTATGAGCTGATGGAAAAGATCGTTGACCGCTGCCACGACGCCGGCAACGTGGTCATGCAAATCGTCCTGAAAAATTCCTGACGCGCGATGACCCTCATCCTGCTCGTCATCTTCATCGCCCTGGTGTTCACCTACATCAACGGCTTTCACGACACCGCCAACTCCATCGCCACCGTCGTCTCGACCAAGGTGCTCACGCCCCGGCAGGCGGTGATGCTGGCCGCCGTCACCAACCTCATTGGCGCATTTTTTGGAACGGCGGTCGCCGCAACCATCGCCTCCGGCCTCGTGGATGCGCAGGTGGCGACCATGCCCGTGCTGTGCTGCGCGCTCGTCGCGGCCATCATCTGGAGTTTGCTGACGTGGTGGTTTGGGCTGCCCTCCAGCTCATCGCACGCGCTGGTTGGCGGACTTTGCGGCTCCGTTCTGGCCGCCTCCGGCCACTGGTCGGCCATCATCTGGTCCGTCCCCGGCAAGGAACATTGGTGGCAGGGAAAAGGCATTCTTTGGAAGGTCGTCGTGCCGATGGTTTCTTCACCGCTGGTCGGCTTTGTGGCCGGCTTTCTGTTGATGGGCTTGCTGTATTTTCTATTGCGCAACTGGCGGCCCGTCACCGTGAACCGGACCTTCGGCAAACTGCAATTGTTGAGCGCCGGTTACATGGGCTTTGCCCACGGCACCAATGATGCGCAAAAGACCATGGGCATCATCACGCTCGCGCTGGTGGTCGCCACCAAAACCGGACTGTTGCTTGCCGCCCCCGGCTGGCTGGCCTGGCTGCAAACCCCGGAAGGCACCCCCGCCGGCTACCTGCCGCCGGTGGCCTGGCTCATCTCCCACCTGCCGGCCTGGCTGCAATTTGGCTACCAGCCGCCCACCCCGGATCCCAAGGCTCAGTTCATCCCCGCTTGGATCACGATTCTGTGCGCGCTGACGATGTGCGCCGGCACCGCCGCCGGCGGCTGGCGCATCATCAAGACCCTCGGCCACAAAATGGTGAAACTGCATCCGGTCCACGGTTTCGCGGCGGAAGCGACCGGGGCCAGCGTGCTGTTCACGGCCGCGCATTTCGGCATGCCCGTTTCCACCACGCACGCCATCACCACCTCGATCATGGGCGTCGGCTGCGCGAAAGGTTTCAATGCGCTCAAACTTGGCGTCGTGGAACGCATCCTCTGGGCCTGGGTGCTGACGCTGCCCGCCAGCGCGGCCGTGGCCTTTGCGCTGGTCGCCGTCACCCGCTCCTTCGGCTGGCTCTGACTCACGATTCGAACGCAATTTTCAAGGCCAGTCTGCGATCCGGAAATTCGCGGGTCCTAGGCGAAAGCGTTTGGACTGCGCCGGCAGAGCGCAGCGGCGACCGCGCTTTCGGATGCCCTGGGGCAGATCACGCTGGCGAAAATTGTTGGCCGCCCGGAAAGCGTCGTCGCGCTTCGCTTGCCGCCGCAGTCCAAAATCCCCCCCACCGCCATCATCGCTGCAAATTCCAACAGAATTATCCTTGTCATACTGCCATCGCCATGCGATGTTTATTTCGTCATTTGACGAAATAACATTTTATGCGCGATTTCATGGCCATCACCAAGGCGTTGTCCGACCCGAACCGGGTGCGGATGCTGCTCGCCCTCCGGCGCGGCGAACTCTGCGTCTGCCAGCTCACCGAACTGTTCGGTTTTGCGCCCTCCACCGTCTCCAAGCACCTCTCTATTTTGCATCACGCGCACCTGATCCGGTCGCGGAAGTCCGAGCGTTGGGTGTATTACCGCCTGGCTGACACGTCCGCCCCGCCCACCGTGCGCGAGGCGTTGAACTGGGTTCACAAATCCCTCGCCAAAACGGTTGAAACCCAGGCCGACGCCAGGCACCTCAAAGAGATTCTGAAGACCAACCTCGCCGTCATCTGTCGGCGGCAAAAATGTTAAGCGCAGCCTGAATTGTGAAACTGCACGATTCGAATGCAGGAAACGAGGTGACGAGTCTCTAACTAATGAAAAGAAACGATTGAACCTCAAACTTTTAGGCGGCTCACGTCGTCTCCTACCCGCATGAAACCCTCCATTCTCATCCTCTGCACCGGCAACTCGTGCCGGAGTCATCTGGCCGAAGGCATCCTGCGCGCCGTCGCGGGCGACCTGCTCGACGTTCACAGCGCCGGCTCGAAGCCGGCGGGCTATGTGCATCCGCTCGGCATCCAGGTGATGAAGGAAATCAGCATAGATATTTCCGCGCATCACTCGAAGCACATGAACGATTTTCTCAACCAGGACATCGAAACGGTCATCACCGTCTGCGGCAATGCCGACCAGGCCTGTCCGCTGTTCCCCGGCCAGTTGAATCGTCATCATTGGGGCTTCGACGATCCGGCGCACGCCACCGGCACGGACGAGGAGAAGCTCGCCGTGTTCCGCCGCGTGCGGGACGAAATCCGCCGCGTTTTCACTGCCTATGCCGAAGGACGCCGCGACCAACGCAAAGCCAGGAGATAAACTGGAGAATTTACGACCATGAAAACGATTCAAGTCTATGACCCGCCGATGTGCTGCTCGACCGGCCTCTGCGGCACCGAAATTGACCCGGCGCTTGTCAGCTTCGCCGCGCTGCTCACCCAATTGAGTCAGCAGGGCGTAAAGGTCGAGCGCTACAACCTGGGGCAACAGCCGATGGCGTTCGTGCAGAACCCGAAGGTTAAGGCGTTGCTGGACCAAGAGGGTGTCGCCGCACTGCCTTTGATCCTGCTCGACGGCGAGGTTCACCTGAAAGGCCGCTACCTGACCGACGCCGAGCGCGTGACTCTCTCCCGTGCCGCGCTCGGCGAAAATGCCGTGGTGTCATCGTGAAACTGCCGCTCTACCAAACCGATTCCGCGCATACGACCCGCTACCTGTTTTTCACCGGCAAAGGTGGCGTGGGCAAAACTTCGCTCTCCTGCGCCACGGCGTTGAAGCTCGCCGGATCCGGCAAGCGCGTGTTGCTGGTCAGCACCGACCCGGCATCCAATCTGGATGAAGTGCTGGAGACAAAACTCACCAACCAACCCACAGCCATTGCCGGTGCGTCAGGGCTTGACGCGATGAACATCAACCCGGTCGAAGCGGCGGCGGCGTATCGCCAACGCTTGATCGGTCCGATGCGCGGTTTGCTGCCGGAGGCGGCGTTGCGCAGCATGGAAGAACAGCTTTCCGGCTCTTGCACCGTCGAGATCGCGGCCTTCGATGAGTTCTCCGGTTTGATCGGCAATCCCGAAACCACCAAGGATTACGATCACATCATCTTCGACACCGCGCCGACCGGTCACACCCTGCGGCTGATGAGTCTGGCCAAGGCGTGGGATCAATTCCTCGACAACAACACCAGCGGCACGTCTTGTCTCGGTCCGCTGGCTGGTCTGGAAAAGCAGCGCGCCATCTATGAAGGCACGGTCAAAACTCTGGCAGATGCCTCGGCCACGACGCTCGTGCTCGTCAGCCGTCCGCAACTCGCCGCCTTGCGCGAGGCGGAGCGCACTTCAAAAGAACTGCGTGCCCTCGGTGTGGGCAATCAGTGGCTCATTATCAATGGCATTTTTGAAACGCGCTGCCCTGAGGATGTGACCTCGCAGGCGATGCAGCGACGTGGCCAGGCGGCGTTGGCAGCGGCGAAAGTTTTTATCAGCAGCCTGCCAAGTTTCGTCGTGCCGCTGCGGCCCATCAACATTCTCGGCCTCGGCGGTCTGCGTGTGCTGCTGGATGGCGATAGTGAACCCGCGTCTCTCTCCGAGCGCGAAAGCGACTGGACTCCGCCGGACATGGAGAGCCTCGAATCGCTCTTGACCGACATCGAGCAGCAAGGCAGCGGGGTCATCATGACGATGGGCAAAGGCGGCGTCGGCAAAACGACTGTGGCCGCCGCCATCGCGGTGATGCTGGCGCGGCGCGGCCATGCGGTGCATTTGAGCACGACCGATCCGGCGGCGCATGTGGCGCGGACGCTGGCCGGTCAGGTGGCCGGACTCACGCTCAGCCGGATTGACCCCGCGGCGGAAACGGCGGCTTATCAAACTGAAGTCATGCGCGCTCAAGGTGACAAGATGGACGCGGCCGGACGCGCGTTGCTGGAGGAAGATTTGCGCTCGCCCTGCACGGAAGAAATAGCGGTGTTCCGCGCGTTCGCCCGCGAGGTGGGAAACGGTACCGACTGCTTCGTCGTGCTCGATACCGCCCCCACCGGTCACACGCTGCTCCTGTTGGACGCGAGCGAGGCCTACAACCGTGAATTGCAGCGCCAGTCGCGCAGTACTCAGCCCGCGGCGGTGTTGCACCTTTTGGAACGGCTGCGCGATCCGGCCTTCACGCGCATCCTGCTCGTGACCTTGCCCGAAGCGACGCCCGTGCATGAGGCGGCGGCGTTGCAGGAAGATTTGCGCCGCGCGCACATCGAACCATTTGCGTGGGTCATCAACCAAAGCCTGCTGCACAGCGGCTCGTGCGATCCGCTGCTCCAACGCCGCGAGGAAGCCGAGCATCGTTACCTGCGCGAAGTGGTGGAGAAGCAATCCACCCGCACCGCGTGGCTGCCGTGGCAGCCGGAAGAACCGGTCGGCCCCGATGCGTTGGCGCGACTCGCATCCGCCCCACTTCACGCTTCAACTTTATGACCACCTACGTTTACGAAATCATTCCGGCGCAGGCCGGTGAAACGCCCCGCTATTTGGAAATCAAACAAGCCATGAAGGACGCACCGCTCACGAAGCATCCCGAAACCGGCGAAGCCATCCGCCGCATCATTTTTGGCGGCTACGGTGCCTTGAGCAAAGCGAATACGGGCGGTTCCAGTTCCGGCTGCGGCCCGAGTTGTGGCTGCCATTAAAATTTTATGAAACTGCAAATCCTTGGCTCCGGCTGCGCCAGGTGCAACGCGCTGATGATCGCCACGGAGGAAGCCGCGCGAGCACTCGGTGTAAAATACGAACTCGAAAAAGTCACCGACCTGAAACAAATCATGGCGTTCGGCGTGATACTGACGCCCGCGCTGGTCGTTGACGGCAAGGTGAAGGTGAGCGGCAAAGTGCCGTCGGTGGACGAAATCAAAACGATGCTGGCATAACCGAACACAACCATGAAAACCCCGATTAAAATGCTTATTGTTGCCGCGCTTGCCGGGACGGTGATTGCCGCCATTGCCCTCAAACAGAACAAGGACCAGGCGCCCGCTGAAACCAACGGCGTGGTCGCGTTCGCAGACACCAACGCGGCAGCGGAAAACACTGGCGACCCGGCCGCACCCGTCGCCAACGCCAAGCTGCCGAGGCTCCTCGACTTGGGCGCCGGCAAATGCATTCCCTGCAAAATGATGGCTCCCATCCTGGAGGAGTTGAAGAAGGAATACGCGGGCCGGATGAACGTCGAGTTCATTGACGTGTGGCAGCATCCCGATGCCGGGAAGCCATACGGCATCGAAATCATTCCCACGCAAATCTTCTTCGACGCCGATGGCAAGGAACTGTTTCGCCATGTGGGCTTTTTTGCAAAGGAAGACATCCTCGGCAAGTGGAAGGAACTCGGCGTAGCTGTGGTGGCCAAGTCACCGAACCAACCTTGAGGCGCGATGGAACAACTCTTCACCAACCTTAGCCACGCCGTGGAAGGCGCGCCGCTCATCGCGCTGGCTGCCGCCATCGTGTGGGGCATTCTCAGCATCGTCCTGAGTCCCTGCCATCTCGCGAGCATTCCGCTCATCGTGGGCTTCATCAGCAAGCAGGGAACGGTGACAACGAAACGCGCGTTTTTGACTTCGACACTCTTTGCCGTGGGCATCCTCATCACCATCGCCGCGATTGGCGCAATCACGGCGGCAGCGGGCCGGATGCTGGGTGACGTGGGACGCTACGGAAATTATTTCGTCGCGCTCATCTTCTTCTTCGTCGGACTGCATTTGCTCGGCGTGATTCCCCTGCCCTTCACCGGCGCGGGCCCCGTGGGCATGAAGCGGAAAGGCTATCTGGCCGCGCTCATTCTCGGACTCGTGTTTGGCATCGCGCTCGGCCCTTGTACGTTCGCCTACATGGCGCCGATGCTCGGCGTCACCTTCAAGCTGGCGGCAACCAATTTCCTTTATGGCGCGGCGCTGTTGCTCGCCTACGGCGTGGGTCATTGCGCGGTGATCGTCACGGCGGGCACGTCCACCGAACTCGTGCAGCGTTTCTTGAACTGGAACGAACATTCCAAGGGCGTCACCATCGTGAAATGGCTCTGCGGCGTGCTGGTGATATTGGCCGGCATCTATCTTTTGTGGACGGCATAAATTTCAGAAATAAACCTTTGACTCTATGAGCAACGAAGCCATTCAATCCGCCGCCGTCCCCAAACGCCTCGCCTTCTTCGAGCGTTACCTGACCATCTGGGTTTTTCTGTGCATGGTGGTCGGCGTGGCATTCGGCAAATTCGCACCGGACTTCACTACGAATTTGAGCAAGCTGGAATTCGTCCAAGGCTCGCATGTCAACGCGCCCATCGCCGTCCTCATCTGGCTGATGATTTATCCGATGATGCTCAAGGTGGATTTCAGCGCCATCGGCGGCATCGCCAAGCGACCCAAAGGACTCGCCGTCACAATTTTCGTCAACTGGCTGGTGAAGCCGTTCAGCATGGCGTTCCTCGGCTGGCTGTTCATGTCGCACGTTTTCAGCGCGTGGATTTCGCCGGAACTCGCGAAGGAATACACCGCCGGCCTCATCATTCTCGCCGCCGCGCCCTGCACCGCGATGGTCTTCGTCTGGAGCTACCTCACCGACGGCGATCCGGTATACACGCTGGTGCAAGTCGCGGTGAACGACCTCATCATGCTCGTCGCCTTCGCGCCCATCGTCATGTTCCTGTGCGGCGTGGCCAATGTCGTCGTGCCGTCAAAAGTGCTCATCACGAGCGTGGTGGTCTTCATCGTCATCCCGCTCGCGGCCGGCTGGCTTACGCGAACCGTGCTGTTGAAATCACATGGCAGAGATTGGTTCGAGAAAAACTTTCTGCCAAAGTTTCAACCCGTGACGATTCTTGCGCTGCTGCTGACACTCGTGCTGATCTTCGCGTTTCAGGCGGAAAATTTGACGACGCGCTGGCTGGCGGTGCTGCTGCTGGCCGTGCCGATTATCATCCAGGTTTATTTTAATTCCACGCTCGCCTATCTGCTCATGCGCAAGCTGCGCGTGCCGCACAACGTCGCCTCGCCGGGCGCGCTAATCGGCGCGAGCAATTTCTTTGAACTGGCCGTGGCCGTGGCCATCACGCTGTTCGGCGCGGGTTCCGGCGCGGCGCTGGCGACCGTCGTCGGCGTGCTCGTTGAGGTGCCGGTGATGCTGTCCGTCTGCAAAATCTGCAACCAGTCGCGCGGCTGGTATCAGTCGCGGCTTGCTGAAAAAAACATTCAACATTGAACATTCAACGCCCAACATCCAAGTGCGCTGTAAACGCCGCCATTGAGCGTTTGATGTTGATTGTTCAATGTTGAATGTTTCCCCCAAAATCATGAAACCCACCATCCTGAACCTCTGCACCGGCAACTCCTGCCGCAGCCACATCGGCGAAGGCTTTTTGCGTGCCGCGCTGGGCGACCTGGCAAATGTCCAGAGCGCCGGCTCCAAGCCCGCCGGCTACGTTCATCCGCTCGCCATCAAAGTCATGGCCGAAGTGGGCATTGACATTTCCGCGCACCGCTCCAAGCCGCTGACCGAGTTTTTGACGCAACCCGTGACCACGGTCATCACCGTCTGCGGCCACGTGG
>Ga0302323_100002929_pt1 | contig 13870 bp, 12 predicted proteins | sample Fen_T0_3_FD_201950 | JGI IMG/M metagenome (GOLD analysis project Ga0302323, IMG submission 201950) | Peat permafrost microbial communities from Stordalen Mire near Abisko, Sweden - Fen_T0_3 | ecosystem: Environmental > Terrestrial > Soil > Wetlands > Permafrost | place: Sweden: Abisko... | reverse complement strand
GGCACGCTGACCTTCTCCGCCTCTGGCGCGCTGCAGGACATCAACGGCGCCGGCAACACGTCGGCGGCCGATCCCACGTTGAATATCGCCTGGGGCAATGGCGCCGCCCCCAGCACCGTCAATTTCAACCTGGTGAACGTGGACGGCAGCGCCAACGTCACCCAGTTCAGCGCCGCCAGCAGCACCAGCAGCAGCTTCCAGGATGGATACGGGGCAGGCACCCTGCGGGATCTGACGGTGGACCAGAACGGCGTCATCAGCGGCACCTTCACCAACGGCCAGGTCATCCAGCTCGCCCAGGTGGCGCTCTCCACCTTCAACAACGTGAACGGCCTGGTGCAGACCGGCAACAACCACTGGGGCCAGAGCCTGGCCTCCGGGTCGCCCACGGTTGGGCTCGCCAATCAGGGCGGCCGCGGCGGCGTCCTCGGCTCGAATCTTGAGCTCTCCAATGTGGATGTGGCCGGTGAATTCACCAAGCTCATCCTCAGCCAGCGTGGCTACCAGGCGAACTCCCGCATCGTCACCACCACCGACGAACTGCTTCAGGAAACCCTGAACCTCAAGCGCTAGGCATCTTTCTCCCTCTGAAGCGCGGCTCTGATGAGCCGCGCTTCCGCGTACACTGCCTGCATGTCCCCGTCCTTCCTCCCCACACCCGACGCCCCAGGGCGCATCCTCGTGGTGGACGACCAGAGGGACAACCTCCGGGTGCTCAGCCTCGAACTCAAGCGCCATCCCTTTCTTCTCACCTGCGTCGAAACCGCCCGGGAAGCCCTGGAATGCTGCGATCAGCAGGCCTTCGAAGGCGTCCTGATGGATGTGGGCCTGCCCGAGATGGATGGCATCGAAGTCTGCCGACGCATCCGCGGTGGCAGCCTGAATGCCCGCACCCCCATCATCTTCCTGAGCGCCATGCGCGTGGGCGAGGATTGGGTCACCCAAGGGCTGGAGGCCGGTGGCATGGACTACCTCACCAAGCCCTATTCCTTTCCAGAGTTGCTAGCCAAACTGCGCATGATGGTCCGACTGTCCCGGCAAAGCGAAGCCTTGATGGCCAGCGAACGGCAACAGGCCCTCATCGAAGTTGCGGGCGGCGCGGCCCACGAACTGGCCCAGCCACTGGCCGCAGCCCAGATCCTTGCCGATCAGCTCGCCAAGCAGAACGCCCCTGCCTCCCCGGATCAGCTGGAACAGCTGCAGGCCTTCCTCCACCACACGGCTCAGATCCTGCGCCAGATCCAGAACCTTCATTCCTATGTGACCAAACCCTACGCCAGTGGCCAGATCCTCGATCTGGCCCAGAGCAGCCGGCCGGAATGCAAGCCGGACGCTTCCCGGTCCTGACACGGATACACTAGGGGCATGTCCGATCAGGAACCCCAGCCCCTCGCCCCCCGTCGCAAAACCCGCCAGATTCTGGTGGGGAAAGTGCCTGTGGGAGGAGATGCCCCCATCTCGGTCCAGAGCATGACCAAGACCGACACCCGGGACGTCGAAGCGACGGTCAACCAGATCTACGCCTATGCCAACGCCGGCTGCGAAATCGTGCGGGTGAGCGTCCCCACGAAAAAGGCGGGTGAGGTCTTCAACCAGATCTGCGATCGGAGCCCCATCCCCGTGGTGGCCGACATCCACTTCGATTACCGCCTGGCCCTCGTGGCCGCCGACGCAGGCGCCGCCTGCCTGCGCATCAATCCAGGCAACATCGGCGGCCAGGATCGCGTGAAGGCCGTGGTGGACAAGGCTGGATCCATGGGCATCCCCATTCGCATCGGCGTGAACGGCGGCAGCCTCGAAAAGGATCTGCTGGACCAGTTCGGGACCGCCACCCCCGAGGCCATGGTGGTGAGCGCGCTGCGCCACATCGAGGTGTTGGAGCGCGAGGGCTTCCATGACATCAAGATCAGCCTCAAGGCCAGCGATGTGATCCGCACCGTGCAGGCCTACCGCCTGCTGGCCAAGCAGGTGGACTATCCCTTCCACCTGGGCATCACCGAAGCGGGTACGCCCTTCGGCGGTACCATTCGCTCCAGCGTGGGCATGGGGATCCTTCTCGCGGAAGGCCTGGGTGACACCATCCGTGTCTCCCTCACGGGCGAGGGCGAGGACGAGTGCCGCGTGGGCCACGAGATGCTGCGTTCCCTGGCGCTGCGCAGCGGTGGCTTCCGCATGGTCAGCTGCCCCAGCTGCGGCCGCGTGCAGATCGACCTCAACCGTGTCGCCAATGAGATCGAAGAAGGGCTCAAGCTGATCAACCACGAGAACATCACCTACGCTGTCATGGGCTGCGTGGTGAACGGCCCCGGCGAGGCCAAGGATGCGGATCTCGGCGTGGCGGGCGGCGCGGGCGAGGGCCTCATCTACCGCAAGGGCGAACTCATCCGCAAGGTGAAGGAGGAGGATCTCGTCCCCGCCTTCCTGGAAGAAGCCCGGAAAGTGAAGGCCGAGGCGGATGCGGCGAAAGCCTAGGGTCATGAACTGGCTCCTGGCCCACCCTCTCGCGGCCATCGGGTTGTTCCTGATCCTTGAAGCCTTTCTGCCCGTGCGGTTCCAACCCACCGCCTGGGTTTGCCGTGGGGCCATCCGGGTCTATCAGGCGGCCCTGTCGCGCCATCTGCCCACCCAGTGCAAGTTCACGCCCACCTGCAGCCACTACGGGCTGGGCTGCATTCAGCGGTACGGCACCCTCCGAGGCGGCCTGCTCACCACCTGGCGGCTGCTCCGGTGCTCTCCGCTGACGGATGGCGGCCTGGACCCGGTTCCATAAATGACCCTCCTGTCCCAGGATGGAGGAGGGTGCCCGTCCTCCGGGCGGCCCCTGGAGGATCGAGCTGTGTGTGGAATCGTGTCGCTTTGCTATGGATCTGAAGTGGCCGCCATGGGGTTCGAGGCCGGTGAGCTGCTGAAGCGGCTCGAATACCGCGGCTACGACTCCACCGGCGCCTCTTTCATCGGCGATGACGGCACCATCAAGCTGTTGAAAAAAGTCGGGGCCCCCAGCCGCGTGGTACCCGAACTGGGCATCGATCAACAATCCGGACAGCGCTTCATCGGCCAGGTCCGCTGGGCCACCTACGGTGCCGTAACGGATGTGAACAGCCAACCCCACCACGTGCGCTGCAAAGTGGAAATGGTGGGCGCCCACAACGGGAACATCTCGAACACGGACGCGCTGAAGCCCGCCTTGACCCTCCAGGGCCACACCGTGGTCTCCGACAACGACGGCGAGATGATCACCCACCTCACTGAGGACGCCTACGCAGCCAACCTGGTGGATCCCAAACCGGCCCTGTCGGTTTGTCACGGGGCCTACGCGGCCGCCGGTTTGAAAGGCGCGATCCCTGATGGTGCCTTCCTCCTGATGGATGCCGCCCGCAAGGCGGATGGCCGCGCGGAAGGTTCGTATGCTGCGGCCTTCGCCGACCCCCGGGTACCCGGCGTCGTGGCCGTGAAATCCGGTTCTTCCCTGTATGCGGGCATCGGTACAGACGCCCACGGCGACTTCGTCGTGGTCTCCAGTGATCTGACGTCCGTGCTCTCGAAGACCCGGATGCTCATCCCCCTTTCCGAAGGCGAGGGCCTCTGGTTCACGGAGCGTGAATACCTCGTCTTCACCCTCGGCAAAGACCTTGCGTTCTCTCTTCCCCGCCCCAAGCGTTCCAAGCTCAATGTGCGTGATACCGGACTCCGGGCGCCCTACCACTACTTCATGGAACAGGAAATCGCCTCGTCGCCGGACAACCTCGACGAGGTGCTTCGCTACTACTTCCGGGCGCCGGAAACAGAAGGTCTGTTTGCGGCCTTCGAGGACCGCAAGGATCTCTGCAAGGCGCTCGTGGACAAGGTGCTGGCCCTTTACGACGTTCCCGAGGAAACCGCCTTGGCCTCGGCCCTGAAGGCTCTGCTCGCCGATCCAACCCACCGGGAACTGGCCACCCGAGTCAAGGCCCATGCAGATGTCCTCCAGGCGCACCGGGGTCAGCCCGTGTCCGATGAGCGCCAGCTGCTCGTCGACCTGGCCCGACTCGAGCCGCAAGCCCAGGAGGCCCTGGCCCTCTTCGACCTGCTCTTCGTGTGGAAGAAACGTCGCCGCGTCACCCGCCACCTCCTGGAACTGGTGCAGGCCATCCGCGAGACCCAGAAGGAAGGGGGCCGGGTCTTCCTCGCCGCTTCCGGAACCTCGTACCACGCGGCCTTGGTGGCCGCCACCTTCTTCAACAGCCTCTCCGGTGTGGCGGTGTTCCCCTGCAACCCGGGCATGTTCCGGTCCATGTACCTGAACACACTCCAGGCACGGGATCTGCTCATCGGCATCACCCAATCCGGGGAGACGAAGGACCTGGTGGACATCTTCCAGGATGTGCGCACCCGCGTCCCCGGCCTGCGCCGGATCTCGCTGGTGAACAACGAAAACAGCCGCATCCCCCAGGAGCTCTCCGAGTTCTATCTGCCCATCCTCTGCGGCCCTGAAATCGCTGTGGCGGCCACCAAAAGTTTCATCAATCAGGTGGCCATCCTCTACGTGCTGGCAGCCTCCTTCTCGCTCACCGAGCGCAAGATCGCCGCCAACCTGGAGCGGGCCAAGGAGCTCATCAAGGAAACCCTGCGCCTGTGTGAGGCCGATGTGGAAGAGGCCGCCGTGCGGCTCTACCTTGAGCCTTCGCTGCACATCCTCGGTACCGGCCTCATCGGGTTGGCCCGGGAAGGCGCCCTCAAGATCCGCGAGGTGGTGCTCAACCACGCCGAGGGTTATGACGCCGCCGAGTTCAAGCACGGCCCCAACACCATCCTGGGAAAGAACACGCTGTTCTCCATCCAGGACCTGGCTGGCCTTCTGGAAGTCTACGAGCAGCGCCGCGACGGGCGCCCCTTCGCCGGAGGCATCGAGTCCCTTCAGGCCTGGCCGGAGCTGGTGGAGACCCGCTTCTCCAACTATCCCCTGCTCTTCCTGTGCCCCAGCGATGAGCGCGACATCCGCATCACCATCAGCCAGGTCCACACCCACAAGATCCGCGGCGCGGACATCCTGCTCATCGCGGAAAAGCATGCCGAGCTGGCGAAAGCCGTGGCCGGAAAACCCTCGGGCCAAGACCGCTACTGGTCGAAGTACATCGAGGTGCCCTTCAGCGGCGATCCGAACCTCTTCGTCTTCGCCGCCTCCGTCGCGCTCCAGCGGCTGGCCTTCCGCATGTCGGTGCTCAAGATGCAGTACCTCGACCGCCTGGCGGTCCTCGACCACGGCGTCCATCCGGATGCCCCCAAGAATGTTTCCAAGTCGATAACGGTGGATTAAAAACACTGAAATCAGTGACATGGTGATGAGAAAATACATCAAAAGGAAAATCAGACCTTTTTAGTATGAATTGTGATGCGGTTCACGCCCCCACGGGTCCATCTTGGTCTCCGGGACCCAATCCCTCCGGAGGCTTCATGACCATTGATCTCGATACCAAAGTGGGCGATCTCGTGCTGGCTTGGCCCCAGGCCATGCGCTATCTCGAGAATCAGGGCGTGGACTACTGCTGCGGCGGCCACCGAACCCTCCGGGAGGCCTGTGAGGTGGCCGGGCGCGACCCCCTGCAGGTGCTTGCCGGCGTGAAGGCACTCGAAGCCCCCGTCGCCGGAGTGCCCTCTCCCCAGACCTGGATGGACGCATCCTTGACCGAGCTCATCGCCCACATCGAGGCCACCCACCACGCCTACCTGCGCACCGAGCTGCCCCGGCTGGACGCCCTGCTCGAGAAGGTGCTCGGCGCCCATGGCGAGAATCACCCCGAGCTCGACGAGGTCTTCGACCTCTTCCAGGCCCTCTCCAGCGACCTCATGCCACACCTCATGAAGGAAGAGCAGATCCTGTTCCCCTTCATCCGGCAGATGGATGCCGGACACCCCGCCGAGGCCTGCTTCGCCAGCGTGCAGAGCCCCATCCGGGTCATGGAATCCGAGCATGAAGTGGTGGGCGCCATGCTGGTCCGCCTCCGCACCTGCACCGATGGATACACCGTTCACGCCGATGGCTGCGCCACTTTCCGGGCCCTTTACGGGGGCCTGAAAGCCATGGAGGAGGATCTCCACCTGCACATCTACCTGGAAAACCAGATCCTCCATCCCCGGGCCCGGATGATGGAAGCTGCCGTCCAGGCCTGATCAGCCGCCGCAGGCTGGAATCAGTGCGCGTCCTCCAGGCTCCACCGGTCGGTGCAGCCGTGGCTTTCGACCACCTGCCGGGCCTTCTTCAGCCGCAGCGTGTGCTGAACGGTTTGCATGACCGTGAACAACCGGTCAGGGATGCCCAGGCGCCGCAAATCGTCAGCCATGAACCAGGCGATACCATCCTTGTCCTTGCGCGCCGCATGATCGGCCAGGATCTGTTCGGTGATGCCCACGGGAGTCCTCCACAACTGATAGCTTAGATAGCACGGGGAGGCGGCGTGGCCAACTGGCGGGACACTCGAATCGGCGGGGTTGTGATGGTGGTTTGGGCCCTGACGACGGTGCCCCTGACCGTGATCGGGATTCTGCTGGCCGTTCCCTTTCTGGGCCGGCGTCGCGCCTTCTTTGCCATCGGACCGATGTTTGCCCGCGGCATGGCCTGGTTCTGCCAGATTCCCTTCACCCTCCGTGGCTGGGATCAACTCCCAGAAGAGATCCGAGAGGGAAGGCAATCCGTGATCTTCATGTCCAACCATGAGAGTCAGATGGATCCTCCCATTCTGGTCGCCGCGCTACCGGTGCCCGCCGTCTACATCGCGAAGAAGGAACTGAAATACGTGCCCTTCATCGGCTGGGCAGGCTGGGCCGCCGGGGTGATCTTCATCGACCGGGGCGACCGGGAGCGCGCCATCCGCAGCATCCATGACGCGGCGCAGCAGATCCGTGGCGGCAAGAATGTGGTGATCTTTCCCGAGGGCACCCGCAGCCGCGCGGGCCAGATGCTGCCGTTCAAAAAAGGGGGCTTCGCGCTGGCCCAGGATGCGGGTGTGCCGATCATCCCCATGGCCACGGTCGGGGGCTTCCACGTGCTGTCCTCCGGCAGCCTGAGAATCCGCCCCGGACGCTACACCCTCCTCATGGGGAAACCCATCCATCCCTCCGACCATCCCGATCGCGACTCCCTCATGAAGGAAGTGCGGCAACGCATCGAAGCGCTGGTGGCCGAAGCCCGCGGCAGCGCCTAGCTGCTAACGGAACGCTGGATCCTGCTGAGCGACGTGCAGCTTGCCCGGATGGAAGCGATCCGCCAGCTCCACCATGGCTTGGGCAGCCACTCGATCACCGAGCTTCGCCACCATGCGTGCCATGAAGTAAAGGTTCACTGAGATCACGCGGCGTTCGTTGTGTTTCCGCAACGACAGATCGATGGCCGCGATTTTCTGCCGGTAGGCCTCAAAACGGATCCTGGCGCCCACGCCGTCCCCCGCCACCGCCTGCTTCACACCCGCAAGCAGGACCGTGTTCGAATGATCGGGAGGCCACGCGCCTTCGAGTTCCTTGAGGTAGGTTTCGGCGGTGGTCCGGTCGTTCCTGTCCCAGGCCGTGTAGGCCATGAGGCTGCGGAGCACATTGGAACCTGGAATCTCCCGCAATCCCGCCCGCAGGCGCATGTCCGCCTCCTGGCTGCGCCCCATCCAGAGCAGGGCGTCCGCAGCCGTGATATAGGCATACTCTGCGGCCGGGCGAAGGGCGATGGCCCGGTCCGCATGCTGAAGGGCCGCGGGGAGTTCACCTTCGTTCTGGAGCAGCACACCGAACCGGTGGTGGGCCTGCCACCCCTCGGGGAAGAGCGAGAGGGATTTCTCGAAATACCGGCGCGCTGCCTCGTGGTTGTCCTCGCCTTCCAATCCTGCAAAGACATCGGCGAGCACATCGTAGGCCTTGTGATCGGCCGGATCGAGCCGCACGGCTTGCAGGGCGGAGCGACTGGAACCTTCCAAGTCACCCATCCGAAGCAGAATGGAAGCCAGTGCACGGTAGGCCTGCGAGGCGCTGGGATCCAGGGAGATCGCCTTTTCAGCGGCGGTCTTCCCCTGTCGCAGCAGGACCTGGGCCTCGTCATAACGGCCCTGGCTGAGCGCCGTGGTAGCACCCAGTTCCGCCAGGGTCCACGCGTACTCGGCACGGGCCGGCGCATAGTCGGGCTCGCCCTCGATCGCCGAAGCGAGCAGGGAGTTGGCCAGCCGGACCGAATCCTGGTTCCCGTCGGTGATGACCTGGAGGGCCCTCGTATAGAGTTCTCTCGTCCTGGGCAGCTTCGCCTGGGAGCGCATGGATCCGGGATCACTGCCCAGCCCCATTTCCTGCGGCAGACGTTGCTGAAGCTCGTCCTCGAGTTTCAAAAGGTCCGCCATGGGTCGGTCCAGCTGGAACTGATGCAGCGTCGCGCCACGGATCGCATCCAGCACGCGGACGCCCATGCGCAGCTGACCGCCCACCACCTGATAACTCCCCAGGACCAGCAACTCAGCTTTCAACTGTCGACCCAGTTCCCCGACGGCCCTGGGCGCCTGACCAGGCGTGTCGCCCAGTTGATGCATGGCCTCCACGACGCGAAGGCGGTCCACCACGGCCAGATCCTCGCGCCGCACCAGGCCGAAAGCCATGGCGTCGGCAAAGCTGTTGCTCAGCCAGGCATGTTCCGCGTCGGGCTGCAGCTGCTCCAGGGGTAGGATGGCCACCACCCGGCGGCCTTTGGTGAAGTCTTCCCGCGAGGCGCGGCGAGCCTCGCCCAACCCCGTACTATCCGGGCGACGCAGCCGCCACACACCCAACCCCGCCCCCAGGATCAGCACGGCCCCCGCGGACATTAGGATCCAATGCCGACGTGGCTTTGGAAGGAATGGTACGGAGCGGCTCAGGTGGGGCACCGCGGCCGTGGCGATGTTGTCCGAGAGGCCCATGGCAAGGGCCTGCAGGTTTGGGAAACGGTCCTTCGGGGCCTTCGCCATCAGGCGGTGAATGGCATCCTGGATCGTGCGAGGCAGGTCGGGACGAGCCTCCGTGAGAGGCTTGGGCTCTTCCCTCGTCACGGCATAGAGCGTGTCCACCAGACTGCCGCGGAGGAAGGGGTGCACGGCGGTGGCCAGTTCGTAGAGGACCACGCCGAGGCTGAACTGGTCGGACTGGCCCGTGAGCGCCTGGCCGTTGGCCTGCTCCGGACTCATGTAAGCGGGCGTGCCCTGGCTGTAGCCGGGCGCCGTCCGTTCCACCAGCGTCATGTGATGCGAGGTTGGGCCAAGGGACGGATCCTCTGCGCCCCGACGCGCGATGCCGAAATCCAGGATCTTCAGCTGGCCTTCATCGGTCAGCAGCAGGTTCTCCGGCTTGATATCCCGATGGACGATGCCCTTCTGATGCGCGTGGGAAAGCGCCGAGGCGGCCTGGCGGGCAAGGTCCTGCAGCGCGGCCGCATCCAGCGGTTGACCCACCAGGGCTCGAAGGGTGCGGCCGGTGACCAGCTCCATGGCAATGTAGGGCGTGCCATCCACGTCGCCAGCGTCATAGATGTGGGCGATGTTCGGATGATTCAGCTGACAGGCCAGCTTGGCCTCGCCAATGAGCGCCTTGCGGCGCAGGTCATCCGCATCCTTCAGGATCTTGATCGCCACCTCGCGTTCCAGGCGCAGGTCCAACGCCCTCCAGACCTCCCCCATGGCCCCTTCTCCCAGACGGGAGAGCAGTCGGTAGGAACCGAAGTGGGTGGAGTCCGGCGTCAAGGGCGTCCTTTTGAATGGCGTTCCCGAAGTATACCTTTCGGAGGAGCAACGCGCTTATTTCAAAGGAACGTCTTGACCCGTCTCTCGAAATACCGAGAATCAGGCCAGAGGTACCCGTGCCCATCCCCGATCTCGATGCCGCTCTGACGGGAGCTCGCCTGGTTGAGGAGGCTGGCGCCCTGCTGACCCTTGGTGAAGAGCCCGAACGCATGGTGGCTCATGCCTTCGAGCGCCTGGGCCAGCTGGTGCCCTACGACCTCGCCACGGTGCTGCTCCGCGAAGGCGATGGCCTTCGGGTGGCGCATGCATTCGGTCCCCTGGCCACCCCTCAGCTCACGGAGGCGCTCATCCCCGTGCGGGGCAACCTGCGCCTGCAGAACGCCCTGAAGGCCCGCTCCCGGCCCGCCACTTTCGAGGAGGATGATCCCGGCGAGGACACGTTCCATGGCCTCCTCGACATGCCCCACGGCCACAGCTGCCTGGTGGCACCGCTGCGCAGCCAAGGCGAGACCTTCGGCCTCATGACCCTCGACGCCATGGTGTGCCGCCAGTACCCGGACAGCGTGCTCCACCACGTCGGCGTCTTTGCCTCCTTGCTGGCCCTGGGCCTCAAGCAGGCCGAGCACCTGGCGCGCCTGGCCGAGCGGGAGCGGACCCTGGCGGAGGAGGTCAGCTACTTCCGCGAAGTCCAGCGCCGGGATGTGCTGCAGGAGCCCCTTCGGGCTGAAAGCCCCGCCATGCGGAGCATCTTGGATCAGCTGCGGCAGGTGGCCTCCACGGCCGCCACCGTGCTCATCACCGGGGAGACCGGCACCGGCAAGGAGAAGGTGGCGCAGACCCTCCACCACCTCTCGCCCCGCCGCGAAAAACCCTTCATCAAGGTGAACTGCAGCGCCCTGCCCGCCACGCTCATTGAATCCGAGCTCTTCGGCCACGTGAAGGGCGCTTTCAGCGGTGCGGCCTCGGCTCGCAAAGGGAGGTTCGAGCTCGCCGACGGTGGCACCCTCTTCCTCGATGAGATCGGCGACCTGCCCTTGGACCTCCAGCCCAAGCTGCTGCGCGCCATCCAGGAGAAAGAGATCGATCCCCTCGGCAGCGAAAAATCCCGCAGGGTGGATGTGCGCCTGGTGGCCGCCACGCACACGGATCTACAGGCCGCCGTGGCGGCGGGACGCTTCCGCGAGGACCTCTTCTACCGGCTGAGCGTATTCCCCATCCATCTGCCGCCCCTGCGTGAACGGCCCGACGACATCGCCGCCCTGGCGGAAGGATTCCTGGATCGCTTCGCCCGGGAGAATCGCCGTCCACGGATCCAGCTTCCGGCCTCCGTTCAACAGCAGTTGGAGGCCTACGCCTGGCCGGGCAACGTCCGGGAGCTGCACAACGTCCTTGAGCGCGCCGCCATTCTCTCGGTGGGCCGGGAGCTTCGGCTTCCCCCGGGTGCCCTTCCCGCCCGCGGGGAGCGCACCGGCAAGCCCCTCACGTGGGGGGCGCAGGAGCAGGCCTATCTCGCTCGGCTGCTCCAACATACCCGCGGCAAGATCGCCGGTGCGGATGGGGCGGCCGCCCTGGCGGACCTGGCGCCCTCCACGCTGCTCTCCCGGCTGGAGAAGCTTGGGCTGCGCCCGAAGGACTTCCGCGAAGCGTGATAGCTTCTACCTCGACTTCTGGAGCAATGGATGAGCGAGATCACCGGCCCCAACGAGGCGCTTCCCCAAGTCATCGCGCTGGACGAGCCCACGAGGATTCCCCCGCCCATGGCCGATCCGCCACCACCCTTCACACCGGACCTGCGACCGGTGCCCTTTGAGGATTCTGAAGCCTTCCCGACTTTCTGGTCCCGCGTGGGCGGCATGTTCCGGATGGTGTTCAGCAATCCCATGGAACTCTTCGATCGCGTTCCGGTCACCGAGGGCTTCGGCGCACCTTGGCGCTTCCTGCTCCTGCTGTCCATTCCCGTCTTCCTCATCATGGCTCTGGTCTTCTTCTTCGGGGGCATGGTCATCATGCTCGCGGCCCTCGAACGCTCCGGGAAAGGGGATGGGAAAGCCATCGCCGCCATCATGCCAGTGATCTTCGGGATCATCCTGCTGCTCATGCCCCTCTTCAGCTTCCTGGGCATGCTCATCGGCGGCGCATTCAACCACTTCTTCCTCTGGATGTGGGGCGGCCTCAAGCCGGGCGTCGGCACCAGCCAAAGCATCCGGGCCTATGGCTATGCCTCAGCCTTCATCCAGATCGGCGGTCTCATCCCGTACATCGGCATCCTGGTCCACCTGGCAGGCATGATCGTTATTGGCATGGGCCTCGCTCGCATGCACAAGACCGACACCTGGCGAGGCATCTGCGCCGCTTTGACGCCCCTGATCCTGGTCTGTTGCTGCGGGCTCCTGCTGGCCATCAGCATTCCGGCCCTCATCGCTGCGGCGAACCGGTAGCCCTCAGCCATTCCAGGACATCGCCTCTGACCGCCGTTGGATCGTTCACTCGGTGGGCCGCCCCCCCTTCCAGGGCCTTGTGTTCATCCCAGGTTTCGAACTGCCGGAAGAGCCGCTCCGCCCCTTGGGTGCCCAGAATGTCGGGCAGCCGCACGGTGCCGCCAAAGCCCGTAAGGATGCCGTGCTTCGCTGCGGGATGGGCCAACCGCAGGCCGCCCTTTCCCGCCGCATCAGCGCCCACGGCCCAGCGCTCCTGACCGTGGAGGGCCAGGTCGCAGCCCCCGCCCATGGCCACGCCCGAGAGCACCGTCAGGCTGTGCCATCCAGGCCAAAGCAGGTGCGCCATCACGCGCTGGCCACGCCGCGCGAAAGGCTCTGCGGAAACCGCATCCAGTGCGCCCACCTCATGCAGATCCGCCCCCGCGGAGAAATGATGTCCCCGGCCGGTCATCCATCCGGCGCCACTGAGCGTCACGCGACGCACGCCCGACCAGCGCAGCTCCATGAACAGCCGATCCAGGGCCACCAGCAGATCGCTGTGAAGCCGGTTCAGGCCATCGCCGGAGCGGAGCCCAATCCAGGCCCAATCCGGGCCACGGAGCAACTCCAGGGACGTGCGGCCCGCGTACCAGGTCTGCGGGATCATGCCAGCCCCAAGTGCGCGAAGGCCGCCGCGAGGGCCTCCGTGTCCGGATCCCAGATCGATGCCTCCGGCAGCTGATTGCGGAACCAGGTGGCCTGGCGCTTGGCGTAGGCCTGGGTTTCCTGCACCACGGTTTCCTGGATGGCCCGTGGATCACCACCGGCCATCCAAGTCGCGTAGCCCAAGGGCCGCAGCGCCACCAGATCCTCGGTGTGACCGGAGGCCACAAGCTGGGCCACCTCCTCCCGCCACCCTACGCGCACCTGCGCGGCCACCCGCATCACCACACGCTCTCGCCGCTGCTCGCGGCCGGGCGTGACCACCAGCACGCGCCAGCCCGACGGAATGGCTGTCTTCGGCCCGGACAGCAACTCCGAAGGGGGTCGTCCCGTGGCCAGATGCAGTGCGAGGGCCCGCTGCACCCGGGCGCTGTCATTGGGATGCAGTCTCGCCGCCCGGCTCCGATCCACGGCGGCCAGATAGCGATGCAGGGCCGGTGTTCCCAGTTCCAATCCCCAGCGCCGCACCCGATCGACGAGGGGGGTGTCCACCGCCGGCAGCTCGCTGAGCTGATCCCAGATGCCCCGCAGGTAGAGCCCCGATCCGGTCACCAGGACCGCCTCACGTTCCTTCACCAGCCACCCTCGAACCTGGACACCGAAGTCCTTGGGGTTGGGCCTGGCCGAGAGCGGCAGGATCCCGTAACCCACATGAGGCACACCATCCTGTTCCGCTTCGTCTGGTTGCCCCGTGCCGATGGCCAAGCCTCGGATGGCCTGATAGGGATCCCCATTGACCACCACGCCCCCGATGCGCCGCGCCACGGCCACGGCCACGGCTGATTTGCCAGAGGCAGTGGGTCCAAGGATGACAATGGGCATGGGGCCAGTTTACTGAATCTGGAGGCTGGAGACTGGAGACCGCAGATACCGTTTTCTGGGTGGTCCCGGGGGGCCGCACCCATCATTGCCTTTGGACCATTCAGGTGGGCCGGCGCCGAGTTCCAACAAGGCCGCGACGCAAAACGTCGCTGCAGGGATCAGTACCTTTGGTCTCCTCCTTCCACCCGATGC
>Ga0302323_100002927_pt1 | contig 13878 bp, 13 predicted proteins | sample Fen_T0_3_FD_201950 | JGI IMG/M metagenome (GOLD analysis project Ga0302323, IMG submission 201950) | Peat permafrost microbial communities from Stordalen Mire near Abisko, Sweden - Fen_T0_3 | ecosystem: Environmental > Terrestrial > Soil > Wetlands > Permafrost | place: Sweden: Abisko... | reverse complement strand
CCCCCCGGCCGCCAACGCGGAGCAGCAACACGCGGTCGACGTCTATAGTCAGCACGGGTCTGGCATCGGGGCGGGCGGGATGCTCAGTCTGGTGCTCGGTCTGCACATCTAATGGCGCGTCCGCGGCCAGCAGCACCGGTAGAGCCATGCTCGCGCTAGCTGCGCCGCTGCTGGTGTTGTGCCCGCTCGGCCTGGGCTTTCTGGTTTGGCGACGGGTGAGCGTGCTCGGTCACGTCTCTCGGCGGTTGACGATTGTGATGGCGCTGGGAGGCGCGCTGGCCGCATTGTTCGCGGCTTACTTCGAGCGCATCGTCCTCTCGTATACCGGCTTGTCTTTGGACGTCGCGACGAGCGGCGCGGGCGGCGCGCTCCTGGCCACCTTCTTGCTCGCGGCGCCGCTCGAAGAAGCCGTCAAAGTGAGCGTAGTTTGGCCGCTCTACCGCACTCGTCGCATCATCGACGCGCGCCTAGGGGTGGGTTACGCGAGCGCTGCCGGCGCCGGGTTTTCGGCCGTCAAAGGGCTGTTGGCGGTGCTGCTCGGCACGCCCGGTGGCGTGACCGTCCTGCGCGCGCTGGTCAGTGTTCCCGCGCAGCTCTTTTTTGCCGGCGTATGGGGCTACGCCTTGGGCGCGCGTGGCCCGAACCGTCGCGGGCATTGGTTCTCCTTGGCCTGGCTGGTTGCGACGCTTCTGCACGGTTTGTACGATCACATCGTCTGGGGTCGCGGGCCGGGCCTGTTGGTCGCGGTCATCCCGCTCTTCGTGTTCATGGGTGTAGGCGCCTGGATCGCACTCCGAGACGTCGCGCCCGAGGCGCTCAGTCACCAACACTGGATCGTGCCCGATCCACCCTCGCTCCGCAGCCTACGCGAAGCGTTACGACCGGTCGATCACCGGCTGATGGTGCGCTGGATTTTGATCGGCGCGTTCACCACGTTGGGGCTGGTGATCGCGCTCTTGGCTTTGACCGTCCTGCTCGGACATCGCCTCGGCGTGGACTTCTCGCTCGCCGATGAATCCAACATGCGCTCTTCCGGCCCGCTGATTTTGCTGGGTGCAGCGGTGCTCTCCGCCTTCCCGATCGCTGGCTATTTGGTGGCCAAAGCCAGCGCTGCCCACAGCGTGCTCGAGCCCGCGTTGGCCGCGGGTTTGGCGCTCGCAGCCCTGGTCGCCATGTTGTTCATGACCGCACCGATTGGCGTTCTATTCGCCTTGGCCGTGGCACCACTGGCCTTCGGCCTGGCCTGCGGTGGCGCTTGGATCGGGCTCGAGCGCGCGGACGACACGGTGCACCGTTAGCAGTCTCGTCCTCATTGGCTTTGGCGCCCCTTGGCCAAAACACCTCTCCCGAGAAGCTGGCTGGTTTCAGTCGTGCTTGGCTCGGAAGCGTGCGTACTCGCCGCTGGTCAGAAGCGGATCTTCCGAGCTTGCTGCTAGCTCGGTCAGCTGCTCTGGATAGTAGTCGGGCGCGAGCAAGCGCTTCAAGTCGAAGGCGACGAAGCGGCCGAGCAGATGCGGGCTCTCGCTTACCCAGAGCACGCGCTGTTTGGTGTCCATGACCACCCCGTGCGTGGCGATTAACGCATTGATTGCCGCGCGATCGCCGAGAGCCAAGTCGCGATCGCCCGGGCCTTTGCGATCGCGCAGCAGAGCGATGGCGTCGTTCACGGCGTCGTTGGGCGAGAGTCGAGGGGGCAAGCGCGCCAAGAGCTCGTCTGCGCGGCTCCGGCGCGGCAAGGTCGAGGTCTGGGCGCGCACGCTCAGATTTTTCTTGTCTTCTGCGCTGGGGCCTTCGAAGTGATTCGTGGTGGCGGCCTTTGCCGGCAAAAATCGCACGAAGTCGGGCTTGCCAGGCACGCGTTCGACAGCCGCGGCGCGGCCCTGTTCGTCACTGAGGATCACGATGTGGCTGACCATCGGTGGCTGCTCCGCGAGTGCGCGCAGCGCTTCCTCCGTATTGCGCGCGGTCGACAGCACGCGCCGCAACGCGTGCACGACCGGCTCACCCTCGGCCTCGGGCGTGCCACCGCGTGCGCCGTGCACGACGACCGCGACGCCGCTTTGATTCATGCCGCTGACCACGCCGACGAGGCCGGGCCAGGCCACGGAAGCGAACGGGATCTTGCCTTCTTCGCGTACCAGAAAGACCGCCTTGTGACGATCGAACACCTCGTCGACTTCGAAGTCGAAGGCGCGCGCCAAGATGCCACCGCCTCCGTCCAGCGCGTCACCGCCGATGGTGACCGTGGTGCAGCCGATCAATGGTGAGTGCTCGAACGACAGCGCCATGTCGTACAGGGCGTTCAAGTACACGAAACGTTGGTAGGTCGGGAACAAACCCGAGTACGGGTCCGGTTGAAAACCGCGGGCCCCGCCCGCGATTTCCTGGCGTCGATCCAGGCTCATACCGCGGTCGACGTGGGCGTAGCGCAGTTCCGCCAAATCCAGCAGCAGCCGGCGGGCAAGTTGGCTTCGTACTTGTTCTTGGAAGCGCGCGAGCAGGATGCCCTCGTTTGCGACCATTTCCGGGTATAAGAGTCGAGCGTGCTGAAAGCCGATTTGCGCGGGATTGCCGCGCAGTCCAACCTCCAGAATCTTCCCGCGGCTGAGCGCGTACGAGTCCCCAAAGCGCCGCAGGATCGGCGAAGAACGGCGGGATTCACCGCGCGGTTCGGCGATTGGCGGTGGGCTGAGCCGAGCGCGGGCGTTGACGGCGAAGTGCGCGCTCAGCAAGAAAGCCAGCAACGCGCCCAGCGCCGCCAGCGCGACTTTTCCCCATGGGCGTCTTGACCTCATCGGCGTTGCCTGGGCGCGGTCGCGAGCGTAAGCAGCACGCGATAAACGATGCGCGCTGGATCGCGCACGCTGTGAAAGTGGGTCACGCGCTCGCTCTCCGGCGGATAAATCACATGCACAGGCACTTCGACGATGTCCCAACCAAGGCGCGCGGCGCGCAATATCAGCTCCGCTTCATAACCGTAGCCTTGGGCACGACCGCCGAGCGCGAGCGTTTCCGGTAGCGGGTAGCGGCGCAAACCGCACTGGGTATCGGACAAGCGTCGACCGAGCGCGAACGACAAGAAGCGATTGGAAAAGCGATTGGAGAAGATGTTTGCGGCGGGCGCGCCGTCTCTCACGAGATCACGAACGCCGAGCAGCAAGGCGCAGCGTGCCGACGGATCGCGCCCCAAACGCACGGCCTCGTCCGGCGGATGTTGGCCATCGGCGTCGACGCACACCGCAGCGTCGGCTCCGGCTTCGAGCAGCGCGCGAAAGCCGGTGCGCAGCGCGCAGCCCTTGCCCTGGTTCTGCGCGTGCCGCACGACGCGCGCGCCCGCTGCCCGCGCAGCCTCGCTCGTAGCGTCCGTGGAACCGTCATCGACGACCACGACGAGCGGCGGCGAGCCCTCGTTTGCGAGCGCGTCGAACAAGCCACGTACCACGACCGCGACGCTTTTTTCCGCCTGATAGGCGGGGACTACGAAACCGACTTTCACTCGGGCGCAGCCTATCGCAATTTGCGTGTCGCGCATCGGCTGCCCGCGCATCGGCTGCCCGCGCGTTCCGCAGGCAACGCAAACCTGCCCCGCATCTGCTAAGGATCGCGGCGTGGACCTGTTCGACGCCGAGACGCTGGCCGACCTCAAATACCGCGCGAAAAAGCAGCTGCGCATGCGCATGCGCGGTCTGCGCGCCGCCTACCCGGAAAGCGTGCTCGCACAGGCCTCCGAACGCATCGTCGCCAGCGTGCTCGCGCTGCCGCAATTTTCGGCCGCGCAGGGCGTCGGCTTGTTCTGGCCAATGACCGATCGCCGCGAGGTAGACGTGCGGCCGCTGGCCGCGGCGGCGCTGGCCGCCGATAAGCGCGTTTATTTCCCTTTTCTCGAGCCGACGGCGAGCGGTTTCAGCACCGGCTTTGCGCGGGTGCGAGACGTGTCGGAGCTGGCTCCGTGCGGTCAACGCTTCTTCGAACCGCCACGCGCTGCGCCGCGCGCTGAGCGCGGGCAAATCGAACTATTGATCGTGCCAGCGTTGGCGGTCGCGTCCGACGGGCATCGCCTCGGCTACGGCAGCGGCTTCTATGACGCTACCCTGCCGGATTTTTGTCCGCCTGGGCGCGCGCTGGTGGTCGCGTTCGACTTCCAGTTGCTAGGCGAACTCCCCGTCACGAGCGGCGACGTGGCCAGCCAGTGTATCGTCACCGATCGCAGGGTCCTAGAGCCGTAACTCAGCGCCGGCCGCCGCGCGCCTTGGCTTGGCAATCCGCGCACACGCCGTACATCTCGTGCTTGTGCGCGCGCACCAAAAAACCGTGCCGCTTGGCGATTTTGGCTTGAAGCTCTTCGATCGCGTCTTCTTCGAACTCGGTGATCTTGCCGCACTCCAGACAAATCAGGTGATCGTGGTGTGCGTCGTCGTCCGAAAGTTCGTAGCGGGTGAAGCCGTCACCGAATTTGTGCTCTTGCACCACGCCGCTCTCGGTCAAGAGCTTCATCGTACGATAGACGGTGGCGTAACCCACGCGTGCGTCGACAGCCCGCACCTCGCGCAGCAAGGTGTCAATCGTGATGTGCTCCGTGGTGCCGAAGAAGGTGTCGATGATTACCCGACGCTGCTCGGTCGAACGAAGCCCTCGGCGCGTCATGTACGCCTCGAGGTCCGCACGCAGACGATCGGCGTCCGGCGCCTTCAGTTTCTTGCCGCCGTGCGGGCTATGGGCTTCCCCACTTTTCACCGGAGAACTGTCCCCCTCGTAGGGCGGGGGGTCAAGCGCCCCGCGCGGCGGGCGCGACTCAGCCCAATTCCAGCATTGCTGCTAACGCGCCCCCATCCGCTCGGGCCTGGCCACCCGGCCGCGGATCGACTGGCGGGGCCTCAGAGACGTGCTTTGAGCAGCGCAGCGAGCGTGCCCGCGAGCGCGAACAACGGTGCGAGCGCGACCGGCAGCAAGTTGAGCGTTGCGAGCAGTGCGCCGATCAATGCCGGCGCAAGCGTCAGTGCCAAGCCCAAACGCGCTTCACGTCGCGTGTCGTGTGCCAGGCGCACGGCATAGGCGGCGTCTCGAACGTCATCGGATGCGAGTTGCACGCTCCACTCCGCGGTGCTCGAACCGGCCGCAGACAGGGCGATCGAAACGTCTGCCGCAGCCAGTGCGCTGTCGTCAGCCGGGCTGCGACCGACCACGGCGACCACGGCACCGCTATCGGCCAAGCGCCGGATCTCGTCACCACGCTCGTTGGGCGGAATTTCTGGGCGTAAATGATCGATATCGAGCGCGCGGCCAATCGCTTCGCAGGTTTCGCGTGCATCGCCCGAGAGCAACACGGGCTCCACGTTCACGTCCAAGAGGTGCTGAACCGCGGCGCGCGCGCCCGGGCGCAAGCCGTCCTGCAGGCCGACTAGGCCGACCAAGCGGCCTCCGAGCGCGACCAGCAACACGCTCCGGCCCATCGTTTCCAGATCGGTGATGCGCGCTTCCGCGGAGGCCACGCTAATCCGTTCGCGCAACATCAAGCCGCGCGTGCCCACGACCAGCGCTTGGCCGCTGGCGGCGACCGCGGTCACGCCCAAGCCGAGCTGAATACTGGGGCTTCGCACGCCGTCCGGGCGCACCCCGCGGGCTCGCGCTGCGCGCATGACGGCGGTGGCCACCGGGTGGCTCTCGCCGCTCTCGGCGCCCGAGACCAAGGCTAACACTTGCTCGGGATCGAGGGTTGCGAAAGCTTCGATATTTGCGACTTCGGGTTCGCCTAGGAGCAGCGTGCCGCGCGCAGAGAAGGCCGTCGCGGTCACCGAACCCGCCCGTTCGAAACCGCCCGCGGTGCGAAAGACGATCCCGCGACGCAGTGACTCGAGCACGCCGCGCGCCACGTGCAGGCCGCCGATTTCTGCCACGCCAGGCTGCGCTATCGCGCCGAGCACGCCCACGGCGAGCAGCAAGAACTGCAGGTTGTCCGAGTTGCCCGCGTAAGCGGCCAACGCGGACAAGCCGGCCACCACGAACGCGCCGCGCTCGGCGATGAGGCGTCCGATGCGAGCCATCGGCGCGAACACGTCCGCGCGCCGCCTCGGGTCGTTGGTCAAGCGCATGAATGCGCGATCGAAGCCGGCCCAGCCGACGACGGCGCGCAGCCGCCCACTTTCGACCTGGGCCCCCGCGACGATCGCGTCGCCCTCACGACGAGTCGTCGGCGAGGTTGCGCCGAGCCAGGGCAAGATTTCGGCGCTGCCCGCGGTGATCGTGGCATCCACGGGCACTGACTCTCCGCTCTCGACCACGATTTCTTCACCCGGACGCAGGTCGCTGGCGCGCACGCTGACCAGCTCTTCCGAGACGACGCGGTGGCAAGGTTTGTCGAGCGCGGCGGCGATCAGCTGGCGCTCCGCGTCGATTGGCCGACGTGCGCGGCGCATGGCGGCGGCGCTCGCCGCGCTGCCCGCAATCACCACGGAAGCGACCGTGATCGCGTTGCCGGTGTGCGGGTCCGAGAGCAGCCGCGCGCCCAGGGCGAGCGCGCTACCCGCGAGCGGCGCCGCCAGCAGCGCCGCAGGGTGAAGTTCAGTCACTTGGCGCGCGCCCATCAGCGATTCGGCCGCCAAGGAGAGCGCCGCCACTATCATCACCGTCAATCGTGCCGCTTCCGCGATCGACGAGTCACCCGCCAAAATCAGCGCGATCGAGAGCACCGCGCCGAGTACTGCCAGCAGCAACAACACGCCGCCCACGTCGACCGCAGGCGCCTCCGGGTTGCGTTGTCCGGCGGGGCTCGAGAGGGGCGGTGGCTCGACCTCGTAGTCGAAGGCGAGCCGCTCGGGGCCCGAGCCGCGCTCCTCGAGCAAATCGCTGCGCGCGACTAGCGCGATCGCCTTCGCGCTCTGCAATCGCGACTCGGCGCTGGCGGACTCTTCGCTGGCAGCGGCAGCGGCCGCCCGCACTCGAATCAGCAGATCTTCGTGGTCGGCGCGCGGTACCGGCAAGGGCGTACCGGTCGCGTTCATGTCGTAGCGGTCGCGGCACGCGCCGCTGCAAAAATAGCGAAAGCGGTCGCGAACGTGCGCCACGCGGTCCGCGCGCAGCGGGTCGACCGCGGAGCCACAGGTCGCACAGGCCACCAGCGCATCGCGCGCGGCGCCGGACGGGTTCGTGGGTGAAGCTAGTTCAACCAATGATTTCTCGGGGGAAGCTCAGGCGTAGGCCGAAAGCGCGCGATCGAGCAGCGCCACGCCTTCTTCCAGCTCTGCCCGGGTGACGATTAGCGGCGGAGAGAAACGCAACGCTTGCCCGCCGGCGATCGTCAAGAGCACGCCCGACTCTTGTAGGATGGTCATCACCTTGCGTGCGTCGACGCCGTCACGCAGCACCAACGCTTGAAGCAAACCGCGACCGCGGGTGCACTCGACCAGTTTGGGAAACCTGCTTGCGGTCTTGCTCAGGAGCATGCTGAGTTCTTCGCCACGGCGAACGACTTGTGCCATGAGGCCATCGTTCTCGAGCACATCGAGCACGGCCAATGCCGCGGCCGAGGCCAGCGGATTGCCGCCGAAGGTGGAACCATGGCTGCCGGGTGGAAGCGCCTCTTCCAGGAACTTCTTGCACACCATCGCGCCGATCGGCACGCCGCCGCCGAGCGCCTTGGCCAGGGCGACCACGTCCGGCTGCACCCCTTCGTGCTGAAATGCCAGAAATTTCCCGGTGCGACCGACACCGGTTTGCACCTCGTCGGCCAGCAGGAGAGCGCCCGCGCTGCTCGCCAATGCTCGCAATTCACGCAGGAAACCTGGTGGGGCGGGCAGCACGCCGCCCTCGCCCTGGACCGGCTCGATCAAGATCCCAGCTACGTCGGGGCTCATCGCAGCGCGCACCGCCTCGAGATCACCGTAACCCACATGGGTGACGCCAGGCAGCGGCCCGAAGCCATCCTTGTATTTGTCTTGGCCCGTGGCGGCCAGCGCGCCCAGCGTACGACCGTGGAACGAATTGCGAAAGGCGATGATGCGCTGACGCGCGGTCTGGCCTTGCGCGTGAAAGTGGCGGCGTGCAAGCTTCAGCGTGGCTTCGATGGCCTCGGTGCCGGAGTTGCAGAAGAACGCGCGATCCATCTCGGTCAGCCGACAAAGCTTCTCGGCCAAGCGGATGTTGGGCTCGTTGAAGAAGTAGTTCGAGACGTGCAAAAGCTTGCCGGCTTGCGCGGCAATCGCCGCGGTGAGCTTGGGATGCGCGTGGCCCAACGTGCTCACGGCGATGCCTGCGTACAGATCGAGGTAGCGTTTGCCCGAGGCGTCGAACAGAGACGAGCCCTCCCCGCGCACGAACACGAACGGCGGCTGACGGTAGTTCGGGTAGAGGTAGGAGTGGCCGGCTTCGACGAGTGCGCTCTCGGTAGTCATGGGCAGCGGCTTTGTAGCATTTCTGCGCGCCGTTCGGGTGACCACGCGGACGGACGGAGGGAACGGCTGGGGAAGCCGGAGAAACGCGGGGGTGGGAGAGCCGTGCGCGTGGCTGGGGCGTTCAGCGCGGGCGCGGGTCGATACCAGCGTTTATCAGCGCTTGCGCGGCCTCGACGAAGCCCGCGCCGCGCTCGCGCGTGGTGATGAAGCGTGGCGTGACTGTCGGACGACCGCTCAAATTGCGCACGCCAATGCTGTGCCGGAACGCGGCGAAGCAGCTGGCGTCGTTCTCGCTGTCACCAATGAAAGCGTATCTGGACAGGATCGCGCTCGGATCGAACTCGGCGAGCGCGTGGATCAAGCGCACCACGCCCGAGGCCTTGTCGGCGCGGTCGTAACTCACGTGGACGTGAACACTGGAGGCGAGGGTGCTGGCGCCGCGTGCTTCGGCGAAGGTTCGCAAAGCCGCGACTCGGTCTCTGGGCACGAGCTGGTGCTCACCGATGTCGAACGTGAAATCGGTGCGCCGAAGCGTTACGTCGTCGGCAGGGACGAGCTCCGGAAATTCGTTCTGGATCTCGACGCACAATGCGGCGAGTGCTTGCTGCCGCCGCCGGCGCTCGGCGGCCGGAACGGGATCGAGTGTCTGCAACCCGCCCTCATCGGTAAAGAAAGCGAGCGCGCCATTCTCTGCGACTGCGCCATGAATGGGCCATTGATTCACGATCACCTGTGCCCAACCCGCGGGGCGGCCGGTCACCGCGTAACACTCGAAGCCGGCTTCGCGCAGTCGGAACAGCGCGGAATACGCCGCTTCACTCAAGCGGCTGTGATCGAGCAAGGTATCGTCGAGGTCGAACAACAGACCGCGCAGGTGATTGGGCACCAAACTGGGTAGCGCGCTAATCGGCAGCATGGCTCAACCGGGCACCACTTCCACGAGCAGTGAGCACAAATACAAACCTTCGGGAAAGGCCGCGGGGACCGGGTGGTCGGGGCCCTGAAAGAAGCGCTCCAGCACCAAGGCGTGTGTGCCCACGTCGCGCGCGCCCAGGGCCACTGCACGCGTCAATTCATTCAGGCCAATCGCGGCCGAACAGGAGCAGACGACGAGCAGCCCACCGGGTCGCGTGGCGCGGCAACCGCTGGCGGCGAGCTTGCGCATGTTTTCTAGCGCGCGCACCTTGGCGGCGCGTGAGGGCGCAAGCTTCGGCGGATCGCAGATCACCAGATCGTAGCCGCCTTTGCGGCCCGCTTGATTCAAAACTTCAACCGCGTCGGCGCGTTCGAAGATCACGCGTCCGCCCAGGCCGTTCAGCGCGGCGCACTCGGCGCCGATCTCCAGCGCGGGCGCGCTGGCGTCCACTGCATGCACTTCACGTGCGCCGCCACGTGCCGCCGACAACGCGACTGCGCCCACGAAGCTATACGTATCGAGCACGCGCAAGCCGCTGGATAGCTCCTCGATCCGCGCGCGGAGCGGCCGCTGATCGACGTAGAAGCCGGTCTTGTGTCCGAGCGAGAAGGGGATTTTGAACTTCAGGCCGCGTTCGCTGAACTCGAAGGCATCGATCGTGCTGTCGCCCCGCACCACGCCCTGAGTCGGGGAAAATCCCTCGGTTTTGGCGTGCGTCAGTGGGGTGCGATCGATGATCGCACGTGGCTTCAGGAACTTTCCGAGCAAGTCCAAGATCACCCCTTCACGACGCTTCAGGCCGATCGTGCCCATTTGCACGGCGAGGACGTCCCCCAGTTGATCGACGACCAGGCCCGGCAGATCGTCGCCTTCTGCATGCACCAGGCGCACCGCGCTGGTTGCCGCGGAGGGCAGACCGAGCGCTGCGCGGCGGGCGATCGCGCGCTCGATGCGCGACGCGAACAGCGCGCCGTCAATTGGCGTATTCGCATCGCGTGTGAACAGCCGGACCGGAATCGCCGACCCCGGCGAGTACAAGCCGCGGCCGAGGGTGTTTCCGCGCGAGTCGCGCACCAAGATCTCGTCACCCGCGGCGGCTCCGCCCTCGATCCGCTCGATGGCCTGCGCGAACACCCACGGGTGCCCGGCCCAGACCGGCTGCACGTGACCTACCTTGATGATGACCGCGGCCATGAATACCGCGCCTGTAGTAGTGCTATTTGGGGCGGCTGGCGTGATAGATCGCGATCTGCGCGCGAAATGCCGCGCAAGACCCTGGGAAAGCCTTGCCACAGCGGTGTAATCGGATCTTTACGCACCGGGACTTCACCGGGGTTTGCGGCCTAATTTGCGCGGTGCCTGTTGGCACCGAGGTTGCTACGGTGCGGTACGAGCCCGCTTCGGCTCGAGGAGCTTTGCCTGGCATGCCGCGTAGTCTCGTGTACGTCCTACCGTTCGCGTTCGTTCTGCTTACCCCCGCGGTCTCGCTGGCCGGCAGTGACGACTGTCCGGACGGGTGGTTCTGTGAGCCGAACGCCGCCCCGCTGCCGCCCGCGGCGAGCCCGCCGCCCGCGCCGTCGCCGGCATCGCGACCGCCCGAGCCCGGCACGCCACCCCGTCCGGGCGTCGCGCCGGGCTACCCTCCGCCCGGCTATCCGGTACCAGGTTATCCGGCGCCGCCGCCCGATCCCGACGCTGAGCTCTCGATCGAGGTCCCGCCGGAACCGCCGCCGCCCCAGCGCCGTCGCACGCGCGGCTTTCGTGAATGGGGCTTCAACGCGCACTTGGAGGTCGCCCTGCTCGGCAACCTTTCGGCGCGAGCCTCCAATGCCGGGATGGGCGGGCTGGGTTTCGGCTTCCGCTATCGGCCGCTCCCGCCGCTGGCCTTCGAAGCTGGCATCGATTTACTGAAGGGCACGGATCAGCAAGGCTTCGCGCGCAGTGAGGCCGCGCTCTTGCTCAATACGCTGCTGTTCTTCAACCCGCACGACGTGGTGCAGGTCTACGGTTTGGCAGGACTTTGCGTCAGCGGTGCGAAGGTGACCGTCGCGCCGCGTGCTGATGACACGTATTTCAAGCGCCACGTAGAGCGCGATTCCTATTTCGGCGGCCAACTCGGCCTGGGCGTCGAGGTGCGCGTCTCCCGCCGCATTGCCATCGCCGGCGATCTGCTCGGCTTCGTCCGCGGCCGCACGGACAATGGCGCGCACGACGCGCCCGAGTTCATCGACAGCAATAGCCCGCGCGTCGATGACACCGCCGCTGGCGGCCTGCTGCGCGCCGGTGTCACGTTCTACTGGTGATTTTTCGACCGCACCGCGAATTCGACCCCCCGGTGAGGCCCCGGCGCGTGGCTGGGCCGAGCAAAACCCCAGAAAATCAGGCCCAGATGAGCGCCGGCGCGGTTTCGCCGCGCGAGGGAACTTAACTGCGGGCGATGCGTACAACGAACGCGGTGCAGGGGGGAGCCGCTTCTTCTTCCAGAGCTGAGCCACAAAACGACTTGTCCCCGGACTTCTTGCGAAGCCGGGGACAGTCGTTTGCCGTGTGAACGGCGCTTAGCGCGTGAGCGCCTCAGCGCCGATGCGCGGCGAATCCCCCCGTCGGGGATCATGAAGCGTGAAACTCACTGAACCAGATCTTTGAGGTTCTTGAGAGCCGTCGCGCGAACCTTCTTGCTCGCAGGCTTCGCCGGAATCGTGATCGGTTCCTTGGTGAAGGGATTGATGCCTTGGCGTTCTTTGGTCGCCGGCTTCTTCACTACGCGGAGCTTCACCAGACCCGGGACGACGAATTCGCCGGGGCCACGAGCCGAGAGTTGCTTGCGGATGAGCTCTTGAAGCCCTTCGAACACGCGTCCCACGCTCTTCTTGTCCAAATCCGATGCGTTCGCGAGCTCGGCGATAACCTGAGCCTTCGTCAACCTTTTTCCAGCCATGCGCTTCCTCCTGTCAGAAAATCAATATTTCGGCCGTCTGCGGCCCACCCGCCTGCGCCGACAGGGTTTTAACCCGCCGTTTCAGTCGTCCTAGGCACGGGCGAAGCGATAACAGGGTTCTTAGCGCCGTTTCAAGGGGAAAAATTGTCCGCGGCTTGGGATAACCCTTTTTTTCCGCGGCGCAGGCGAAGGGTAGTCCGCGAAAGGCGTCCCGGAGGCCGGTTTACTCACCCCCTGTCGCCCATTCCCTTGTTCCATGCTGGACTGTGAACCGAGCATGGAACCGAGCCGGTTTTTCGTTGCAGAGCGCGGACTTAGCAATCATTTCGCATGCCTTGCGCGAGGCCGCTGACTGGGGCGCGCGGACTTCGGCCCGACGGTCGGCGAGGACTTGCTCGGTCGCTTCCGGCTTTCCGCGGCGCTTTTGCGCGGTTTCTCGAAATTCGTCTCAACCGCCCGCACTAAACGCCGGGTCATGGCATCCATCTCGCGTTTTTCCGAGGGATCGCCGTGGTCGTAGCCGAGCAGGTGGAGCAGCCCGTGTGCGAGCAAGAAGCGCACTTCAGGCAGCAGTTCCCGCTTCCGGCCGCGTGCCTGGCGAGCCGCGGTATCGAGTGAGATAACCACGTCGCCCAACACGCGCGTTCCGCTCACGGTGCCATCTGCGCCCCCGCCCTCATCGAGCGGAAACGACAGCACGTCGGTGGGCTTGTCCTTTTCGCGGTGCTGCAGGTTCAGCGCGTGGATCTCGGCGTCATTGGTCAACAGCACGCTCAGTTCGGCGTGAGCGAGTTCGAGTTCGACGAGCATCGCGTCTGCCTCGCGCCGGACGCGCGAAGGCAGAAGCGCAGGGGAGCCAGGCGCGCGGCGCAGCACGAAGGTAGGCATCGGCACGCCCCTAGCGCAGTTACTGGTCCGGGCAAAACGCAGCGCGTGTCGGGCGCCGATCTTGGCTGGCACGGGAAAGCGGTGGTCTCACGGGAACTCCGCGCAGGCTCGCGTGTCGCTGGTGATTCGCGCCCGCTTTCCAAGGATTGTCCGCGGCGTTACGTTTAATCGACATGGCTCGCCCGTCACGACCGCCCGGTTTCGATATGACGTATCGCCCGACGGAGAGTTCATTTGGACCGCCGTTCGCGGCTCGCATCCCGTCGCTACTCTACTTGGCTTTGGCGCTCGCTGGCGTGGCTGCCGTGATCGCGGCCGAACACAGCTCATCGAACAGCTGGTTATACGTGAACATCGTCGAGCGCGGGGTGCGCGGCATGATCAGTTCGCGGGTCTGCGCGGGCCTACTACTGATGGGCGCGGTCTCCTCGTTCTTGCGCACCAACATGCGCGGCGTGCGCGTGCGCGGTGATGGCGTCGACTACCGCGATTCCTCGCTCGGCTGGCCCCGCGCGCGCCGCTTCAAGTGGGCGCAAATCGACCGCATCGTGCTCGACATGCCGTCGCACATTGCACTCGACCTGTGGGATGGAACGCGCAGCTTTCTGCCCGCCGTGGACGACCGCGCCGCCCTGGCCATGGTGCTCGAAAAAGTCGGCCACGCGCGCGCCATTCCAGTCCGCGGGGGTGTTGGCCTCGATGAAATCCCCGAAGAAGGCGAATTCGACGGCGAAGAAGCCTGAGTCCGC
>Ga0302323_100002926_pt1 | contig 13879 bp, 14 predicted proteins | sample Fen_T0_3_FD_201950 | JGI IMG/M metagenome (GOLD analysis project Ga0302323, IMG submission 201950) | Peat permafrost microbial communities from Stordalen Mire near Abisko, Sweden - Fen_T0_3 | ecosystem: Environmental > Terrestrial > Soil > Wetlands > Permafrost | place: Sweden: Abisko... | reverse complement strand
TCGAACAGGCGATGGCCCCGGACCGCCTCGTCGCGAGAGACGACGTCCGCGAGCGAGCCGTCGATCTCGGCCGCGAAGACGATGTGCACGACGTGCTTCGACCAGAGGCTGCGCTCGGGTGAGATCGAGTCGACGATCGCGACCGGCCCTTCGACGGGGATCTCGTCACCTCCTTCGATCAGCCCCGTTTCCTCGGACAGCTCCCGCTCGAGCGCCTGGGTCAGTGTCTCGCCGGACCGCACGCCGCCGCCCGGCAGCAGCCAGTGCTCGGCGCCGCGCTTCTCGTGGCGGCAGAGCAGGATCCGCCCGTGCCAGAGCAGAATCGCCGAGACGCGGATGCGAGGCTCCGGCCTCACCGAACCCCCGAGGAGCCGAAGCCGCCCTCGCCCCGCTCGGTGGCGGTCAGCTCGCCTGCCTCCACGACCTCGACCGCGATCGCCGGCACGACGAGCAGCTGCGCGATCCGCATACCCGGCTCGACCGCGAAGGCATGCTCGAGGTCGGTGTTGAGCAGGATCACGCGCACCTCGCCCCGATAGCCTGCGTCGATCACCCCGGGAGCATTGACGACCGAGAGACCGTGCCGGAGCGCGAGCCCGGAGCGCGGGACGACGAGACCCGCGTGCCCCTCGGGGATCTCCACCGCGATGCCGGTGCCGACGGCTGCACGCTCGCCGGGACCGATCGTTGCCGCCTCGCAGGCCGTGAGGTCCAGGCCGGCGTCGCCCTCCCGCGCCCGCGCAGGGAGCACCGCCACGTCGCGGAGGCGGGTCACGCGCAGTTCGGTCACGTGGTCGCGGCCGACTCCAGGTCGTCGCCCGCGATCAGGTAGCGGGCGAAGCGGCGCGCGTCACGGTGCGAGAGCTTCGCGCGGATCAGGACGCCCTCATCGGTGTCCTGCCGCTCGTCGATGGGCGCGCCGAGCGCGTACAGGGCGGACAGGGCCGTGCCCTCGTCGTACGGCACGAGCAACCTCACGTCCTCGAAGCGATCCTCGAACAGGCCGGCGATCCGCTCCCGCAGCTCGCCGAGGCCTTCCCCTTTCGCCCCCGACACCTGCACCGCTTCGGGGAAGCGGTTGACGATGCGCCGCCTGCCGAGCGGATCGAGGCGGTCGATCTTGTTGAAGACGACGAGGATCGGAAGCTCGTCGCCTCCGATCTCGGACAGGAGCCCGGTCACGGCCGCCATCTGCTCGCGCAGCCGGTCCTCCTGGAGGGAGGCGTCGACGACGTGGAGGATCAGGTCGGCGACGAGGGTCTCCTCCAGCGTCGAGGCGAAGCCCTCCACGAGCTGCGTGGGCAGCCGCCGGATGAAGCCGACCGTGTCGGTCACGAGGTAGCGCTTGCCGTCGTGCTCGAAGCTGCGCGTCGTCGGATCGAGCGTCTCGAAGAGGCGGTTCTCGACCGAGACCTCGGCGCCGGTGAGTGCATTCAGGAGGGTCGACTTGCCGACGTTCGTGTAGCCCGCGAGCGCCACCGTCGGCACCTCTGCGCGCCTGCGCTCCTTGCGGCGGACGCCGCGCTGCGCCTGCAATCCCTTCAGGCGGGCGCGCAGCTGCGTGATCCGGCGACGCGCCATGCGGCGGTCGCTCTCGAGCTGGGACTCGCCCGGGCCGCGCGTGCCGACGCCGCCGCCGAGGCGCTCGAGGTGCTTCCACATGCCCCGCATCCGCGGCAGGTTGTACTCGAGCTGGGCCAGCTCGACCTGCAGCTTGCCCTCGGCGCTGACGGCGTGCTGGGCGAAGATGTCGAGAATCAGCTGTGTCCGGTCGACGACACGCGTGGAGAGCGAGTCCTCCAGCGTCTTCTGCTGGGTGGGGTCGAGCTCGTCGTCGACGATCAGCACCTCGGCCCCGCTGTCCTCGAAGACCTGCTTCAGCTCCTCGAGCTTGCCTTTCCCCACGTAGGTCCTCTGATCGGCGCGGTCGCGATGCTGGACGAGCTCGCCCACGGGATCGACGAGCGCCGTGCGCGTGAGCTCGCGCAACTCGGAGAGCTCGTCCTCGGCGTCGGCGCCCTTCGGGAGCACGGCCAGCAGGAGCCCCTTCTCGGGCTCGAGCCCATCCGGGGTTTCGGATCGCCGGCTGATGCTCAGAGTATGCCGGTAGGCTCGCCACGTGACACGTCTGGCTGACCGCCTGGCCGAGCGCACCCTCGAGCTCGTGAACATCCCCTCGGAGAGCCTTCACGAGGCGGAGGTGCGCGCACACCTGGTCTCACTCGTGCCCGAGATGTTTGCGGCGGAGTACGCGGCCGAGGATGCGTTCGTCTTCGCGCGGCCCCGACGGGAGGGCACGCCGCTCGTGCTGCTCGTCGGCCACTACGACACGGTTCCCGCCCAGGCCAACCTCCCCGGGCGGATCGAGGGCGGAGCGGTGCACGGCTGTGGCGCGACCGACATGAAAGGCGGCGTCGCGGTGGCGCTCGAGGTCGTCCGCGAGCTCGCGCTCCGCGAGCCGGGGCCGTACGACGTGGCGCTGCTCCTGTTCGGCAAGGAGGAGTTGCCCGCACAGTTCAGCCCCCTGCCGGACCTCTTCGAGCGCTCGCAGCTCGCACCGGCCGCCGACCTCGCGGTCCTGCTCGAGCCCACCGACCTGACGATCCAGGCCGGCTGCCTCGGGAACATGAACGCCCGCGTCACGTTCTCGGGCGTCAGCGGCCACTCCGCGCGGCCCTGGACGGCCGAGAACGCGATCGAGAAGGCGATCGATGGGCTCGCCCCGATCGCCGCGCTCGAGAGGCGGGAGGCGGTCGTCGGCGGCCTGCCGTTCTACGAGGTCGTCTCGATCACCCAGCTCGAAGCGGGAATCGCCTCGAACGTGATCCCCGACCGCGCCGTCGCGACGCTCAACTTTCGCTACGCGCCCGACCGGACGCCCGAGAGCGCCGCCGACTTCCTGCGCGCGCTCACGCCGGACGGCGCCGAGCTCGAGATCACCGGCGACTCGCCGCCCGCGTCGGTCGTCACGGACACGCCGCTCGTGCGCGCGCTGCGCGATGCGGGCGACCTCCGCTTCGAGCCGAAGCAGGCGTGGACGAACGTGGCCGACTTCACGACCCGCGGTATCGATGCCGTGAACTTCGGCCCCGGCGGCACGCGCTACGCCCACCGGCGCGACGAGCTGGTCGGGATCGATGCGCTCGTGAGCTCCTACGAGACCCTGCTCCGCTTCCTGGGCGGCTGACCGCATGCCGATCTCCCCGATCCTCAGCGGCCAGGCCACCTACCCGTTCGTGCGCCTCAACCAGGCCGCCGCGGCACTGCGCGCGGAGGGGCGTGAGGTGATCGACTTCGGCATGGGCGACCCGCGCGAGCCGACCGACCCGCGCATCATCCAGGCGCTCAGGGACGGCGTCCGTGAGCGGATGGGCTATCCCGCCGCGGTCGGGCTGCCCGAACTGCGCGAGGCGGTCGCGGCCTGGGTCGAGCGGCGCTTCGGCGCCGTGCTCGACCCGCAGCGGCAGGTGATCCCGACGCTCGGCTCGAAGGAGGCGATCTTCTCGTTCGCCAACGTCGTGCTCGACGTCGCGGGTGGCCGCGACACCGTGGTGCTGAGCGAGCCCGGCTACCCGGTCGGCCAGCGGGGGGCGCAGTTCGCCCACGCGACCGTCGTCGAGCTGCCGCTGCTCGAGGAGCACGGCTTCCTGATGGACGTCGAGAGCGTTCCCGCGGAGACCTGGCGGCGGACGGCGCTCGTCTGGGTCAACTACCCCAACAACCCGACCGGAGCGACCGCACCGCTCGCCTTCTACGAGCGGCTGGCGGCGCTCGCCCGCGAGCACGACTTCGTGCTCGCCTCCGACGAGGCCTACACCGAGCTCTGGTTCGAGGAGCCGCCCGTGTCGGCGCTGCAGCTCGACGACTGGACGAACCTGGCCGTCTTCAACACGCTCTCGAAGCGCTCCTCGATGACGGGGTACCGCTCGGGCTTCGTGGCGGGCGACCCCGAGATCGTGGCGGCGCTGCAGCAGTTCAGGCCCAACGTGGGCACGGCGCCGCAGGAGTTCGTGCAGCGCGCCTCGGTCGTCGCCTGGGGCGACGAGGAGCACGTCGAGCGGGCACGTGCGTCGTATGCCGCCAAGCGGGCGCTGTTCCTCGGCCTGTTCGCGCGGAAGGGGCTCCGCGACGCCGGCGGGCCCTCGACGATGTACCTGTGGGTCGCCGTCCCGGACGGAGAGACGTCGGAGGGGTTCGCCACGCGGCTGCTCGAGCAGGGGGTGCTCGTGGCCCCCGGCTCGTTCCTCGGCGCCTCGGGCGAGGGCTACGTCCGCTTCGCGCTCGTGCCCACCGTGGAGGAATGCGAGCGGGCCGTGGAGATCCTCGAGAGCGTGCTCTGACGGCTCCTTCCGCGGCGCCCGGCCCGGATCGGCGAGAATCAGCGGCCATGGGGCTTTCGGCGCAGATCGACGAGATGTGGGAGTCGGGCTCGCTCGACCCCGAGGCGATCGAGCAGGCGATCGCCCTGCTCGACGCAGGCAGCGTGCGCGTCGCCGAGCCGGTCGACGGCGGCTGGCACGTGAACGAGTGGGTCAAGAAGGCGATCCTGCTCTACTTCCGTATCCGCAAGGTGGAGCCGATGGACGTCGGAGGCCTCCACTTCCTCGACAAGATCCCCGTCAAGTCGGACTACGCCGACCGCGGCGTGCGGGTCGTGCCGCCCGGGATCGCACGCTACGGGTCCTTTCTCTCCGAGGGCTGCGTGCTCATGCCGGGGTACGTCAACATCGGCGCCTGGGTCGGTCCGCGGACGATGGTCGACACGTGGGCGACGGTCGGCTCGTGCGCGCAGATCGGCGCCGACGTGCACCTGGCGGGCGGGGTCGGCATCGGTGGGGTGCTGGAGCCGCCCCAGGCTGCACCGGTGATCATCGAGGACGGTGCCTTCATCGGCTCCCGAGCGGTGATCGTGGAGGGCGTGCGCATCGGCGCCGGCGCCGTGATCGCGCCGAACGTCGTGCTGTCGGCGTCGATCCCGATCATCGACGTGACCGGCCCACAGCCGGTCGAGTACCGCGGTGAGGTTCCCGCGCGCGCGGTCGTCCTGCCGGGCGTGCGGCAGAAGGAGTTCCCGGCCGGGACATACGGGCTCCAGTGCGCCCTGATCGTGGGCGGGCGCAGCGCATCCACCGATCTGAAGACGTCGCTGAACGACGTGCTCAGGGAGTTCGAGATCGCGGTCTGATTACGAGCGGGTGAGGCTGAAGCCTCACGCCCGGGTCACAGGCTCGTCTCCCCCCACGCCACACGCTCGGCCGGCCCGGTAAGCGACGCGCGCCCGCCCTCGACCCGCACGTGCAGGTCGCCGCCCGGGAGGTGCACGGCGACGGGGCTGTCGCACCACCCGCGCTCGACGGCCACCGCCGCCGCGGCGACCGACGACGAGCCGGAGGCGCTCGTCTCCCCCGCTCCGCGCTCCCAGACGAGCACGTAGAGGTCGTGACGGCCGTCGACGCGCACGAGTTGGACGTTCGTGCGTTGCGGAAAGCGCTCGTGTGTCTCGAGCAGCGGGCCGAGCCGCAGCAGGTCGTCCCGCCTGGGATCGTCGAGCCGGATCACGGTGTGCGGGTTCCCCACCGACGCCGGCGTCAGCTCGATCCCGTCCAGCACCTCCGGCTGCCCGACCGTCACCTCTCCGACCTCCATGTCGGTGTCGAGGGCGTTGAGCATGCGTGCCGCGACGTGCCGGCCTGCGGTCTCGATCGAGACCTCACTCGCGCCCGACTCGGCGGCGAGCCAGCGCGCGGCGATGCGGACACCGTTGCCCGACATCTCGGCGGTCGACCCGTCCGGGTTCCAGATCACGACGCCCGCGGAGGCCGCATCTCGTTGCACGACCTCGAGCACGCCGTCGGAGCCGATCCCGGTCTCGACCGAGCAGAGCCGCTGCACGCGAGAGGGTGTGAGCGGCCCTGCGTCGGGCTGCTCGACGACGAGGTAGCTGTTGCCAAGCGCGTGCCACTTCGAGAACTTCATGGGCTCAGGCTATCGCGACACTCGCAACGACGAGGTGCCAGGGGTAATGCCCGGCACCATGTCTTCCAAAGCTGAGCGTCTACTGCAGCGGGCGTGCGCTGGGACCTCTCGGAGATCCTCGCGGACGCGGTCGCTGCCCGTGCAGCGCTTGCCACCGCGATCGCGCGTGCAGGCGCGCTCGAGGAGCGCGTCGCCGGCATCGATGACCTCGACCCTGGGGGACTGCGAGACCTGCTCGATGAGGCGAGCGCACTGGATGGGCTTCGCGACGTGCTCGACGCGGACTATGGGTACGCCGGCCTGCGTGTTCTCGCGGATAGCGCCGACGGCGAGGCGAGAGACCTCGCCGCCGAATGCGAGCCCGGCCCTTCTCGCGCTCCGCGGCGTCGACGTCGGCGATCCACGGATCTGGCAGCAGAGCCTCGATGAGCTCCAGCGCCTGTGCGAGCTCGCCTGGTAGCTGGTCAGGCCCCGGCCTGTCCCGCCCGGTCGAGTAGTCGGGAGGCGATCTGGTCGGGTGCGAGCCGCGCGTCGACGAGAACGAGACCAGGGATGCGGCGCATCCACTTCCGCTGATACGCCGCGTAGCGGCGCGTGCGGACGATGATCCGCTCTCGCGCCTCGGCCTCCGGGAGCGTCGCGATCTCCTCCAGCCCGAGCGCCTTCGCGGCGGTGTGCGAGACGCCGGCAGTGAGCGCTGCGCGAACCTCGGCGACAACGCCCGCCAGGAACATCGCGTTCGTGCGCGCCGCGATCCGCCGCTCGAGCTCGGCGGAGGGGACATCGAGGCCTGCGATCAGCGTCGGGTGCCTCGTCGTTTCACTCCAGAGCCGGTCGTCTTCGGGGACGAGCGAGTGGCCGCACTCGGCGAGCTCGAGGGCCCGCACGAGGCGTCGCGTGTCGTTCGCGTGCACGGCCGTGGCCGCCCGGAAGTCGAGGCCCGCCAGGCGCGCGTGCGCGGCGACGGGATCGGCCTCGACCTCGGCCCGGATCCGCTCCCGCACGCCGTCCGCGGGCGGCGGCGGCACGGCCAGGTCTGCGAGTGCGGCCCGCAGGTAGAGGCCCGTGCCACCGCAGACGACGGCGGCACCGTACGAGTCGACGAGCTCGTCGATTGCCTCGTGTGCGAGCGTCGCGTAGGCGCCGACGGACATCTCCTCGCGCGCCTCGCGGATCCCGACGAGCCGCGTCGGCCGCGAGGGCTGGTTGGTCAGGATCGGCAGGCCCCGGTACACCTGCAGCGCGTCGCACGAGACGATCTCCGTGCCGAGCCGGTCGGCGACGGCCTCGGCGACGGCGGTCTTGCCCGACGCGGTCGGGCCGAAGACGGCAACAACGGCGACCACCGGGCTCCTCAGGCCGGGACGGCGGTGGCGACCCGGCCGCGCAACGTCGTCGAGGTGGAGCCCTCGATCAGCACGTCGACGAGATCGCCCGACTCGGCGGTGCCGGTGAAGTTCACCGTCGTGTTGCGCCGCGTGCGACCGCGTAGGATCGCCGTGTCGTTCCGCGACGGCCCCTCCACGAGCACCTGCTCGACTCGGCCCACCCGCTCGGCGTTCTTCTCGGCCGCGATCCGCTGGACGACCTCCACGAGTCGCTCCAGTCGCTCGTGCTTGACGGGCTCGGGCACCTGATCCGCCATCGCGGCGGCGTCGGTGCCACGGCGCGGTGAGTAGATGAACGTGAAGGCACTGTCGTAGCGCACCTCCTCCGCGACGGAGAGCGTCTCCTGGAAATCCGCCTCGGTCTCGCCCGGGAAGCCGACGATGATGTCCGTGCCGAGCGCGAGATCGGGGATGGCATCTCGAAGCCTGTCGACGAGCGCGAGATAGCGCTCGCGCGAGTAGGTGCGGCGCATCGCCTTGAGGATCCGCGTCGAGCCCGACTGCAGCGGCAGGTGGATCTGCTCACAGACGGCCGCGCACTCCGCCATCGCGGCGATCACGGGGTCGCGGAAGTCCTTCGGGTGCGGGCTCGTGAAGCGGATGCGCTCGATCCCCTCGACTGCGTCGCAGGCGCGGAGCAACTCGCCGAACTCGGTGCGGAGGCCGGGTGCCAGGTCGCGCCCCCACGAGTTCACGTTCTGGCCGAGCAGCGTGATCTCCCGCACGCCGTCGGCGGCGAGCCGCGTCACCTCAGCCACGATCTCGCCCGGGCGGCGGCTCTGCTCGCGCCCGCGCACTGCCGGGACGATGCAGTACGAGCACGTGGAGTTGCAGCCCATCGACACCTGCACCCAGGCGTGCGAGGCGCGCTCGCGGTGCTGTGGCAGGTCGCCGGCAAAGTGCTCGTGCGTGCCGAAGCGGCCACGCTCGACGCCGACCCCTCCCACGCCGACCCAGTCGCCGAGGTGCGGGATCGAGCCGGGCCCGAACGCCACGTCGACCTGTGGGTAGAGGTCGAAGATGCGCTCCTGCTGCGCCTCGGCGAAGCAGCCGCCGACGGCGATCACGAGCTCGGGGTTCTCGCGCTTTCGTGCGCCCGCGTCGCCGAGGTAGGCGGAGAGCTTCGTGTCCGGCTTCTCGCGGATCGTGCACGTGTTGAAGACCACGAGATCGGCCTCCTCCTTCGAGGTCGCCTCGCCGAGACCCAGCGATTCCAGCATGCCCTTGATCCGCTCGGAGTCGTGGCTGTTCATCTGGCAGCCGAAGGTGGTCAGGTGGTAGCGGCGCATCGCCGTAGTGTAGGGGCGGCAGTCGGCGTCCCGGCCCGCCGCAACGGGGTGTGGCATCAGCCCCACCCCGTGCGCAGCGGGCCTTCGTTTCGGCGCCGCGGCCGTCAGGCCGTGACGGGGATCTTCTTCGGCATCGGAAGCTCGGCCTTCTTCGCGTGCAGCTCGAGCACGCCCGCCTTAAAGGTCGCGGTCAGCTTCTCCGCATCGACCGTCGGAGGGAGCTCGAAGCGCCGCTCGAACTCCTGCTCGAGCCGCTCGTGCAGGCGGTAGGTCTTTTCCACCTCGTCGATGGTCGCCTCGTGCTCACCCTTGACCGTGAGCACGTGATCGAGGACCTCGACGGTGAGCTCCTTCTCCTCGTAGCCCGGCACCTCGAGCTCGACGACGAACTCGTCGTCGGTCTCGTAAACGTCCGCGGCCGGCGGCAGCGGCATCCCGAAGCTGCGCATGGTGCGCCCCATCAGGTCGAGCTCGTGGAACGGATCCCAGCGAACCAGGGTCTTCATCGAGGTTCACCTCCTCTCTAGTTCAATTATGCCGCGCTCGCGCCGCCTCCGACGCCGGTGGCCGGGCGGCGCGCCGGGCGCCGCCCGGGCCCTGATGCTCAGTCGGTGACGACGTCCGCGACGGTTGCGCCGGCGAGCCGCACGAGGTCAGCGGTCGCAATCCGCAGCGAGTCGGAGTGCGACCCCGCCTCGACGATCACGGACTCGAGCGCCGCGATGCGGCGGTCGACGACGACGCGATCACCCTCCGGGCCTCCGAACGGCGACACGGCGCCGAGCTCGAAGGTGGGATACGCCAGGGCCAGCTCGTCCTCGGTCGCGAAGCGGACCTCGTCCAGGCCGATCGCCTCACGCAGCTTCGCCAGCGACAGCCGCTCCGAGGCGGGGATCACGACGCGCACCATGCCGTCCGGCGTGTGGACGACGAGCGTCTTCCCCACCCGGTCGGCCGACGCGTGAAGCACATGGGCCTCGTCCATCGCCGTCTGGGTGCGCGGGTGTCGTCGCGGCTCGAAGTCGATCTTCTGCTCGGCCAGGGTTCGCATCAACTCCACGGAGGCCCCGTGCGGGGCGTAGTGGTGGATGGTCGCGTCGCCGTCGGCCGGGTGGAAGATGCTCTCGTGGCCGTCTTCCCACCGCACGCGGTAACGCTCGTGCCCTTCCTCGCCCCGGATCTCGAGGATCTCGCCGATCAGCTTCTCGCCGCCGACGGAGTGGCCGCCGACGAGGATCACGTCGCCGACCGCCGGCCGCTCGGTCTGCTCGATCGCATGCATAGCCGACTCCTTTCGGGATTCGACCACAGCCTCTCGCGCCGTCCGGCTCCGCACATCGGGCCGGTCGCTGAGACGGCTGCGGGAATCCACCGAGCGGCGGTCTGGCCCGAAGCTCAGACCGAGGGGGCGACCGAGACGACCACGGCGCCCCGTGCGGCACCGCCACGCAACGCGGCGAGGGCCCTTTCAACCTCTTCGAGCGGGAACACCGTGACCGACGTGTGCACGGGCACTCGCGGGGCGACCTGCATGAACGTCTCGCCGTCGCGGCGGGTCAGGTTCGCCACCGACCGGATTGTCCGCTCGCCCCAGAGCAGTTCGTACGGGAAGGCGGGGATGTCGCTCATGTGGATCCCGGCGCAGACGACGGACCCGCCCTTCGCACACGCTGCGAGGGCCGTCGGGACGAGATCGCCCGCCGGCGCGAAGATGATTGCGGCGTCGAGCTCCTCCGGAGGCGCCTCGTCGGAGCCGCCCACCCACTCCGCCCCCAGCTCCGCGGCGAACGCCTGGCTCTCCACGTCGCCGGGCCGGGTGAACGCGAACACGCGCCTCCCCTCAGCTCGTGCGACCTGACAGAGGATGTGGGCAGCCGCCCCGAATCCGTACAGGCCGAGGCGTACGGCGTCTCCTGTGAGGCCGAACGCGCGGTAGCCGATCAGGCCGGCGCAGAGCAGCGGCGCCGCCTGGATGTCCGGGTAGCCCGCGGGGATTGCGAAGCAGTAGCGCTCGTCGGCGACCGCCGCCTCGGCGAAGCCCCCATCGAGGTCGTAGCCGGTGAACAGGGCCTCGTCGCAGAGGTTCTCGCGCCCGGCGAGGCAAGGGCGGCAGCGACCGCATGTCCAGCCGAGCCAGGGAACGCCGACCCGCCGGCCCAGCGCGAAGCGCGTCACGCCCTCACCCACCGCGTCGACCGTGCCGACGATCTGGTGCCCGAGCACGAGCGGCAGCTTCGGCTTCGACAGGTCGCCGTCGACGACGTGGAGGTCGGTGCGACAGACGCCGCAGGCGTGGACGGCCAACCGCACGCACCCGGGGCCAGGGTCGGGGCGGGCGACCTCACGCTCGACGAGTGGCTGCCCCACGCCCGTGAACACGATGGCCCGCATCTGGCGGCCGCCGCTCAGGAGACGGTGACGAGCCCTGCAGGCTCCCGCATCGCGACGAGCGCGTCGACCGGGTGGGCAGGTTCGACTCGGGCCGGCGTCGGCGTGGTGGCCTCCTCGGACGGCCGGAACGGGCGGCCCCGCGTGAACGTCCGCGTCACGGGCGCGTCGTGGTCGACGCAGCGAGGGCCGATGGTGAGCACGTTGCAGCCACCGGCGCTGCAGCGGCGGACGATCATCGCGTCCCTCCGACGACACTCCCGCGTGCAGGTGCCGATCGTGGCTCAGGCGGACGAGACGTCATCTACCACCCCACTTCCTCGGTCCCAGGGCTGCCGGGAACCAGCGACGATGATCGAGTATACGACGCGCGGTACCGGCGCCATCAGCGGAATCCCGCAAATTGCCCGAAACGCCGTGTCTCACCCGAACCGGCTACGCCTCCTCCCGGTCGGGGCGCCGCCCAGTGGCAGACTGGAGCCATGGAAGGCTCTCATGTCGATCTCGATCTGCTCATCGGTGCGTGGCGAGGAGCGTTCGAGTCGGCTCAGGCGGCGCTCGCGGCGGCGAGCCGGGACAACGACCTGCCCGGCAGCGAGCTGCAGCAGCGCTCCCGGCGCCTCGCCGACGAGCGGACGGCGACCATGGAAGTACTCGGCGGCCTCGCCCGTGAGTTCCACACGCGGCGCCCCGGCCTCGTCCGGCTGCTCGCGTCCCCCCGCGAGGCCAAGCAGCTGCTCGGCCTTCCCGCGGATGTCACGGGCTGCGTGTTCAACGTCGACGGCGTCCTCGTCGCAAGTGCCTCCATCCACGCCGAGGCGTGGAAACGGGTGTTCGACGACTTCATCTTCCACTGGATCGACCGCACCGGCGCCACGTTCGCAACGTTCAGCCGTCGGATCGACTACCCGAAGCTGATCCACGGCCGGTCGCGCGTCGGCGCCGTGCGGGAGTTCCTGGCAAGCCGCGGGATCAGCCTGCCCGAGGGGGCGACGGGCGACCCGCCGGACGCCGAGACCGTGTACGGCCTTGCGAACGCCAAGAACCGAGCGCTCCACGCCCGGATCGAGCAGGAGGGGGTGAGCGCATTCGACGGCGCCCGGCTCTACCTCGCGCTCGCGCACGACGCGCGCCTGCCGTGCGCGGTCGTCTCCGGCAGCACGAACACGTGGAGCCTGCTCGAGGGGGCCGGGCTGACCGGCCTCATCGCCCAGTGCGTCGACGGGAAGGCGGTCATCTCCGACGGCCTGCGCCGCAAGCCCGCGCCCGACATGCTCCTCGCCGCCTGCAGCGCGCTCGGCATCGAGCCCGCGCACGCAGCGGTCTTCGAGACGGCGGAGGACGGCGTCGTGGCGGGAAGGGCGGGCGGATTCGAACTCGTGGTCGCGGTCGAGCAGGACGGCAACCGGAAGGCGCTGGAGGCACGCGGCGCCGATCTCGTGATCGGCGATCTCGGCCAGATGCTCGAACGCTCGCTCGGCTGAGGCGTCACGCGGCGGTGCGTTAGGCTCGATCCGTGACTGCCTCGCATCCGCCGGGCCTTCCTCTCGAGGGGGTCGTGGTCGCGGATCTCTCCCGCGTCCTGGCCGGGCCTCTCGTCGGCATGACACTCGGCGACCTCGGAGCCGACGTGATCAAGGTAGAGTCACCGGCCGGCGACGACACGCGCCACTGGGCCCCGCCGGTCGACGCACACGGGCGCGCGACGTACCACCATGCGGTCAACCGGAACAAGCGCTCGATCGCGCTCGACCTCAAGCGCCCCGAAGACCTCCGGCTCGCCCGCCGGCTCTGTGGGCGCGTCGACGTGGTCGTCTCGAACTTCTGGCCCGGGGCGCTGGAGCGCTTCGGCCTCGGCTACGACGAGGTATCCGTCGGGCATCCAGGCGTCGTCTACTGCGAGATCAGCGGGTTCGGCGAGGAGGCCGGGGCGACGCTGCCGGGCTACGACCCGCTCGCCCAGGCCGTCGGTGGGCTGATGAGCATCACCGGACCGCCCGGTCATCCCTCCAAGACCGGCGTCGCGCTCGTGGACATGGTCGCCGGGCTCTATGCGTCCGCCGCGGTTCTCGCGGCCCTGCACGAGCGCGGGCGCAGCGGCAGGGGCCAGCGCGTCACGATAAACCTGATGCACGCCACCCTGGCCGCGCTCGCGAACCAGGCGACCGGGTGGCTCGGCGGCGGCGCCGTACCGGCGGCGATGGGAAACGCGCACCCGAGCATCGAGCCGTTCGGCACCTACCGTGCCGCCGACGGCGAGCTGATGATCTGCGCCGGCAACGACCGACAGTTCCGAGCCCTCGTCACCGAGCTGGGTGCGCCCGGGCTCGCAGAGGACGCGCGGTACGCCACGAACGCTGCCCGCGTCGAGCACCGCGACCTGCTCCGGCGCGAGCTCGAGACGCTACTCGGGCTGAGGACGAGCGCCGACTGGTTCGCGGCTCTCACCGACGTGGGCGTGCCGGCCGGGCCGATCAAGACGGTCCCGGAGGCGTTCGCCTATGCACACGAGCTCGGCCTCGACGTCGTCGACGAGCACGACGAGGTGCGCACGGTCACCTTCCCGGCCCGACTGTCGCGCACCCCGGCACTGACGCGTCGGCGGCCGCCGGACCTCGACGAGCACGGCGCCGAGATCCGCACCTGGCTCGAGCAGTAGCCACGAAGGGCGGCGGAGCACGGCGCGCGCACCGCGCCGCTCAGGGGGGAGGGGAATCGACGCGGAACGACGAGGCTGCCGGCTCCGCCATACGCGGGCCGACCCCCGCAAGCCCCCTGACCGAATACCCATCCAGTAGGGACCGACCCGTACCTGGGAGTATGCGCCTCTCACGGGCG
>Ga0302323_100002925_pt1 | contig 13879 bp, 13 predicted proteins | sample Fen_T0_3_FD_201950 | JGI IMG/M metagenome (GOLD analysis project Ga0302323, IMG submission 201950) | Peat permafrost microbial communities from Stordalen Mire near Abisko, Sweden - Fen_T0_3 | ecosystem: Environmental > Terrestrial > Soil > Wetlands > Permafrost | place: Sweden: Abisko... | reverse complement strand
GCTGCTCTCACGCTTCATTTTTGCGATGAAGATTTCGCGACCGACGCACGCAAAAGTTCCACGTCGGACGCGTGAGCGCCCAAGGGAGGGTCTTCGGACTTCGCATTTACCGCGCACTTCGTGCGCAAAGGTCCAAGTTACAAGGGCCAAATGCCAAGAATTCAGCAGCGTAGCCGCAGCCTCTTGGAACTTGTTACTTGTGACTTATCACTTCGCGCGCTCAGCGCGCAACCTAGTCTCCGCCTTCACCGGCCTGCTGGCCGATTGGCTTTTCACGCGTGTACCGCGCAATGGAGGTTCGTGATGCGTTACCGCAGCGCAACTGTGGCCGATTCTCACGGCCTTCCCCTAAACCTTGAACGTAATAAAAGAACGACTGACCCGCGCAGGCTCCACGAACCGGGCGGCTTCGTGCAACCTTTTTTTGTTCGCGCGTATCTTGCCAAGCGCCGCAGCCGTCGCAACGGTTCCTCTTTTCCTGCCTTGTCTTACAGAGGTGTTTCTCGCTTCCGAAATCCGCCTGGAAAATGTTCGCAAAAATCAGCTCTTGATAATTACATCAACATATCTAGATATGACGATATGACAACGAACCCATCTTTTTCCGGGAGCAGCCTCGCGCGACTTTTCGCGGAACGCATCGTCATCCTCGACGGTGCGATGGGCACGATGATCCAGAAGTGCAATCTCACCGAGGCGGATTTCCGTGGCAGCCGTTTTCTCACTCATCCGCACGACCTGAAGGGCAACAACGACCTGCTCAGCCTAACCCGTCCCGACGTCATCGAGCGGATCCACTTCGATTATTTTTCCGCCGGCGCCGACGTCGTCGAAACCAACACGTTCAACTCCACCTCGATTTCCCAGGCTGACTACAAGACCGAAGCACTCGTTCGGGAGATCAACCTCGCCGCTGCCCAAATTGCCCGCCGAGCAGCAAATAAGGCCGTAGCCGCCACGCCCGGCCGCCGGTGTTTCGTCGCCGGCGCCATCGGTCCACTCAACCGCACGCTCTCAATGTCGCCCGACGTCAACCGTCCCGACTACCGCGCTGTCAGCTGGGACCAGGTGGTCGCCGCCTACACCGAACAGATCGAAGCGCTCATCGAAGGCGGCGTCGACGCGCTGCTCGTTGAAACGATTTTCGACACGCTCAACGCCAAAGCCGCACTCTTCGCCATCGAGGGCGTATTCGAAAACCTGGGACGCAAGCTGCCGATCATGATCAGCGTCACCATCACCGACGCCTCCGGCCGCACACTCTCCGGTCAGACCGTCGAGGCGTTCTACAATTCCATTCGCCACGCCAAACCACTCTCCATCGGCATCAACTGCGCGCTCGGGGGTCGCCAGATGCGCCCATACATCGAGGAACTTTCGCAGATCGCCGATTGCCATGTCTCGTGCTACCCGAATGCAGGGCTGCCCAACGCCTTCGGCGGCTACGACGAAACGCCTACCGACATGGCCGCCGTCCTCGGCGAATTTGCCGGAGCGGGCTTCGTCAATCTTGTCGGCGGCTGCTGCGGCTCCACGCCAGCCCACATCTCCGCCATCGCCAAAGCGGTGCACGGCAAAAAGCCTCACGCGGCCCGCGTCCAGTCCAGCGCCTTGCGCCTGAGCGGACTCGAACCACTCGTCGTCGCCTAAATTTCAGCTATGTCAGATCTACCGCTTTTCACCTCGCCTTTTGCCGAACTGCGTCGACGCGGCCGCCACGCCATCGTGGAACTCCGCGCGCCTGCCCTCGTGCTGAGCACCTCGCACGTCAACGGCGGTCTGCGTGAGGATCTGCGTTTTCTTGTCAATCACCAGAGCTGTGAACCGGTGAAACATCAGGAGCGTTTCGAACTCATCACCGGTCTGGGACAGGAAAATTATCATCAGCACGTCTGCGCCGAACTCGCGCTTGATCCTGCACGGACCGCGCTGATGGGTACTGCCGCGGCGATGCAATACCTCGGCATCGTCACTCATAGCTGGGCCGATCTCTCCGTCACCGCTATCGTCACTGCGGGCGTGACGGGCAACGCCGGTTCGGCCGGCGACCCGGCGCATTACGACGAACGCAACGGCACCTGGGAACGCATTTCGAACACCGAAATCCCAACTCCCAAAAACCAAACGCCAAGTTCCGCGCCCACACCAACCGAAGCGACAGGATCGACAAATCCTAAATCGAAAATCGAAAATCAAAAATCTCCCGGTACCCACAATGGCACGATCAACACGATCCTGATTTTCTCCTCGCCGCTCAGCCCCAGCGCGCTCACCCGCGCGGTCATGACGATGACCGAGGCCAAGACCAGCGGGCTGCTCGAACTTGCCATCGGCAGCAAGAGTTCCTGGCGTCCAGCCACCGGCACAGGAACCGATCAATTCGCCATCGCCGCACCGAGAGACGGCGGAATTCCCCGCACCTGGACCGGCAAACACACCAAGGCCGGCGAACTCATCGGACGCGCCGTCCGCGAAGCCACGCTCGAAGCACTTCGCTGGCAAAACGGTCTCGAACCCAGCTACACCCGCTCGCTCTTCCACGCGCTCGGTCGTTTCGGGCTGACCGAAGAATCATTCAAGCTCGCGCAGGAAAGCCTGCTCCCTGAACGCAGCTATCAACTGCTCAAAGCAAACTGGAATCCCGTCATCTTTGAACCGCAGCTGGCCACCGCCGCCTTCGCTTTCGCCGCCGTACTCGATCGCGTTCTCTGCGGAACGATCGGACCCGCGTCAGCACGTGAAAGCCTCATCCACCAAGCCGCCTTGATGTCCGCGGGACTCGCGACCCAGCCAGGCAATTTTGCTACCTTTCGGCACGAGCTGATCCCACACTTACCCGTCGATCTTGGTTACGCACCGGAACAGCTGTTGCCCGCCGCCGTCGCCCTCGCCAATCGCGCCATCGCCCTCGGCTGGCAGCGCAAATGGACATCCGCGTAATCGGCAATGCGCACCGCCCAATTCAGCATCGACATTCCGGGGTGGAGCCCGACCTCCGGGCGGGTTATTGGACACCGCAAATCAACAACGTTCAGAACGCGCAAGGGACTGCGCGTTCCACCTACAAGCCTCGATGAACGACCTCTTTGAGACCTGCTCATCGCTCACAGGCTTTTTTGAATCGCGTTTTGTCCTTTGGGCAGCGATCGGACTCGGAATCGACGCACTGATCGGCGATCCCGTTTTTTCCTGGCATCCGATCCGCCTGCTCGGGCGCTGGCTCAGCACGCTGGAAAACTTTCTCTTCAAGATTGGCCTCAATGGCTACGTCGGAGGAATCCTGTTATTCCTTTTACTAGCTGGTTCGGTACTGCCGCTCTGTATCGCGGTCCTAGTCGGCGCTCATGCCCTCCATCCCTTTGCCTTCGATCTCGCCGCCGGGCTTATCCTCTGGGCCTGTTTTGCACTGCGTGATCTGATCGCCCACGGCGAGCGCATCGCTCGTTCCGTCGCCCGTGGCGATCTGCCCGTCGCGCGACACGCGATCAGCATGCTGGTCGGCCGTGACACGGACAAAATGGATCTCCGCGCCTGCGGTCGCGGTGCGGTCGAGAGCATGAGCGAGAACCTCGTTGACGGGGTCTTGTCCCCGCTCGCCTTTGCGCTGGCCTTCGGACCGCTTGGTGCCGTGCTCTTCAAGATTACCAGCACGATGGATAGCATGGTCGGTTACAAAAGTGAACGTTACTTGCGCTTCGGCTGGTGCGGCGCACGGCTCGACGATGTCGCCAATTTCCTCATTGCCCGCTGGTGCTTTCTGTTGCTCACCGTATTCGCTTTCTTGTTACCGGGCCTGCACGGGCGCAAAGCCTGGCGTTTCGGTCGCAGACAACACGCCCTTGTGCCCGGCCCCAACAGCGGCTGGCCCGAAGCCACTATGGCGGGCGCGCTGGGCCTGCGCCTCATCGGTCCACTGTATAAAAACGGGGTGCTAGTCTGTGATCTTTGGTTGGGCGATCCCGCCGATCCCGCTGGCGCCGATCCACGCGACATCCGTCGCTGCTACCAGCTACTGATTTTCACCACCATGCTAACTTTCCTCACTGGCTTGGCCATCGCCTGCCTCCTGACTCCTGACTTCTGACTCCTTTCACCGTGACCAAAACCGCTTCCACTTTTCTCGTCATCGGCGAGCGCACCAACATCACCGGATCACCAAAGTTCGCCAAAGCTCTTAAAGCCGGCGACTGGGACGCCTGCCTCGCCATTGCCAAACAGCAGGTCGAGAGCGGCGCCAACGTAATCGACATCAACGTCGACGAGGCGCTGATCGACGGCGAGGCCACGATGGTGAAATTCCTCAACCTCATCGCCGCCGAGCCCGACATTTGCCGCGTGCCCGTAATGCTCGATTCCTCCAAGTGGTCGGTTCTGGAAAAGGGCCTGCAATGCCTTCAGGGCAAAGGCATCGTCAACTCCATCTCGCTCAAGGACGGCGAGACTGAGTTTCTCCGACGCGCCCGCCTGCTCATGCGTTATGGCGCCGCCGCAGTCGTCATGGCCTTCGATGAAAACGGCCAGGCCGCCACCCGCGATGAAAAGGTCCGCATCTGCACCCGTGCCTACCGTCTGCTCGTCGACAAACTCGGTTTTACGCCCGAAGACATCATTTTCGATCCGAACATTCTCACCGTCGCCACCGGCATCGAGGAGCACAACAACTACGCCGTCGATTTCTTCGAGGCCACACGGATTATCAAGCAGACGCTCCCGGGCGCCAAGGTCAGCGGCGGCGTCAGCAACGTTTCATTTTCCTTCCGCGGCAACAACCCCGTGCGAGAGGCAATGCACACCGCCTTCCTCTACCACGCGATCGAGGCCGGGCTCGACATGGCCATCGTCAACGCTGGCATGCTCGGAGTTTACGCTGAGCTTGAGCCTTCCTTGCGCGAGCTTGTTGAAGACGTGTTGCTCAACCGACGCCCCGATTCCACCGAGCGCCTGGTCAAGTTCGCCGACGATCTGAAAGCAACCCAAGGCGGCGCTTCCAAGACCGAGATCAAAGAAGATCTGGCCTGGAGAAACGCCACCGTCGAAGAACGCCTCTCCCATGCCCTGGTCAAAGGCATCGATGCCTTTGTCGAGGCCGACACCGAGGAAGCCCGCCAGAAATATCCGCGTCCACTCGACATCATCGAAGGTCCTCTCATGAACGGCATGCGGGTCGTTGGTGACCTTTTTGGCGCTGGCAAGATGTTCCTGCCTCAAGTCGTCAAATCCGCCCGCGTGATGAAGAAGTCCGTCGCCTACCTCACGCCATTCATGGAAGAGGAAAAGAAGCGCGCCGAAGCCGCTGGCCACGCCACCCGCGCCCAAGGGAAATTTCTCATCGCGACCGTCAAGGGCGACGTCCACGACATCGGCAAGAACATCGTCGGCGTCGTGCTCGCGTGTAACAATTACGAAGTCACCGACCTCGGCGTCATGGTCTCGTGCGACAAGATACTCGCGAAGGCCAAAGAAATTGGCGCCGACGTCATCGGCCTTTCCGGTCTCATTACGCCTTCACTCGACGAGATGGTGCACGTCGCCAAGGAAATGAAACGCGAAGGTTTCACCGTTCCGCTGCTCATCGGCGGCGCCACGACGTCGACCGCGCACTCCGCGGTGAAAATTGCGCCCGAATATGAACACGGCGTTGTTCACGTGCTCGACGCCTCGCGCGTCGTCAACGTGGTCAGCGCCCTGCTCTCGCCTGAGCAAAAGCCAAAGTTCATGGCCGAAACCATCGCCAGGCAGCAAGCCCAGCGCGAAGACTTTGCCAGCCGCCGCGCCCGCAAGCCGCTGCTCTCGATCGCCACCGCGCGCGCCAAACGCCAGACCTTCGATTGGGACGTGATCGACATCCCACGCCCAGAATTCTTCGGCACCCGCAGCTTCTCCACAGCTCCCTCCGACTTATCTCTTAAGACTTATCCCTTATCCCTCAATGAAATCGTAGATTTCATTGATTGGGGCCCGTTCTTCAGCGCTTGGGAATTGCACGGTCGCTATCCGAACATCCTGACCGACGCGACCGTCGGCACCGAAGCCACCAAGCTCTTCAACGACGCACAAAAACTCCTCGCCCGTATCGTAACCGAACAACGTTTCACCGCCAAGGCCGTGATCGGGTTTTGGCCAGCCAACGCCGTCGGCGACGATATCGAGATCTACGCCGACGAAGCGCGCAGTCGCGTGCTCACGACTTTCCACCAGCTCCGTCAGCAGCAAGAAAAACCCGCCGACCAGTTCAACCACTGCCTCGCCGATTATGTCGCACCAAAGGAAAGCGGTCGTATCGATTACCTGGGCGGCTTCGCTGTCACCGCTGGCCACGGCGTCGAAGAATTCGCCGCCGAGTTCCGCACCAAGCAGGACGACTACTCCGCGATCATGGCCCAAGCGCTCGGCGATCGTCTGGCCGAAGCTCTTGCCGAGCTCATGCACAAACGCGCCCGCGAATTCTCCGGATTCGGCAAGACCGAGAATCTTCCGATGACCGACATCATCCGTGAAAAATACCGCGGCATCCGCCCCGCGCCTGGTTATCCTGCATGCCCCGACCACACGGAGAAGCCAATCCTCTTCGAGCTCCTAAACGCCACCGCGGCGACCGGCATCACGCTCACCGAGAGTTGCGCGATGGCGCCCGCGAGCAGCGTGAGCGGCTGGTATTTCAATCATCCTGAAGCCAAATATTTCGGCGTCGGCAAACTCGGTCGCGACCAAGTCACGGATTACGCCAAACGCAAAGGCCAAACCCAAGCCGAAGCGGAAAAATGGCTCGGGCCGTACCTCGACTACGATTCGCGCTAGGATAGCAGACGATTACATTCTACCAGCAGGTGAGAAAAGCATCGCCGCGCTTTCTGCTCCGCCTCTTTGACGGCCGGCAGAATCTGCTCAAATTTTGCCGTCTATGAGCAACACAACTCTCGAGCCCTATTTGTTTTTCGGCGGACGCTGTGATGAGGCAATTCAGTTTTATGGCTCTGCACTCGACGCCAAGGTCGAGATGGTCATGAGATATAACGAGAGTCCGCAGCCCATGCCGCCCGGGTCGATTCCTCCCGGCTTCGAAAAGAAAGTCATGCATGCCTCTCTGAATATCGGCGGCAAACGCCTGATGGTATCCGACGGCAACGAAGAAGGCGCAAAATTTGAAGGATTCTCTCTTTCCCTCTCGTACAAGACCGAAGCCGAGGTGGCCAAGATCTTCGGCGCCCTTTCTGCCGGTGGAACCGTCAATATGCCGCTGGCAAAGACATTCTGGTCGCCGAAATTTGGCATGGTGACCGACCGGTTAGGCGTATTGTGGATGATTAGTGTCGAGGCACAAAACCCGTAATCTCTGTTAATTGGTTATAGCATTTTCTTTAGCACTAGGTGCTGTATGGGAATTGGAGATGGCCGGCTCTAGTTGAGAATATCCACGACCGAGAGCGTCGTGCAAAAAGAGGTGATGCGCGTTGTCCCCAACGCGCAGTTGAACTCGGTCAAACCACAACGTCGAAGAGCCCGCTCGGAGATCGGGCTCCACCTTCTGACAACGCGCTTCGGAGCGCGGCTGTAGCTAATTCCCGTACAGCTCCTAGTTCCCCTCCAAAGGCCCGCCATGGTCTTCAGCGCGCGGTCTCGCAGGGCTTCTTCACTAGAAATCGGACTTCACGTGCGCTGATAACGTCCTGGTATTCGCTCTGACTTATACCATTTATCGCTCAAAAATATAAAGACGGTTTGATGGGTAGGGCGGATTATCCATATCCGCCGTGTTGTGCTCTGCGCGAATCGGCGCGTTAGGGATAACATGCCCTACCTCCGATTCTCCCGTTCATTTCTATACGTCTGGGTAAGCAATGGTATTGATCGAAGCACCAGCCGACCGTGGTCTCTGCCCATATGCCGCAGCAATTCCGAATAAAAATAAAAAAACTTTGTTCACCGCTTGCTTAATTAAGTTTAAACTTAATTAGTGTCGGCATGCAAAGCCTGCTTGCCATCGCTGATCCCACCCGACGCCGCATCGTCGAACTGCTCGCCGTGCGCGAGCGCACCGCTGGAGAGCTGGTCGATGAATTCGACCTGAGCGCTCCGGCGATTTCCCAGCATTTAAATGTCCTCCGCGAAGCCGGCCTCGTTACCACTCGCGCCGAGGGCCAGTCGCGCATTCAAGCGCTCAACCCCGACGGTTTCGACGAACTCGACACCTGGCTGGAGAAAACGCGTTCGGTCTGGTCGCGCCGCCTCGACGCCCTTGAGCGCGAACTGCGCGCAGAGGACGAAGCCAATACACGCAAAGCAAAGAAAAAATCTACGTCATGAAATCCAACGAACAACACGGAAAGTTTATCACGCCCGCCGAAGTGCGAATCGTGCGCACCCTGCCTGGCCCGATCGAGCGCATTTGGGAATATCTCACCGATCCAGAAAAGCGCGCGCGCTGGTTTGCCGGTGGAGTCTGCGAACCGAAGGTGGGCGGGAAAAACAACCTCTTCTTCCAGCACAAGAAATTATCGCCGAACGAAGAACCACCCGAGCAATACAAGACGATGAATGACGATGGTTTCATGATGCCTTCAACGATCCTGCGTTTTGAGCCACCGCGCGTGTTGAGCTATACGTTCGACGACGCTTCAGAAGTGACCTTTGAGCTCACGGAACAGGGGAAAAGCGTGCTCCTCGTGCTCACGCACCGAGCCAGCGGCGAAGATATTCCATCCATCCCCGGCTACGCGAGCGGCTGGCACACGCACTTCGCCCTGCTCCTTTCGATTCTCGAAGACACTCCGCCGCCGCCGTTTTGGTCCACGCACAAACGGCTGAAGGCGGAATACGCGAGCGCCTACGCTGCTGTGCCGAAGAACTAAGCGCCCCACAATTTTCCGGTAGGAACCGCCTCCCTGAGGCAGCCAACCGTTCCCGTCCGATCACACCAAGGCCACTGCCTTGCCCGCATTTCTCGCCCCGCAATCCACTTTCCATGAAAAATCAAACCATCCTCATCACTGGCGGCACCACCGGCATCGGTCTGGCGACCGCCCAACTTCTGCAATCCGAAGGCGCGCAGGTCATCGTCACCGGCCGCAATCCGCAAACACTCGCCGCCGCACGCGCCACGCTCGGCTCGACCGCCATCGTACTGCCCTCCGAATCCGGTTCGCTGACTGACGCCCTCGCGCTCGGCGCCGAAGTCGGCAAACAAGTGAAGAAACTCGACGGCGTGTTCCTCAATGCCGGTATCGCCCGGTTCGCCCCGATCGAAGCGGTGACCCCGCAACTCTTCGACGAATTGTTCAGCGTCAACGTGCGCGGCCTGTATTTTCAATTGCAGTCGCTGCTGTCCGTGCTCGCGAACCCGAGCGCGGTGGTGCTCAACGGCTCCCTCTCGGCGGAAATCGCCCTGGCCAATACCAGCGTCTATGCGGCAACCAAGGCCGCCGTTGCAGCGCTGGGCCGAAATCTCGCCCTCGAACTCGCTCCGCGCGGTATCCGCCTCAACACCATCAATCCCGGCCCGGTCAACACACCCATCTTCGAAAAATTTGGCCTCCCGGCCGAAATCGCAAAAGGTTTCGTCGAGCAGACCACCGCCAAGTCGCCAGCCAAACGCTTCGGCACCTCCGACGAGATCGCCAGGCTCGTCCGCTTTCTCCTCTCCGCCGACTCCAGCTATGTCCTCGGCGCCGAGATCCGAATCGATGGCGGCTACCGCCTCGCCTAAACTACCAAACACCTCCAGCCATGAAAATAACCAGGCTCCTCATTCCGCTTCTCTGCGCCCTAACGCTGCCCACCGCCGAAACTGCCGCCCCCGCTAACGCATTATCCCCGATGAACGATCAACAAAACTACACCACAACCTTTACGGTAAACCAAACTCCACTGGAGGTCTTTGACGCCATCAAGAACGTCCGTGGCTGGTGGTCGGACGAAATCGAAGGAAGGACCGACCAACTCGGTGAATTCAAATATCATTACAAGGACATCCACCGCTGTACGATCCGGATCACTGAACTCACTCCCGGGAAAAAAATGGTCTGGCACGTCGTCGATAACGATTTCAATTTCGTGAAGGATCGGAGCGAGTGGAAGGACACCGACATCGTCTTTGATATCGCGAGGACGGGCGACAAGACCGAAGTCCGCTTTACCCACGTGGGGCTCCGCCCCGTTCACGAATGCTATAGTGTCTGCTCAGACGCCTGGGGCACCTACATCAACGGAAGCCTGCGCAACTTGATCGCCAAGGGCAAAGGCCAGCCCAACCAAAACGAGGAATTGGCGCGCAAACACGGCCAGGAATAACCGCCACAGAATCTGAATCAGCCTAGCCACTCTTCCCTCGAAAAACAAAAATTCAGCGATGAATAACCAGAAAAATTACACCAGAACTTTTACCGTCGACCAGACTCCTGAAACCGCCTTCACCGCGATCAACAACGTCCGCGGTTGGTGGTCAGGTGAGGTTCAGGGCGACACAGACAAGCTGGGCGCCGAGTTCACCTACCGCGTTCCCGACATGCACTATTCCAAACAAAAGATTACCGAACTCATCCCCAGCAAGAAAGTCGTTTGGCGCGTGTCAGACGCCGAGCTGACCTTTGTGAAAGACAAAGCTGAGTGGAAGGGGACGGACATTATTTTTGAGATCGCGAAAAAAGGAGCCAAAACCGAGGTGTGCTTCACGCACGCCGGCTTGGTCCCGCCCTTTGAATGCTACGACGCCTGCTCGAACGCGTGGGGACTTCTGGTGGGAGGCAATCTGCGCAAGCTGATCTCCACGGGAAAAACTCAACCGAGCCCGTGGTGATTCGCCTCTGACCCAGTGCCGCACGCAACCCTCATTTCAATCCACTCCATCCCACCCACCATGAAAACAAACTCATTCAAAAATCCGATCATCGTCTCCGAAGAAAAATGGCTCGCGGCCCGTCTCGAACTCCTCCGCGAAGAAAAAGAATTCACGCGGCTACGCGACAAACTCGCCGACCGGCGCCGCAAACTGCCCTGGATAAAAATAACCAAGGGCTACACTTTCGAATCATCCGATGGCCAGGTGACGCTGGCCGACTTGTTCGAAGGCCGCAGCCAGCTGATGGTCCAGCATTTCATGCTCGGGCCCGGCTGGGAGCAGGGCTGCAAAAGCTGCTCCTTCATGATGGATCACTTCAACCCCACCGTTCCGCACCTCAACGCTCGCGACGTTTCCTTCACCGCCATCTCGCACGCTCCGCTCGCGGAAATCCTGCCGTTCAAGGCGCGGATGGGTTGGGCGGTCAACTGGGTCTCGTCGCACGGCACCGGTTTCAATCAGGACTTCAATGTGTCGTTCACAGAGGAGGAAATCGCCCGCGGAGGCGTTTATTACAACTACGCCAAGATGGATTTCCCGCAGACCGAGGCACCCGGCATCAGCGTCTTTGCGAAGGATGCGTCGGGCAACGTGTACCTCACCTACTCCACCTACGGCAGGGGCGTGGAGGTAGTCATGACCACTTATGACCTGCTCGACCTCGTTCCCAAGGGCCGCAACGAAGACCCCGAAGCCACCATGAGCTGGGTCCGCCATCACGACCGCTATGAACCCGCGACTGCGAATATCTGAGCGCCATATCTTTCAAAAATAACATTTCAGAATTCGAGGTAGGGACGGGCCGCCGGGCCGTCCAGTTGGATTTAGGTTCCTGATCGGCAAGGTTAACGGACGACCCGGCGGGTCGTCCCTACCTCAAGAACCGCTTTTATGCCCTTGAATGCAAAATGGTTTGAGCGTCTCCGCAGTCGCTTCGTTCAAGTGCGTGTCTGGTTGATCCCGGCCGCATTGCTGGCGCTAACACCCAAGTGCATCCTATGCCTCGCAGCGTACGCAGGCATTGGGGCCGCACTCGGGCTCGGCGGCCCGGAAATCTGTGGAGCAGCGCAGAGCAGCACGATGAAATTATGGATGGCGTCGTTCGTGCTGAGCGGCGCGGCGCTAAGCGTCGTGGGGCTTTATGTGCGTCATCGCATCACAACCAAAACGTTTAAAAATCGGCAAAGCCGCCAAGAACTGGGCTAAAATTGCGCCAACACGCAGGAGCGTGCCTTCTTCCGATCTTCCGCTGCTCAACGGCAGCGGCTGCTCTCCAGCGCAACGCACTTACGACACGTCGCGTAATCTCTGGAACTAGACCTCGCCGTGGCGAGGATTCTTCTCCATGACGTTCGAGCGTGCTTCGCAGCGGTCAGTCGATGATCGCTGCGAAAGACAAGGTCCATGACCGCATTGCCCTTTACCGCCACCTTCATCTTCACCTCCGCCGCACTCGCGATCGCGCCTGGGCCTGACATCCTTTATGTGTTGGCTAAAGGGATATCCCAGGGTCGCCGCTCCGCTCTGATCGCTGCGGCGGGATTTTGCTCCGGGCTTTCGATTCACACCGCCGCCTCCGCGTGCGGTCTGTCGGCGCTGCTCGTCGCGTCGGCGACCGCCTTCACCACCGCGAAGCTCCTCGGCGCAGCCTACCTCATTTACCTCGGCGCTAGAGCGATCTTCTCGCGGGGACTCATTTCGCTGCCCGAAAACCAGGTTGCGCTCTCGGACCGCAAAATCTTCGCCCAAGCTTTCCTGATGAATGTGCTCAACCCCAAGGTCGCGCTGTTCTTCCTGGCTTTCCTTCCGCAATTCGTCCGCCCCGAGCGAGGCGCCGTTCCGCAACAGCTCATCCTTCTAGGGATTGGTTTCGGCATAATTTCCTTTGCAATCTTTTCGCTCGTTGGCGTTTTTAGCGACGCGGTCGGCCGACAAGTACGTTCGCGGCCGGTAATAACGCGTCTACTCGACCGCATTGCCGGCACCGTTTTCATTCTGCTGGGCCTACGTCTGGCTTCCTTCAGTCAGCGATAAACACATGGCTACTCACCGCCCTTCTCTGTCCCGCTTAAACGGTTTCCTAATTTCGTCTTTTGCTGGCATAAGTTTATTTCTGATCACAGCGGCCACCGCTTCGTGTGACACGCTTGTTGATATCAAAACTGCGCCTGCGCGCACCCGCTGGCCGGTTGAGTTCATGAGCGGCGTTCTTTGGAAAGTGGGTGGAGGTGCGACTCCTCTTAGCTACACGCTTGTGCCCCAAATCATCACCGTGCGGTGCTCACCGATCAGGGAATGGCCCCTGGCCGGCGGCACATTGCTCTACAGCACGCGGCTGAGCACCTTGATCGAGCCTATCATTAAAGGCCCGGAAACCTATTTCATCGGCACTGCAGCCGCTGGCTACCTGGAGTGGTTTGCTCCAGGGAAACGCACCTCGCTATTTTTTGCCGGTGGAGGTGGGTTTGGCTGGATGGACAGCAAGGGCCATGAAATCAAGGGCGCCCAAGGCCAGGACCTTAACTTAAACTGGCTTCTCAATCTCGGCCTGCGCAGCCGCACCCGCAGTGGCTGGCAAGGGACTGCCAGCTTGTATTTTCAGCACATCTCCAATCGCAACATGAACAAAATTAACCCGGGCCTGAACGCCCTCGGTCCAATGTTCGGCATCTCACGGCGGTTTTAGGAAGACGATCACCGTCTGGTTCTTTTAGGCACTGCGATACGGCCAAATCTTCAAGCCGCGACAGCCTCGAGCCGGTTGCGCACTTCGCCCAGCCGTATCCGAAGATCCACGACAAATCGAACGAGTCGCTCTGGAGTAAGGCGCAGCGCCCGCAATACCACCGCGTCGGGTAACGGCGGTGGCCGGTGTTCGTCCTCGGTACAGACCACGGTGCGGAGCCATTTCGCCGCGTTCAGCAGGCAGGCCATCCGCGCGTAACCAGCGGAGCCGTACGGTGCGTACTGCCAACGCAGCGGTTCCACTAAAATGGCAGGAAACCCCCAGTGGCGAAGCATCGCGGCACCCACCTCCGCCTGCGT
>Ga0302323_100002924_pt1 | contig 13881 bp, 9 predicted proteins | sample Fen_T0_3_FD_201950 | JGI IMG/M metagenome (GOLD analysis project Ga0302323, IMG submission 201950) | Peat permafrost microbial communities from Stordalen Mire near Abisko, Sweden - Fen_T0_3 | ecosystem: Environmental > Terrestrial > Soil > Wetlands > Permafrost | place: Sweden: Abisko... | reverse complement strand
CTCCACGCCGGAGCCGAGGTTATAATCCGCCGTTTATGTGTACGATCCTATCCCTTCAGGCCGCCGCCCCGGCCCGCACTCAGCGGTCTGTCGTGCTGAAGCCGATTCGCTCGCCGGCCGTGGAATATCACTCAGCGCAGAGCCCAGATCCTTGGAGCGCTCCGAAAAAATGTAAATTTGGCGAAACGAACCCAAATTGAATTATATGTAAGCACTTATAAATATGTATGATGTGACAAATTCAGCGTTTTTTAACCTGTCAAAACGAACCCAAAACGAACCCAAAACGAACCCAAACAAACCCAAAACGAAGCCAATTCGAACCCAAATAAACCCAATTTATCCATACTTGTTGGGTTAAATTTGTCCCACTGGCGGTGGTTTTAGGCCTCGTTTTGCGTGCCATGGGGCCGACCATTTCCAGCGGGAGGATCATTTTTGACCAACTTCGGGCGCATTCGTTTGCGTTGGTGGTCGCCCGCCCCAGTTTCAATGGCGACGCTGCTTGGGCTCAAAATGAACACGGTGCCAAGATGCGCCCGAAGCAACAGCAAAATTACTTTTGCGCTTTACCTTTTTCCAAAAGCTGTTTGGCTTATGCGACGAACTCCATGAAAAGAAACTTCTTCGCCCTAGGGACAATTATTCTGACCGGACTCCTCGCTCCTTTTTCGAGCGGCGCCCAGCCAGCCACCAACGCTCCGGCCAAAAACAGTTTTGCCGAGGTCACCGCCCAGTTGGATCCGGGCGGGAACTTTTACCTCTATCTCGGCACGGCGCAATGGCTGGAACAACTTTCCGCCAAAGTGAACGGCTGGCGTAGCCTGGTCACCGCGATGCCTGACCTGAAGCCGGAAGACAAGGAGAACGTCAACAAGGCTTTTGACATCGCCGTCCGCGTGATCAAGGACAGCGGCGTGGAAGAGGTCACGGGCCTGGGGCTGAGCTCCGTGGAGATTGAAAAAGGACTCTACCGGAACAAGGCGCTGCTGCACCACTATGCCGGCCACGACACCGGCTTCATCTGGAAACTCGGCGGGCAACAGCCGCACGCGCTCACCGGCCTGGATTTGCTGCCGGAAAACACCGCGCTGGCCGTATTCGCGGATCTGGATGTGCCGCTGCTGTGGAACGTCATCAAAGACGAGACCGCCAAGTCGGGTTTTCCGCAGGCGCAGGATTTTCTAAAAACCATTCCCCTGCAATTTGAAGCCGGCACCAAAGTGAAATGGGACGCCTTCCTCAATTCTCTCGGGGGCGAATTTGGATTGGTGCTGACGCTGAACCCGTCCAACACCATTCCGATTCCGATTCCGCCCAGCATGGTTGAAGTGCCGGAGCCCGGCCTGATGCTGGCCCTGCGGGTCAACGACGAAACGATTTTCAACCGCATTGACGAGGAATTGAAAAGCAACCAGCAAGTGATCAGCCTGAACACGAACGGGGTCAAGCTGCGCACCCTGCCGGTGCCGATTCCCTTCGTGGCCAACCTGCGCCCGACGGCGGCCAGCACGGGCGGCTATCTGCTCATTGCCAGCTCGGACGCGTTGATCAATGAAGCGCTGGCGGTGAAGAACGGCCAGGTCCCCGGCTTGAAAGGCACGGCGGAATTCAAGCGCCTGGCCCAGAAAATTCCCACCACCGGCAACCAGTTCACCTACCTGAGTGCGAGCTTCGGCAAGACAATCCAGCAAATCCAAACGCAGGCGTTTAGCGGCGCCACGGCGCAAGGCGGCTCGCCGGAGCAATCCAAATGGCTGGAATCCCTGATGAATCAGAGCCATCCGACGGCGTGCTATTCCGTGGGGCTCAACACGCCAACGGGCTGCCTGACGATCGGCAACGGCACCCAAAGCTACGCCCACCTGGCCGTGCTACCAGCCATGATCGTGCCGGGAATGCTGGCGGCTATTGCGATCCCCAACTTTGTGAAAGCCCGCGCCACGGCCCAGGAGAATGGCTGCATCAATAATCTCCGGCAGATTGACGCCGCCAAGCAGCAGTGGGCGCTGGAGAAATCCAAGAAAGAAACCGACGAGCCCACGGCGGACGATCTCAAGACTTATCTGAAGCACAACGAACTACCGCATTGCCCGCAAGGTGGCGAATACACCCTTGGCACGGTGGGTGAAAAGCCCAAGTGCAGCATCGCCGGGCACGAGCTGCCCGAGTAAGAAATGATTCCACCCAGAGCGCACGCTCGGCGGTCAGATTAACCGGCCGGCCAGTCAAATTCTGGTCGCGCCGGTTTTCTCGAATTCACGCCGAACTTGGAAATGGGAAACGGATAGGCAAGATCGCCAGCACGCCCGTGTTCTTCCGCGTCAAGCTATGGCCAGTCCATATCCCTGCGTTTCAAGACCGCGATTGTGCCCTGCCCCGAGCCAAATTGCCGGTGCGTGTATGCAACTCAACCGGGTGGCCAAGTGAGGTGGCGTCCGCCCAAAATGTGAACGTGCAGATGCGGTACGCTTTCGCCGCCGTCCGGGCCGTTGTTGATGACCAGGCGGTAGCCGCCGGGGACGAGGCCCAGGTTCGCCGCGACTTCAGCGGCCTTGAGCAACAGGTGGCCCAGAAGTTTGTGATCTTCCGGTTGAGCCTCGGCAATACGCCGGATAAGCCGCTTGGGCACCAGCAGTACATGGGTCGGCGCTTGCGGCTGGATATCACGAAAAGCCAGAACTAGGTCGTCCTCGTATACGATCTGGGCGGGGATTTCGCGGGCGACAATTTTTTCAAACAAGGTTTTGCTCATGGTTCAATTGAGGCAATGATTTGACAGTTTGACACGGAAAAATTGGCAGCGACCAGCGGGCATGCTTCCGCAAAGAATCATTCCACCACCAAGGCGCAATCACTTTTGTCGTTCTCACTGGTCATGCACTGCCGGAGAAAGGCGACGATTTGATCCTGCAAATCTTCACAACGTGGGCTCCAGCGGCGGACGCCGGCGATCTGTTTGACGCAACCGCGCAGGCCGCGGAAGCGGATTAGGCGGGGGGATTGGCGGAGCTGGGTGTGCAGTTCGGCGCGCAGGCGTGCAAAGAAGAATAATTCCAGGCTGTCGCCGGCTTCACTGGCGAGGCGCTGGAGGTCGGTGTCACATATGGTGACAGCGGGCGCAGGGTCTTGGGCGTGAATGGGATAGCCAAGGTGGCCGAGGACTTTTTCCAGGGCGAGGGAGAATTCGGTAACGGTAACGGCTTCGCGCTCGAGTTCGACGCGAAAATAATGAAAAACACTGGAGGCGGCATGCCGGAGCAGGTCGGGGTCGAGCAGGCCCTCGGCGCCTTCGGCGATTTCGACGGAAATCATGTCGGCGGAGCACGGGACGGTTTCGCCGTTGGCGAGTTGGAAGAGCAGGCAGTCGGAGCTCAGGGCAATCATTTGGCGGCCTCCAGTTTTTGGACTTCCTGGACAAAATCGGTGGCTTCCTGAAACCGGCGGTAAACGCTCGCAAACCTCACATAGGCAACGGAATCGATTTCGCGCAGGCCGTTCATGACCATGGTGCCGATGAATTCGCCGGGAACTTCGGTCTCGAACTTGCCGGTGACGGTGGCGACGATGTGATCGACCAGTTCATCCATGACTTTGGGGGAAACGGGGCGCTTCTGGCAGGCTTTGCGGACGCCGGACAGGAGTTTATCGCGGGAAAATTCTTCGTGGCGGCCGTCGCGTTTCAGGACCATGAGGCCTTCGTGCTCGACTTCTTCGTAGGTGGTGAAGCGGTGCTGGCACTGGAGGCATTCGCGGCGGCGACGGATGGTCGCGCCTTCCCGGGAGGCACGCGAATCAATGACCTTATCTTCCTGGCAACCGCACTTGGGGCAACGCATAAAACCACTGCTAATTGTGGTTGTCTGTTTTTTACACACAAATCTTTGTGGTGTCAAGGGAAGCTGGACAGAAGCTGGAAAATTAGGCGCGAATGTCCGAAAACCGTCTTGCATTCGACTTTTGCGAGGGTACAATAAATAACTCATTTTTAGAGATAACACAACGCGACACTAATTTATGGCAACAGCAAACGATCTTCGCCGTGGTATGGCGATCAATTACAACGGCGACATCTGCGTGGTTTTGGAATTCCAGCACCGGACGCCCGGCAACCTGCGCGCCTTTGTGCAAGCCACGCTCCGCAGCATTCGCACGGGGAAATCGTCGGACATCCGCCTCAGTTCCACGGAGAAAATCGAAGCGGTGCCGATGATGACGACGAAGATGGAATTCAGCTACAAGGATGGCGTGGATTATGTGTTCACGAATCCTGAAAACTACGAAACGGTGACGCTGGCGGCGGATCTGGTGGGCGATGCCAAAAACTATCTGGTGGAAAACGGCCTGGTGACGGTGACCTTTGTCGAAGACAAGGCGGTCACGGTGGAAATTCCTTCCAGCGTAATCCTTACGGTGACGGATGCGCCGGAAGGCATCCGGGGCGATTCGGCCAACAATGTGCAAAAAGCCATCACGGTGGAAACGGGGATCACGGTGCAGGCGCCGCTGTTCATCAAGACGGGCGAAAAGATCAAGATTGACACCCGGACCGGCAAATACATGGAACGTGCCTGAGCCGGCGGCTTCCCATCCTCCTCATTTTAAACAACAAGCCCGCCGCACGGCGGGCTTTTTTATTGGCACGTTCCCCATTAGTGACCGGAATATTTATTCAGGAAAGGCTTTGCAATGCCCCGGGCTTGAGGTATTTGTCTGATCAAGCTATGTCAGGGCAAATTAAAGGGGAAAAGGTGTATCGCGGCATCGCCGTTTCGGCGGGTGTTTGCCGCGGGCGGGTGCTTGTGCTGCACCGCACCCGGCACGTCATCACCCGGCGCGAAGTTCCTCCGGATGAAATTGTCGCGGAAGTCGTGCGGTTCGAGAAATCGCTGGTGCGCACGCGCCAGCAGATCACGGAGATCCAGCATCGGGTGACGAAGACGATGAGTTCGGCGGAGGCGGACATTTTTGACGCCCACCTGTTGATGCTGGAGGACCGGGTGCTGCTGGACGAGGTGATGCGCCTGATTCGCGAGGAACACACGAACGCCGATTTCGCCTTTCACACCGCCTCGGACCGTTACATTGCGGTGTTGGAGGCGGTGGAGGATGAATACCTGCGCGAGCGCGCGGCCGACCTGCGGGATCTTACCGGCCGGGTTTTGGACAACCTGCTCGACGTCAAGGAGCAGTTTGATCTCCGGCATTTGACGGAGCCGTGCATTTTGGTGAGCCGCGATCTCAGCCCCTCCACGACCGCCCAACTGGAAAAGAAATATGTCCTCGGTTTTGCCACGGACATCGGTGGCAAAACGTCGCACACGGCGATCATGGCGCGGTCGATGGACATTCCGGCGATTGTCGGATTGCAGAATCTGAGCGAGGATCTGGAAAACGGCGATTACATTTTGCTCGACGGTTATAATGGCACGGTGGTGGTCAACCCGACCGATCAGACGCTGTTTGAGTATGGACAGCTTGCCAAGATCAAGGCGACGTTTGGCGAAAAGCTCCGCGAAATCCAGAACCAGCCGGCGGTGACGCTGGATGGCCAGACCGTGCATCTTTCCGCGAACATTGAGGATCAGCACGACATTCCGGCGGTGCTCGCGCACGGCGCGGAGGGCGTGGGACTGTTCCGCACTGAATTTCTTTTCATCAACCGCGAAAGCCTGCCGGGCGAAGATGAGCAGTACAAAGTCTATTTGGAAGTGGCGACGGCGCTGAAACCGCAGACGGTGATCATCCGCACGCTGGATCTGGGCGGCGATAAATTCGCCTCGCACCTGCAGATTGCCAAGGAGATGAATCCTTTTCTCGGCTGGCGCGCGATCCGCTTCTGCCTGGCGCAGCCGGAATTGTTTCGCGCGCAGCTCCGCGCGATCCTCCGCGCCAGCGCGGTGGGCAACGTGAAGATGATGTATCCGATGATTTCCGGGCTGGACGAGCTGAATCAAGCGAATGCGATGCTGGAAGAATGCAAGCAGGAGCTCCGCGCGCGACAGATTCCGTTTGATGAAAAGATCGAAGTGGGTGCGATGATTGAGATTCCCTCGGCCGCGCTCATCGCAGATGCGCTGGCCAAGCGGGTAAAGTTTTTCAGCATCGGCTCGAACGACCTGATCCAGTACACGCTGGCGGCGGACCGGACGAATGAGAAGGTTTCGCATCTGTACGAGCCGACGCATCCGGCCATTTTACGGCTGATCAAGATGACGGTGGATGCGGCGCATGCCAACGGCATCTGGGCGGGGGTCTGCGGTGAAATCGGCGGCGATCCCGTGCTGGCCCCGCTGCTGATTGGCCTGGGGGTGGACGAACTGAGCTGCGCGCCCGCGGTGATTGACCAGGTGAAATACGTCATCCGGCGCATCAAGCAGGCCGAGGCGGTAAAACTGGCGGAGTTTGCGCTCAACAGTGAATCGCCTTCGGAAATTGCGGCGCGCTGCCTCGAACTGGCCCGCCAGGTGGCGCCCAGCCTGTTTGAGAACAAGGCTTAAGTACGTTTTAAACCTAGAAAAGCGGTTCAACCCCGGATGCACGCGGATGGACACGGATAGGGGAAAGACTTTTACGCGAATTACGCGAATGAACGCGAATTATTTTGGGGAGCCCGCGTTGCGTTGAACGGTTGGAGTTCAACGCCATTTTTACCCCGGACGAACGCGGATGAAGAAAAGGTTGGATTTAGCTAAATCACCCGGTCAATTATAGATAAACACGGATACAAAGAATTTGCAGCAGAACAGAGGATCACCCGCAGGGGTAAATGGATCACCAGGCTAAAAATTCGTGTTTATCCGCGTCCATCCGTGGTTGATGACTTCTTTGGCTGGCTTCAACTGCCGTTTTTAGGGTTAACTCATTTAGGGGCAAACAATTGGCCTCCTCTCCCCTGCCCTCTCCTCCCTTGGGGGAGGCGAGGGAGGCGAAGAGTGTGCGCCGGGTTGAAGGTGGCGCGGGCGCGCTCCGGGGACGCTCGGTCTATCAGCTCAAGCAGAGAATGACGAATGACGAAGGCCTAATGACGAATGGACGGTGACGCGCGTGGGGCAAAAAAGGTTCCTCGCCGTGGGGTATAACCAGACTGCGTCCGTTGCGTTGGCTGGCTTGGTTGGGTGAAAAATGGTGATCAGTGGAGATTTTCCAAAAACGCAAGTACTTGCGTTTTTGGAGCCAGTCCCAACCACGGCCTTTCGTGTCGAAATATGGTTCTCCGCTGTTTTCGCTGGCATCGGCGATCAAGAGATTTGAACAGCGTGAAGTTTTGGGACGGAGACGTGAGCCGATGTCGCTCCTACGGAGCTAAAAAATCAAAGGGGACGGTGCAACTACAAATATATCGCCCCTGACGGGGCTACCTGACGCCCGATGTCAATGCCGGTATTTGAGGTTTTTGCTTATAAGCCACCATGGTTGCTGACGTCAAACCGATGGTGGCGGTGACCCCGGCCCGGCTCAGTTCGCGAATCCTTCCGGCCGGTCCGCAAAAACTGAAATCAAAATCGCCGATTCCATCGCAAACAGCGAAGAGCCCAAAAAAGCTATTAACTCGTTTAGGGGCAAACAATTGGCCTCCTCTCCCCTGCCCTCTCCTCCCTTGGGGAGGCGGGGGAGGCGAAGAGTGTGCGCCGGGTTGAAGGTGGCGGGGGCGCGCTCCGGGGACGCTCGGTCTATCAGCTCAAGCAGAGAATGACGAATGACGAAGGCCTAATGACGAATGAATGACAAAGCACGAATGACGAATGGGCGGTGACGCGTGCGGCAAAAAAGGTTTCTCGCCGTCAGGTATGCCAGCCTGCGCCCCGTTGCGTTGGCTGGCTTGGTTGGGTGAAAGCGGCAGAAACAAAGCCAGACAGGAAATTTGCCAGGCCAGCCCGACCTGGATTTCGTCGCCGGGATTAATCTCCGCCGACCAGATCCATGTCGCGGGTGAAAAACAGGATGCGCCCGCAATTCGGGCAGGCGACCAGCTCGGTCTCGCCGCGGCAACTGGTGACGATCTGGGTGGGCAGCTTCATGTGACAGCCGCCACAGGAACTGTGCTCCACACCGACGACGACATTTTCGCCCTTGCTCTTGAGCAGGCGTTCGTAGCGGTTGCGGGCGGACTCGTCCACGGCGGAGGCCAGTTGGGCGCGGCCGGCCTGTAATTCGGCCAGTTCTTTCTTAAAATTCTGTTCCCGCTGATCGAGCTGGCCGACCTGGTCGTCCACGACTTTTTTGGCGGCGGCGGCTTCGGCGGTGGTGCGAACGACTTCCTTCTGCGCCGCCTCGGCGCGCTCCATCAAAACGATTTCCTCATCCTCAATTTTGAAAATGAATTCTTTGGCCATCTCGATCTCGTGCGCGAGGGCTTTGTATTCCTCATTCTTGCGCGTTTGAAGCTGCTGGTTGAGATATTTCTCAATCTGCGCTTTCTTGGCTTCGATTTCGAGATCGCGCTGCTTGCGCTCGGCCTCGATCTGCTTCACGCGCAGTTTGGCGGCTTCGAGCTGGGTTTGGGTGGAGCTGGCCTTGGCGCGGATGCTGTCGCGCTCGGGTGCAATGTGGGCCAATTCCTGTGACACGCGGAGGATTTTCCGGTCACGATCCTGTAAAACGAGGAGCTTCTCAATGATTTCCTGCATTCGACCGTGAGGCTAGCGATGATGGAAAGGCAAGTCAATGCGCAGTACAGGGCAGGCGCTAAATTTCCTTTGGTTCGACGCCCAGCCAGTTCAACCGGCAGGAATGATCCCAACTGGCATGGCGCATTTTTCCCCGGATTCCCCGTTTAGGAGGTGGAAAAATCCGCCAGCCACGGCGGCGCGTCACGGCATGCGATAACGGAAGAATCTCCGGGGGACTCCGGCTGAAAATTGGTTGGTGACCAGCACGCTGAAACTGCTGTTGGCGGTAAAAGTATTGGTCAGCACGGGCAGCCATTGGGCGGGGGCGTCAGTTAGATCGGTGCTGGTTACGAGGAGGTAAGTCCCGCTCATAACGTTGGTGCCAAACAAATTCAAATTTGTGCCGCTCAGGGAAATTTTCGTGAAATTTGGTGCAATTCCCACCGTCAAGGTTGCGGCGGTGGTGGTGGCGCTGCCGGCGCTGTCGGTGAACACGGCGCGATATTTATTACCAGTGGCCGTCACCGGCACGGCCGTCAGCAACAAGGAGGTCGAAGTGGCGCCCGCAAGGTTGTTGAACGTCGCGCCGCCATTCACGCTCACCTGCCATTGCACGGTCGGCGTGGGATTGCCGTCCGCCGCAGCCACGAACGTCACGTTGGCGCCAGCCGCAATACTCTGGCTGGCCGGGTTGGTCGTGACGCCCGGCGCGAAGTTCACCGTGACGGTTGCCGTGGTCGTGGTGGCCGTGCCGCCGGCATTCGTGAACACGGCGCGGAAGCTTAGCCCGTTCTGACCGGCCGTCAGGCCAGGCACGGTCAAGGTGGTGGTGGTCGCGCCCGCCAGGTTGTTGAAGGTCGCGCCGCCATCGGTGCTGAACTGCCATTGGACCGTCGGCGTCGGGCTGCCGCTCGCCGCCGCCGTGAACACGGCCGTGCCGCCGGCGTTCACCGTCACGTTCACCGGGTTCGTCGTAATCGCCGGAGTTTGTGTCACCGTCAAGGTTGCGGCGGTGGTGGTGGCGCTGCCGGCGCTGTCGGTGAACACGGCGCGATATTTATTACCAGTGGCCGTCACCGGCACGGCCGTCAGCAACAAGGAGGTCGAAGTGGCGCCCGCAATGTTATTGAACGTCGCGCCGCCATTCACGCTCACCTGCCATTGCACGGTCGGCGTGGGATTGCCGTCCGCCGCGGCCACGAACGTCACGTTGGCGCCGGCCGCAATACTCTGGCTGGCCGGGTTCGTCGTGACGCCCGGCGCGAAGTTCACCGTGACGGTTGCCGTGGTCGTGGTCGCCGTGCCGCCGGCATTCGTGAACACGGCGCGGAATCTCAGCCCGTTCTGACCGGCCGTCAGACCTGGCACGGTCAAGGTGGTGGTGGTCGCGCCCGCCAGGTTGTTGAAGGTCGCGCCGCCATCGGTGCTGAACTGCCATTGGACCGTCGGCGTCGGGCTGCCGCTCGCCGCCGCCGTGAACATGGCCGTGCCGCCGGCATTCACCGTCACGTTCACCGGGTTCGTCATAACCGCCGGGCCGCTCTGAGCGCGGGCGGCGGCCCCGCCCAGCAAGCCCAAAAGTAAAACCAGAAACGACCGAAGAAGAATTCCTGAAACAAAATTGGATGGGGATGGCGCCTTCATTAATTGCAAGCTAATGTTATGTATAAGTGTAATGATTTGCAACAGCGCAAATGCAGAGAATGGCGGGCCGGAGGGGATGGGAATCTGGAACCCAAACTGTGCGGGGGGCATTGGGGTTTTTGGGGACAAACCGGCCGGCAATTTGAACGCATTGGGAACGCGTGAAAAGAATTTTGCTGAGCGGATGAGCGCCGGCTTCACTGCCGGCTTGGAGCATTTCCATCAATGCTCCAGGCCGGATACATCCTAGTCGTTTCATTCGCACAAGGCTTCAGCCCATTGAGGCAAGGCCAAACGAACAGGAAGCGGCTGCAGCAGCTTCGACTGTGTGGCGGAAGCCGTTAAAACGGCTGTGGTCGTTACCACCAGTGTCCACCGGGCTGAAAGCCCGGTGCTAATGAAAGGCAAACCAGCAGCGATGAAATATCCGGGCCAGCGTGAACGATGAACGCAAATGTCCCATTTTCGCCGCGTCCAACCGGAACGCCGACAGTGAACGCGGCGTTCCGCCAGGCGCAGGTCGCAGCCATATTCATTCCTGCATTCGTTTATTTCCGGCCCGCCTTTGACACAAAATAGCCAACCACCACAATCAATCCCAATGCCAGTACGCTCCGGACCATGATTGCCGACCAGCTCAACACCACCCGTGACGTTACTTTAACGCGGTCGGCGTTCTGGATTTTCACGAGCGACAACACCTTGGAATTTGTCCCATTGACTTGACTTATTTTGAGGTTATTGGAGACCAAGGTGACCACCTCAACCTCCGGCAAAATGTGAGCTTCAGGTGAAAATTCCGTCATCACCTCATCTTCATCCCCAAAGGTCACATTCTGCACCTGGATATAATTGCATTTGTCCGAACCCGCCCGGATGATTTTGGCGGGAAACCAGCTTGGACGACCCGTGGAATGCTCGTATTGGTAATTAAACCGGCTCCATAAATGCCCATGCAGATTCAAATCCATTTGGATGACCTGCCCATTTTTAACGATAATAGCGCCGGTGAGCAGCATTGCATCCGGCCGCATTTGCTGCAATAAGGCCGAAGGGGTGGCTTCAAAGTCATTGCCATGCCAGACAAACGACCCCGGTACAATATCCTGCGGCCCAAAGTTGACCAGCCCATCAATGATGGTTCTCATGCTGTCCGCAAAAGCCGCGTAGGCATCCGGCTGGTTGGTTTCCTGACTAATCGACTTGCCCACGCCAAAGCCATTAATTTGCCAGCGCAAATTATTTTCCCGCCCCACCAGCATCGAGCCGTGCATTTTGTTGGTCACGCTGATGGGGGCATTGAGATTATCCTGGGCGGTGAAATGCCGGATGTAAAAGCCGCTGCCGCCATAAGCCACAATAAATTTGCGGTTTTGGAAGGCATTGTCGTCACAAACGGTTTGATCGGTGTAAATAAGCCGGGAGAAACAGGGCGGCTTGGTAAGATAAAGCCTGAACGAGTCAACATCGTTGGTACCCCTTTCATTTGCCGCCCGTGAAATGAACCAGGCCAACCCAATCACTGCCAGAATACTGAGGCGGCAAAAAAGTCCTTTTGATTTCATCGTGTTATTTGCTCCATGGTTGATCCAGCCACCGGGAGGCTCACGCCCTCGATCCCTTGGCCGGAATGTGTTGGTGGCGTGCCCAGACTGATGGCGGCGACCCAAGCGCGAACCTTCCGGCTGGAAATAAAAAGCCAAGCATCCAACCCACCAAGGACAAGTCTGGTGGGGGATGTTCCCCGCCATGTCAAGGCGCTAAAAACAAACCAACCCGCCGCCGCGCAAGCCGGAAAACAATTGGCAGCCATTTTTACTTTCATGAACCAGCCCTATTAATGGTTTGAGGCAAATTTGCTAATTCATTGAAAGAGAGCAAGCCCAGAACCACGCCCCATCAGAAGTGACATCCGATTTGTCAGTAAACGAATGCCTTGACGTTTGCGGCATCAGCGCCGGTCTGTGTCCGCCTTGACCGAGCTACAAACCGCTGGTAGTCCCCTGCCCCATTCCCAGGCCGGCCCTGACCACGCGTGATGGGGCATGCTCCTCGCGCGCGTCCGGGCTGCCGACAAAGTCCCGGCGCGAGCCAGTGGTTAGAGCATTTCTGTCAATGCTCAAAGCTGCAAAATGAAACAGCCACGGAAGTCTGCTTCCGTGGCTGGTGTTTTGATGCAATGGCCGCCTATCTGCATTTGCCGGAGCTGCCGGCATTGAAAATTGCCGCGAGCTCATTCGTGGCGAGGGCGCGGTTGTAGAGGGAAACCTCGTCAATGCGGCCGGCAAAGAAACTGGTTGAGGCCGGCGGATAGGTGGTGGCGTAAGCGCCGATCTTCATTGGCTCAGCAGACACGCTCACGGTGCCCGACGCGGCCAGCGTCCCATCCAAGACGCCGTTGACGAAGCCCTGAATATTGGTGCCATCGTATACCAGCGCCACGTGATACCACGCCCCCGGCACGAGCGTCGTGTCGCAGTCGAAGTAATACCAGCCGCCGTCGAGATTCACGTGCGGCCGGAGTTTGTGCGCGCCGCTGATCGAGAGCGCCCAGTCCGCCGCCACTTCGTCATCCTGACCTTTCATGGCGATCATGCCGCCAATATCGCTGGTTTGGAAGTCGTAATTCACCCAGGCTTCCAACGTGAACGCCCCGGACGGCTGCAGCGCCGGGCCGCTCGGGATGCGAATGAACGTGTTTGTGCCGTTGAACTGAAAGCTTTGCCCCACTTCACCGGCCGCAAAGCTGGTCCCATTATACAGGGTGCCATGGTTGGTGCCCACGCTGTCCAACGCATTGGTCTCCGCCTGCCACCACGCCACCAGACCGTCTGGAGCCGGGGTGCAGGTGTTCGTCGGTACCGTGTCAGGGCATTTGCCGAAGCTGCCGGCATTGAAAATTGCCGCGAGCTCATTCGTGGCGAGGGCGCGGTTGTAAAGCGAAACCTCGTCAATGCGGCCGGCAAAGAAACTGGTTGAGGCCGGCGGATAGGTGGTGGCGTAAGCGCCGATTTTCATCGGCTCAGCGGACACGCTCACGGCACCCGACGCGACCAGGGTTCCATCCAAGACTCCGTTGACAAAGCCCTGAATTTTGGTGCCGTCGTATACCAACGCCACATGATACCACGCCCCCGGCACGAGCGTCGTGTCGCAGTCGAAGTAATACCAGCCGCCGTCGAGATTGACGTGCGGCCGGAGCTTGTGCGCGCCGCTGATCGAGAGCGCCCAGTCCGCCGCCACTTCGTCATCCTGACCTTTCATGGCGATCATGCCGCCAATATCGCTGGTTTGGAAATCGTAATTCACCCACGCTTCCAGCGTGAACGCCCCGGACGGCTGCAGCGCCGGGCTGCTCGGGATGCGAACGAATGTGTTCGTGCCGTTGAACTGAAAGCTTTGCCCGACTTCACCGGCCGCAAAGCTGGTCCCATTATACAGGGTGCCGTGGTTGGTGCCCACGCTGTCCAACGCATTGGTCTCCGCCTGCCACCACGCCACCAGACCGGCGGGCGCCGGGGTGCAGGTGTTGTTGGTGGTGGGGTTGTTGGTGATCACGGGTGGGTTCAACACCGACAACCAAGCATTGGAACTGACGATGGCGCCGACCAGGTTGCTCACCAGC
>Ga0302323_100002922_pt1 | contig 13884 bp, 9 predicted proteins | sample Fen_T0_3_FD_201950 | JGI IMG/M metagenome (GOLD analysis project Ga0302323, IMG submission 201950) | Peat permafrost microbial communities from Stordalen Mire near Abisko, Sweden - Fen_T0_3 | ecosystem: Environmental > Terrestrial > Soil > Wetlands > Permafrost | place: Sweden: Abisko... | reverse complement strand
CTCAGATTGTCATGCGAATGGACTTTACCCGGAATTATATCATATTTGGTAAACTTGATTCACCGGTAGCGAAAAAAACAACAACACCTAGCGGAGATCCCGATGCTGTTGTTGAAGACCCTAGCACTCCCGTACCGGATCAGGACTTTAACCTCGCTCTGCAGAAGCAGCCTTTGCTGCCATTGGACAAGTTCTTCAGTATTTCGCAGGATTCACCCGAAGCATTGAATCCTCTTGGCGATAATGTCTGGGCGAAGCAGTCTTATGCTTTTGTCCATCTCTGCCTCTATGGCCGTGGCAAACGATATCAAAAAAGTTTTATTCAATTTGTGCGACGTTGCGGTGAAGCGCCAGTGACCGAAGTAATGTTCAAGGAATGTTTTGGCCTCAGTTACAAAAAAATGGCGGCAGAGTTGCGTGGCTACATCGACTTTACGGACTACGATTATCAGAAACTAACTGCAAGAGCAGGGACCGAGTTCTCGGAACCTGCAGAAATCACTATTCGTGACGCGACGGATGCTGAGGTAGGGAGGATTAAAGGCGAGGCACTTCAGTTAGCCGGTCACTCTGACGCGGCGCGGATTGCATTTCTTGCTCCCTATGTGCGTGGGGCACGTGATCCCGATTTACTCGCGTCGTTCGGTTTGCTTGAACACGCGGGACAGCGTGATGATAAGGCGAGGAAATTGCTTGAGGCCGCTGCCATAGGCAAAACCACGCGTGCTCGCGCTTACTCGACGCTGGCCTCTATGCGGCTCGCTGACGCGATCAACACTCCCGATCGCGCGGACGGAAAACTGAGTTCCCAACAAACGATTGGAGTATTGGAAGCGGCTTTTGAAGCGCGCGGACATCCGCCGGCCATCGCTGGCACCTACGAGATTATCGCTGACGCGTGGTTGCACAGCTCGGTCAAGCCCAAGCGTGAGCACCTGGCCGTGCTCAACGAGGGTATTCTTAAATTTCCAACCAATGGGCAGCTCTTGTACAAAACCGCCGTCCTGAAACTGCAGAGTGGTTTTGTTGAAGACGCAGCACCTTTGATTGAGATGGGGTCTGAAATGACGTTTGATCCTGCGCTTAAGGAAAGCTTCGCGAAATTGCAGGCGGCTTTAGCCGAACTCAAAAACGCGAAACCTGCGCCTTGATCGCGGGGTATTTATCGCGGCGGGCCAACGCCTCAACTAGGTCGGAATTTAGGAGCCGCTTGCGGACGATGAAGGTCACTTGCAGGGATAGCGCACTACTGCGTCTGCAAGTAGGCCTCCACAAAATCGATCTGCGGAACCTAAACCTTAGGCTAGATGGAAAACTTCCCTTAGCTCGCGAGAGACCGGGCTGTTGTCGGGGTTGCTGGGCATGATATCGCCCATGTATTTCCACCAGCGTTGGCAGACTTCGGTCGAGGCAACCGCGTTCCAGCGAGCTTCGTCTTCGATCTCAACGTAACCAAAAAGCTGATGCGTTTTGGGATCGAAAAAGATCGAGTAGTTGTGGGAGCCATGAGCGCGGAGCACTGCGGCCAGCTCGTCCCAGATGGGACGATGGCGACGCTCGTATTCGATCTCCTGGCCGGGGTTTACCTGCATGACGAATGATTTGCGGATCATGGCGCTGATTCTTAGGGGTGTTTACGTGTTCAGCAAACAATCTGGCGGTTTAACGTCAGATCGAGTCGACGAGACGAATTCTTCACCTACTGTGGCTGGGGTTGGTGTTCACGTCGTTAGCGCGAGGAGCCTGTCCAGTGGTTTGGCTTGCGGCGCTAGTTCCTGCTGGAGCTTTTTGATGTGCGCGTCGTAGGTCTCAGGCGGATTCGGGTTGCGATAGAAAACTCCGGTGTAGAGCGAGGTGCTGTACTCGGAGGCGAGTTCCATCGCGCGAATGCGATTGGTTGAATCGTGTCCGAGATCGGCGAGCTTCTTCATCTTCGCCTTCTGGGCTTTCACCTGGTTCTCGGGGTCGCCGAAGGTAATGCAGGGAGACTGGATGTTGACGAAAGCGAAGCCGGGATAACGGATCGCTTCCTCGATCAATTTAGCCAGGCCATCCATGTCACCGGGGATGCCTTGGGCAACGAACCCAGCACCGTAGGCAAGAACATAAAGAAGCGGGTTAACGGGGTCTTCGATGCTGCCGTAAAGCGAGGAAGGCGTCTTGGTGCCGCGGGCGGAAGTGGGCGAGAGCTGGCCTTTAGTGAGGCCGTAAATCTGATTGTCCATCACAAGGTAAGTGATGTCCAGATTGCGACGGATGGCGTGAGGCACGTGGCCGCCGCCGATGGAGAAACCGTCGCCGTCACCGCCCGCGGCGAGCACGAGGAGATCGGGGCTGGCCATCTTGATGCCTTGGGCGATGGGGAGCGCGCGGCCATGCACGGTGTTGAATCCGTAGGCTGTAGTGTATCCGGGGATACGGCTAGAGCAGCCGATGCCGGAGATGAAGGCAATCTCGTGCGGCGGGCGGCCGATGTTGGCGAGCGCGCGATAGACGGCGGAAACAACGCCGTAGTCGCCGCAACCGGGACACCAGATGGGTTTCAGGCTGCTGCGGAAATCCTTGGCCGCGTAGGTGTCGGGTGTGGGGCAGGAGCAGGTGGCTTCGTCGCTCATGGCTGAAAGTGATAAGGGTTAGGTGGTAAGTTTTAAGGGACGTCGGGCGCGACCGGATTGGCGATAGCGTATGGCTCAGGCTTGGGAGAGGGCGCGGATTTTGGCCACGACTTCTTCGGGTGTGATCGGGTTGGCGCCGCTCTTAGCGAACGCGGTGAAGTTCTTCGGCGTGTCGACCCACATGCGAATGATTTTGTGGAGCTGACCCTGGTGGGATTGCTCAACGACGATGCAGTGGGTGAGGGAAGTAAAATATTCCTGGTAGATTTCCTCGGCGACGGGGTAAACGAGTTTTGGGACGAGGACTTTGACCTTGAGGCCGGAGGCGCGGGCGATGCGCACGGCTTCGAGGGCGACGCCCGCGATGCTGCCCCAGGCGATGAGACCGATGCTGGCATCGGCGTCGCCTGCGATGATGAAGAGATCGCGGCGTTGTTTTAGCGGTTTAAATTTGTTGAGGCGTTTGTCGTTCATCCGCGCGTGCATTTCGCCACTGGCGGTGGGCGAGCCCTTTTCGTTGTGCTCGATGCCGGCCGCGAGGTACGCGCCGCCCTTCATACCGGGGTGGCTCAGTGGGCTGATGCCAGTGTCGTTGAGTTTGAACCGCGTGTAGTTTTCCAACTCCTGCGCGTTGGGTTGGAGGCGGTCGATGAGTTTGAAACGAGTCGTGTCGACGGGATCGACGATCTCCTTGCGTTGCGCGATTTCCTGATCGGAGAGCACGATCACGGGGGTCTGGTATTGTTCGGCCACGTTGAACGCTTCCACGATAACCTCGAAACAATCACTAACACCAATCGGCGCGAGAATCGGGCGGATGGTGTCGCCGTGGGACGAGAAAGCAGAGGCGAAAAGGTCCGCTTGCTCGGGCTTCGTCGGCATGCCGGTGGAAGGGCCGCCGCGTTGGACGTTGACGCACACGAGCGGGAGTTCGGCGAGACTGGCAAGGCCGAGCACTTCGGTTTTGAGCGAGAGGCCAGGGCCGGACGTGGCGGTCATGGCTTTCTTGCCAGCGAAGGATGCACCGACGACAGCGGCGACGCCCGCGATTTCGTCCTCAGCCTGAAGGACGGAACCGCCGTACTTGTAGAGTTCTCTTTGGAGATACTGCATGATCTCCGAGGCGGGCGTGATCGGATATCCGCCGAAGAATTTACAGCCTGCGAAGATGGCACCGGCGCCGATCATTTCGTTGCCGTCGGTGAGGACCTTACCGGCGTGCTTGCCTGGCGCGGGTGGTGAGAGACGTTTGTCTTGGGCGAAAGGATTTTTTGCTGCGTATTCGAGGCCGGCGGCAAAAGCGCGGTCATTGCCGGCGAGCACCTCGGCGCCTTTCTTGGCGAATTTCTTGTGGATGCCCTCGATGATTGCCTTTTGTGCGAGACCAAACCAGCCAGCGAGCAATCCAAGCACGACATTGTTTTTGGCGAGTTCGGTGCCGGCGGCCTTGATGGCCATCTCTTCCAGCGGCACGGCGAGCACCGTGGCGGGCTTTACTTTGAGTGGAACGGCGTCAGGAGCGACCTTGGTCTTGGCTTCATAGATGACAATCGTCTCTGGTCCGACCGGGAGTTCGCCGCCGAAACGGAGGAAGTCTTCCCAATTGAGCACGACCGCGACATCGAGGGTGCCACCGGGATTGAGCACGGGCTCGGTCGATACGCGTAGGCGACAGGACGATTCGCCGCCGCGGATTTGGGAGCCGAAGCTTTTGGTGAGGATGGCAAAGTAGCCTTCCTTGGCCGAAGCGCTGATCAGCGATTCACCTGCGGAAACAATGCCGTCGCCACCGGAGCCGGCCATACCAATGATCAAATCGTGCAACATAAATTATAGGTTTTGCCTCTTGGGGGGTAGGGGGTTCAAGCAAAAGCCGAGCCTGAAAGCAGAAAGGTGACGTTTTTTTGAACAGGAGCAAACATCGTAGGGCCGGGGGAGGGATTTTAATGGTGCTTTGTAGTGGCGCTTATCGAATAAAGGTCTTTGACGACCCCCTCTTATGTCGAGCAAGGTTGAAGTGTGAGCGAACTTTCATCGAATCCGTTGTTAAATACACTGCGCTGGTTAGCCCAGTATGCGGGGTTTCCTCGCAGCCGTATGTCTACGCAGGCTGAAAAATTGCTCTTGTTGATTACGGCAGCTCAAGCTGAGGAAGCGAATGAGGCTGCACGGCCCAGTTTTATGATTAAGAGCCGTGACGCTGCCTTGGAGTCGGCGCAAAGGGCACACTCCGAGCGCCGCAAGCGTGTGCACTACAAGTGTGACAACAGTGCGAAGGTCTAGTCTGGCGCTGTCTCCGGCCTTTAGTTGAAGGTTCGGTTTCGCGTCCTGTTTTTTGCGCGCTTGCCAACCCGCGACTTTTTCCAGCCTCTTGAAATCGTGAATGTTCGCAGTTTTACCCTTTATTTGGTGGTTTTGGCCGGTATCGGTTCTTCGTTAACCGCAGCGATCGAACGTACGGTCGAGAAGAGTTTTCCTGTGGCATCGGGTGTCACGCTAAAAGTCGACACTTGTCAGGGTGTTGTTCGCATGGAACCGTCAACGGATAATAAGGTTCACGTGCTTGTGCGTGAGACCATGGATGTGCCGGACGATGCTGCGGCGAATCGACGTTTACAGGACTTGGATCTTCAAATCGAACAGAGCGGGGCTCTCGTTTTAGTGAAGGCTCGTTACCGCCGTAGTGCCCGTTGGGCCTGGGAGAGCTGGCCTCCTGTGGCGTTGGCCTACGTCGTCAAAGTACCGCGTACCTGTGACCTCGATCTCGTCACGGCCGAGGGCGATATCACTGTCTGCAATATTCAAGGGGTGGTCAAAGTCCGCGCGGGCAACGGTGCAATTTTCACCGGTGAGATTACTGGTTCTTTGCAGGCTACCAGTTCACGAGGTGACGTGTCGGTCACGGCTTGCACAGGCGAACTCGCTGTTATCGCCAAATCAGGTAACGTGCTGGTTGGACGGGCAGGTGGGCTGACGAAAATTTCCGGCTCCGGTGGCCTCATCGAAGTGCAAAACGCACGCGGCAATCTCCATATCGACGCTGACGGCGCGGATATCAAGGTCGGGTTCACGCATCCTTGCACGGAGAGCTCGCAGTTAAAGGCGGCGGGCGGCGACATCGAGGTCGCTTTTGATCAGCGCAGTACTTGCACGATTTTGGCGACATCGTCGCGTTTCGGTCAGGTGAAGTTGAAAAATTTGCCCGTTGCGATCGAGTCGGGCAAGATCGGCTCGTCGCATGTTGTAGCGACGCTCAATGGAGGCGGACCGATCGTCAAAATCGATTCCAGCGGCGGCAATGTTCGTTTAAGCGGCCACGAGCCTTAGGCGACGGTTGCGCGCAGAACTTGCGCACTGCACGCGGTGTACCTTAATTGTAGGCATGACGATTGCCTCCACCCTTCCCGAGCTCGACACCAAGTTGAAGCAGGCACATCTGCTGGACACCGTTGGTGCACTTCTGAGTTGGGATGAACAGGTAAATCTTCCTCCCAACAGTGCCGATCTGCGCGCGGCACAACGTGCTGTAATTGCCGACGTGCAGCACTCCGCAGCGAGCGATCCGCATATCGGTGAACTGCTCGAATTTCTCGAAAAGGAGCGTGCTCAGCTAACCGAAGACCAGCGCGTGGTGCTCTACTGGGCGCGCCGCGATTACAATAAAGCAACGAAGTTGCCGGCGGATTTTGTGCGAGAAAAAGCCGAGCAAAGTAGCCGTGGATACCAGGCTTGGAAACAGGCGCGGGAGAAAAACGATTTCGCGAGCTATGCGCCAGTGCTGCAAAAAAATATCGAGTTGGCGAAGCGAGAAGCAGCGTATTTGGGTCAAGGAGCAGCGCCGTACGATTACATGATCGACTGTTTCGATCCGGGTATGAAGGCCGCGGTGATCGAGACGTTGTTTGACGAGCTTAAAATTGGTCTTGTTCCGTTGGTTCGGCAAATCACATCGTCAAAAATAAAAGCACGCGAAGAGGCGTTGCGTGGCTTTCCGGTCGAGCGGCAACAGACATTTTTGCGCGAAGTTACGCAGGCGATTGGTTTTGATTATGGTCGTGGTCGCATCGATGTGTCGCCGCACCCATTTTGTTCGGGCTCGGGGGCGGACGTCCGCATGACCACGCGTTATCATGCTGATAATCCACTTGGATCGCTTTTTGGCTCTATTCACGAAACAGGCCACGGCCTCTACGAACAAGGACTGCCGATTGCGCTACATCACACCGCGCTAGGGCGGGCGGTCGGCATGGGTGTACACGAGTCGCAGAGCCGACTTTGGGAAAACCAGGTCGCGCGCAGTCGCGGGTTCTGGAAATTTTTCGAACCAAAATACCGAGCGACGTTTCCCGAGCAGTTGGGCTCCATTTCATCCGAGGAACTTTATCTCGCCATCAACGCTGTCGCACCGACGTTGATCCGTACCGAGGCTGACGAAGTCACCTACAACCTGCACATCGTTTTGCGTTTCGAATTGGAAAAGAAACTTTTTGCCGGCACGCTGGCGGTTGCCGATCTACCTAAAACCTGGAATGCTATGAGCCGCGAATTGCTCGGGCTCGAGCCAGCCAACGACAGCGAAGGCGTGTTGCAGGATGTGCATTGGAGTGATGGCGGCTTTGGATATTTTCCAAGCTACTGCATCGGCAACATGATGGCTGCGCAGCTTTGGTATCACGTGTTGGGTTTGCGGCCGCAATTGGAGGACGATTTCGCGCGCGGTGATTTTACGTGGCTTCTTGGATGGCTTCGCAAAAACATCCACGCGCTCGGTCGGCGCTACGATACACTGGCACTGGTAAAACTCGCTACTGGCGAACCTCTCTCTCCGAAATACCTTTTACGGTATTTGAAAGAACGATACGGCCCGCTGTATCTGAGTTAATCCAATTTCTTCTTTTCCTCTTCCAAGCTAAAGAGAATGAAGGAAAATATCTGACAATGAGCCTCATCGATACCCACACCCACCTCGAACCGTTTATGCGCAAGGGCGAACTCGATGCCGTGCTTGCCCGAGCCCGTGAAGCGGGGCTGGAGGCGATGATTGCGGTGGGGACCTCGCCGGAGGATTGGTCGCTCTATCGGGATCTGGCGAAGAAATATCCAGGTTTCATTTATTACAGCGTTGGCCTGCATCCGTGTTATGTGGACGAGCGCTGGTCGGAGGCCGTGGCGCAGGTGGAGAGTTTTTGGAGCGAGTCGTCAGCGATTTTGCCGGTGGCACTTGGTGAAGTCGGGCTGGATCGTTTTCATTTGCCCAAGAAGGACACGGCCGCGGCTGACCGCATTTTTCGCTGGCAGCGCAGTGCCTTCGCGGCGCAGCTGGAGATTTTTAAGCATCTGCGGTGCCCGATGATCATCCACGCCCGCGACGCCTTCAAGGAATGCGTCGAGATGATCGATGCGAGCGGCGTGGATTGGCGCCGGGTGGTTTTCCATTGTTTCGGCGAAGACGTGGCTCAAGTGGAGGAATTGAAGCGCCGGGGCGCGTACGCGTCGTTCACCGGTATCATAACCTACCCAAAGGCGGAAAATGTCCGCGCTGCTGCCAAGGCCCAGGGACTGGAGCGGCTGATGGTGGAAACTGATGCGCCTTATCTCACGCCTGATCCGCATCGCGGAAAACAGAACGAGCCGAGTTTCGTGAAACACACCGCCGAGTACGCCGCAAAAATGTTTGGCGTGCCGTTCGAGGAAGTAGCCCGCGTGTCGACGGCCAACGCGAAAGCATTCTTCGGACTGGGTCGCTAAATACGCACAAACCAACCTGCTGGTTTTCGATCTGGAATACCTAAACCTTTGCGCCGATCCAATCAGCCATGAAGGGCTGATGCTTTACCGGCGTGAATTCGATAAAGCGATACGTCGCGAGCTTGTTCACCTGGTAGGGGTCTTGCGCGAAAAATGCCTTCACTGCATCCACTGATTCGCCCCGCGCGATGACGACGCCGCCTGTACGTGGGGTTTGCGGACCGGAGAGCAACAGGCGTTTTTGATCGTAGCCGGTTTGTAGAAACTCGCGGTGAGATTGCAGCACGCGGTCAATCTCTGGCAGTGCTGCCGTATAGGTAATTTCGACGACGAAGAATTTCATGCATAGAGAATCTTTATAAGCTGGCCCCGGACGACAAGTCGCGAAGCCAGCTTTGACGAACAGCCGAGGTTAATCTTTGATGTCGTCTGTGCTGACGGCGATCGTGGCGAAGCGATCGCGCAGGGCGGCGAGTTCTATGCGGTGAACTTCGCCAGCGGAAACGGTGCCTCCCGCGCCGTCAGGCAGGTCGCGGGTTGCGCAACAATTGCCTACGACTGTGCAGCGGTAACCATGATCGAGGGCGGAGCGTACCGTCGCGCTGATGCACATGTGAGTCATGAAGCCGACGACAATAAGATCTTTACGGCCAATTTTCTGCAGAGTCGCATCAAGTGTTGTACCAGCAAAAGAGTTCGGCAGTTGTTTAGGAGTGATGATTTCGCCTTCGCGTGGCGTGAGTGATGGAAATTCCTCAGCCATGGGGCTGTCGACTTCGAAGACGGTGCGCCCTTTTGGGCTGCGTTGGACTACGTGAACGACAGGAGTGCCGGCGTTGCGGGCGCGGGCGAGGAGCGTTGAGATTTGATCGACGGCTTCGTGAATGCCGGTGAGCGGGAGTTTGCATTCGGCGTATTCGCGTTGGGCATCGACGATGATAAGAACCGAGTTCGAGAGACGCGCGGCCGGCCAGCTGGCCTTCGTAAGATCGAGTAGCGTGGCCGGAGCAGCGTTTGCCATTGAGGTGAATGCGGAGGCGACGAGCGCCGAGGAGAGTACAATTGTTTTCATGGATGTTCTGTTGACGTTGTGAGCTTACTCCCCGGCGGACTGACCGGCTAATGCCGTGTTTTTTGCCTTCAATGCCTTTTAGTAATGTTGCAGCATGTGTGGATGGAGCTTCGTCATTTGCGTTATTTTGTCGCGGTCGCGGAAACGCTGCATTTCACCCGGGCGGCGGAGCGTCTCCACGTTACCCAGCCCGCGCTGAGTCGGCAGATACGCGATCTCGAGGCGGAAATGGGCGTGGCGCTTTTCCTCCGACATGGAACGCGAACGATGCTGACGAAAGCAGGCGCACGATTTTTCGAAAAAGCGAGGCGGATTTTAGATTTAGTAGAAAGTTCGGTGGCTGAAGTCCGGGCGGTAGGGCGCGAAATACGGCTGGGGCATTACGGCACGCTTTGGGTTGACCACTATGGTCCGGCTCTGCGGGCGTTCAGCCAACGGCATCCCAAGGTCACGCTTAAGGCGGTTGAGCAGACGCCGATTGAACTGGTCGACTCGCTGCGATGCGGGGAGGTCGACATCGCCTTGCTGGGGCCGACGGGACCGGAGTTGCGCAAGGAATTTGAGGTGTGTCGACTAGGTGTGTTACCGGCGCTGATCGCCATGAGCTCCAGAAATCCGCTCGCGAAACGTCGCAAACTCTCCCTGGCCGATCTGCGCGATGTACCATGGATTGTCTGGGACGAGCGAGATTTCCCGGCGCGAGTGGCTCCTTTGCGCGACGCCGCGAGGGAAGCAGGCTTCACTCCTCGTATCGCGAGTAAAGTGGATAGTGTTGCCTCGCTCTTCGTGCAACTGGCGGGCGGAGATGCGTTGGGTTACGTGCTGCCGATGTCGAAAAAACTGCCGCACGCAGGTGTGGTGTTTGCGGAATTGAAGCCGCCCGGTATCGCTTTGCCGATGGACGTAGCTTGGCGGCGCGATGTCGAGCCTTCGAGCGGAGTGGCCGCGTTGGTCAAATTTCTAACAAGTGTACCGCCGGCAAAATAACTGCTGGCGAAATCACAGCATCTTTGTGAATGGGCGTCTTCTTGTGGTCCGATACAGGACTGTAGCCGATGCGATGGTTAGCAGGAAGAAGACTGAAGGGCTGCCGCCACCACCGCCATGGGCTCCCGACGAGGACGATGAGCTGCTAGAGCTACTACTGGAACTCGAAGAAGACGAGCTGGAGCTGTTTGATGAAGACGAACTAGAGCTGCTCGATGAACTGGAACTACTCGATGATGAACTGGACGACGAACTTAGCGTCGTGACGACGAGCGGCGGTGTGTTTGCGCTAAAGTTACCAGCGGCGTCGTAGGCTTTCACTGAATACGTATATGCGGTTGCGGGCGCCAGGCTAGTATCTGAGTACTGGGTGTAAGGCGTGGTTCCGGCTAGGGAACCGTTGTGATACACGCTGTAGCCCGTGACAGCGACGTTGTCGCTCGAGGCGGTCCAGGTGAGGTTGATCTGGGATAACGAAGTGGCTGTACCAGCGAGATTGGTCGGCATGGTCGGTGCGGTGGTGTCGCTGCCACCTGACGCGAATTCGAAGGCTCCGATGTCCCAGGCGGCACCTTGCGGACGGAACGTGCCCGCGCTATCAGTGGTAAAGTAGCTCGAAAGGCTGGTTCCGACGTCTCGAGCGGAAGAACTGGAGGGGATCGTATAGGTGGCGGTTAATAATGGATTGTTGGTAAGACTGTGCAAATCCCCGCCCGAATTGGACTGCCAGGCGCTCAAAGTGGAATCGTGTGTGATCCGCCAGCCCACCGATCCGGTGTTGTAGAAAATATTGTAGTCACTGTCAAAAATTACAGCGGTGTTGGGATTCGCTGAATCAGAAGAGTATAATCCAATATAGACGGAGGAAAAAATATTGTTTTTAACTCTGGCTGTAATCGAGGCCCCAGTGCCTCCGTAGAAGTTTATGCCGATGCCGCCCAGGTTACTGGACCCAAGGCCAACGATGGTGTTGTTGAACACGTTAAATGTGTCCGAGGCCGAGCTAATGCCGATGTAGCCGCCCATGGGGTGGTTGGCCACGGCCGTGAGGGTGTTATTGTAGATCAGGGGCGTCGTGTAGTTCCCTTCGATGAAGATGAGCGCTGTCGAGTGCGTACTGGGATCCCCATGGATGTAATTTCCATAGATGCGCATATTCTTAATTCGGCCGGGACTCGTCCAAGTGTGAATTCCGTCAATATGGTTGGCGTCGGGCGTATCATACCAATTCAGGCCCATGGTAATGTCATTGTTATAGACATTGATGTTATCAATGGCATCAGCGGCAGCGCCGCCCAGGGCCGGGATGATGGCGGTGGAAGTTCGGTTTATCGTATTATTGTTGATATAATGATCGGATAACGATGAACCGTTCGCGAGATCGTAAATCGCCACATACGCATCGGAAATCGAGTTGTGATGAATTGAAACGGCGTTGCAGTTTTCAATATACATGCCGCGCGATGAATAGGAGGGCACGACGTTGTCGACGTTATAGGTATGGATGAAGATGTTTTGAATGGTAAGGTTTTTTATCTCCACGTTGGAGCAGCCCGCAATGGTAATGCCGCGGGAAGGCTGCTTGTTCGCAAGCAGGTCACCGTTGGCGCTGCACTCAATAATTCCATTTGTTCCGCCATCAACTGAGATGTAGTTTTTCCCATTGATGTATAAACCGGCGTCGCCATTCGTGCCCGATTGGAACCAATGCGCAGCGGTGAGCTTTGCATCTGAATCAAAATATAAAGTGATCGCATTGCCCGCGCCGGACGCGCCGCTTGTTTGCACCACGAGTGCGGTTGTCAGGGTGCCCGTGAGGTGAACGATGTCAGAAGGGCTGATCTTACCCGCTCCCGTGCCCCAGTTGCTGGCGGTGTTGAACCAGGCGACGGAATGGGAGTTTGCCGCGCTCGCACCCGAATCCGAACCTTGAGCGTTTTGGGCGATGTAGATGTTTTCACTGGTTGTGGCCGCTGAGTATTCATAGGCGCCCAGATCCCAAGCCGATCCCTGTGGGCGAACGGATCCTGCTTTATCGGTGGTAAAATAACTCGCCTGAGAAAGACCGGCATTGACGGCTGGTGAGCCTGGTTGCAGTTGCAGATTGCACGCGGTGGCGTCGGAGCCATTGAGCGTCACGAAAAGAGGATCTTGGTTTTTGCCGTGGGTTTCCCAGCCCTTGGTCTGCATCAAAAGCAGGCCGCCTTCGCCAATGCCTCCTGTTCCGGGCCAGTTGAAAAAATCGTGATCGTCGACCCCGCCATTATAGCCCGAAGTGGTTCCGGCGCGGTATTGGTTAAAGCTCTTGTAGATATTGTAGTCGAAGTTAACGCCGGCAAGTGGGTCGCTCGTGCTTATGTACACGCAGAAATTATTTCCGCTTCCGGTGGCTAGATCATAGAATACGTTGTTCTTAACATTAATCGTAGAATTTGAGAAATAGTCGTTGGGCGGCGTCGTATAGCTCTCGATCGAGACGCACGGAACGTAATTGGTGAGAAACGTATTATTGAGAATATTGACCGTCTGGAAATTTGCCGGTTTGAAGGAATTACCCACGTAGACCGTTCGAGTTCCTCCCCAGAAAATGAATTCGTTGTTATAGATATTACAATTGGGTCCCTCGGTGACGTAGATGGCCGCGGTGCCGGCGGTATTGAGTGACCCAGGCGAGTTGTACCACTTGTTGTTGTAGAAATTATTATTACTCCCGTAGGTGATCGGCGAATAATCGGCGCGAAAGAAGATGCCGTCGGTGTGAGGCCAGCCGCCATAGCCCGCCCAGTTGCCTTCATTGAACTCAGGGTAGTCATGGAAGGTATTGTTGGCTATGGTGACATTGTCGATCGACGCATTGGCCGACTGCGAAGCCAGATCGCAACACCAGCGCAATGCCTGTGTGAACTCGTTGCCAGTGATGGTGAGTCCGGTGATGCCGGTGGTGCTGTTGGCGTAGCTACCGATGGCTGCGCTCATGTTGGAAAATTTGCAGTTGGAGATCGTTAAGCCTGCAGCGCCTACGCTCGATACGCCGCCGCCTTCGATCGAACCAGCGTCCATCGGCTTTTGGTTAAAAGAATAGCCGAGGTGGTGCATGTAGCAGTTGTCCACGACGCAGCGTGTCGGTCGGGCTTTGAAGACAACACCACCGCCTGGTCTTGGCGGTACGGGCGAGCCGGTGTCGGGCGGAAGGGTCGCACTGCCGCCGATGTTTTTTATCTCGAAATATTTTATCGTGATATCATTGCACGGAGAGGAGCTGCTAAAGGCTGTTATACTATTAGCTCCGTAGTTGTCGGTGAGAATTGCCCTTCCTGTGCCCCACGAACCGGCACTGTTCCCGTCATAGGTTATCGGGTGACCGCTAGTTCCCGACCCATTGAGGATGATTCCTGTCGTGCCGGTAAAGACGTATGGAATGCCGCCTTTGAAAATAACGACATCATCGCTCGTGAGGGTTTT
>Ga0302323_100002919_pt1 | contig 13886 bp, 20 predicted proteins | sample Fen_T0_3_FD_201950 | JGI IMG/M metagenome (GOLD analysis project Ga0302323, IMG submission 201950) | Peat permafrost microbial communities from Stordalen Mire near Abisko, Sweden - Fen_T0_3 | ecosystem: Environmental > Terrestrial > Soil > Wetlands > Permafrost | place: Sweden: Abisko... | reverse complement strand
AGCCGACGGACAGCACACAGGCAAGCACGACCGGCAAGCGCGGGCTGGGCATGTCTGACCGTAGCATCAGAGATACTGGGTCGCAATCCGCCGGCCAATCTCCGTGCGACGGACGTCGCATCCCACCGCGGTCCTCGTGCGACCTTCTTGCGAGTTGATCGCTGAACTATCGACGCACCAACGGATTGTGTTAGCCTGCGGCGTGTCGGCGAAGCGGGGTATGGTTGGTACCCTTCAATTTGTTGCAGCAACGAAGGAAGGAAATGCAATGACCCGAACATTCAAGCTATTGACATGCGGAGCTCTCGGCGCCTGGTTACTGGCGAGCACGAGCTGTGAAGACAAGGTCTGCAACGACGCCTTGCAGACCTGCAAGAAGGAGTCGACCGAGCAACGCAAAGAATGCGCGACCAACTTGGCCAAGCTCACCGAGCTCAAGTCAGAGCTGACGACCGCCCAGGCGAAGGTCGACACCCTGACCAAGGAAAACGACGAGCTCAAGGCGAAGAACGAAGCAGCGGAAGCGAAGACCAAGGCCAAGGGCAAGGGTGGAAAGGCCAAGCACAAGAAGAAGGGCAAGAAGTAGCTGGGAGCAGAGGAGACTTGTCGACCATCGGGCTACGATTGTCCAAGCCCGCCTAGCCGGATGGAATTCTCCTCTCCAAGTGCTGTTTGTGCCAGCTGCGCCAATCATCGAGGCTGCTCTTCGAGCGGGCGATTGTTTTCGGGACAAGCGCCACCACCGGCGGGCTGTCTGCGGGGAGCTCGCCTAGCGACTCCAGCAAGCCCACGGCCATCGCCAGGCGCTCGAGGAGCGGCGACGGCGCCAAAGCCACGACGGCCAGATCGAGCGCAACCCTGGCCTCCTCGCGAAGCTGGGCAAGCTCTTTCTGTGTATCGCTGGCGCTACTCTTAGGGACTTGGTTCTCCTTCATCGCTTGCGAGCTCCTCGTTCAGGAAAATCCATCCAAAGAAACATCTCTCTGCTCCCCCGCGCTTGGCGTCCTGCTTGGACTGTCCGGACTGATGACATCCAGCCGCTCGACCTGCTGGAAGCCGATGGCTCGATGAATGATGGGGACCGCCCAAAGGGTTGGGCAGTCGGTGACTACGACCGTTCCTGATCGCGCCGCGGCGAATCCATGGCGCTCCCAGGTTTCGACGGCGGCCTCCGCCGCCTGCTCGGTGAAGAAGGTGATTCGCATGACCGCACCAACCCCGAAACCGCGCAAGCCAGGAAAATATTCCCGCTGAACTTTCAGGCGCATGCCGTTGGGTCCCTGGCCCAAACGCGGATAGCTAGAATGCGGGCGCGGCCGCTTCGTCGGTGCGGAGGGCAGCGTTCATCAGGAGCAGCGCCGTTGGTTCGCCGATTTCGTCGACGGCGGATGAAAGATCCTCCTGTGTAAAGGCGAAGTATCCGCCTTCCCACGACAAGAGCTCATAGATGGCGGCTCGATTCACGCGGCGTGATCCTTGGATACGTGCGGAGATGGCCTGACCGCCGCGAAGCCAAACTCGGCCTACCTTGTCGTCGGCGACAATGAGGATCTGGCCAGAACGCCGCTCGAGATCCAGGAAACTTAAGACGGTTGCGAGACCGAACTGCTCAAGGCGGCCGCGCAAACCGGCATCGATTCTGGAGGTCGCAGAGATTTGCCGAAGCCTTGCCCGTGCCATGCGGAGAGTTGACTCCACTCACGCGTCCACCGCAAATATTCGATGCCGCGACGCTTTCTTGCCCTGAGCCATGCGCCCCATGCTCGCGGCCGCACGCTCGTGCACCGCCTGCCAGCGCTCGCAACGGTGTAGCCGCCGCCCGAGCAGGGGTTATGCGAATCTGATCGAAGGCATCGAGCGCTCACCCCGGCTGGAGCGCCGACGCGAGAAACGACTCCAGCATGGCCAGCACGCGTTTGGGCTGTTCGAGACTGCTGATGTGCCCTGCGCCTTCGATGATCTCGAGACGCGCGCCCGACAGGCTGCCAGGGAGTGAATCCGAAACGCGCAGACCTTTCCATCCATGCGCGGGCTGTGGGCGGGCACGACCCGCACCACGGCGCCAGTCGCTCCGTTGCGCGAGAAGCTGGGCCCGAGCGACTGGCCGTGCGTGGAGGCGGGCGTGCTCGGCCGCCTCCTGGACTAGCTCGGCGTCGCGCCACCAAGCCCTCAGCGTAACCGAGGGCTGACATCCGGAAAGACGATTGGATTGTCGCGCGCCCAGAGGCAACGCTACTGCATGGAGATACCGCTGGCCGTTTGAATGCAGGAGTTACCATGACTGAGACCATCGAATTCGCGTTGCGCACAGTTTTCATCGGTGTTGGGGCCACCCTGGCGATGGACGTCTGGGCCCTCTTGCTCAGGCAGTTTGGAATACCATCCCTCAATTTTGCCTTCCTGGGGCGCTGGATCGGTCACCTTCCCCGAAGGCATTGGATACACGAGAGCATCGCAAGGGCAACGCCGGTCAAAGGCGAGTTGCTCATGGGATGGCTCGCCCACTACTTCATCGGCATCACCTTCGCTGCCGTCTTGCTTTCCACGTTCGGCTTGAAATGGGCGCGATCGCCGTCGTTTCTTCCCGCGCTCGTCATTGGAATCGTTACGGCCGCAGCACCCTTGCTCATCCTGCAGCCCGCCTTGGGAGCAGGGATCGCATCCTCGAAAACGCCAACCCCTGTCTTGAACTCGATCAAGAGCCTAGTCACGCACACGGTCTATGGCGTTGGCCTGTATCTCGCTGCACTTGCAACAGCTTCGCTCACCTTTGCCGCAAGGTGAGTGGCGCTTCCTCTGCTATCGCCCAGAATGGTGGGCCAATCGACAGATTCTCGGAGGGCATGGTGAACGATAAGATCTGCATCGTCACGGGCGGCAACACCGGCATCGGCAAGGCGACGGTCGAGGGGCTCGCGCGTCTGGGTGCCACGGTGGTGATCGCTTGTCGCGACGCCGGCAGGGGACAGGAGGCGCTTCGAGAGATCGCGGCCCATTGGGGCTCGAAGGATCTGCAGGTCATGCAGCTCGACCTCGCTTCGCTCGCGTCCGTGCGCGCGTTCGCTGCGGCGTTCATGGCGAAGTTCACACGGCTCGACGTGCTGGTTGCGAACGCCGGCATCATGACCCGGAAGCGACAGATGACCGTCGATGGCATCGAGATGGACTTGGGCGTCAACCACGTCGGCCACTTTCTGCTCACCGACCTGCTCTTGCCGCTCTTGAAGAGGTCGGCACCCGCTCGCATCGTGGTGGTGTCGTCGAGCATGCACGCAAGGGGCACCTTCGACTTCGAGGATCTCGCAAGCGAGAAGAGCTGGCGTGGGGCCTATCCGCGCTCGAAGCTCGCGAACATGCTTTTCGTTCGCGCGCTGGCGAAGCGCCTTGCAGGTAGCAGGGTCGTGGTGAACGGGCTGCACCCCGGCGTTGTCTCGACAGAGCTGGCACGGGATTTCCCGGCGCCCATCCGGCTGATGGCCAGGTGGTTGTTCAAGTCACCGGAGCAAGGCGCGCGCACGTCGCTCTACCTGGTGACTGCACCCGAGGCGGCGGAAATCTCAGGTCGCTACTTCGTGAACTCGAAAGAGAAGCAGCCCGGCGCCACCGCGCTCGACGACGCGCTCGCCGAGCGACTGTGGGCGGAGACGGAGCGGCTCATCGCCAATGCCACTACGATGGGATTCCCGCACGCACAATCGACGTAGCCGCCGTCAACAAGGGATCCTGGGTGCGGGTTACCAACTGGGCAAAGAGAATTCGCACCCAGGTCTGGCACTCGAAGAGAAGCGCTACCTCGCCGCGGGCCTGGGCCTTGGTTGCCGTTTCGGCGTGGAGCAGGCCAACCCCGAGCCCGCCGGCAATCAGCGTCCGCGTGACGTCCTCGCGATCCACGCTGATGATGCGTTTGGGTCGGATGTGATGCATCCTGAACAGGCCCTCCGCGGTCCGCGCGCAGCAGGCGCTGGAGGTGGGATAGACCCACGGCAAATCCTCGAGAGCTTTCCAATCCAGTGGCTCGGAAACCGCCACAAGTCCTGGAGCTGCCACCACGTACGTTCTGAACCGCGACACCTCGACGGTTGCCAGATCGGGATCGGGCTCGCCACCTTCATTGTAGAAGCCGGCATCGAGACTGCCGTTGCGGAGGCCCGTGAGGATCTCCATCGAGGTGCCGTGCTTGAGGAGTACCTCCACGTCAGGGCAGCATTCCGAGAGGATGGTCAGGAGCCTGCCAATGGCCTCGTTGTTCGAGTTACTACCCGCACCGAGGCGGAGCTTGCCCGTGAGATGCCCCTTGATGCGCGTGGCTTCGTCCATCAATTCTTGGTGAACCGCAAGCGTCTGCTCCGCCTTGGCCAGGAGCCGCTGGCCATCACGGGTCAGGCTCATCCCCCGCGGGGTTCGTTCGAACAGGGCAAGAGCGAGGGCGTCTTCCATCGCCTTGATCTGCGCGCTCACCGCAGGCTGGCTGAGGTGCAGTAGCTCCGAGGCTCGCGTAATGCTGCCTTCGCGAGCCACGCTCACGAAGGTCTTGAGCTGATAGATGTCCATGCCTACGACGGGAGCTCTACGAGGCAAGCGCTGATGGAACCAAACGACCTACGGGACGTACGCGGGCTGCATGTCATCGGTTGATCATGCGCGGTTCTGGTCCTGGATCAAGTGAGGGAGCCGATGGCGAGCGCAAGCGCATCGACCAAGCCGCGCATGTCGCCCGCGAGCTTGGACATGGAATAGGACACCTGTGGAATGGCGCCGGATTTTCCGTGCCCCCACAACTCGGGCACGATACAGCGGTAGCGGGAGGAGAGCGCCTCGACCTGCGGCGCCCACATGGCAGCGTCCCACGGATAGCTTCCGCCGAAGACGACAGGAAAGCCCGAGCCGCGGTCGAGGTAGTGAAGGTCTTGTCCGTGGATGGCGATGCTTGGCATGGCAGCCTCTTGATGAAGATGGCAAGGTTAGCCGCCGTTCAGCGAGGCTGCCAGGGAGTGCTGGTTCCCGATCAGATCCACAAAGTGGCAATCAGATGTTTGGCGATGGCGCGATCGTGGGTGACGAAGGTAGCGCCTTCGACGATGGCTTGTGCGATCAGTAGCCGATCGAAAGGGTCGCTGTGGTGAGAAGGCAAACTGCGAACGGCCTCGGCGTGTTCGAACCGCATGTCAAGGCGCTCGAAGCCACAGACTTCCACCGCATCGGCAATGCCGCCATCAAAGCGCAACTTGCCGAGAGACATCTTGATGGTCATCTCCCACGCCGATACCACGCTCACCAACACGGTATCCGCGCTTCCGATCGTGGAGCGGACCTTGGCGCCGATTTTCCGGTCCCCGGCCCACCACCACAAAAACGCGTGTGTATCGAGAAGCAGACGCAAGGCTAGCGCCCCTCGAAGGCGGCAACCAGATCCGCCGGCAAAGGCGCGTCGAAGTCATCCGCCACCCACACCTTGCCCTTGCCACCGCCGGGCCGGCGGCGAATCGGTGGAACTGCTAGAGGTACCAAGCGCGCACGAGGCTTGCCCGACTTGGCGATAACAAATTCCTCGCCATCAGCTGCCCGGCTTACCAAGTCCGACAGCTGGCTCTTGGCTTGGTAGATATTCACAGCCTTGCGCATGTTCCCCGACTTTCCTGGTGATCCTGACACTTCGGTCGTTGTTGGTCAAGTTGGTCAAGTCGGCACGGAAAGCTTCCCTCGTGACTGGAGCCAATCTCCGAGGACTGCGGGCGATGGTTTGGTTGGTGAACGAATTGGACATGACGAAGCTGGGGTGGCCGGTGGCGCAGCCCAGACTCACCAGTCGGCCGCGGGGTTGCAAGGTCAGACGTTTGCCGCCTGGCTGGATGAACTGGTGACCTTCATCTCGTCGACCTTCGTGGTGGACGGGTCGGGCACTTTGCCGGCCTTTTCGAATTCAGCGCCCTTGTGCACCAGCAGTGTGAGATCGCCACCGTCGTCGAGCAACAGGTTCGGTTTCCGGTGGTCTCCTTCAACGGGATAGCCCCTGCCACATCGCCTCGGTGAAGAAACTAGCCAAGAAGCACTTGGGCATCCAGACCATCAAGGCTGGCCTCGGCATCGAGATCAGATACAACTTTAACCCGAATGATAGTTCGCGCCTTCGCAAAGACGTTGAAGTGGCTGAGCTGCTTCGGAAAGAAGGGCTCTCGCCAATCTACCTGATCTTTGCCGAGAACAGTCCACGCGACGAAGCGATCGCACGACTGAAGCGTGCCGGATGGACGTTTCTCGTCGGGAAACCCGCGCTGGAGTTCATTTCCGAACTCGTCGGAGTAGACATCAACGGGATACTCGATAAGCCTAGAATATCGGCTGAGGTCAAAAGGGAGATTGATGAAATGACGACTCAGATCTTCGGTTCTTTCGCATTCCGGTCCGTACTGAAACGATAGTCACGGTCGACTACAAGCGTTCGACGAAAACGGTGGTTTCGTACAAATCCACGCCGCTGTTGCGCTTGCGGAATCGTTCAATGTTCTTCGTCCGATATCTCAGATTGAGCCCCTCGAATATCTTCCCGAGAGCCACGTCGGTTTCAACATACACCCCTTTTACGCACGAGTTTCCAACCACGTAGGCAATCTGGACGCGACGCGCCACGGCCTTGTCCATCGCGATTATCTGGCGAGCTAGCATGTTGAAGTACTTCATAACGTAATTGGCCATAAGCGCGTCCGACTTGCGAATCTCTGAGACGGTGTGGCCGATGGCATCTCGGACTGCTGGCTGCTCAGGCTCAACGACACCTTTTGCGAGGATTGACGTCGCTGTTCCCCACGTTCCGCCTATCGTTTTCTGATCGAGGTCGGCTGCTTCCTTTTTCCCCTCGAAGAAGTCCAGCATGTAGAGGTGTGGACGCGTGTTCCAGACATAGCTGTATCGGTTTGGATAAGGAGGAGATGTAATTACCAAATTTGCCGGTGGCCCCGGCGGTACACTGGGATTTGTCGCATCGGTATGCGCAATCACGGCTGAAGGATGCTTACCGTCCGCGATCTGTTCCAAGTCACCGAGCATCAAGTGAACGTGTCGTTCATACGTGGGAAGGGCCTGGATCTCATGCTTGCTTCGGTCGATGAAATGGAGCTGAAGTCGCCCAAGTGTCACGTTCGTCAGGTCGGGGACCAATACTGCTGCAAGAGCAAGACGGAAGAAGTCGCGCCAGCCTTCATCTCGGGCGTGCTTCGCGATGTTCGATTTTATGATGAGCAAGTCCTTTAGAACGTCTTCACGCCACCATCGGTGGACATTGTGAATCGGTGGTACTCGAAGGCCGCAGTCCTGAATGGAAACGCCTTCGAATCGACCGATGTCATTCTGCGAGTCCTCAAGTATGCGCATAAGGATCTGGCGCCCACTCTCCGCATCAAGATTCCATCGAAGGCAAGTGGATCCAACAAAATGAAGAAGCGGATTGATCTCGAATCCGAAAGAGCGGAGACCAAGGCGCCGGCACTCGATGGGAGTAGTGCCCGCGCCACAGAAGGGATCGAGCACGACTGACTTGCCGTCTGAGCTAAACTCCTCCAGCACCTGTCGCACCAACTCTGGACCGAAGCTAGGCGTCAGACGAAACCAGCGGTGGACCTGTTCCCGCTGACCACCCTTGAAGGTCGCCTTGCTCGCGTGAAGTATCCTGTGACTGACGCGATCCTCAACGAACTTCCCCTCCGACGGTTTCTCGACCGGGAGATCCGAAAAGAGTTCAATTTGCGCGCTCAATCTGGCCGTTTGCTATCTCTCTTCCGCACAGGAAACCTATGAGTCGGCAGTGTATCGCAAGTCAGGCCCGTTCCTGAACAAATGTTCCCGTCCCATCGGTCCGGTGTCAACTCCTTCCTCGCCCGCGAGTGAGCGAATTGAAGAGGATTTTCCGGTCCGAGACCCCTCCTCCTCCAGTCGGCCACGCCCTCGCGTACTCCCGATGGGCCATGAGGTCGCGGAAGTTGCACGGACGCCGTTCAGCGGTGGCGCCGGAGCGGACGAGCAACCCTCGCCCGCTCCCTAGGCCACACTTCTAGTACCGGTAATGATCCGGCTTGTACGGCCCCTGGACAGGCACGCCGAGGTAATCCGCCTGCGCCTTGCTCAGCGTGCTTAGTTTCACGCCGACCTTCTTGAGGTGCAGGCGGGCCACTTTCTCGTCGAGGATCTTGGGCAACACGTAGACCTGGCCGTTGGCGAAGGTCATGCCGGTGGTCGCGTCCTTGCCCTTGGTGGCGTTCTCCCAAAGGGCCATCTGGGCGATGGTTTGGTTGGTGAACGAATTGGACATGACGAAGCTGGGGTGGCCGGTGGCGCAGCCCAGGTTCACCAGGCGGCCGCGGGCGAGAAGGGTCAGGCGCTTACCGCCGGGAAGGATGAACTGGTCCACCTGCGGCTTGATGTTCTCTTCGCGGATCTCGGGGTTTGATTCAAGCCAGCTCACCATGATCTCGCTGTCGAAGTGGCCGATGTTGCACAGGATGGCTTCGTCCTTCATGACGGCCATGTGCTCGCCGCGGATGACGTCCATGCAGCCGGTAGCGGTCACGAAGATGTCGCCTTGCGGGGCGGCCTCTTCCATGGTGACAACCTCGTAGCCCTCCATCGCCGCCTGCAAGGCGCAGATGGGATCGACTTCGGTGATGAGCACGCGCGCGCCGAGGCCGCGGCCCGCGTGCGCGCAGCCCTTGCCCACATCGCCGTAGCCGGCGACCACCACGACCTTGCCAGCCACCATGACGTCGGTGGCGCGCTTGATGCCGTCGAAGAGGGATTCGCGGCAGCCGTACAGGTTGTCGAACTTGGACTTGGTGACCGAGTCGTTGACGTTGATGGCCGGGATGAGCAGCTGGTTGTTCTTGGCCATCTCGTACAGGCGGTGCACGCCCGTCGTCGTTTCTTCGGACACGCCCTTGATCTCTTTCGCCATCTTGGTGAAGCGCGTCTTGTCGGCCTTCAGGCACTTGTCGAGCAGGGTGAGAATGACCTTCATCTCGTCGACTTTGGTCGTGGACGGATCGGGCACCTTGCCGGCCTTTTCGAATTCAGCGCCCTTGTGCACGAGCAGCGTGAGATCGCCGCCGTCGTCGAGCAAGAGGTTCGGTCCCTGGCCACCCTTGAAGGCGGAGATCTGAACCTCGATGTTGGCCCAGTACTCGGGCAGGGTCTCGCCCTTCCACGCGAACACCGGCACGCCGGCCTTGGCGATGGCCGCGGCGGCCTCGTCCTGGGTCGAGTAGATGTTGCACGAGGTCCAGGTGACCTCCGCACCCAGCTCGACCAGCGTCTCGATGAGAATCGCGGTCTCGATGGTCATGTGCAGGCAGCCCGCGATGCGCGCGCCCTTGAGCGGCTTCTGCGCGCCGAACTCCTCGCGCAGGGACATGAGGCCGGGCATTTCCTTTTCCGACATGCGGATCTTCTTGCGGCCGAGCTCGGCCAGGGAGATGTCCTTGACCTTGTAGGCCGGAAATTCATTGCGGATATCCATGAAAGCTCCTTCGTGAATGTGAACGGGTTACGGGTTGACGATTCTCTTTCCAATGATCAATTGAAGTGGCGGCGTGAAAGAGCCGGGCAAGGGACTGACGGCGACGACCTCAAGTCCCGCTTCGCCGAGCCAGGCACGCAGCTTGTCGGGTTCGAAACCCAGCCACACATGCCCTTGCTCGCGCAGGCTTTCGTCTTTGTGGGGCGCGTGATCAGCGACGATGAGATGCCCGCCGGGCCGAAGAAAACGCCCGGCGGTGGCAATGACATCGCTGGGACGGGCGATGAATTGCAGAACGCGCACGATGGTCACCAGATCCGCGCCACCGGCCTTGGCGATCTCCTGCGCCAGATTGCTATCGTCCATCTCTCCTTCGCGCAGGCGCACGTTGGGCAGTCCGCTCTGCTCCACCCGCGCGGCGGCGCGGGCCAGTCGGGCAGCGCTGCGATCCACCGCAATCACGCGATCGTAAAGCGGTGAAAGCAGCGGCAACAGCAGACCATCGCCGCAGCCCACGTCCACAGCCAGGTGGTGCCCAGGCAACAGGCCGGATAGTAGAGGCAGGAAAGGTTCGACCGAGGCATCTGGGATTGGCGACGTTTCCGTAGCGCCATCGGCGAACAGCTTGCGCGCCGTCTCTTCCCGCTTGGCCACGATCTTGGGAATGCGCGCCAGCCGCCCTTCGGCCAGGCACAAGTCCTGTCCCGCGCGCAGCGCCGCCAGCACGATGGGATTGTCGTTGGCCTCCGCGCGCAAGAGGATGCGCGTGCCGTCCCGCCGCTCGGCCAGCAGCCCCGCATCGCGCAGGGGCTGGGTCTTGCGTGTGACCTGCGGCTGACTCTGCTTGAGCAGCGTGGACAGCTCGCCCACGGTCAGCTCCTCGGCGTCGCACAAGGCAAGCAGGCGCAGGCGATCTTCGTCGCCGAGGAGGCGGAAGAGATCAGCGTGCGCATGGGCGGCAGTGGCGGCCACGGATCATATATATGCTATCATACGTAAATATGCAAGTATGGTGATTGGGGCTTCGGGATGGATACCCAGACCTCGCCCTGTTCTCCAATCCTTCCCCCCAAGCTGCTGTGTTCCGGCGCACGCCATAACAGCTTGAGGGCTGTCGGCGCACGCTCGAATACGCGGCCTCTGATAGCATGTTGCCCTATGAATCTCCGCCTGCCTTGTTTGGCGATGGGCCTCGTCGTGGTGAGCGCATGTGGCGCCGAAGCTGCGCGTACCCTGAGCATCGCCGATGCAACGACAACAGCGGATAGTGGGACGGCTGCGGACAATGCGCTCAGCGCGGATGGTGCGATAACCGCGGCGGATGCGGCGGATGCGGCGGATGCGGCGGATGCGGCGGATGCGACCGATGCGGCGGACGACGTCGCAGCCGGACCGCTTTGCCTCGGCCAGCCACTGGGTGGCGCTGAAAGAAGCTCCTTCGGCGAGTGTCCGGACCCCAGCAAAGTGTCCGCCTGCATGACCTGCCAGGGACTCACGGGCCACCCCGAGTGTTTCTCGATTTGCTCCTTCTACTCTATCTGCTGGGAGTGTTCCGCAAACGGCTGGGGCATGGGCTCAGTCGGGTGTCCGAGAAATTGCGGGGACGGCGGTGCCATCCATCCCGGCGTGATCGACGCCCCGACCACAGACTTGGTGACCGACGCATCGACCGTCGACGCCCGCGCGTGCCGGGGCGCCCTATCCGAGCTCGCCACGTCCGGATGGATCGAGCCATGTCCTTCTTGGGTCGACGCCGGAGTACCCAGCCTGACCTGCGCGGGTCGCACTCCCGGCTTGAAGGTCTTCACGTCCTTCTGCGGTCAGCGAGAAGTGGTGCTTTGGAGTTGGGGAACGCACGCGCAGACCTGCTTCTACGAACAGGAAACCCTGGTTGGCGTCCAGTTGCAAAACGACACCCCTGGCTTCTGCGACAACACCTCCAACACCATGTCCGTCGGTTCGACCGACAAGTGCCCGTCATCAGTGACAACGCCAGTTCTCAACTGTGATCCGCTCACGGACAGTGATTGGGTTCCGCGGTCGCCGGACGCGTGGTAGTCGGCGCGGAGTGTGATGCCATCGAGGAAGCGCCCTTGTGCACAAGTGTGGTGCCGCTGGGGGACGGTGGGTTGGCGGTCAACGCCACGAAGGATCTTCCACCTACGGCTTTGCGTCCACCTTCGGAACCACCCCTGGCGCTGCGGGGACAACCTTCGCCTTTCCCAGGGCGAGGCAGAGACGGCGAAGTTGCGAGACGCGCTTCAGACGCATGGTGAGAGCAGAGGGAGACATATCCACCTTCATGGTTCACCTGCTTCAAGAATCTTGATGTCGTCTTGGTCCTGACCCGAACCGCGCAAACGCTTCAGATTCACCAGTCCTTGGCGCGAAACCACCCATAGCTCGCCCCGCTCCCAGACAACGCGCGTTCTTTCGTTCCACACGCGCTCGATGGCCGGGGTCACGAGCAGTAAGTCCAGGCTGAGAAGATCGCCGTGATCGATCTTGCTCACGCGTCTAATCTCGACCGCCCCGCCGGCAAAGCTCATCGGGTCGGCGGAAATCGTGTAGTCGAGGTCTCGCGCGCACGTGAGAACACGCTCCACAGCGTTTGGCGGCACGACCAAATCGACGTCGATGGTTGCCCTCGGAAAACCGTGGATGGCCATGGCAAGTCCGCCACAAACGGCATAGTCGGCCCGCGCTGCTTCCAGCGCGCTGATAAGGGTCGAGAACTCGTCGTAGAGATCCAGCATGCCTTCGGGTCATGATGGCCCGTGCCGGATAGCTGGTCAACCGCGGCGAACAAAGGCGCCCTGCTGGCAACGCGGAGGGATGGGCTCCGCGAGAGCCGACGGCGAAATTGCACGGCTGTTCGCGGGCCAATCGTGGTATCGGTAGGGGACCAACTCGTAGCGAGGACGCGATGAGTATAGAGCGCGGATCCAAGATGGCAGGAACGTCTCCTTCCGGGAAATTCCCGGAGATAATCCTGCCCATCGGAGGCGCCAGGCTGGACTCGCCACCCTTGAAGGTGTTTCTGCGGACGGCCCGCGGCGACGACCGGATCCCGATGCCGAACCGGGCCACCGGAACGCCGGCCCTGGTGGCAACCCACCGCACTTGTTTCGGCGAGGTGTATCGCCACCCCTGTTCCGAGGACAGCGACCTGCTCTCCTGCCACCGCTGCCACTTGTCGACCGTGATTCCAAGAACGATTGGCACCTACAACAGCCTGGACGCATACTTCCGCGGGGCGCGCCAGCGGGTGGACGACTTCCGTGCGCAGGTCGGGTCGCTGGCGGCAAGCAAGACCATTCACGAAGCGTGACAGTCGGCCGCCCGAGTGCCCGCGTTCACTCTACCCGCAGGTCGTCGACGATCAGGCCGTGGCCTGGGAGCGATGGTTCGGAACACTCCCTGTCGATGTCGAAGATGACCTCGCTTCCAGTTCCCATGGGCACGGGTAGCTCGAGTTGTTTGAGCTCGCCGTACGTGAAATCGGCGCTTCCCGGGAGTGCGCCCGCCCAGGGGCTGGGCAGGGTGGTGATGGTGCCCGCGCCGACGCTGTATTCAACGACCGCCCCGTTGGGCACAGCCACATGCATGAAAGCATAGATAGGGGTGTAATTGCCGGTCTTCGGCCAGTACTCGAGATAGCTGAGCTTGACCGTCGTGGCGCCGGCAGGAACAGCCAACCGCGCGGTAAAACGATCTTGGCAACTCCAGTCCACGCCCACGGAAAGCGTCGTGGGGGCGAAGCGCAGCGCCTTGTGTCCGCCCGGGATTGGCAGCGCGGTGTCGTCGACGATCTTGACCAGGCCACCGAGGTAGGCGTTCAGCACGCCCTCGAATCCGTCCTTGGCGAACATCCCCGGATCGGCAAGCGTGGTGACGGAAGGCAGGTCGGATGTGGAATTGCCGGCCAGATCACGCGCGGCTGGGACGAGCTCGAGGTGGTAGGTGGTCCCGAATGACAAGGCCCGATTCGCGAAGCTGAAGCCCGACACGCCGAGCGAACCGTCGACCGGCAGCACGCCCATATCGACGCCGACGCCAGCAGCCGCAACCCAACGCGCGGTGGTGGCCACGGGTAGCAATTCATTGGCGGCCACGCCGGACAGTGCCAGGGGATGCACATTGGTTGTCACAGCTGGAAACACGGAAAGTGTGGGCCCTTCCTTGTCGTCAACGCCGGTCAACGTGGCCGTGAAGGCGAAGTCGAAGAGCATGTCGGATGAATTCCACAGGTAGTCGCCCGAGCCTTCTCCCTCACAGCCATCCGCCGTGGGACGAATCTTGAGCGCCTTGTATGTCACCCGCGGGCGATCCCACCCGCTGTTCCCGGACAGCGCCAGGGACAGGGACAGGCTTAGCGTCGCCT
>Ga0302323_100002918_pt1 | contig 13888 bp, 9 predicted proteins | sample Fen_T0_3_FD_201950 | JGI IMG/M metagenome (GOLD analysis project Ga0302323, IMG submission 201950) | Peat permafrost microbial communities from Stordalen Mire near Abisko, Sweden - Fen_T0_3 | ecosystem: Environmental > Terrestrial > Soil > Wetlands > Permafrost | place: Sweden: Abisko... | reverse complement strand
CGGCCGCTCCGCGTGCCGGCCGGCGGTGCCAACAGCCCCAGCAGGAGCCCGGAGGCTTCCCAGTCCGGGCCTCCTGCTGCGCGGCGGCGCCCCTCCGCCAACTCTACCCCCGCCCGACCACAGGTCTTTCCGCGCCCATCCCCCCGATGGGGATCGTGGAGCGCCCGAGTCCACTCTTGTCGTATCTCACCTGAAGTGTGATGCTGCCGTCCTCCAGACCGGGGTCACCTTCGCTCCTCCCTCCTGCCCGGCCGTTGCGGCACCCTGGGGTTTGGAAGTCTCGTTCCCCTTTGGAGGACACATGATGACCAGGACGTTCGAACGGATCTCCCGTGGATGGGGTTGGTCGAGGGCGCTGGCGCTCGTGGCCGCGCTGGGCTGCGGTGGTCAGGAGGCAGGTGACGCAGCCCTCGCGTCGTCCGACTCCGCTGCGACCGTCGTATCCACCGCTCCCGACTTCTCTCCCACCTTCTTCGTGGCGCGGCAGGACCTCCGGATGTGCCCCTCGCCCGTGTGCGGCGGGTTCTTCGTCTCGGCGGTCAACCAGAGCAAGCTCCTCTGTCCCGACGGCTCGTCCGGAGCCGAGTGTCACGTGAGCGGCATCGACCTGAGCGCGCTCGAGCTCCCGGCAGCTCAGGAGGTCCAGGTCCGCAACGCCATCGGAAGCTCGTCGAGCACGGTCGGCGTGCTGTTCCAGGGCAAGCTCGCCCTCGATGCGGCCACGACCTCGATGCCGGCGATGAGCCAGCTCCTGGCCGCGCACGCCTGGCTCGCCCCGGCTCCGGCGGCGGTCAAGGGCTCGTACGCCGGCCTGTACGACACCCGGATCGTCTGCATCCGGGCGCCCTGTCCGTCGATCCGGGAGCTGATCCTCAACACGAGCGTGGCGCTGTCGGTGAGCCGGGTCGATCTCTCCGCGGCGCCTGGGACCGCGCAGGAGAAGGCGGATGCGATCGCCGCCATGTCCAGTGGTGAAGGGCTGGTCGCGGTCGGACCGTCCTACGCGCTCACCAGCTCGCTGGTCAGCCCCGCCTTCCGTGCCGTACAGTTCTTCCGGCTGGTGAAGGCTCAGGATCCCTGCCTCACCGTCAAGTGCTCGAGCGGCTATCACTGCGAGCCGAAGGTGGTGGAGTGCTTCGCCGCCCCCTGCCCGCCGATCGGCGTGTGCGTGGCCGATTCGGTTCCGCCGGTTCAGTGCGGCGGGATCGCCGGCATCAAGTGCCCGGGCATCGGCCAGTGCGTCGATGACCCGACCGACGACTGCGACCCCACCAGGGGCGGCGCCGACTGCGGTGGCGTCTGCCAGTGCCCCACCATCCCGCCGCCGTGCGCGTACGGGACGGTCTGGAATCCTTCGCCCAGCGTCTGCGCCTGCGAGCCGAGCGTGACGCCGATCCAATGCGGCAAGAACACCTGCGGGACCGGTGAATACTGCTGCAACGCGAGCTGCGGCATGTGCGCCCCCCGGGGCGCGATGTGCATCCAGATCGCCTGTGACTCGACGGTCCAGTAGCTGTCACGTTCGGTGACGAGACTCACCCCGGCCGCGCCTCTGCTCGGCTGGGGTGAGCGCCCGGCCTGCCACGCTCCGCGCCTCAGCGGACGCTGGGCAGCCGCGTCGCCAGCGCCTCCCGCGCCAGCGCCTGCACGATTGGACGGGCCAGGTTCTGGTCCAGGACCTGCTCCATGGTCGGGATCATGCCGGGGCTGGTGAAGTTCCAGTCTGTGACGCAGCCGCCGATCAGATCGACCGCCGCCAGCCGGATCCCCTCGGACCGCAAGCCGTCGCCCACCGCGTTGGCCAGCTGGCGCTCGGATGGGTTGAGCTCGCACGGCCCGCAAGCGGACCCCTTGTCCATGTCGATGACGAAGCTGCCCGCCTGCGGCATCTTCCGGACGCAGCCCAGCAGGGCTCCGTCAACGAACCAGAGCCGCTTCTCGCCCTGGTACACCTCGGGCAGGAAGCGCTGGAGCAGGACCGGCCGCGCGAGCCCCACCGAGACGCGATCGATCTCTTGGCGGGCCAGGGCGGCGCCCTGGGGCGTGCTCCAGTCGAGCAGGACCACGCCGCGGCTCTGGGCGTCGCCGAGGGGCTTGAGGACCGTCCGCCCCTCCTGCTTGCCGAAGCGCTCCAGCGCCTCCCAGGACGAGGTCGCCAGCGAGGGAGGCAGCGCCCGCCAGAGCGTGGGGGGACCGATCTTGTCGCTGTACTGGGTGAGGACGCGCACCGGGTTGACGATCTCCGGACCGGACCCGCTGCGCGTCAGCGACAGGAGCTGAAGGTGCTCGAAGTACCGGCGATCCACGGGCGGGTCACACCGGTAGTGGATGGCGTCGAGCTGGCCGAGCTCCAGATCATCGGCCGGCGCGGAGGTCCAGCCCTGGGCGCCGCGCTCGGCTGGCGCTGCCAGGACACGGGTGCAGCGCACCACCGTGCGTCCGGGTTCGACCCGAATGCCGGAGAGGTCGCACCAGAACGCGAGGTGGCCGAGCTCCAGCGACTCCTGCAGGAGCCTGAGGGTGGTGTCGCGGACGTGATCCAGCGTTTCCCAGGGGTCGGTGATCCAGAGGGCCTTCATGCGCTTTTCAGGGGTGGTCGCCCGGTAGGGATGTCACCTTCAGGAGCCGCCTGCGAGCGGGGCACCATGTTTGGGTGCATCATCGCACAGCGGCAGGTGCTCGACGAGCGCGGCGATGAACCGGCACAACCGGCAATGATTCTGGTCCCTTGCCTAGCCTAAGGCGGCGCGCGCACGCCTACTTGAAGAGGAAGCCCTTCTCCTCGAAGAGCCAGAGGCAGGCATCGACCACGTCGCTGTCGTAGAGCTTTCCCCGATTCAGCCGCAGCTCCGCCAGGGCCGCGTCCAGCCCCACCGCCGGGCGATAGGGCCGGTGAGAGGCCATGGCCTCCACGACATCCGCGACGCCGATGATCCGCGCCTCCAGCCGGATGCCGTTCCCGGAGAGCCCCTGCGGGTAACCCGACCCATCCAGCCGCTCATGGTGCTGGTGGACGATCTCGGCGAGGGGCCAGGGGAACTCGATGGTCTTGAGGATGTCGTAGGCCACCTGTGAGTGGACCCGGATCAGGTTCATCTCGGCCGGCATGAGCTTCCCCGGCTTGTTCAGGATCTCCGCCGGCAGGCAGATCTTTCCGAGGTCGTGGACCATGGCCGCCAGCCGGATCCCTTCGATGGTGTCCTTGGGCAGCCCCATCTCGCTGGCGACGGCCCAGGCCAGGTCCGCCACCCGCCGCTGGTGACCCGCGGTGTACGGATCCCGCGCCTCCACCGTGAGCGAGAGGGCCTGCACCATGCCGGTCATCGCCTGGCGCAGCTCGCTCAGGGTCTGCGACTGCACTCTCAGGTAGTTGCGCTGCGTCTGGAGCTGGCTGAACATCAGCGCGCCCTGGAGCCGCGCGCTGATGAGCCGTCGCAGCTCGCCGTAGAGCCGCCCCCGCACCGGCCCCAGCTCGAACACGGCCAGCCCGATCTGATCTTGCTGGCAGAGCGCCTCGACCACGAAGCTCCGCTGCCCGCCGTTCCGCCGAAAGCGCTCCGGCAGCAGCTCCACCGAGGGGTAGAGGCCGTTGAGCTGATCGGTCGCCACCCGTTGGCCATGGTCGAGCCCGAAGACCAGCCGCGCCTGCCGGTTGCTGGCCTCGAAGCGGGAGATGAAGCAGGAGGGGATCCCGAGCTGCGGGAGGAGCTCATCGAGCAGTTCGGTGATCTTCTGCTCCTCGAAGACGCCCAGCAGCTCCTCGCTGAAGACGTGGAGCGCGAAGGACTCGTTGACCAGGTTCTGGATCTCCTTCTTCTCCAGGGCGTTGGCCTTTTCCCCCACGATGATCCGGAGCTGCTGGAAGAAATTCTCGGCCTCGAGCTGCAGCCGGGGATCACTCGACACGTAGCGCGCCACTTCGCGCCTGAACTGCGAGACGAAGTGCTGACCCGAGAGGCTGTAGTCACCCGGCCACTTCACTGCCTGTTCGAACTCGTTCCAGATCAGGAGCAGGAGCCGGCTGCTCATGGTGCCGGCGAGGTACCTGGCCAGCCCTTCGAGGAGCCGGTCGAGCTGGTTGCGCGCGTTGGCGAGGTCTCCGCGGAAGGCGACGCTGCTCAGCACCGCGTCGGCCACCAGCGATCGCTCGGCGACGAAGGCGGTGAGCCCGTCCTGGAGCACGCCTCGGCAGAGCGGCGTGACCACGTTCATCACCTCGTTGGAGAAGCACCCGCAGGACTCCCGGACCACCACGCGGCTCGGCAGGAGCGTCCTGGCCGGGACGTCCTTCCCCTCGATCCGATCGAGTAACAGATGCGCCGCGGTGGACCCTTGCTCCTGGAACGATTGACTGACCGTCGTGAGGGGCGGCGCGGCGTGCACCGCGATCTCGCTGTCGTCGAAGCCGGCGATGGCCATGTCGCGCGGGACCTTCTTGCCCAGCGACTGGAAGGCCCGCATGGCGCCCAGCGCCATGTTGTCGTTGGCGGCGATCAGCGCCTCGAACACGACCCCGCGCTCGCGCAGCAGCACGCCGACCGCGGTGGCGCCGGCCGCGTACGAGAAGTCGCCGTGGAAGACGAGCCGCTGGTCCACGGCCAGTCCGCACTCGCGCAGGGTCGAGGCGTAGGCCTCGAACCGCTCCTGGGCGTCCTGATTGTTCTGGGGGCCTCCCACGTAGGCGATCCGCTCGAAGCCGTGCTCGCGAACGAAGTGAAGCACCAGCTGTCGCATCCCCTGAGAGTTGTCGCTGAACAGCGCCGGGATGCCGTCGAACGCGGAGGAGACCGACACCATCGGGAGCGGCCGGTAGCGCCCCACGAACTCGGCCATCTCGTCCCGCGTGGCGAAGTGCCCCAGCGGCCCGGCCAGCACGACGATCCCGTCCACCACCTGGCTGCCGATGCACTGGTACAGGACGTTCCGGTTGGCCTCGTAGCGGCGGGTGGAGTGGATCGCGCCGCCCTCGAACACGTAGAGATCGGCGCCCCGCTCCCGAGCCGCGGAGAGGACGCCCTTCATGACGCTCTGCTGGTAACCGTCGTCGAGCCAATCGACGAACAGCGCGATCGTTCGGCGGCGCGCCAGCGGTCCCGGCTCTGACGGCATTCCCTCTCCTCTTACCCAGAGTTCTGCAACGCCTGTGCCCCGACCGGGGAGGGCCCCCGAAGCGGCGGGCGGACAGGCCCGGCCCAACTGCCCGGTGCTCGGGCCTCTGGAGCGGGCCTTGGGCTCGGGGCACCGTTGTCCGTCCGGGGCCCAATTGCCTCTGGGTGGGTCGAGCCCACCCGACGGTCGCCCGACACCCTCCGACGCGGAGCCGTGCCAGGCGCACCGCTCGTGTTGACTGGCCTGCGCCGGAGCGCGCCGCGTGTCCCAGGTGTCGTGCTAATGTCCGACATCCATGAGCCCGACCTACGAGATGCTCTGGGACTGCGAGTACTGTGGCGCGAAGAAGCTCCTCGCCGACACGCACCGTTACTGTCCCAACTGCGGAGGCAAGCAGAAGGCCGAGTGGCGGTACTTCCCGTCGGACGCCGAGAAGGTCGAGGCGAAGGACCACGTCTACGCCGGCGCCGACCGGATCTGCGCGGCGTGCAAGGTCCCCAACTCGGCCGCGGCCCACAACTGCCGCGGCTGCGGCGCGGCCCTGTCGGAGGCGGCCCAGGCCGCCACGCGCCAGGACCAGGTCGGCGACGCCTTCGCCGGCGAGACCGTGGCGGACGCCAAGCGCGAGTTGGCCGAGCTCGGGGCCGGCGGCCAGCAGCCCCCGCCTCCGCCGCCGCGCCGGACCAAGGCCTGGATCGTGGCGGCGGTGCTGCTGGTGCTGGCCGGGGTGGCGCTGGCGCTGCTCTGGAAGAGGCCGGTCAGCGCGCTCGTCGCCGGTCACTCCTGGAAGCGGACCATCCAGCTCGAGACCTTCGGGCCGATGCCGGACACCGCCTGGTGCGACAGTCTTCCGATGGGGGTCTACCGGGTGAACCGCACGCGCGAGGTCCGCTCGCACCGGCGCATCCCGGACGGTGAGGAGTGCCACCGCGTCCGCCACGACAACGGCGACGGCACCTTCAGCGAGGATCAGCGCTGCACGCCGCGGTACCGCGACGAGCCGATCTACGACGACCGCTGCCACTTCCTGGTCGATCGCTGGCACCCGTCACGGAGCGTATCGGCGTCAGGTCAGAGTCTGTCAGAGAAGCCGACCTGGCCGCCCACGGCGCTGGTGCGCGCGGGGACCTGCGTCGGCTGCGAGCGCGAGGGGAAGCGCTCCGCCGAGTACGTGGTCCACTTCGACGTGGCCGGGAAGAAGCACGACTGCTCGTTCGAGGAGGCGCGCTGGGCCCAGCTCGCGGTCGGGTCTTCCTGGAAGGCCAAGGCCGCGGTGCTCACCGGCGCGCTCGACTGCTCGGCGCTGCAGCCGGGGCGGTGAACCGAGAGGCAGGCCAACGTTGCAGGTACGAGAAAGGCCGCGCAGGCAATGCCCGCGCGGCCTCGTGACTCGAGAGAGTCGACCTGCTTACTTGTGCGCCGTGGGCGGCGGCGGGCCGGGGATCACGATCGGCTGGCCGGGGCCAGGAGCGCTCGGGATCACCTGCGGAACGCCCGGAGGAGGCGTCACCGCCACCTGGACCTTCTCCAGCTCGGCCTCGTCGACCTTCACGCCGGCCTCCTCGCGGAGCTTCTTGGTCCACTCCTGGAACTCCTGCGAGCGCTTCTCACGGCCCATGCGGGCGATGATCTGCGACTTGGCCTGGTCGAAGGAGCTGTTGAACGCGGGCAGCCGCGAGGTCAGCCGGAAGATGTGGAAGCCCATGGGGCTCTCGACCACTGCGGTCTCCGAGCCGATGTCCCGGAGCGCGAAGACCGCGTCGGCCACCGGCTTGGTGAACTGCTTCTCCAGGTCGTCGCGGGACTTGAAGCCGAGATCGCCGCCCACACCCTTGGTGGCGTCGTCCTCGGAGATCTGGCGCGCGATGGTGGGGAACGCGACCGGATCCTTCACCTCTTCGGTCTTCACGCGGATGTAGGCCTTCTTGGCGTCTTCGGCCTTCCGAACGCGATCGGGCGAGCCGAGCGGCGCCTTGAAGAAGATGTGGGCCACGCCCACCCGCTCCGGCTTCACGAACTCGTTGATGTGGCCGGTGTAGAACACCTTGGCCTCGTCGTCCGAGACCTGAACCTGCGAGTTGGTCTCGTCGAGCGACTTCCGGACCAGCTTCTGGACGAGGATCTTGTCCAGCGCCGCCTGAACCTCGGGATCCTGGTCGATCTTCTGCGCTCTCGCCTCGCGGACGAGCAGCTCGAAGTTGATCACGCTGTCGAGCACTTCCTTCTTGCCCTCCGGCGAGTTGAGGCGCGGGCGCGAGAAGCGGGACTGCTCGTCCAGCTTCGTCTTGAACTCCTCGACCGTGACGGCGACGCCTTTACCTTCGGCGACGAAGGGGCCCTGCTTGGCGGCACCTCCCTTGTTGCAGGTACAACCACCGGCGGTGACGAGGGCGATGGGCAGAATCAGAAACCAGTTTCCCCGAGACATGTGTAAGCGCTCCTTCATAGGGTTGAAACGAGGCGTTCCCTCCCCCGAGACTGCATGCAACTCATTGGCGCGTTGGGTAGAAACGAACGCCAGAGAACCACGCTTGGGGGGCTCCGGTCAAGACCCTGGAGCTGGCACGTAGGCCGGCAACGGCCCGTCATCACAGGCAATTTGCTGTGGGGGGCGCATTTCTTTGGGGAACTCGGCTCGGAACCGCTCCGGATCGCGTCCTCCAGGCCCGAGGGGCTCTATCCTGGCCGGACCGTCATGAGGATGGCGAGGAGGCCGACGACCGCGGACATGGCCCAGCTCGACTTCCGGAGCCGCGCGACGCGCGCCGAACCATCGGCCTCGCTGGCCTGCCCGCGCGTAGCGCCCATGGCGACGCCGTGCAGCGCTCCCAGGCCGAGATAGAGCGCCAGAGACGCGTGGAACCAGCCCTGGCGGGCGGGAGCCCAGCCGTCGAGCCAGGCGAGGGCCAGGCCGGACAGAAGCATCAGGACCAGGCTCACTCCCACCAGTCGGAGGACGGGACGAGCGAGCCGGATCACTGCCGAGGGCTCGAGCGGCAGCGCTCCGGCGAGGCCGATCGCCAGGATGGGGCCCAGGCCGAGGATGGCCGTGGCCGCGTGAATCGACACGAAGAGTGAATGCCAGACCATACCCTCCCCCTTAAGGCGCGGAGGGCCCAGCCGCAACCCTCTTCACCGGGGGGCCGGCCCGACGCTCACCTGCGCGAACCCGTCCGGACGGATCCAGCGCGCGAAGGCGGCCCGGACCTCGGCCGCGGTGATCGCGAGGTAGCGAGCGGAGGCGCGGGTGGGCTCGTCGAGCGGCAGGCCGTCCACCGCCAGCTCCAGGATGCCGTGGCCGATCTGCTCCAGGCTCGACTCGGAGAGCGGAATGCGCCGGACCAGGAGTGCCCGCGCCAGCTGCAGCTCTCCGTCCGAGATGGGCTGGGCCTGGAGCTGGCGGAGGTCGCGCGCCACCAGGGCCCGGGCCCGCCCCGCGTTGTCGGGATCGCAGGCGTAGGTGATCTGGTAGACGGTCCGCGTTCGCCCCGCGTTGAGGCTGGCGTCCACGCTGTAGACCAGCCCGGCCCGCTCGCGCAGGTCCCTGACCAGGCGCGTGGCGTAGAACGCGCCGGCCAGCACGTGGTTGCCGAGCTGCAGCGGGTAGTAGTCCGGGTGCGACTGGGTCACCGAGACGGTCTGGGCCAGCGTCACCTCGTCCTGCTCCATGCTGCTGTCGGGCACCAGCGACACCGAGGGTCGATTGGGCGGGACCGGCGGTGGATCGGTCTGAGGTCGAGGTCCGGTCGCCTTCCAGGCCCCGAACCGCTGCTCCACCAGGCGGTGGGCCTCCTCCGGCGTCACCGCGCCCAGGACCACGATGCTCGTCAGGTCCGGCCGGAACACGGCCTGGTGGTACCGGCGCACGTCCTCCAGCCTGAGCTTCGCCAGCGCCTCCAGGCTGGGCTCGCGCCGGGCCGGATCTCCCTCCGGATAGAGGGCCCGGCCCATCTCCCGCTCGGCCAGGTAGCCCGGCGTACGTAGAAGTCCGCCGACCGTGTCCTGCACCTGCTTGCGCACGATCTCGAAGGCCGACTCCGGGAGCGCGGGATCGAGCAGGTTCTCGGCCAGGAGCTGCAGCCCACGCTCCGCGTCCCGCACCGGAACTTGGAGCCCAAAGGCGGTTCCGACCGTGGCCGTGGCGCCGATCTCGTCGAGCGCCCGCTGGAACGCGACCCGGTCGAGCGAGGCCGTCCCGTGGGACAGGAGCTGCTCCAGGACGTCCGAGACCCCCTCCTGCCCCTGTGGGACCTCCAGATCTGGATCGGTCTTCACCTGCCCCAGGACCACCACCATCGGGACGTCCGGAACCGGCTGCACGATCAGGCGCAGGCCGTTCTCCAGCACCATCGACACCGGGTGTAACCCCGAGGGGATCTTCCGCGGAGGTTCCCGGAGCCGCGCGGCCCAGGCCGGCAGCCTCACCGGCTTCACCTCACGTGGCGTGAATGACTCCCCACCCTTGAACGGGTGACCGGCCACAGCCCGCCCCGAAGCGCGCGGCCGGAGCACCGCGGTCGCGGCCGAGCGATCGACGAGCCAGGCGCGCGCCACCCGGTTCACGTCCGCGGCGGTGACTCTCCGGATCATCTCCAGATCTTGCTCCGGCGACACCCGCCCCTCCACGGCCAGCGCCTGCGACCACTCGGCCGCCACCCCCGGGATCGACCCCTTGGCCAGCTCCGCGTCGGCCAGCTCGCGCCGCTTGGCCGCCTCCACCAGCTCCTCCGGAAACCCGTCCTGGAGGTCGCGGGCGACCACCTCTCGGAGCGCGCGGATCGACGCCTCGCCGTCCTCACCCTGAGGAAAGGCCGCCAGCGCCATGCCCATGCCGGCCTCGGGGAGGAACTCGGCCTCGAACTCGACCTGGAGCGCCTTGCCCTCCGCCGCCAGCGCGAACAGCCGCCCTCGCCGGCTCTGGAGCACGTCGGCCAGCACCTGCGCTGCGGCCCAGTCGGCGCTCCCGAAGCCGGGGAGCCGGTAGGCGACCACCGCCAGGCCGTAGGGCAGGTCGCTCTCCCGGTCCAGACGCTGCGGCGCGAGCGGGCCGAGCTTCACCGAGGGGCGCGGCGGGATCGGCCGCGCCGGAATGCCACCGAAGGCCTCCTTCACTTGCCGCAACGCCTGGGCGGGATCCACGTCCCCGGAGATCACCAGGATGGCGTTGTTGGGCGCGTACCAGGCGCGGTGGAACTTCCAGAGCATGGCGCTGGTCGTCTTCCGGAACGAGGGGCGCGTGCCGAGCGCGTCCACCGCGTAGGGCGTCCCTGCGAAGAGCTGCGCTCTCAGATCCGTCGCCAGCATGTACTCTGGGTTCGACAAGTCCTCAGCCACCTCCTGCTCGATCGCCCCCCGCTCCTGCCGCCAGAGCCGCGGGTCGGCCGAGAGCCCGCGCATCCGCGCCGCCTCCACGCGCAGCGCGATGTCGAGGTCGCCCGCCGGGACCGTGAAGTAGTACTGGGTGACCGTCTCCTGGGTCTCGGCGTTGAACTCGCCGCCCATGGCCGCCATGACGTCGGCCAGCTGCGCCGCCGCGAGCCCGGGCGACCCGCGGAACATGAGGTGCTCCAGGGCGTGGGCCGTGCCCGGGAAGCCGGCCGGCGCCTCGTCGGAGCCGACCAGGTAGTTGAGCTCCGTGGTCACCACCGGCGCGAGGGCGCTCCGGACCACGACCACCCTCAGGCCGTTGGCCAGGGTGGCGCGCGTCACCTCGGCCGGGTTGGCCCAGGCCCGGCCCGCAGCGAGCGCGGCCAGGACGACGAGAGCCGCCCAGGCGATCCGAAGAGCGCCAGGGCGGCTCGAGAGGAGCCGGCCTCGGATCACAGCTCGGTCTTGAGCACCGCTCCGTTGGAGGCGTTGGAGACCAGGAGCGCGTAGCGCCGCAGCCACTTGGAGGCGATCTGCTTCTTCTTGGGGACGAAGGTCTTGCGGCGCTCGGCCAGCTCAGCCTCCGGGACCTCCAAGCTGAGCGTCCGCGCCTCGACGTCCAGGCTGATCTTGTCGCCGTCGTGGACCAGGCCGATCACGCCGCCCTCGGCCGCTTCGGGCGAGACGTGGCCGATGCAGGCGCCGCGGGTGCCGCCGGAGAAGCGACCGTCGGTGACGAGGGCGACGCTGGAGCCGAGCCCCATGCCCATGATGAGGCTGGTGGGCGAGAGCATCTCCTGCATGCCCGGGCCGCCCTTGGGCCCCTCGTAGCGGATGATCACCACGTGGCCGGCCTTCACCTTGCCGGCCATGATCCCGGCCTGGGCATCATCCTGGGAGTCGAAGCAGATGGCGCTACCGGTGAACTTGCGCATGACCGGGTCGATGCCGGCGGTCTTCACCACCGCGCCCTGGGGGGCCAGGTTGCCGTGGAGTACAGCCAGGCCGCCGGTGGGCGAGTAGGCGTTCTCCAGCGGACGGATCACGGCAGTGTCCTTGATGGTGGCATGGGCGATCCGATCGCCCAGGGTCTCGCCGGTGACCGAGAGTGCGCCGGTCCGGACGATGTCTCCGCGGCGGGCGATCTCGTGGAGCACCGCCGAGACGCCGCCGGCCCGATCGATGTCCTCCATGTGGACGGTCGAGAGCGAGGGCGAGATCTTGGCGATGTGGGCCACCTTCCGGCCGATGGCGTCGATGCGCTCGAGATCGAAGTCGATCCCGGCCTCGCGCGCGATGGCGAGCATGTGGAGCACGGTGTTGGTGGAGCCGCCCATGGCCATGTCGACCACGAAGGCGTTGTGGATCGCGTCCTCGGTGAGGATGCGGCGCATCTTGAACCGGTCGTCGAGGGCGATCTCGACCACGCGCCGCGCCGCGCGCCGCACCAGCTCCTCGCGACCGGGAGTGAGGGCCGGCACGCTGCCGTTGCCGGGCAGTGCCACGCCCATGGCCTCGCAGAGGACGTTCATGGAGTTGGCGGTGAAGAGGCCGGAGCAGGAGCCGGCGCCCGGACAGGCGCGGCACTCGATCTCGTAGAGCTGCTCGTCGGTGATCTGGCCGCGGGCGCGTTTGCCGACCGCCTCGAAGGTGGTGATGAGGTCGGCGCGGGAGCCGTCCGGCATCCTGCCGGCCAGCATCGGGCCGCCCGAGACGAAGACGGTCGGCACGTCGACGCGGACCGCGCCCATCAGCATGCCAGGGACGATCTTGTCGCAGTTGGGGATGCAGAGCATCGCATCGAGCTTGTGGGCGTTCATCACCGTCTCGATGGAGTCGGCGATGATCTCGCGGCTCGGCAGGCTGTAGAGCATGCCGTCGTGGCCCATGGCGATGCCGTCATCGACGCCGATGGTGTTGAACTCGAAGGGAACGCCGCCGGCCTTCCGGATCTCGTCCTTGGCGATCTGGCCGTAGGTGGCCAGGTGCACGTGACCCGGGATGATGTCGATGTAGCTGTTGGCCACACCGATGAACGGCTTGGCGAAGTCCTCGTCGCGGAGTCCGACCGCGCGGAGCAGGCTGCGGTGGGGAGCCCGCTCGAACCCCTTCTTGACGATGTCGCTGCGCATGCCTTCTTGTGCCGAAGCGGGCCCTTCAAGTCAATGGAAGCATGCTGCGGCGCGGGGGCTTGGTTGCCCGTTCGGGGGCATGGGGTCTCTGCCTCATGCACCATCAGCTGTACGCGCGACGCAGCCTCAGCGCGGCAGGTTGCGCTCGATCCAGGCGGCGAAGGCCGTGAGGTATTTGACGAGGAAGCCGCGCGTGGACTCGTTGGCGCCTCCGCTCTCGTCAAACAGCTTGTCCACACCGCCGAGGTAGGCCTCGGGCTGCTGGAGCACGGGCACGTTGAGGAAGACAAGCGACTGGCGCAGGTGGTGGTTGGCGCCAAACCCGCCGATCGCGCCCGGCGAGGCGCTGACCACTGCGCCCGGCTTGCCGTCCCAGGCGCTCTTACCGTAGGGACGCGAGCCCACGTCGATGGCGTTCTTGAGCACGGCCGGCACCGAGCGGTTGTACTCGGGCGTCACGAACAGCACCGCGTCGGCGCGGTGGATCCGATCGCGAAACGCGACCCATGGCGCGGGCGGCTGGGCGTCGAGGTCTTGGTTGTAGAACGGCAACTGCCCGATCTCGACGAGGTCGAGCTTGAGCCCGGCCGGCGCCACCGCGGCAAGCGCCAGCGCCACCTTGCGGTTTAGCGAGTCCTTGCGAAGGCTGCCGACCAGAACGGCGACATCACGGGGTGCACTCATCGAGGCTCCTATCAGCCGATCGCTCACCGGCACGCGAGGTAGGTGGGCACTCCCTTTGGGGTGCGCAAGGCCCTCTGTGTACCTGCAACCTCACACCTCGAACAGCTCGGTGCTCAGGTACTTCTCCCCCCGGTCCGGGAAGATGGTGACGATGACGCCCGTCTCGATCTCCTCCGCGATCTTGCGGGCCGCGAAGAGCGCCGCGCCGCTGCTCATGCCGGAGAAGATTCCCTCCTCGCGCGCCAGCCGCCGCGCCAGCTCGAACGCCTCCTCCGTCTCGATCATGATGTGGCGATCGACCCGCTTGGCGTCGTAGATGGCCGGGACGATCGCCTCCTCCAGATTCTTGAGCCCCTGGATGTAGTGACCGCGCACCGGGTGGGCGCTCACCACCTTCACGCTCGGTGCCCGCTCCTTGAGCGCCAGGCCGACGCCCATGAGCGTCCCGCTGGTGCCGAGCGAGGAGACGAAGTAGTCCGGCGTCTGGCCGGTCTGCGCCAGGATCTCTTGCGCCGTCCCCTCGTAATGGGCGAGCTGGTTGAAGTGGTTCGAGAACTGGTCCGGCATGAAGTAGGTGTCGGGCTGTTCCCGCAGCA
>Ga0302323_100002917_pt1 | contig 13889 bp, 12 predicted proteins | sample Fen_T0_3_FD_201950 | JGI IMG/M metagenome (GOLD analysis project Ga0302323, IMG submission 201950) | Peat permafrost microbial communities from Stordalen Mire near Abisko, Sweden - Fen_T0_3 | ecosystem: Environmental > Terrestrial > Soil > Wetlands > Permafrost | place: Sweden: Abisko... | reverse complement strand
CGGGCCGCATCAGCCAGGCGCCGAGCTTCTCGATGAAACTCCCCTTCATAACTTCTTCCTTGACCGCCTCGCTGATCCACTCGACCAAGCCCTCGCACCCCTTGAGCAAGACGTTGCCCGTGAAGCCGTCGGTGACCACCACATCGGCGGTGCCCTTGAAAATGTCCCGGCCTTCAACGTAGCCCAGGAATTCGAATTCGGTGCCTGCCCCGTCGGGGGATGTGCGGCTCAAAAGCTTGAACGCCTCGCGCGTAAGCACCGTACCCTTTTGTTCCTCAGTGCCGTTCGACAAAATGCCTACCCGCGGACGCGGCTTCTTGTGTTGCAGCCGCGCATAATTGGAGCCCAGTACCGCAAACTGGGCCAACACGGATGGCCGCAAATCGACGTTGGCGCCCATGTCGAGCAAGGCACATTGCCCCGTCCGGGTCGGGAAGGTAGTCGCGATGGCCGGCCGCTCGACGGCGCCAATGCGGCCCAGAACGATAAGCGCCCCGGCCATGAGCGCCCCGGAATTGCCGGCGGAAACCACGGCGTCCACCTCGCCCGCCTTGGCCATATCGAAGCACACGCGCAGCGACGACGCCTTCTTGTGACGAAAGGCGATAGCTGGCGCCTCATCCATACCGACGGTGTCGGGGGCGTGGCGGATCTGGATTCTCTCAAGCGGTGCCCCCGGCCCGGATTCTCCGAGAACCTGGCGAAGGCGCGGTTCCTCACCAACCAATACGACATCGAGGCCGCTTGACGCGACCGCGGAAAGGACACCTTCAATTTCGATGCGAGGCGCCCCTTCCGAGCCCATCGCATCGACGGCGATCCTGATCTTGCTCAGGAGTTCTCCTCTTCGGTCTTCTCTATGACCATGCGGTCCTTGTAGTAGCCGCATGACGGGCACACGCGATGCGAGACTCGCGGCTCGCTGCAACGAGGACAGGGCGCGAAGTGCGGTACAGGTCGCTTCATGACCTGAGCCCGGCGGATCGCTGAGCGGGACTTGGATTGCTTTCTCTTGGGAACTGCCATTTTCGCCTCTCTGCTGTTTCGATAAAAATCCCCGCGTCAAGCGGGGAGAAGGTCATCGGGAAGATAGTTGGGAAGATGTTCGGGAAGATCTTCGGGAAGATCTTCGAGTGAGTGGCTGTCTAGTTACTACTGAAGTTTGATTTTTGCCAGCACAGCGAGCTTGGATGTTGCGAGCGCCTGCTTTTCGCAGTCGCACGGCGTCAGATTGCGATTGCGCCCGCAGACTGGACAGATCCCCGCGCAATCGGGGCGGCAAATCGAAGTCATTGGAACCGCGAGAAGAATTTCGTCGCGGATGGGGAAGGCAAGATCGACAACGCCGTTCTGAAAAGAGACCAAATCGTCCTCAGCATCTTCATCCTCATCATCCTCGACCTCATCCTGCTCGACGAAGCTCACCGTCATTTCCGACTCGATGGGTACAGCCGCCGGTTCGAGGCAGCGCGCGCAGGCCACCGTCAATTCGCCGCGCAAAGTGCCGCGAAGCAAATAGCCTTCTCCTGCCGGCTCCAGCCGCCCTTCGAGGCGAACCCCGGCCTCGGAAAGCCCGAGGGAGGCATCAGGACACTCCGCCGCCAGCCACGTCTCGGTGACCGACACGGACACGTCAATTCCCCCCTCGCCGATATCTTTGATTTTGTACCGCATGGCCAGACCCGGTCTCGTAGGTGGGAACGGGAAGCCCGTAACTATAGGGTTCGCAGGCCTCGCGTCAAGCTACTTGCTGGCTGCCGAGGCTGCGCTGCCTCCGCCAGAGATAAGCAGCGTCTTCAGATCTTCGTCGTTGAATACGAGCTGCGCGCCCAGGAACCAGTCGAAGGTTCCGCCGGCAGGACCCTGCGTCTTAACGTAGTTGAACACGTCGTCCACGCCACCGACTACGTAGACCATGTGCTTGTAGAGGGCAAGCGTCGCCCGAGCCGTGCCACGGGGATACTGGTTGGACCGCATGTCGTAGATATCCGCGCTGAGCATCAACCTATCGTCAAAAAGATAGAGGTCGGCGCCAAATCCGCCGGTGGATTCCTTGATGCCGAAGCGACCGGCAAATGGACCGATGCGCTTGCCGAGCTGGAAGGTCAGGCGAAGCTGCTCCGTGGTCGTGATGGTGGTCTCCGAATATGAGCCATCCTTCGAGCTGTTGACCGATTTCTGCGCCTTGGTCCGATACCCGCGAGGATCGTCGACGATTTCGATCAGGTAGAACTTGTCCGGCCGAGGCATCAGGGTCACGGCGAGGTAGTTCTTGAATTGGCCAGAAAGGTAGTTGTACTCGGAGCGCAGGCCCACGATGGTCTGCAAGCGGGAGATCCCATGCGTTAAGCTGCTGACGTCGTCGGTGATGTTGTCCAGGTTCTTGGCTACGGTGTCGTCGGTCAGCAGGTGACCAACCGTGCCCTCACCTTCAACCATCTTGCCGGTGATCTTCTCGACGTGATTCAGGGATTTGTCGAGGCTATCGACGCTGTGTTGAAGTTTCTGCAAAGAGGAACGCAGGTCTTCGCCCGCGCCCGAGACCTGGCCCTGGGTCGTGCCCACCAGGCCCTTGAGCCCTTCCGTAATCTCACGGACGTTGCGCAAAGCCACCTTCACGTCGTCCGCCTCGGACTTGGTGATGCCCTCGACCGTGGCGGCAATCTCGTCCATGCGTCCGAGCAGGCGCTCGACGATGACCGAGTTTCTCTCGATCATCTGGTTGGTGTTGTTCGCGATGTCCTTGATGGAGCCAGAGGTCAGGCCCTTGACATCGTCGAGGATGGCCTTGAGCACGGGAAGAATGGTGCTGACCGAGTCCATGATCGCGCCCATCTCGGCCGGCTCGGTCACGTTCACGATCTGGTCGCCTTCCGTGAGGCGGCGAGACTCGACCTTCTGTCCGCTCTTCATGATGAACGGCGTCCCCGGATCGATATCGAGGTAGTACTCGCCGAGCAAGGAGGCCGACCGCTTGCCGATGGCGGCGTTCTCATACAGCCGAATCTGCGGATCGATTCGTACGAACACCTTGGCCTTGCCGGAATCCTGGTCCAGAACCCGCTCCTCCACCTGCCCCACCCGCAGTCCCGCGGACAGCACCCGCGTCTTCTCGTACAGGCCGAGCGCGTTCGTGAACAAGGCGTACGTGCGGTAGCCCTTGGCCCCCGACATGCGCTCGGACGTGTATTGGAAAAGCAAATAGGTCGCCGCCAGCATGACGAGCGTAAGGGCACCGACGGTCAGCGCGGCCAGGCTTCGCCTCATGACGGCCCCCCGCCAAAATGGACCGCTCCCGAGGTTTCCACGAATTCCCGCAACATCGGGTGGGGCGTGGCAAGGACTTCTGCGCGCGTTCCGTTGGCCACGATGAGGCCTTCGTAGAGCATGGCCACGCGATCCGCGATGCGAAAGGTCGATGCCATGTCGTGCGAGATAACCACGGAAGTGACGCCGAATTCGTCTGCAGTACGCCTGATCATTTCGTCGACATTCTTGGTTGCGATGGGGTCGAGGCCGGTCGTGGGCTCATCGTAGAGCAGAATCTCTGGCCGGTCGATAAGTGCCCGCGCCAACCCCACGCGCTTTCGCATACCACCAGAAAGCTCGGCTGGGAACTTCTGTTCGATACCGGCGGTCTTCGCCAAGTCCAGGCGCGTAAGCAAGGCGCGGACACGCTCCATGATCTCGGTCTTTGGCAACCGGTAGCGCTCAAGCAGCGGAAAAGCGATATTCTCGACGACATTCATCGAATCAAAAAGGGCGGCGTACTGGAATACCATGCCAAATTTACGCTGGATCTTTCCGATGGCCACGTCACCAAGGCCGATGATGTCCTGGCCGTCGACGTAGATGTGTCCGGTATCCGGGGCAAGCAAGCCCATGAGGTGCTTCATGAAGACCGACTTGCCCTGCCCCGATCCACCGATGATGATATTGATCTTCCCGCGTTCGATGTCGAGGTTCACGCCGCGCAGGACGTGCTGGGTGCCGAAGGACTTGTGCAGATCGCGAATCCGGATCTGCCAGCGTTCGCTGCGGGTTTGCAGATCATCTGCCATCTAGAGACCGCCGTAGGGGAAGAGAACGTTCATGACCTGGATGAGGAAGTAGTCGAGCACCAGAACCGTCACGGAAGTCGAGACCACGGCGCGCGTCGTCGCCAACCCGACTTCCTTGGCGCCGCCGCGCACGTTCAACCCCTGGTAGCAGGCACACGTCGCCATGGTCAAGCCGAAGAAGAATGCCTTGATCAAACCTTCGATGTAGTCGATGGGATCCACGCCGTGGCGGAATAGCTCCAGCACCTGACCTAGATCGATGTGGTACGAGACGATGGCCACCACGTAGACCCCGATGAGTCCCACGACGTTGAACACCATGTTCATCACCGGCAGCATCAGGCACGAGGCAACCAGCCGGGGCGTGACGAGATACTGCACGGGGTTGACGGCGAACGTGGTCAGCGCATCTACTTGTTCAGTGATGCGCATCGAAGCAAGCTCCGTGGCCATCCCCGACCCAGCGCGGGCGGTGATCATCAGCGCGGTGAAAACCGGGGCCAGCTCGCGCGCCAGGGAAATGCCCACGCCGAAGCCAACGTAGCGCTGCTGCTCGAAAAGCGACAGCGCCAGGATGGCCTGCAGGGCCGTGACCGCGCCGGTGAAGAACCCGACCAGCATGATGATGGGCAGGGATCCCACACCGACGAATTCCATCTGGTCGAAGAAGAGCCTCAGCCGCAGCGGGCGCCTGAACAGCCAGACCACGGCGCGGCCGAGCAGGAGGATGTGCTCGCCAAAGATGGAGATGGCCCCAGTCAACGGCGACAAGGCTCGTCCCACGAAGGCAAGCGGCTCAAGTCGCTTGCCAGGCGCAAGGTCCGGCTTCGCGCTTTCACGTGCTGGCGTCGCGGATGGTTCGGTCATGGCGCTTGGTACGGTTCGGCCGTCATCGAGTCCATGCCAAAGGCGGCGCCACAGCTGTCCCCGGCGTAGGAACCAGCCGAACACCGCAGGATACGGCGACTGAAAAGGCTAAGAGTGGGTCCAATGTCCGCCCGTGCTACCACGTCCGACAACGCGCAACCATAGCTCGTCTCGTATCCGATGGATGCGTGGAGCCTATCAGGATGCGAATCGAGTCGTAGTGGCTTCAATGCCCGGCGGATTCTCACACCCGCTTGGTAGAGCGTCAATTTTGATTGGACTCACTGCCCTTTCGCAAGAACTTGAACGCGGGTGCGATAGTCGTGCGGTCAGGCGATCCCGGCTGACTTTGCGATTTCGAAGAACCGAGGCGCAAGCGTCAACTTGCGGCCTTCCAGCGAGAGGACTTGCTGCCGGGCCAGGTCGGCCACGATCCTCGACACCGTTTCGCGACATGCACCAATCCGGCTGGCCAAATCCTGTTGCGTTGGCGAGCGCGGGATCACCGTGCCCTCCGCGGCGGATTGCCCCTCGTCGCGCGCCAGATTGTAGAGCAATCGATAGAGTCTGCTTTCCACGTCCGAGGTGGCAAGTCCCGAGGCCAGTAGCTTGACCCGGTTGAGCCGCCGTTCGAGATCCCTGATCAGTGACAGCGCGGCCTGGGGAACGCTGGACAGTGCTGTCAGAAATTCATCACGGGGAATAAAAAGCAGAAGGCTGGTTTCCGCCGCAACCAAGCCGTCCCCTGGCATAGAGCCATCCGGAAACAGCACCGCATCTGCGATGAGGTCGCCGGGCCTGAAGGTCTCCAGGGTCAACTCGCGCGCGTTGTCGGTCCGCCGGACAGCCCGCAGGCTCCCCTTGACCACCAGGACTGCGGCGCCGAGCCAGCGTCCTTCCAGAAGAACCTGTTGCCTAGCGCTGTATGAGGACAGCGAGGCGCTCATGGATAGAGCAGTGAGAGCATTCTGAGGAAATGCGCCAAACCAGGCCGAGTTGCGAAGTGCACTAAGCGCGGGATGGAAACCGATGTCGCGCTGCAATGCTGACGCACTGTCGGTGCGAAGTGAAGCGATGGCATTCATGAAATCCTCCTGTTCAGACATCTGATGAAGCAACCTTGGTGCCAGCGCAACGTCGTGAAATCACGTCATACCCATCGAATCTTGCGTGGGGACCACGACGCCAATGGCAGAGTCGTGTCGCCCCGAGGAGTTGGGGTCACGTCCCCCCACCCATCGTCATTCAGGATGACGAATGGGACTACGCCAGACAGCAGGCGACGATGCACGTCCTACTAGTGCTCCCACTCGCACCAACCTTACATACAACCTTCACGAGGACTTCAACCGCTGCGCGCCCGACATGAATCGAACATGTAACCCCCGGCTTCGTAGGCCGGTGCTCTATCCAGTTGAGCTACGGGCGCAGATTCTTACTGAGGGCGAATGTATGCCGTGCCGCCGGGGCACAAGTCAAGAACTGCCGAACTGAAAACGCAAGACAGCCCGAGATAGGACCATTCGCCCTTCAAGATCGGGCTGCCAGCGTCTCGCGCCCTGCTCTAGCGCCTACGACGGCGGCTAAGGATCCACGCCAGACCCGCCATGGCCAGAATGGACATGCTTGGCGTCGCCCGACCGTGTCCACTGAGGTTGCACTTGCAGCCCGTGGAAGCAGTCGTGACCGGTGTCGTGCCACTGCCGGTGTCACCGCCGGAGCCACTGGCCCCGCCATTGCCACCCGACGCTCCACCCGGAGCCACGCTGTTGCCACCGGGGCCTGGGCTTCCGCCTGCGTTGCTCGTTGTGCCGCCAGCTGTCGTCCCGCCAGCACTGGTCGCGCCAGCCACGCCAGCGGAGCCGCCCCCTGCGGTCGCGCCGCCTGCTGCCGCCTTGCCACCCGAACCGGCCACGCCGCCCGCGCCGGCTGCGCCACCAGAACCTGCTTTGCCACCGCCGCCAGCCGCCCCACCGGAACCGGTTGCGCCAGCGCTACCCGCAGTATCAGATGTCACTGGCTTGACGTCGGTTGGGCTAGCGTCCTTGTTGCCGGTCGCGCCGCCAGCGCCCATCGCGCCACCCGAACCAGTCGCGCCACCAGTTCCGCCGCCGTTGCCACCCGTGCCAGGTGTGCTCCCGGTTTCTCCGTAGAAACCAACGGACCCGGTTCCCACACCCTTAGCGACCCAGCCCCGCCGATCGAAGGCGACCAACTCCAGGATGTGCGCGGCAAACATTCCCTTTCCATCATCGGAAGTATCGGGCTCGGTCCATTTGACGAGAGGAATCAGCGCCGAGGTGACCGTGGCGTCGTCCTTATCGACAATGCCCAAAGCGGCGGCACAAGCGGCCTGCACAAAGACTGAACTTGCCTTCGCCCCAGCCTGCACGTCGGCTTTCTGCGCGGTATCGCCCATCATGTAGAGTGCGGCCTTGCCGATCGTGCCCAAGTCACCGCCGGCGGTGACTTGGGTCTGGATGAAGGCCTTGGCTGTGGCGTCGTCGCCCAGGTATCCAAGAATGAACAGGGCGTAGCCGGCGAACCCCACGTCCCCATCGTTCACCCCACATTGCAAGCGAGTGCGAAAGACGGGAAGCCGGGCGCCGAGGGACGCCTTGCGCACGGCCATTTCGCCCGCTGCCCAAAGGTGCATGTAGTCGTACTTTGATCCGCTGCCAGACGTCGGCTTGCTGGTCGGGCAGGTGGTGCTGGACGCATCCTTGCAGTAGGTCTGACTCACGCCATCCGTACTGCCGAAAGATCCGCGGCCAGAACAGTAGAGGGTCAGCAACTTGTCGAGGCCCGTGTTCACATCCTCGAAGTCCGCGACGGCCTGATACTGAAGGGATCGCGCCTGCGTGACGTCCCCGCAACAAGTGGTGTTATCCAAGCCGGGCAAGGCAGGTGGCGCTGGATAGAGCGAACCGTCGGTCTTGACGACCATGACAGCTTTCGCGCCTTGGGATGGGTAGCGCCCACTTTGGCCCGAGTTTCCGAATGACACGGAGAAGGTGACGTCCTCGATTTTCGCCGGGCTGCCACTCGCGATCTTCCATATTCCCTTTTCGCCGGGCAGAAGCGTCCCTGAAACCTTCAGCGTGGGAGCTGTCAAGGTAACAGCCCCGCCAGTGCCGGTGGCAGTCAGCTTGAAGTTGATCAGCTGATAGCCCATGTTGTTCTGAACGTAGATGTTCTGAGGCGACGTGTCGCTGTCCGGCTTGACCACGATGTTATAGCTCGAAGCCCACAAGTCATCGCACCAGTGCGCCTGCGCCTGCGACGATAGCAAAACAAGCGACAGAGCGGACCCGATGAAAAGACTGCCTTTGCCAAGAATCATGTGGTTTTCTCCCTTTTGCGACCGCGGCGACCGCGGAATGACAACGACGATCTGATATGCCGCCCGTGAATCTACCAGCCCCAGTCACCCATGAACGCTGCCCCACCGTTGGGGACCGAGCGGGTCAAATTATGCTTAAAATTATGCGAATACGCTCCAGAATTCTAAAATTTTCACCTGTACTTGTGGGCATGTTCCTACATGGGGTTTCACTCGCTGCCGCCGGCGAAAGCCCTGCCGTGGATTCCGGATCAGTCACCACGGCACTTCATCGCGCAGCGGACAAAGGCGACGTGACCACTATCCGGCAAAGGCTTGACGCTGGCGACATGGTGGATGTTCGCGATGAGCGCGAGATGACGCCACTGCACCATGCGGCGGCAGCGGGACAGGTGGATGCGGCAACGCTGTTTCTCGATCGCGGCGCCGACCCGAATGCCCGCGCGGCTGGCGAGATGACCCCGCTGCACTTCGCCGCCATGCTTGCGCACCCAGAATTTGCCGGGCTCCTCATTCGGCGCGGGGCACGAGTCGATATCCAAAACGCATCCGGCTTGATGCCGATTCATTTGGCCGCAAACGAGCGAGTCGTCAATGCACTGGCCCTGGCTGGCGCGGACGTGAACGCGCTAACCTCGAAAGGGTTCACCCCGCTGCACACTGCCCGCCATGGGCTAGTCGCGAAAGCACTGATTGATCACAAAGCCGACCTGCGCATTCGAACGCCAAGGGGCCGGACGGCGATGGAAACCGCCGGTATCGAAACCCTAGAGCGCGTCGGATTGTCGATTCACAGCGTGATGCTGGGAAGATTGCGTGGGGTCATCGGTCAGATGCCCGTCACGCTGACCAATGTCTCCTTCCAAACGATCCGCGACCTGGTACTCACTGCTCGTGGCCCGTCAGGCGAAATCGATGTCACGCCGGCTTCGGTGCCCCAACTCCTGCCCGGCCAGAATGCAGACATGGTGCTTACCCTTACCCGAAACCCTACCGTGCCCGAAGGTGAATACCCGGTCTATCTTTCCATCCATGCGAGCGGAAACAAACTGGGCGACACGGATTTGAAGGTGGACACCAGAATGTCCGAGACCCCCGAAGATCGCGGCATGATCCGCCTTGCCAAAAGCCAAGTCCGGCCCGTTTCCTCACGCTGGTTCTACCTTGCCTACGCCTCTGTGCCGCTGCTGGTGGTTGCAGCGTGGCTGTTCCTGCGCAGGCGCGTGTCCAGCTAGCCAGACCACGCCATAGCGAAGGAATGGTACCGCCGCGAAAGGGATCCTTCGCCGACACTAAATGTCCATCACGTTCGGCTGTGCACGGTCAAAGTGACAGTCTCTGTCATTCGTCACGGCCGTGCGGACCGGACCAAAAGGCCCAAAGTCCTTAAAATACCGTAAGAATTTCCCACTTCGATCCTTCGCAAAGCACTGGCACTCTTGCTGCATGTCTTGCCTCCAGAAGGTCTTTGGCATTTCGGAATGAGAATGACATCTCGCGATATTCAGCGCAGGGCTTTGGGCTTCACCCTCGTTGAGCTGATGATCGTTGTGGCGATCATCGGCCTCCTGGCCGCGATTGCCATTCCAGCTTTCGGCCGCTACGTGCGCAAGGCCCGAACGTCCGAAGCGATGGCGCATCTCAACAAGGAATGGTCCGGCGCCCTGACCTACTACGAATCCGACCACACCGTGGCCTTTGGGCAGATTCTGACCAAGGAGTTCCCAGGCCCATCCGCCACTTGGGCAAACGCCTCGGAATGCGGCTGTCTCACGGGCGCGGCCTGTCCTGGAGGCAACGCGATTTGGAATTCGGATGCGGTTTGGCAAGCACTCAGTTTCGCCTTGGCGGATCCCCACCACTACATGCCCGGGTTTAGCGCCGCGGGAGCCGGCGCCGCCGCGAAGTTCACTGCCTTTTCGAAAGGCGACATGAACTGCAATGGCACCCTGGCCGAGTTTTCTCGCGAAGGCGGGATCAACAGCCACGGCGATGTCACCGGAAGCCGGATCCCCTTAATCGTTCAGGAACTGGAATAGCTACGCGCTTACCAGCCTGCGCCGGCGTTCGCGTTGGGTGAGAAGAATCGCGACAGCCGCGACGGGAACGAGAAAAATGGGGAAGGAAAGCCAGAACCACAGGTTCGATCGAAGTTCTGGCGCCGAACGCTCGTCCGATTCGAGCGGCAGCGCGCGCAAGGTTCCGTCGTAGCTGCCCACGAACGCCATCCAGCGGCCGCGAATCTTGCCCGCGGCTGGCGAGGACCAGTTGCTGTCGTCCATCCCACCCACATTCCACAGCGGCCGCCCAGTGAAGGCGGCGAACAGGGGCCGGCCGTTCTCAAGAACGCTGGCGTGGAGCATGTGGTCCCACGCCGTGGCCAGCACCATCGGTTCACTGCCAGTTGCGATAATGGCGGGCGAGGAAAAGATCCCGCCTCGGGTGGTGGCCTGCCAAATCGCCGCACCGTCGCTGGCACCAAGTGCGTAGAGCTTCCGATCGTACGAGCCAACGAAGGCCCTCGGCTGCTTGCCGTCGAGAATCGCAGGCGAGCCCGTGATACGATCACCAGTTCGAGACTGCCAGCGTTCAGCGCCGGAGAGCGCATCGAGACCACGAACCGTTCCGAATTTGGATCCGGTCACCAGCAACGGGCCCTGGCCGGTCATCACAAAAGCAGGCGGACTGCGCACGCAGTCCAGTTCGGCCTTCTTCCACAGCACCTGGCCGTTGCTGGCTGCAATTGCGTAGACGTTGCCGCTGGAGGAGCCAAGGAACAGCACGCCCCGTCCCTGCAGGCGCACGAAAATCGCGGCGGTCAGTTCGTTGTCGCCAAGTTCCGCCCGCCACAACAGGTGGCCGTCATCCACCGAAAGCGCGGCCACGCCGCTCTTTTGCTCGCTGTGGGCGAGCGAGCGGTCCCACATCCAATAGGGGACAAAGACCGCATTGTCCTTTTCACCCGTGCCACCCTTGTCACCCGCGTTGCCTGTGCCGCCCACGCAAGGGGCAGCCAGTCGCGCGCCACCTAGGGTGGGACGAAAATCCTCCACCGCATGGACCCATATCTGGCGTCCTAGCACTGGGTCGATGGCGTAGACGATGCGATCGTTCGAGGCTGCGTAGACCATCTGCCGCGTGCTATCGCGAAAGAACACCGGAGCGGCGTAGATTGGACCGCCGGTGGTGAACTTCCACAGCGGCTCCCCCGTGGCGGCGTTCAAGCAATACAGCGTGTGGTCATAGTTGCCCGCCACCACGATGGGCTGATCTCCGGCCACGCCTAGCGCGGGCGAGGACCAGATGGTGAGCCCTGGCTCGTAGCCCCAGACCCGGCCACTGCCGTCGAAACTCCAGGCACGCGGCAAGGTTGTCTGACCAGCCCGCAGCTCGATGGCGGCCTGGTTCTGGGCATCACAGCGACTTTGCGACCAAACCTCACAGTCCGCGCCCAAGGCGCGTAGGGGCAGGATGAGCACAATGGCGGCAACGCCCCTGCGCAAACTCATGCCAACGGACTCTCGCTGGGCAGGGCCTTCTTGGCTTGCGGCGGCTTGCTCTCATCGGTCGCGCGAATCGACCACACATCCACGACCTTCAGGGCCGAAGTCGAACAGTGGTCCACGCAGGCGTGACAAAACTGGCAGTTCGAGATCCTGATCACGCCCTTCTCGATGGCCGCCACGTCGCAGCTGGTGTCACACACACCGCAATGGTTGCACTTGCTGGCATCAAGCAGAATGCGCAGCCGGGAAAAGCGGTGCAAGAACCCCATGAACTGGCCCCACGGACACAGGTAGCGGCACCACGAACGAAGCACGAAGGTGCCGGCCAGCAGAATCACCAGCGTGGTCAGCGCCGAGGCGGGATCGTCGCGCGCCGTGAACGCGAAATGTACCGGCGAGGTCACCACCATGTGGGAAACCGCGGTTAGGAAGATCGCGGCCAGGCTGAAGATGCGCAGCTTGCGCGTCGGAATGTCGTCGATCACGCCGGCCAGAATCAGGCAGCACAGCAGCAGCAGCATGGCGGCCCAGTGCAAGCTGGAGTCTTCGACGAACAGCTTCTTCTTCACCCCCAGCCATACCAGCAGAGCGATGAAGACCAAGCTGGCGACGGCGATTCCGAGCATCTGGGTGCGCGACAGGCCGCCTGGCCGACGTGGCAGCCGTTTGCGAACCCAGCCCGAGAGATCCTGCAGGCTGCCGGTGGGACAGATCCATCCGCAGAATACGGGGCCGTGCAGCAGGGTTACAGCGATGATCACGATGGGCAAGGCCAGCCAGTAGAACGACTCGCTGTAGGCCGAGCCCACCAGAGTTAAGCCGTAGAGCCCGTTGCGAATCATGCCGAACACGCCAAGGCACGAGTACACGACGTAGAAGAACACCAGGAACGACAGCACCTGGACGCCGCGCCGGATCCATTGCCGGTGGCGATTCGCATTGCTGATGACGACCACCACCAAAAAGAGAAACAGCAGCGCCGCCATTTCCACGCTGGTTCCGTCGAGCGAAAGGAAAGGCGTATTGAAGACCTTGCCGAGTGGTGAGCGCTCTGGCTGCATGGCCCCCTAGCTTGCCTCCTCGGCGATGCATTGGCCCGGCTTTTCGTCGCACCTGTGGGCGCAAGCAGGCATTTCGGCAATTAAGGACAGCTCCAGTCCTAGAAACCGCGCCACGAAGGGGCAACGCGGCCGGCCTAGGACTTCGGCCGAACTTCCGCGCTGCACGATGCGGCCACCCAGCATGATGGCCACGTGGTCGCCCAGGGCCGCTGCCTCTTCGCGGCTGTGGGTGACATGCAAAGTGGTCAGTCCCAATTCCTTGTGAACCCGGGCCAATTCGGTCTGTAGTTCCAGGCGGGTGTTGTGGTCCAGGGCGCTCATGGGTTCATCCAGCAAAAGCAAATCGGGCTTGATGGCCAGGGCGCGGGCGACGGCCACCCGCTGGGCTTCGCCGCCGCTAAGCGTGGCGACTGGACGGGCGAGAATGGATCTCAATTCCAAGCGCGCGATGAGATCATCGACCGCCCGGTCCACTTCCTCGCGGGCAACCTTGCGGGCACGCAGGCCGTAGGCGATGTTTTCGCGAACAGATTTGTGGGGAAAGAGCGCGGCCTGCTGAAACACCAGCCCCATCTTGCGATGCTCGGGCGCGATGCCGGTGACATCGCGGCCTTCGACCAGGATTCTTCCACGCGTCGGCGCAAAGAAGCCTGCGATGGTCTGCAATAGAACTGACTTACCGCAGCCGCTAGGTCCCAGAATGACCCAGTAGTCCCCCTTGGCGATGCGCAGGGAGATATCGCGCAGGGCGAATTCGCCAAAGACGCAATGAAGGTTGCCGATCTCGATCACGATCGCCTGCCTCCACGCGGACCGCGCAGCGCGAACGGCATGAGCGACTGGCCAAACTGCAACATCACGAATACCCACAGACAGATGATGAGCAGCAGGATGGCGATGGGGCGGCTTTCCGAGGCGCCAGCGCGAAGGAACTCGGTATGCACCAGAACCGGCGCGGTGACCGGCGAGCTGGCGAAGAGCACGATGCAGCCGAATTCGCTGACCGCACGCGCCCAGGCCAAGGTGGCCCCGACCAGGATCCCGCGCGATG
>Ga0302323_100002916_pt1 | contig 13890 bp, 15 predicted proteins | sample Fen_T0_3_FD_201950 | JGI IMG/M metagenome (GOLD analysis project Ga0302323, IMG submission 201950) | Peat permafrost microbial communities from Stordalen Mire near Abisko, Sweden - Fen_T0_3 | ecosystem: Environmental > Terrestrial > Soil > Wetlands > Permafrost | place: Sweden: Abisko... | reverse complement strand
CATTCTGTCCTGTGCCTCGCGCTGCCTGGCGAAGCTTGCCAGCTCCGGGCGATCGCGCAGGGCGATTTCAAGTAGGCCGTCGATGGGCGCGTCCTCCTCCACGAGCGGCTGCATGTCGTCGGTGCCGGGTTCGTAGCTTCGGGCCGTGGTCTGACCAATCGTCTGGCTGAAGGTGGCACACGCCAGGTCGTAGGCATTTTGGGCGCTGATCAGCTGCACCTGGGCATTGGCCAGGCCCGTCTCAGCTGTCACCTGATCGATCTGCGGTCGCATGCCCTGAAGAACCAACTTCTCGATCTGGTCCACGTGCATCTTCTGATTGCTTACGGCTTCGCTGGCGACGTCGATCAGATCCCGTTGCGCCCGCGCCTGGAAGTAGGCTCTCCGCACGTTGGCGATGATTTGCACTTGCACGGCGCGCGCGCTTTGGCCGGCGGCAGACTCGCTGGCCTCGGCCGATCGCCAGCGCTCCGAGGTTTGACCGAAGTCGTAGATCAGCTGCCAGGCCGTTCCGGCGAACGTGAAGAAGTCAGAGGTTCTCGTCCACGACGTGGCAGCGAAGGCCGAGGTCGCTGCGGTCGACGGCGTGGCGGTCGAGGTTGTCGTGGTGGTGGCGGCGGACGGAACGAAGGTGCCGGGCCTGCCCGTCTGGTTGTAGGTCAGGCGTTGGTATTGTGCCGTGGCCACGATCTGCGGCAGATAGGGCGACCGATTCTCGACGACGCGGGCCGCTGCTGCGTCCACGTTGGCGCGGGCCTGCTCCGACGATGGGTGGAATCGCAAAGCCAAGGCGATGGCCGCGTCCAGCGTGATGGTTTCTCTCGTGGATGCAGCGAGGGCGTGGCTGCAGAAAGCGCAGCCGAGGATGGCCGTAACTGCAAAAACCGCCCACCGTGAGGCCAAGCGCCGTTCCCCGGCATCGCCGTTTGGGCCAAGTGGACTGCGGTCAAAGCCGCGAGTCGTTTGAACAGACATGCAAGACATGCGTCGCGCTGGTGCAGGAAGGGTGCCCAGCGGGGCGATGGCCTGCGCCGCATCCAACCCAGCGTCGACGGACGCGCCTATCCACCTGTGGGCGCAGGAGTCATGCCAAACGTCACCAGCGCCTAGCCATCAGGACGACGCACCAGGAGGCTGTCTTCAGTCTGGATAGCCGTCGGCGGCCCAGTTTTGCAGCATCTTCTTGCCGTTCGGCCCAACGCCATCGCCCCACGCTGCCGCGGGCGGCATGTCGTCGTCTTGGATGCTACGAACGAATCGGTTGGCCTCTTGATAGGCCGCGGGGAAGCCGTCCGGCGACTTGTAGACGTCCAAGCGAAAGCTGGTTGGCGCGTTTCGTGTGGCTGGGTAGCCGTGGCAAAGCAGGCAGTGATCTGCCAGCAAGGGTTTGACGTCGGCCTCGAACGTCGGATGAGCCGGCACGGTCGCAATGTCCGGTTTTCCGAAAGAGCAGGCGTACAGGCCTAGCGCTATCGCCACCAGGCCGACCGTGAGTCGCGCGCTCTTGGCTATGTGCTTCTTCAACATCGGCTTACTCATGGGCTTACTCCCTGGACGTCAAAAGAGCCAAGCCGTGCCGGCGACGCTCATGAATCCGAAAGTCGTCCAGCCGATCACGTCGTGCACTTTCGCCATGTTTGCGATTCCGCTGGGATTGCCGGCGTCCGCTGTGCGTGCCGTGATGAACCCCAGGACGACCTCTGCCACGATGCCTGCCGTGGCGCCGATGGCGGCGACGCGGTGGAGCAGGCCGGTGTCGAATTTGAGCGGTCTCTTGTAAGGTTGTGGCGCCAAGAGCGCATAGATTCCGGTGGCCGTGAACAAGCCAGTCGTGGAATAGACGAGCAGCCGATGCGGCATCATGTAGTTGCCGCGTCCGCTACCTCCGCCGTAGAGATCGTTGTAGTTGAGCTGGCCGACGATACAACTGGCCGCCATGAAGGCCCAGGTGGTCAGCCCGAGCAGCTGATGGGTTTCGAGGCGATGGCGCCGCTTCTGGACCAACACGCCGGTACTTGCGATCTTGTCGGCGGAATTAGCAGCTGCGGATGCTGCATTCTCGGGGCCGAACAAATCGAAGTCGAGGCCGGCGGGCTTCTCCGACGGCACCAACGGTGGGGCGGCACTGGGCAACGATCCAGAGGTGGGATTGGCCTGTGGTGCTGTCGAGGCCGATCTCGGTGCTTGTTCGTCCTCTTTCGCTGCGGTCGCGCTTTCGTCGATTGGCGGCGAATCTTGCCCTCGGGCCGCGATGGGTATGCCTGCGGCGCTGACAAGGATTGCGGCAAACAGGAGGCGTCCACTTGCTCTACCCATGATTGTAGGCAGCGTAGCCGGTGCCAGCCAAGATGCAACTGAGATGCAACTGTCCGCGCAACGAATATTCGGATTTTCAACTCCTGATTGGCAAGACCTCTCGGTCGCCGATCACGCGGCGCACATCGCCGGTTCGTGGCTGCTGCGCCTGTGTGAATATTGTTCACGTCGGGCCGTGCGGGCACGGAGGGCGCTGGCGAGAGCAGAGCCTTCGGTCATCGTGCAAGTCGGCGTCTCAAGGTTTTCCGCCGCAACCGTTGGGCTCTCCAGGCTTGCCGCCTCGTCGGCACGATGGCACGCGTGTTGCTTTGACCAGGGCCAAGAGGTGATGCCATGAAGTACCAAGTAACTGCCGGTCTAGTGTCTTTGATCCTGGGATCGGGTGTGGTGCATGCGAGCGAGGCCTATCTGGCCGCACCGGCGACCTCGGATCCAAACGCGTCGGATATGGTCCAAGTTCAGCAGCCTTCCGTTCCTGCTCCTGCGATGCAACCGCCGGCGCCTCCGGCTCAGCCGCCCGGCCCGCCGGTGCAAGCCGCCCAGGCGCAACCCGTGCAGATGCAGTCGCAAGTGCAGCAACCCGTAGCGGTCAATCAAGCGGCCGGTGCCGGTCAGTGGGTTTATACGGGCCAATACGGTTGGGTTTGGATGCCCTACGGCGACCAGTACACCTATGAGGGAACGACGTACGACACCTCTCCTTACGCCTACGTCTACTACCCGAGCTTCGGATGGACCTGGCTAGAGGCTCCCTGGATTTGGGGCTGGGGTGCCTATCCCTACTTTGGCGTTCGTGGCGCCCTGGGCTTCGGTTGGTACCGTGGGCTCTACCGCGCTGGCTACGGTTGGGGCGGCTACCGCGGCGGCGGTCATTACGGATGGGGCGGGGGCGTGCGCGGCGGCTACGGCCACGGCGGGTTCGCCGGCGGGCGTGGCGGATTTGCCGGTGGGCGTGGCGGATTTGCTGGGCACGGCTACGCCAGTGCTTCCGGACCGCGCGCGATGGGCGGCGGCTTTCACGGCGCTGGCGGGTTTCGTGGCGCACCTCACGCAGCCTTTGGCGGCGCGGCACCACGTGGTGGTTTTGCCGGAGGCGGACACGCCAGCTTCGGGGCCGCACCTCGAGGTGTTTTTGGGGGCGGATCGCACGGCAGCTTCGGCGGCGGCCACAGCGGCGGCTTCGGCGGCGGATCGCACGGCAGCTTCGGTGGCGGCCACGGCGGTGGGCACCGCTAATTCCCTGTTATGGACGACTGCCTGGGGCTGCGGGTGGTGGCATCCGCAGCCCGTTCTTTATCACAGCGAAGCGAAGCCTGGACGCTTCTAGCGCAGGCCGAGCAGCTGGACCTCGAAGAGCAACGTGGCGTTCGGGGGAATGACGCCGCCCGCGCCACGCGCTCCGTAGCCGAGGCCCGCGGGAATCAGCAGGGTGCGCTTCCCGCCGATCTTCATGCCGGCCACCCCTTCATCCCAACCTTTGATCACCTGGCCGGAACCGAGGGCGAAGGAAAACGGTGTGCCCCGATCGAGCGAGCTGTCGAATTTTGCGCCCTTCGCGCCGTCCACCCACAACCAACCGGTGTAGTGCATCTGGCAGGTCTTTCCCGCCACGGCCTCAGTTCCTGTACCAATGGTGGTGTCTTCGAATTGCAGTCCGCTCGCGGTCGTGGTCATGGCCATGGCTTGTATCCGGGTAAGGGTTGTTGAAAAGGTCGGGGCGTTTTACCGGGGCAGGCCGCGTTCGTCCAGTCTTGCCTCCATGATCGACCAGCGGCGCACGCCGTGCTTGTCCAGCGCCAGGCGTAGCAGCCAGCCCGTCCGGGCGGCCTCGCTTTCGAACCCGTTGAAGACGAAGTTGCCCAGGCTGTAGATGATGGGCTTGCCTTTGTACGTTTCACTGCCCTGGGTGACATGGGGATGGCCGCCCACCACCGCGTCCGCCCCCGCATCGATCAACGCATGGGCCAATTCGCGCTGGCGCGGGCAGGGCTGGCGCTCGTGTTCCCAGCCCCAGTGCAAGACGGGGATCACCACATCGGCACCGGCCGCGCGCGCGGCTCGCATGTCGCGCAGGATTTGCTCGTCCTCGCTCCAGGCCACCCCAGGGGTGGTTGGTCCAGCCTCGAACCAACGCGGCTGGAACTCATCGTAGCCCAGCAGCGCCACGTGCACGCCCTTGCGTTCGACGATCAGCGCTTGGTGCGCTTCGGCCAAGTTCTTGCCTGCCCCGAAGAACGGGATGCGGGCCGTGCGCAGTCGTTCGATGGTTTCCAGCAAGCCAGCGCTACCGAAGTCCATGCTGTGGTTGTTGGCCAGCGAGACAGCGCCGAAGTGTCGGGCCACCACGCTCAGCACGCGCGGGTGGGCTCGGAAGGTGAACTGCTTGTCGACGGCCTTGCCACTCTGGGCGACGGCGCATTCGAGATTGCCGACGGCCAAGTCAGCGCTATCCAGCATGGACGCGAAGGATGCGAAAGGGTCCTCGCCTTTGGCTATGGCTTCACCCGGAAGCTCGTCCAGCATGATGTCGCCCACGAAGACCACGTCGACTTCCCCCGGCTCGGCCAGCACCGTCGTCGGCTTCTGCACGAAGAGCGCGAGTGCGAGAGGGCATAGGAGCCGTGCCTTCATCGCGCCCACCCGCACCAGTACTGCAATTCGCTGCCGTTGCGTGGTTCATAGACCGAATGCAAGCCGGTGAACCCCTGGGCGCCGGGACGTGGGAAAGGCGGCCGGTACTTGGCTTGATGGATCAGAACGGGGCCTTGTTCGGAGAGCGCATAGGTGTAAATGCTGACCACCGCCCCCTCCTGCGGTGGAGCCACATAGACCACCTTCCATCCCAGTCGGTCGCCGAGGTCGACGATCGGCACGTTGTAGGGATCGCTGGTTGGTGGGACGGCGACCGATGTTTCTTCGCCGCCATAGACATAGGTGCAGGCAAGCGGCCGCTGGACGTGGGTGGCGGCGCAGGAACAGGCAAGCACGGTCAGGGCAAGGATGCGGGCAAGCATTGGGGGCCGCATTGTACGCGGCCCCGACGGCCTTGTGGCGGTTTCCCGCAAGGCCTTGGTTGCCAGCGACCGAATCTCAGGTTCCGCAGCTTGCTATCTCGGTGGCGCAGGGAACGGTGCAGACGTATCCCAGCTTGTAGGACAGACACTCCGAGCAGCCGATGCTGTCGGGCGTACATTGGTCCACGCAGCTCTTCACGCACTTGCACGTCTTCACGCAGCCGTAGTAGGTGGCGCAGGTTCCTGCATACACGCCACTGGCATAGTCGGGCCCCGCGCACTCGCGCGCGGCGGACAAGCATTTGTCGCCAATGCATCGAATGGTGGCAGCGCAGACCTTGGCGTTGCTCCCCGCCGCGTTGAGCGTGGCGAAGGCCACGGGATCGCAGGTCGATGTCCCCGACGGCCCGGCGTCACTCGAGGCCCCCGGCTCGCTGGTCGAAGTGCCACAAGCAAACAGCAGCGCCATGGATGTCAATACAACGAACTTTTCTAGGCTATGCGTGACCATTTTGAAACCTCCTGTGCTTTGTACGAAATGTCGGTCGCCGTCGCTGTTACCAAGACGCGCGTGGCGTCGCGGCCATTCACTGGAAGTACTAGGAGCCTGTCGCGGTAACCGCCCCACGTCGCGTGGCGGGCGGAGCCGGGCCGTCTGCTTCGTTGCTCGTCGGTTGAATACGTCGAGTATTCGCCCTCCTCGCGCCTCGCATCCGGCCCGGCTGCGCTCCGCCACGCTCGGTGCGGGTTACCGCGACAGGCTCCTAGCCAGCACGACTGCGTCGCCCGTCGACCGGGGCGGCTTGGCGATCCAGACTGCTACCCATGCCAAAGCCACATCTTTTTCATTGCCAATTGGTCTGGACCGGCGCAGTGGCCGGCTCTACCCAAAGCTACGACTCTTACTCGCGCAACTTTCGCATCGCCTTCGCAGGCAAGCCGCCTCTACAGGGCAGTGCCGCCGGTATCTACAAGGGCGACGATGCCCTGGCGAACCCGGAAGACTTGCTTGTCGCATCGCTTGCCGGCTGCCACTTCTTGAGCTACCTGGCTGTGTGTGCCCGCGCTGGGGTCGAAGTGGTCGACTACCAGGACAACCCCGAAGGCACCATGCAAATCAAGGACGGGGCCATGCGCTTCACCGACGTCCTGCTTCGCCCCCAGGTGTTGCTGGCCCCCGGCGCGGATCTCGCCAAGGCCGAGGCGCTGCACGAACGTGCGCACCACGACTGCTTCATCGCCAACTCGGTGAACTTCCCGGTGCGCTTTCAGGCGACGGTGACCATTCGCGGTCACCAGAACGTGTAGCAGACGGTGGCGTCGCCGCGCCTGACGCGGAGGCATCGACGCGCAGCTGGAGGACTTCACTCGTGTTGCGGTTCAGCGGATTGATGTCGGTCGATCGCCCACTGGATAGCCTCTTGCAGTAAGGGCGCTGGACACGGCTTCTCCAGAAAGCGATCGCATAAGGTGCGCGCTAGCTCGGCAGCGTCGCCTCGTCCGTGCCCGCTAAGCACGATGCGTGCAACGTGCGGGTATTTCGTGATGGCCTCGCGCAGTACCTTGACGCCGCCTTCGCCTGGCATGGTGAGGTCGCAGACCAAGACGTCGATATCAGGAGCCGCCGCGAGGCGCATGCACGCTTCCTCCGTGTCCAGCGCCAGAACCGGCTCCCACTCGTTACGCCGACCGCGCAAACTGTGGCAGATCCCAAGCAAGACGGAAGGATCGTCGTCAACAACCAGGATGCGCTTCATGGTGTCCTCCTCGGCAGTTTTCTACACCGCTTTGAATGATGCGGTTTCCCGTTTCGGCAGCCTTCATCCCTTGGCCTTTTCCACCGAATACCCAACATGGTCCGAGCTTCAGGGGACAAGTCGCGGGTGTGGCCATCCGGCACGACGGTGCTGCTCGTCGATGACGAAAAGGATGTGACCCAGGCGCTGTGCCTCCTGTTGCACGATCTTGACCTCGTCGTGTTGCAGGCCCAGTCCGCCGGCCAAGCGCTGGACATCCTGCGCCGACGCAAAGTCGACGTGGTGGTGTCCGACGAGCGCATGCCAGGGATGTGTGGTAGCGAATTTTTAGCCATCGTGTTCCTCGAATTTCCCAACACCGGTCGCGTGATCCTCACCGGGCACGCCACCGTCGAGGCGGCCGTTCGTTCCATCAACGAAGGCAAGGTCTGCCGCTTTCTTCAGAAACCATGCCGGCCCGAGACCTTCCGCGCAGCCATCGATGAGGCGCTGCGAACCATCAGTCCTGGCAGGACGACCCCAGCAGGGGTGGGCGGCTTCGATCCGCAATTGCTCGCTACCCTCTCGCTGCGCGAGCGCGAGGTTTTCGGTCTCATCGTCGACGGCTTGCGTATCTCGCAAATTGCCGAGGCTCTGTTCATCAGCCCGCACACGGCGAGAAACCACTTGAAGATGATCTTCGAGAAGCTCGACGTTCACTCGCAAACCGAGGTCCTGGACAGAACCCGCGGGCACGCTGGTGGCACCCGCTCGCGCTGACGCTGCCCAGGCTATCGTCACGACGCACCCAGAACTGCATCGCGCAGGACCTTGGCCGAACAAGGCTTCTGCAGGACGCAGTCCGCGACCCCGGTCGAATCGGTCAGTTCGTAGCCGGACAGAACGATTCTTCGTGTGCTGGGCGACGTCTTCTTGACTTGGCGGAGCAGCGTGGCGCCATCCATGCCCGGCATGCGCAGGTCGGACACGACGACGTCGAAGGGGCGTGCCCGAAATTCCGTCAGCGCTACCTCACCGCTGGTGGCCCAGACTACCTCGCATCCGACCAGATATTTTCGCATGCGCAGCTGAAGCGCCTGCAGCAGTGCCGGCTCATCGTCGACAAAGAGAATCCGGCGGGGCGAAGCGACGGGGCCAGCAGGAAGAAGTCCCAGCGCCATCTCGAGGCTCGTCTGCGTCCACGGCAAATCCAAGATTCCATGCACCGACGATTGCAATGCCTGGATCTCCTCGTCGTCGACCAGCTCTCGGTTGCACGCCAACAAACATCGCTTGTCAGGCCATCGGTCGCGTAGGAACGAGATCGCCTCGGGGCCCTGGGCGCTGACGAAGGAGAAGTCCACCACGATGGTACTGAAGCGGTCGGGTGCATCGTCCATGAACCACAGCGCTTCCAGCGCATTGTCGAAAAAGACGATGTCGCGCCCAAGCCGATGGAGATCCCGGCGAAGCCGCGTCCGACTGAGTCGGCCGCAGTCGAGAACGACCACCAACGGCACCTGGGCTCGTTCGAATTGGTGGACAATCATCTGCTGGATTCTGTCCTCGACGTCCCGGCTGCTGTGCTGAATAGCAACCTGCCAGCGGCCGGACTTGGCCGGGGCGATGTCGCTTTGCCGAAAGAAACCCCTGAGGCGTACCATATGCCCTTCGGAAACCGTCAGGACCACGGTCAGCGCTCCCGGTGTCAGGTCAGCTATGGGCTCGCCAATGAAACTGATCTCATCAAGAGCCATGCTTTCGATCGTGCAAGGACCAAAAGCCCGGCGGTCTTGTAGCACCATGGCGCTAGCGAGCGTCTGTCTGGCAAGTGCACTGGTTGAGCAAGCCGACATCGTCATCATAGTGACAGCGTGCCCGAGCGCGCCGGCCAGGGCATGACCCAACTTGGGTCATTTTGGCGGTGCAGCTGGCGGGGGCGCAGCCGTTTCCTTCGGGGCGGACCCCAGAAGCGGGTTACTATGGGACGAGCGACGGTAGGACCTTCACTCAGGAGCTGTTCATGCGAATGCGTTCGTCTCTTGGTCTGATGTTCGTGGCGACCATGGGGGCGTTGGCTTGTTCCAGCACAGGCAGCGACCAGGGACACGACGCTGCGGCGGGCTCCGCGGACGTGGGTCCATCGGGCTTGGGCGGCCGCGGGGGGACGGACGGTACGGGTGGGACAGGCGGCCAGGCGGGTGCTGATGCCAGCGTCGGGGCGGGCGGCAGCGTGGGCGCGGATGCCAGCGTGGGGACCGGGGGCAGCGCGGGCGCGGATGCCAGCGTCGGGACCGGGGGCAGCGCGGATGTCGGTGTGGGGACAGGTGGTCGCGCGGGCGTGGATGCGTACAGCGACGGCCGGCTCGATGGCGGCGCGGATGTTGCGGGCAAGAGTGACGGCCCAGGCGGAACAGGTGGCGGCACTGCGGGCGCAGGTGGGCATGCGGACGCCAATCCGGGCACGGGCGGCAACGTTGATGCCGGCACGGGTTCAGGTGGCAGCGTGGGAGCGGACGGAGGTGGCAGCGTCGATGCCGGTCTGCCGCCCACCTTTGCCATCGATTTCAGCACTGCCGACAAATCGCGCTTCTACAGCCGTGCCGACAATGGCGGCAGCGTCACCTTCGGCACTGCCAACGCCAGCGCGGCGGACAACGCCGTCGCCGAGCTCGTCTTCAAGGGCAGCGCGGCGCTGGGCCCCGGGGACAAGCTGAACCCTGACTTTGCCACCGAGATCGGCACCAACCAGTCCTTCGGCTATGGCACGTTCCGCACGCGCGTGCAGCTGGCCCAATGCAACTCCAGCGAGGAGTTGGTCAACGGAATCTTCACCTACTTCAACGACGGCAAAGATCACGACGGCGACGGGCTGATCGACAATTCGGAGATCGACATCGAGATTCTGTGCAGCGATCCGTCCATCATCTCGCTGACCATCTGGAGCGAATACACATCGGACACAGCCAAGCAGGGTGTCTCGCGCGTGATTCACACCAAGACCGGCGCCTACGAGGATTCCCTGAACGACAGCACGTCCCTGGGCAGCGGAACCTTGCCCGCCCTCAAGCTGACCGGCTTCCCCGATCCCAACGCCTTTTACGAGATGGGCTTCGACTGGCATGCCAGCTCGTTGCGCTACTTCATCGTGGTCGGCGGCAACGAAATCACCCTGTGGACCTACACCGATGCGAAGTACATCCCATCGCTGCCCGCTGCCTTCCTGTTCAACGTGTGGCATTCGACCGATTGGTGGAGCTCCAAGGGCACCGCCGACTACCCAGCCAACGACGCTGTCATGCGTCTGGACTGGTTCCGATATTGGAAGGAATAGCGACGGAGAGCTCGCCTCAAGGGCGCAGAAGGTGTACCGATATCCTCCATGATGTCCCCGTCCTACCCGCGCCGCGAGTCCGTGTCGGAGCCTGGGTCTAGCGATCATCGCCCCAACGTGGCTCGCGTTATTGCTGCGCGCAGCTTGCGTAGCCAATACCAGCCCATCTTTTCGGTTCTCAGCCAGCGCATGGTCGGGATCGAGGCACTGGCCAGGGCTACCGATCCCGACACCAACGCCCCCATCCTGCCCCTGCCACTTTTCCAGGCCGCACAACACCAGGGGCTGACCCTGGACCTCGACCGGCTATGTCGCGAGAAAGCCGTCGAGGGGTTCGCGACGCCCACCATGCTCGTTAGCGATCAGCTGCTTTTCCTGAACTTGGACGTGTCCATCCTCGACGACGGCGTGGTGGGGTCGGGGCACCTCATCCACTTGCTCGAACGGTTTGGCCTGCCCCCGAACCGCGTCGTCATCGAGCTGATTGAATCACGGGTTCGCGACATGGGCGCCTTGCATCGGTTCTTGGATACCCACCGTGCGCAAGGCTTCCTCATCGCGCTCGACGACTTGGGCGCGGGAAACTCGAATTTGGACCGCATCCTCGACGTGCGCCCCGATATCCTCAAGCTGGACCGTTCGCTGGTCTCCAACATCGATCGCGAGTATCGCAAGCAGGAGGCCTTTGCGTGTTGCATGCGCATCGCCCACAAGCTGGGGATTGTCGTGATCGCGGAGGGCATCGAGACCGAGTCCGAGGCGCTGTGCTGCCTGGAACGTGGTGCGGATCTGGTGCAGGGCTTCTACTTCGCGCGCCCTCGCTACCCGGGCCCGGAGGCGCAGCTCGCCGAAGGGATGAGCAAGGTCCACGATTTGAGCGTGCTGCTGAGAGAGCGGCAACTGGAGAATTTCCGCCTGCGCAAAGCGCGCTACCGCGGTTACGACGCCGTCGCCAACCGAATCTGCGTGAAGGTCGGCGAGACGGCCGAGGCCACCTGGCCTGAGCATATTCGCGGCGAGATCGCCCAGCACCCCTTCGTTGAGTGTGCCTATGTCCTGGACGCGATGGGCATCCAGCTCACCGACACGATCTTCGGTCCAGGTCGCCAGGGCAACCGGGCCAATCACCTGTTTGCCCCCGCCCGCATCGGCGCCGACCAAGGGAGCAAGGATTACTACTTGTGTCTCGGGCCGCATCAGCGGCGTTTCGTAACCGATCCGTACATCTCGAGAGCCACTGGCACGTTGTGCGTGACTTTGTCGACCCTGGTTCAGCTTTCCTCGGACCGTACCGTCGTGGTGTGCGTCGATATCGACTCGAGCCCGCGAAAGCTCGACGTGTGCTGAAGATGGGGCCGTCCGCCGAACAAGTGATCCAGCTGCTCGGGCTCGCGCCTCACCCCGAAGGCGGGCATTTCGCCGAAATATTTCGCGCCCCACTGGCGGTGACCAGCGCCGTTCACGCTGGCGGACGCGCCGCCTCGACGGCCATCTACTTCCTGCTCCAGACGGGGGAGCTTTCGGCGCTGCACCGAGTTCGCTCGGATGAGGTCTGGCACCACTACGCCGGGGACGCCCTCGACCTTCACGCCTTCAGCGCCGCCAGTCACGTCCGCCACCGCTTGGGCAACGACTTGGCTCGCGGCGAGCGGCCGCTGGCGGTGATTCCTGCCGGCGTCTGGCAAGCGGCGCGCGTCGAAGCTGCGCAAGGTACCAGCCACGGTTATGCCCTGTGCGGCTGCACCGTCGCCCCGGGCTTCGACTTCATCGACTTCGAGCTGCCCTCGCGCGAGGAGATGCTGGCAACCCTCGCCGCGCACGCCGAGTGGGTCAGGTCGCTCACCCGACCATGAGCGACCGTGGCGGCTTAGCGGTTGGCGAGCGGGCCGGCGGGCGATCGACGTAGGCTGGCGTAGGCGGCCATGACCTTGCTGACATAGCTTTCGGTTTCACCGTTTTGTGGGACTGTGTGGTTCGTGATCGCGCCGGGCCCGGCGTTGTAGGCCGCCACGGCCAAGCGCACGCTGTGGAAGGTGGCGAGCTGGGTGGCGAGGTAGCGGGCGGCGCCGTTGATTGATTCGGCCGGGTCGAACGGATCCGATACGCCGAGCAAGCGGGCGGTTCCCGGCACCAGCTGCGATGGTCCCATCGCGCCGGCGGATGAGATGCGATGGACTCGACCATTCGATTCGACCTGGACGATGGCGGCCAGCAGGCCGTGCGGCAACCGGTGTTTGCTTTCGGCGCGGGCCACCACTGTATCGACGTCAGCGTGACCTTTGAACAGACATACCGGTCGGTGCCGGGCGTAGTGCCCCAGGGCCGAGACCTTGTTGCGCAGGAAGAAGGGCGACAGCGGAAACACCACCGAGCTCCCCAAGAACGCCACGGCGAGGTTGAGCAGACAAAGCGGCGCCAGCAGGATGGGGGACCAGCGCACCCAGCGCGGGATACGCTTCAGCCTGATCGGCGGAACCCAGCGCTTCCGCTTGCGCGGAGCACGCCTGGTACGGACTCGTGGGGACAGTCGGGTCCGCTTGCGCGGCATACCCATGCATATAGGGAAGTGGCGGAAGCCACAAGTTTCCTACGGCGCCTTTACCTCGAATACCGAACCCACGCGGCCATAGAGGCCAGCGCACAGCAAGGCCAGGGTTTCGTCGGGCATGTCGAGGAGCTTCCTGCCCTCGATCAGCAAGGCGTTGACCCGATCTGCGTCGAATTCTCCGGCGTAAAGTCCGTGCACCTTGGCGAAGGCGTTGGCCAGGCACACGATGTTCGACGGCGCATGGGGAACCGCCAGGTCGTAGGATTCGCACTTTTCGATGGCATTGCCGATGGCAGGGGGCAGGTTCCAGCGGTGGGCTACCGCCACGCCGATGTTGCGGTGGGACCGGTCCACCACCTTACGCCAGACCGTATGGTTGATCCACGGTGCCGACGATCGGTGCACCGACATCAGCTTCTCGGTTTCGAGCAACAAGGCAGCCACCACCGGCTTGCCCACATCGTGAAGCAAGCCTGCCAGGTACACGGTGTCCGGATCGGTGCAGTCGCGCCCTTCGAGCTGTTCGGCAATTTCCTTCGCGATCAAAGCCACCGCCAGCGAGTGTTCCCAGATGCCTTGAAAGGCCGCGTGAATGCGCTCGTCCTTCGAACAAAACGCCTGGTACATCGAATAGTGGCAGATCGCCAACTTCAAGCCGTTGGTGCCCATGCGTGTGGTGGCTTGTTCCAGTGTGGTTGCCTGCGACTTGCTGGGGAAGGCGGCGCTGTTGGCCAGGTGAAGAACCCGTGAGGCCAGCACGGGGTCCTTGCCGACCAGCTTGCTCACCTCTTTGAAGTTTTGCTTGGGATCGTCGATCAGCTGCATGCACTTGATCGCGATGGCCGGCATGGCCGGCACCAGCAAATTGTCGCCTTCCAGTCGCCTGAGGATGATGTTGGTCAGGCGATCCACCAGGAAGGTCGCTTCGCGTTGCTCCTGCGC
>Ga0302323_100002911_pt1 | contig 13908 bp, 16 predicted proteins | sample Fen_T0_3_FD_201950 | JGI IMG/M metagenome (GOLD analysis project Ga0302323, IMG submission 201950) | Peat permafrost microbial communities from Stordalen Mire near Abisko, Sweden - Fen_T0_3 | ecosystem: Environmental > Terrestrial > Soil > Wetlands > Permafrost | place: Sweden: Abisko... | reverse complement strand
GGCGATAGCGGTGGCCCTGCTCTAAATAGTAATGGTAATATAGTCGGCATTGTAAGCTTTGGTCTCGAAGCTTCTGCCCCCTATGGTAGCACCTTTTTACAGGTCAGCAATAATGCAAAGGCGTGGTTAACCACACTGAAATTAGATATCAGGCCTGGCAGCAAGCAAAAGGCCTGGAGACAGGCTTTTGCGGACTACACCTCAACTCAACCAGGTCATTGGCACAAAGCACAAAGCGATTTTAAGAAAATTGTACAGACCTATCCTGACTTCAAAGCAGTCGCTCCATTCCTGGCCTACGTCAACCTTGAGGCTCAAAAAGAACCCGCACCACAACCGAGCGCAAAACCGCTTGTAGGTGACTATATCATACTACTCGCAGTAAGTGGCATTCTTGTCATTCTACTGCTCTTGTTCATAGGCTGGGTCATTACGAAAAGTCGCCGACTCAAGAAAAACACTACAACGCAGGCAATATCTCCTGGCTTATCAAATACAACAAGGCCCCCTGACCATCCATATATAACGAACAATGATCTTATGATACCCAATACCCCAGAGGGGGGGCCGGAGCTATACAATAACCCACAACACAGCATGAATCAGGTGGACTGGATGCAGCAAGTGCCAGATAGTGATATCATACCCACCCAACCACTAGGTCAAAATACACAGGAACGCTGAAACAAATGCAAGCTCTGATCCCTCGTAGATATCCGCCGTACACCCGTCTGTCAGGCCAGACAAAAATGACCCCCACAAGGGATATACCCTGTGGGGGCCGGATCATCAAATCAACCATCCAGAGCTATAGCTAAAGGATGATGAGCTCAATTAAGCTAAGTATTGCAGAGATCGACGCTATCACTGCCGATACTATCTAACCCTCATTATCGCCAGATTCGATGCTGCCAGGTGCTGTATCAATATGAACATGGCCATAACCTTCACCATCAACATGAACGACGCCTCTAGACGCATGAATATCAACATTCGTCATTTCTGGGACAGTGATATCCAGGTCAATTTGTGCAGATGCATCAGTTTGTGAGCTACCAACATCGACGGCTACCGTACCTCCATCGATCAGTTGTGCATTTACATCAATCGGCCTGTAGCGCCCCTCACCATGCATATCATGTGCTATAGTTGTCACACCGATACGATTGGGATCATCACTTATATGCACATTTACGTTACCATAGTGGCTATTGACCATAAGCTGTGCATTGTCCGGAACTTCAAATACGCTATGCTCTTGATGCATCCTATGATGCCTTCCTCTACCATGCGAGTCTCTATGCCACGGCTCACCATCGCCATTTTGCCAATGATGCCTCCCACTCCACTGAGTTTGCTGGTAGGGACCATTCCCTTGATAACCACTATCTTGCTGTCCATCGTATCTGCCAGTCATAAAACCAGCAAGAGCAAGCAGCAAAATACCACCTGCGACAAAGCGCAGCCAGGAGCTATTATACATTTGCGGACGGCGCGGAATGATCTTTTCACCCAGCATTTGTCTATATACAGGGCCCTCATATGGACCTTCGTAGCCAGCTTGATACTCCCGCTGTACGGTAGTCTGCAATGGTCTTTGCTCGCGTGGATCGCTGTTGAGAGTCTCTAAGATGGGCTTAATCTCAAACGTCTCTCGCATTTCTTCAGACTGTTCACGCATAAAAGAGGATTGCTGATTCTCCATTGTCGATCTTCTCCTCACATTCTTTAAATAAGCCACATCTTAAAAACTTTGCTGATTACTGCTGACTTCTCCCTATTATTACACGCACATGGCCATATATAATTACGCTGTAGAGAAACACCCCACTTTTAGCACGCAGTAGAGATAGAGTGTTCTATGGTAACGCTATACGCTTCAGAAGAGTTAACCGCGCTTTAAGCGCCTCATGACCAATGCATAGGGCAGGCGCCATATCTGTAAAAAGATCGTATTGGCAAGGAAAGCCACTAGCCAGAATGTCCATGGTGGGACAGCATGATCTACAAGTAACCCACGTAAAATCATAGCAATAGGCCAAGCAGCTAGCCATGAGATGGCCGTACGGCGCGCCATGCGCAGTGGGTCGGCCATAAGAGAGCGGCGGAAGGCGCCGATAAAGGGCGCGACCAGGAACCAGCCCAGTATAAAGGGCACAGCCGTCATCACAACCTGAAACGCAGCTGTCAGGCCGGCCTCTTCCCCATGGCTACGACGGCCGACTGCCGCAAACACAAGAAACACGAGTATATCGCCAATAACCAGGATCGCTGTATGCAAAATATCATTTCTACTACCTGAAACGTGTTCAGGCAATGCATTCTCTTTAACTGCCACGGCTATTGATCCTTCTTTTCCTCGTGCTCACGCACCAACTCTGCAACGGCAACCAACTCGGTACGCACGGAACGAATACGCATTGCCAATATAGCGACATAGATGCAGACGGCTAGCCAGGCGAGAATATACGCAGCGGTGAGATAGTTCATGTGATATACCTTCTTTTTATTCAACACTGGCACGCAAGCGCTGCGCTAGCGTCTGTAGACGTTGCAACTGATACGCCTGTACCATCAAAAAGCAAGCCAGCAATGTGACCGAGACAAGTGTTACGAGCAAAGTCAGAGTAGCCTGGGGAGGCAGATCTGATATCGGTGCAGGATGCTGGCCACGCCACCAGAGCACTGACATATAAATTATTGGCACGTCAATAATGCCAATAATGCCGATAACGGCCCCTACACGCCCGCTCTCGCGATTACGCCCCCAATAGCTACGTAGCATAATATAACCAACATACATAAACCAGAGGATCAGCGCCGCCGTGAGTTTGGGGTCCCACACCCACCATGCACCCCAGATGGGTTTGCCCCACAACATACCCAGAATCAGCGTAATCGTGAGAAATACAAATCCCACTTCGGCAGAGGCACGCGCAATCCAATCCACACGCTCGTCAGCATTAAACAGGTAGACAATGCCTGCCACGGTCATCACCACATACGCAAACATGCCAATCCATGCCATAGGGACGTGTAGATAGAAGATGCGCTGAGGCTCGCCTTGCAGAGCGTCCACTGGCGTATAGACAAAGATTAACCACATTGAAATCATCATGCCGATTGCAGAGAGCACACCTAGCAGCAAAGATGCCACAGGGAGCCTATCCAGATGTTGCCTCTTTTTTGTCTCTTTTACCGCTTTATCGCCCTCGACTGTTTGCTTTGCTAAGGCCATTGCATTGCTCCTAAGAAGGGTCCCTCTTTAGAGAGGCTACTATTATACACCAGATCTCATCTGATGGATCTGGCGGAATCTATTCCTCGACGACAAACTGAAATGTGAGCGTAGAAACGCTCAGAAAAATAATGTCGAATGCGATAAGTAAACCCAGCCATGGTGGCTCATTGATGGCCGGTGACAATACCAGACTAGTCGCCTGCACCGCACTAATTATAACAGGAACTACCAATGGAAACACAAGTACTGGTAATAAAAGCTAACGTGCACGCGTGGCGGCAGCCATGACAGAGAAGAGCGTACCAATAGAGGCCAGGCCCACGGTCCCCAACAAGACAATGGGGATCAGGTCGCCAATGATCGCTATATCGAAATTAAAGAGCAACACAAAAATGGGCAAGGCCACAATTTCTACTACTCCGATACATAACATATTACCTACGAGCTTGGCAAGGTATATGACCTTTCGGTCAACTGGCGTAAGCAATAGACGATCCAGAATACTACGTTCGCGCTCAGCCGCAATTGTTCGCCCCAGACCAAGTAGACTGGCGAAGATAAAAGCTATCCAGAGCACACCAGGAGCAACCGCTTTGACATTGTTTACACGCAGGTCAAAAGTGAAATTGAAGATGACGAGCACAAGCAGGGCAAACATGCCCATGCTCAGCCAGGTCTGCGTACTACGCAACTCATAACGAATATCTTTCCAGAGAATAGCCCAGACTTGCTGCCAGAAGATAGCTGTGTCTCTCACTTCACCACCTCGCTGTAGATGCGCCGCAACTCGTCTAGCGTCAAGTCAGCGCTCGCCCGCTGCAAAGCAATACGGCCACCGCTGAGCAACACGATCTGTTCACTCATAAGTAAGGCGCGTTCCAGCTGATGCGTCGTGAATAGAACGCTGCCTCCACGATGTGTATGTTCTGCAAAAAGAGCATCAATAAGCGTATTACCATTGTGGTCCAGTCCGGTCTCTGGCTCATCAAGTAAGAGCAAGTGTGGGTCATGCAGTAAAGCTCGCGCCCAGGCCAGACGCTGCACCTGTCCACGCGAAAGCGCACTGACACGCTCCTGTATCCGGCGCTCCAGGCCGACACGCTGTAACAGATCAATTGCCCGCTCTCGCGCCTTCGTAACATTATACATGCGACCAAAAAACAGGAGATTTTCAAGGGCGGTAAGCTCTTCATACAGATAAGGCTGATGGGCAACCAGGCCGGTGAGTTGACGTACATGCTGAGGGTTATGGGTAAGATCGAGGCCAGCAATCCTGACGGTACCGGAAGTCGGCTTATCCAGACAAGCTAGAATGCGCAATAAGGTTGTCTTGCCAGCTCCATTCGAGCCCAGCACGGCCATGCGCTGACCCTGGAGCAGTGTGAGATCGATGCCACGCAGGATAGGTTTGAAGGCATAGCTTTTTTTGAGGTTCTGTATTTCTACAATTGGGCTTTGCGCTATAGGCGTGCTTACGACGTGCACGTTGGTAGACGCTGTATCCAGATCAGTATCTTTATATTTCTCGTCTGGTTGCTCTTTGGATCTCTCCCCAACGTCGCGCTGCACGTTCATCGTTTTGAAATCTCCTGTTCGCTCATGAGCGAACGCAGGCGCGCCTTCGTTTTAGCACGTCGCTCTTCATAGCTGGCTTTTGCTAGCTTGCCAGTTGCATGATCCTCATCTAGTTGTAACAGTTCTTGCAAGAGCTTCTCCTGGCGCTCCTTGGGGGATAAGACGGTTGGTTTCTTTGCTGTATCCTTGCCGCTGCCAGTCGGCGCTGACTTGCCATGACCTTTCGCCTGACTGGCAGTTACAAGTGCAGCGTTACGCCGTGAGCGATAGAGAGACCAGGTTAGGGCAGCAAGTGCACAGAGCAAAACGACGGCGACAATGAGCCAGATAGTACTCGGGTTGAAGGATGATGCATTGGCGTTTGCGGGCAAAGATAGACCTTCCAGGTGCATTGTTATAGCTTGTTGGGCGGGTAATACGGTCCCTTTGAAGACAAGGTATGAGTGATTGTTGGCGTCAACGACCCCTGCTGCCTTCAATACATTTACGCTGGCGTGCAGATTAGGTGCCACCAGGAAAGAAAGCTGAACCGTAGGATAGATGGTTTCATACTGAAAATCATAGGTCGTGGCAGTATAGGGCAGCTCAAATGAAAAGGAAAACTCATTGGCTCCAGGCAGCAGAGCAGCATCAGAGGCAAAACCACGATCAACCTGAATCACATGATAGCCTGCAAAACCTTTACCCAGTGCAATGTTTTTCGCGCCCTTTGGAAGGGTAAAGCGCAACGCATTTGGCTTGCCCTTACTGGCGTCGAACGAGCCTACATACGCATGATTATTTAGATTCTGAATCGCGAATACTTCAGAGACGCTCAAAACACCGTGCTCTGCCTCTAGCTCCCTTACCAGTACATTAGCCTGGAGAATCGCGATATCGCGCGGATTCTGCGTTGCTTGATAGACTGTCAGAGCAACCTTTTGTGTTGGATTGCTATCCAGCGTGACGACGGAGCTTACATACTGCGCACCCTGGTAGCGAATATAGACTGCATAGCTTAAGGTTTTGTCCGTTGAGAGATTGTTAAAGGAAAAATTGCCTTGCGCATCCGTCTTTGAGGTGCTCAAGTCCTTAGAGTCGCTACCCTGCGCCATCTGTAATGTGACGGTCTGGTTCGCGAGCGGAGCATTTTTATTGCTTCCATCAAGCAATTGTCCATAAATATGACCATTAGCTGTTGTGGCAGCAAAAGCTGGCAGGGCGGTTAGCACAAATAAGAGAGCCAGTGTACCAGTCAGCAGGGCGCTTCTAATTATTAGTTTTTTCATGAGACTCCTTCAACTGGCGCAACTGCTCCTCGATCTCCGCGTCGATCTCCTGTTCATGCTCATAACGAGATTTCAGCGCAATCATAGCCCGCTGCATATAACGTTCACGCAGACTACGATAGTCCATCTCCTCAATATTTCCCAATTGATAATCCAGCTCAACCTCTTGAATGGCATCACGGGCAGTCTGCTCACTCTCTTCTAACGTCTGTACCTCGATGTCTTCATTGGCCGAACGTGTCTCTCGTGTCGCCTGCTCGGGTGCATGGCGCGCAGGTCGACGGTAGAGAGGGTAGAGCACAAAAGCGAGTGATAGAAATGCCAGCACTATTGCAATAGCTATAGCCATCATTTTGCCTCCGTTTCATACCGTCTAAAGAGTGGATCATCAGCAGCAAGCTCGTGCTCGATCTGTGCACGGTAATATTCCAAAGCGCTATCCTCAGAGGTACCTTCTTCTTCATGGTCATTCTGACGATGTGGTTTAGTGCTGACAGCGGCAGGCCCGGGCGCACCCACTGGCACACTACTCGCTTGCCAGTCGCGCAACACAAAAAACAGGAACACGACGCCACCTGCTACCAATGCAATGGGAACGATCCAGGCCAGCAGGGTAAAGCCTTGCCGTGGCGGCGACCAGACGACGTTCTGTTCCCCATAACGGCTTGCAAAATACTGCACGATATCCTGATCGGATCTGCCAGCTTGCAGTTGCTCACGGATAACCTGACGCATCTGCTGAGCCAATAGAGCAGGCGAATCGGCAACCGACTCCCCCTGGCAGACCGGGCAGCGTAACTGAGAGGCAACATTTTTTACATGCTGATCGAGCGTCTGCTGCCTGGGAACTGCAAACGCTAGCCAGAACCAGACAGCCGCCAGCAAAGCCAGGGCCGCTAGCAGCACAAATAATGAACGCCGCTGCCTCCAACTCCCCTTCACAATCCTCTCATCGCTCATACAACGACACCCCCATCGGCAATCCCAGCTCCAACTGCGACATCAGGTTTTGCAGCGCTACGTGCAGCTGCCAGGGTGCGCCTTCGTTCAGGCCACCAGCAGATCACACCACCAATAAGCATAAGTACACCGCCATACCAGACCAGTGAAACTAAAGGATTGACAAATATACGAATTGTTGCCTGCGCCGCGCCATTCCAGTCCGTCAGTACCACATAAAGATCTGTAAAACCAAAAGTATTAATAGGGATCAGACTTGCAGGCTGATCACCATAGTTATGATACGTTATACGACCGGGATAGATATAACTTTGCAGCTGGCCGTTAGACCATACTTGTAGCTGCGCCGTAATCGTCTCCTTATCAGACTCCTTTGTATCAATATTACCTAGATAAGTCAATCGATAACCAGCAATATTAGTATCTTGCCCTGGTTTCAGTACCGCATCGCGCTGCTGCTGAAAATAATGCGAGCCGATCACCCCAACAATGAGCAAGACCAATCCTAGATGAACCAGATACCCTCCGTAGCGCTGCCGATAGCGATTAAATAGCATATAGAGCGCAACGAGATAGGGTTCGCCGTGACTATGACGCACACGTGCACCACGCCACAGTTCATATAAAATTGCACCGGCACTAAACGCACAGACCGAAAAGCCAATATTAGCCGCAATATCGATTACCCCGAAAATGGGTAACACAACGGCACATAGCGCCGCAAGAATAGCCGGTACGCTCAGATTGCGCCATAGAGCGCTACGTGATGTACGCCTCCAGGCCAGCAATGGTCCCACGCCCATCGCAACGATCAATACAGCAATTAATGGGGAGACGACCTGATTATAAAATGGTGGTCCCACGGTCATGGTCTGACCACGTACAAAGGCCGAGATCAACGGAAAGAGCGTCCCCCATAAAGTCGCGAAAGTCATACCAATTAGGAGCAGATTGTTCAGCAAAAAAACGCCCTCGCGCGAGATTACCGAATCGAATTCTTGCTCTGGCCGTAACTGAGGCAGGCGCCAAAGGAAAAGCGCACTCGAAAACACAATCACAATCACCAGGAAGACCAGATAATACTCCCCAATATCAGAGTAGGCAAATGAGTGTACAGAGCTAATAACGCCGCTACGCACCTCAAAGGTTCCAAAAATGGAAAGGGCAAACGACGCGATGATCAGAAAGAGGTTCCAGACCTTGAGCATACCGCGCCGCTCCTGCACCATAGTGGAATGCAGAAAAGCCGTCGCCGTGAGCCAGGGCAGTAGAGCAGCATTCTCAACCGGGTCCCAGCCCCAGTAGCCTCCCCAACCCAACACATGATAGGCCCACCAGGCACCCAGAATCAAACCGGTTGTCTGAATAGTCCACGCCGCCAGCGTCCAGCGTCGAATAGAGCGCAACCACTCTGAACTGAGATTGCCAGTAATCATAGCGGCAACCGCAAAGGCATAGGGCAGGGCAAAGCTCATATAGCCCATCAGCAACATAGGCGGATGCACCAGCATGCCAGGGTCCATCAGCAGAGGATTGAGTCCAGCACCATCGGCTGGAATAATAGGCGAACGAGCAAAAGGGTTGGAGACAGAGGTGAGCACAATCACAAAAAAAGCTTCGGTCGCCATCAGCGTCGCCATCACATATGGCACAAGGGCAGCCGGAGCACGTTTAGAAGTAAACACAAAGATTGCAGAGAAGATAGAGAGCATCAATGCCCAGTAGAGCAACGAGCCCTCCTGCCCACCATAGAAAGCTGCCGTCGTGAAGTACCAGGGCATGGCCCGACTAGAATGTTGCGCGACGTAGCCCACCCCAAAATCGTGGGTAAGAAACGACAGCACCAACGCTGCCGAAGCCAGCAACAAAAAAAAGGTCACAGCCAGCAAGCTACGCTTCGCACTCTGCACCAGTTGCGGCGCCGAACGTACCGCACCCAGCACAGATGCCACCACCGTGTAGAGAGCAAACCCCAATGCAAGAATAAGCGCAATGACGCCAAGATCTGAAAAATACACAATCACACCTTATTTCTTTGCGCCAGCTGTCGCGGATTGAAACTTCGATGGACATTTTGCCAGCAAAGTCTGGGCCTGAAAGGGGCCAGTCCCCGTATAGTGACCCTCGACAACCACCTGTACGCCGGGGCGAAAAATGTCGGGAACAACGCCACTATAGGTAACGGGCAACGTCTGCATGCTATCCGTGATCACAAACGAAACGCTTTGATTCTTGTCGTCACGCTCAATCGAACCATTCTGCACAAAGCCCGCCACACGCACCGCCTGCGTCGCACAGGTTGTACAATGTTTCAGCTCGGGCACGGTCATATAGTAGACGGCATTCGCCTGAGTGTTTGCATAGACCAGATAGATCACAGCGCCAAGAATAGCCATGCCCACCAGGATAAAACTAAATGGGAGCCGCTTACGCGGACGTATCGTCTCTTGTTCACTTGCGGGTATAGTTAAAGCAGGCTGCACAATACGACCTCCGTCAATGTGGCGCAATCGTAGCTTCAAATAAGACATTGAGTAACGCGCCAAGTAGAAATACGAATATACCAAGGGCCAACATTAGCTGTGGTGCAGCCTTCGAAAGCCGCGTTGAACGCTTTGCCAGGCGGCGAATATTACTCTCTCCGAGATAGATTGCCAGGACAAACAGGCCCAGCGTCCCAGCGATCTTCAGCCCCAATGCGATGATATATGGCAGGCCCAACGTCGTCTGCGTCAGGCGATCGAGCATCAGATAAGCACCGCTGAAGAGCAGCACACCAACACAGATATTCACCATTTGCTTGAAGAGCTGGGCAATCTTTGCAGCCACCGCAGGAGCAGGACCAGCGCTACGCAACGCAGGAATGACCACAAGCAGATACATAAAACTTCCACCCACCCATGCAGCTGCGGCCAAAGTATGTATAACACGTACAAGCCAACGAATCTCTATCATTATCTTCGTGGCCTCAATTCAAATGCATTTTCGCCAATCCGCTCTGCAAGCCTTGCTCATTTAGCGCGCCAATCCAACGTGCCACAACGACGCCGTTTTTATCAATGAAATAGGTCTCTGGATTGCCGGTCACACCAAAGTCGATGCCCGTTGCACCATCAAGATTATCCTGCACATTCGTATAGGTCACCCCATAACGTTGCAGAAAACCCTGGGCATTGCTCGCCTGCTCAAATCCGTCAACCCCAATCAAGCTCACGCCCTTTTGTTGCAGGCCTGACCATGATTTTTGGAGAAACGGCGTCTCAACCTGGCAAGGAGCACAGGATGAGGACCAGAAATTAACGATTACCGGCTTACCCTTCAGATCGGCCAGATGCAGCTGCTTGACGCTGCCATTCAAAGTCGACAGCTTAAAATCTGGGGCTGGCTGCCCGACTAAAGGACTGGATATGAAACCGGTGATCGAGGGATCATCCGCAGAATGAGACGCACCCGTATGTGCAGCCGGTGTCATCAATTGCGTCCAGAGCAAAACAACGAGACCAACGTTCAGCAGGCTCACGATAACAAAGATCGTAATATTGCGCTTACGTGAATGCTTGCGTACGCCCTCTGGCACCGGCTCATGGGGCTCTACGCTATCAGTTGTGGTAGCTTTTATTTCCATAGTAGAGAAATTTCCTATGTGATAGATGACATCAGACAGATTATGCTGCTTGAGCCTGATAGCCAACTTGCAAGCCGACAATTACACCTTACAATGACCTGAACGTCTTTTACTATTTTCTCACATAGGGGAAGAGCATAAAAAGCCGCTCGCGAACCACTTTCATAGTTTTTGCACGGCCACCTATGATATACTGGGGCAGCAATCTGAAACAGAGAAGGTGTCTAGAGGAAGGTGATTGTTTTGGCTGCAAACCCACGGAAGAGACGCTATAGTTTCGAGCAGTACATGACGCTCTTACAGAACAATGATCAACGCTTAGAGTACGATCATGGTGATATCTATGCTATGGCAGGAAGTAGTGCCAATCATGCCGCTATCTCTGCAAACCTGTGGCGTGCTTTGGATGATGCGCTCGGAGAAGATTCCCCATGCCGGTCGTATATGGTTGACCGTGTTGTACGCCTCACGTCTGATGTCATCGTGATGCCGGATGTTGTAGTCACCTGTGAAAAAGCCGATCAGGGGGAAGCTTTCTTTCTCGATGCACCGCATCTCGTTGTTGAAGTGCTTTCCAAAAGCACAGAGGCCAGAGACCGAACCTATAAACTGTTGCGCTATCAAGCAAAGCAAAGCATTCAAGAGATTGTGCTTATCAGTCAATATGTACAACATGTAGAGGTCATTAGCCGCACGCCCTCGGGTTGGGAATACCAGGAGTATGGACACGAGGAGTCTTTCCTGCGTGCGAGTCTGAACATCACCATCAGTGTGTCAGCGGTCTATCGACGGCTATCCATCCCCATCGAAAAACGTCTGTCACTTCCTCTTGAGATCATCGAGTTTATAGATGAATCAGAAAATATTTGAGGTTGGTTTTTCTCCACTCCAGGCTTAGCGCACGCTCAACGTATCTTCCCATTGAGAAATGCATCGACTCACTGAATTTCTTGGTAGAGAGGGTGATCCCTACGGAACAAACCCTCTCTAAGAAAAGTTTTGAGCACAAGGGCTCTTTTCCTGCTTGTAACAGTGATCGCTCGACGAGAAAGTATCCTCGTTCGTACTTTTTGCTTGAATTCGAGTAGGAATCCAATCGAGCAGATCCTTATTTATGAGAAGAGGTTTTATGAACCTTCTCATCATGCTCCGCCTTATGGGTCTTGTCAGCAGTCTTATGCTCCGCTTTGTGAGCTTTGTCGTCAGACTTTGACTCTGCTTTAGGCTTTGTCTCATGGGCCTTTTCAGCAGTCTTATGCTCTGCTTTATGGGCTTTATCGCTCGTTTTGTGTTCAGTCTGATGTGCAGCTTCATGCGTCTCGGCGGTTGTATGGGTCTTGCTATGGGATGTGCTAGCAGAATGGTGTTCAGCATTATCACTGCCAATGAACTTGAAAAAGCGGCTCTCGTCGCCACTTGCGGTATGCTCCTGATAGAGGAACGTCAGATTCTTCTCGTCAAATTTCTTAAAGAATTCTTCCCAGGAGATCTCCTCCAGTTTATCATCGCTACCATGCCCAGGAAACTCTATGCGCAGTAGACCTGCATCGCCATTCTTCTCAGTACCTTTTACTGATGCGGGTTTACCATCACGGGCCTCAGCCCACTTCTGAATAGTTTTATGATTAGTTGTTGTCTTTGACTCGCTTGCCATAATATATGACCTCCATTCTTCTCTACGTAATCGAGAGCTTAGAAGTATGTTTTGATCTCTACACATCGGGTGAACCGGTATGCTTATCAGTGTTACGTTTCAACACTTCATAGGAGTTTCAACTATACTCATCTTTTGTCTGGAGGCAATGGAAAAGATAATCCTGTAAAAAGCGAGAGATGCTGAATTGATAGTGGCGTCGACGAGCCTGTTATATACAGCCCACCGACGCCAATTTGTTTGACTACGACATAATCTCTCTTGAATGTTATCCAGAGATTACATCCTGTGAACTCTGGCCGCGAACTTTGCCGTTTTGTTTATACTCGGTGAAGAGGGAGACCATGGCCTGATTGAAGGCGGGCAGATCCTTTGGGCTGCGGCTACTCACCCAGTTATGATCGCGTACCATCTCTTGATCGGTCCAGTTGCCGCCAGCATTGCGAACATCATCCTGGATGGTCTGATAGCTGGTAAGCGAACGACCTTTCACAAGACCCGCAGAAACAAGCAGCCAGGGTGCATGACAGATCACGGCAATGGGGCGGCCACTCTTGTCAATCTGTTGTACAAACGCCTGTGCTTTGGGATTCATACGCATAAAATCGGCATTCAGTGCGCCACCTGGCAGTAAGACGGCATCGAAATTATCGGGTGTCGCCTCATCCAGAGTCATATCGACGCTGAATTTATCCGCTGGCTGGTCGTGATTGACTCCCTTGATCTGTCCCGTGTTGGGCGAGACGATCTTCGCCGTTGCACCAGCCTGTTCAAGGGCCTTGCGCGGCTCAGTCATCTCAACCTGCTCAAAATCGTCGGAGACCAGAATGGCTACACGAAATCCATCTAAGCGCTTATTTTGCATAATTCGTGCCTTTCTTCTTTCGTAGAACAACTTCGTTATTGATCGACACTATCTCACACGGATTACGCTCGGAAATCGTGACTCAACAATGAGACATAGACAAAGGAAAGAGAAAGCAGCTCATAGAGGATAAAAGCTACTTTTTGCGCTGGGTATACGCGCTAAACGAGGTATTTTACCAGATGATAAAGTGGATGGCCGTATAGAGAGATAGACTTATCTTCTTGATAGCCAAGATGGTTGTAAAGGCGGTGGGCACGTTCGTTATCTTCATCGACGTTGAGGGCTATTTTGTTGTATTGGAGTTGGCGGGCACGCTGCTCGGCGACCTGTATGAGGGCAGTACCGATGCCACGGCCGGCATATTGCGTGGAGACGGAGAGTGTGTCAATATAGAATTCATCCTCGTCGGCCTCTTTATCCAGGCTAATCGAGGGGTTGTTGAGCAGGCGCTGCAGCCGTTCGATGATAGGGCGATCCAGGCGAATGGCGTCGCGTCCATGATAGATGATGATGACGCCAACGACCTGCTCGTACTCTTCGGCGACCAGTGCGTTGTGATAACTTAAGCGGTTTTCTTCTGCCTGAAAAAACTGGGCCAGAACCGCCAGGATCTCCTGCTCATAGGTGGAGCCCGTCAGGGTCTGAGCAATGGCAAAGCTTGCCTGCTCGATTAACGCAGCAACATGTGCAGCATCAGTTTTATAGGCGGGTCGGATA
>Ga0302323_100002909_pt1 | contig 13909 bp, 10 predicted proteins | sample Fen_T0_3_FD_201950 | JGI IMG/M metagenome (GOLD analysis project Ga0302323, IMG submission 201950) | Peat permafrost microbial communities from Stordalen Mire near Abisko, Sweden - Fen_T0_3 | ecosystem: Environmental > Terrestrial > Soil > Wetlands > Permafrost | place: Sweden: Abisko... | reverse complement strand
AGTCCACCTGCGATGGTGTGGGAAACTGCGCCTATCCGGGATACACAGTCTCTTGCGGCAACTGCATGACCTGCGACGGCAGCGGCACGTGCTCGTACTACGATTCGTATTGCGGCGGTACTGGGGGCTGGATTGGCTCGGGTGGTTCGACCTCGCCTCCTTGGGGCGGTGGTGGCAGCATTACGAACGCTGGCGGCAGCGGTGGTCGCATCCAGAATTTCGGCGGGGCTGGTGGCACCATCCAGAATGCCGGCGGCAACGGCGGTAGCAGCGACGGCGTGGTCGGCGACGCGGGCACCAAGGCAAACCTAAGCAAATCAGGCTGCGAGTGCGCACTCGGACGCAGCGACAGCGCAGTTCCGGGCTTGACCGCACCCTTGTTCATCGCTGGAATCGCTCTGCTGCTGGCGCGCAAGCGTCGAAGAGCAGGCTGACTTCTTTCTTCGAGCATGGCTGCTGTCGCCAGGAGTCGGAACGGCTCGCTGGGTAGCCATCTTTGACCATCCTTGCCCATCGTGGACTCCTCGGCCGTCCCTGGACCTGCTACCATCCCGCGGTCGCCTGAACCTTGGCGATGTGTCTTCGGATGGCTCGGGCTTTCCCTGGGCCCAGTCGACGCAACTACCTTCGACGTCAAAGGACCACAATGCGAAAACAGCCGCCTCTTCTGATCTTCGTGCTCGTGCTGACCGGCCTTGCCTGTGGGGGAAGCACCAGCAGCGCTCCCGATGCGCCAGGGGGGTCCGGCCAGAACCCGGACGTCGATGGCATCGACGGGGGCGCGCCGAGCACCCAGATCATCGACGGGGGCGCATTCGGCCTCGATATCGACGGGGGCGCGCCGAGCGGATCCTACCCGACCCAAGCCTGCCTCGACCGCGCCAATGCGTTGCTTGGCCAGATGACGGCCGACGAGAAATACGCGCAGATGCTGCAGATGGAGCGGGCGGCCTTGACTACGGCGCTGGTCACCCAATATGGCATCGGCTCGGGGTTCAGCCAGGGTGGCTCGGCGCCGTCTACCAATTCGCCCACGGGATGGGCAGACATGGCCGATGGCTACCGGCAGGCCGCGCTGGCCAGCCGATTGAAGATTCCATTTCTCTACGGCGCCGACGAAGTACACGGCGTGGGCACAGTGAAGGGGGCCACGGTGTTCCCACACAACGTCGGACTGGGCGCCACGCGGAACACAAGCCTGGTCGGGCAGATCGCCAGCGTCGTGGCCAGCGAAAGCCTGGGCTGCGGCGTCGACTTCGTCTTCTCGCCCGTGGTCGCGGTCGCCCTTAACGAGCGCTGGGGCCGCACCTACGAGGCGTTTGGCGAAACCACCCAGCTGGCGTCGACCTTGGGCGCGGTCATGACCAGGGGATTGCAATTCACGTCGACGGGCGCTCCCACCGGACTCCTGGCCAACGCAAAACACTACCTGGGCGACGGCGGTACGGCCAATGGCGTGAACGCCGGAGATACCAGCGGCGACGAGGCCACCCTGCGCGCCATCCATCTCGAACCCTACCGCGCGGCCGTGGCGGCCCACGTCGGTTCGATCATGGCTTCCTACAGCAGCTGGCAGGGGACCAAGATGCACATCAACAAGACCATGCTCACCGACGTCCTCAAGGGCGAGCTTGGCTTTGGCGGCTTCGTGATCTCCGACTTCAACGCCTGCTTCCAGGTTGGCGCCTCGTCCAATCAAGCCGGGCTTGGCCAGTGTCTCAACGCTGGCGTCGACATGTTCATGACCTACAACACCAGCATTCCGACCATGCTGGGATACTTCGCCGCCTTGGTGAAGGCCGGCACGGTCGCGCAAGATCGGGTGGACGATGCTGTCCGACGCATCGTCGCCGTGAAGTGCGAGCTGGGACTCTTCGAAGCGACGGGCAAGGTCGATCGGGCTCTCACTGCTGACGTGGGTTCCGCGGCGCACCGTCAGGTGGCCCGACAAGCGGTGCAGGAATCGCTGGTGGTGCTCAAGAACGACGGCGCCGTGCTGCCGCTTCCCAAGACCGGCACGGTCGCGCTGGCGGGCACTAGCGCCGACAACACCGGCAATCAGTGTGGCGGCTGGACCATTTCGTGGCAGGGCTCGACCGGCAACGGCGTACCGGGCGCGACCAGCGTTCGCCAGGCATTCGAGGCCGTGCTGGGCACAAGCCAGGTGAAATACTCCACGGATGGCTCAAGCGTGAGCGGCGCCAGCTTCGGTGTCGCGGTAATTGGCGAGCCCCCCTATGCCGAAGGCAAGGGCGACCGCACGGATCTGACCGTGGCCACCGCCGATGTGAATGTGGTCAAGGCCATGAAGCAGGCGGGGCTAAGGACGGTGGTCGTGCTCATCGCCGGCCGTCCCATGATTCTCGATCCACTCATGCCCTACGCGGACGCCATCGTGATGGCGTGGTTGCCAGGCAGCGAGGGTGCTGGTATCACGGACATCTTGTTCGGGGACGCGCATCCCTCAGGCACCCTGCCGCACAGCTGGCCGCGCTCCATGGCGCAGATCCCGATCAACGTCGGCGACGCCAGCTACGATCCTCTCTATCCCTACGGATTCGGCCTGACGTATTGATGGCGACAGGTCGCCGACGCCAAGATCGGGCTCGACGGTTTCGATCACTTTTCCAAGGTCACATGTGGCCGAGCGCCGCCAGGGTTTCGGCCACGCCTTGATAGCCGCCGTAGTACCAGCGCCACCAGCCCAGCATCATCAGCCCATGGCCGATCAGGATGAACACATGGCTCCACATCTCGACCACATCCGAGCGCGCGGTCAGATAGCGCCGCCAGTGCATGGCCTCGTCAACGAAGCTGTAGGCGAAGGACAGAATAGTAAGAATGAGCGCGGGAAGCGCCAGCGCGCTGGGAACCGGATAGGCTGCGCACAAGAGCATGCAGCTGGCGATACCGCACACAATGATGATGTGGTGGACCAGGCCTTCACCGCCGCGCAGGATTTCCTTGTAGACGGTGCGGTGGCCGATGGTGTCCACTGCAATGGCCAGGGCGAAGATGCCTGCGCCGATGGGGATCCAATAGGCTTCCGAGGGGAAGTGCGCGCCGCCGGCGCGGCCAATCGCCAAGAAGAGGCTGCTGGCCACGCAAAGGCCGGAAATCAGGCCAACCCAAGCCAGATACACGAACCAATCGCGCCGGGTGAAAAGGCGAAAGCGTCCGAAGTAGGTGCGCAGCTCGGTGGCAAAGCCCTGCGGCTTGGCAGGCACTGCTGGATCCATGGAAAGGATGCGAATAGCTTCAAACCGTGCCTTGAACATCGCTGAACCTCACAATGGAAGGTGGGAGTTGCGGCGCAGATTTTCGATGGCGCAGGCGCCGTGGCAGATCCAGCAAGAGCGCCCACGCCGCTCCGAGTGCCAGGCCGAGCTTGGCCGGAAGCGCGACCACGGCCCGGCCGGCGAAGACGTCGAACCGGCGTTTCGCAATTCGTCGACCGATGGCGCGGTAGATGCGGGCTGCGGCGCCAATGGCCAGGGCATTTCGCCAGCCGAGAGCGCGCAGGCCCTTCATTCCGGATGCGTAGTAGGTATCGGCTCGGTCGAGCAGTGCGGCCACGGCGCGGGCCACGGTGGCGCGTGCACTGTCCGTAGATGAGGAGGCTTGGGCGGCCTTGCCAAGCTCGTCTGGCGCGACTTGGTCGAGTGGCAGGTATTGGCGTCCGCCTTGCCAGTCCTCCACGACATCGCGGCAAATGTTGGTCAGCTGCATGGCCATGCCAAGGTGCGCGGCTTGCGGGACGCAGCGGGAATCGCGCACCCCGAGCACGTGGCACATCATCAAGCCGACCACGCCCGCCACCCGATAGGCGTAGAGATCCAGCGCGGCCATCGAGGAATAGCGCATGCCCTCGGCGTCCATGGCAAATCCGTCGACCAGGTCATCGAGGTACGCGCGTGGTAACCGGGTTCGGGTCACCAGGTCGTGAAGGGCGACGAGCAACGGCTGCCCTACCGAGCCGCGGTAGACGGAGTCCAGTTCGTCGCGCAGCTCGGCCACGGCTTGAGCGCGTGTCGCGCTTGGCGCCAGGTCGATGCGGTCATCGGCCAGTCGGCACCACGCGTAGAGCACGGCGGCGTCTTGACGGACGCCACCGCCCAACAGTGCTCCTGCCAGGGCGAAGCTCTTCGAGCCGCGCGCGAGGATAGCCTGCGCCTGTTTCCGTCCCAGCCGAATCGCTCGTTCATCCATCGAGTATTCCACCCGTCCGTGGGCGACGGGCAGTACCGCTTCACCGGTCTGGGGCGGGCTCATGCGGCCCTCACCTTCGCGAGATCGGCTAACAGCGTGGTCGCGGTCGCCTTGGCCGAATTGATAACGCCCGGCACGCCGGCACCGGGATGGGTGCCGGCACCCACGATGTACAGCCCCGGGATCTTGTCGTCGCGATTGTGCGGTCGGAAGTAGGCGCTTTGCATGAGGCGGGGAGCCACCGAGAAAGCGGCCCCGTTGTAGGTGCCGAGCTGGGTCTGGAAATCGAGCGGCGTGAAGGCGCGCTGGGTGACGATCTCGCCCCGCAGGCCGGGCAGAACCCGTTCGAGATAGGTCAGGATGCGATCCGCGTACACCTGGCGCATGGATTCCCAGTCGACCTTGGCATTTCCGAGGTGTGGCACTGGTGACAGGACGTAGAAGGCCTCACCTCCTGGCGGCGCCAGTCCTGGATCCGTGACCGTCGGTGCATGAAGGTAGAGCGAGAAGTCTTCGGGAAGTTTCGGCCCGCCGAAGATCTCGTCGAGGAGAGAGCGGTAGCGCTGTCCGAACAGGATATTGTGGTGGGCAATGCCCGGATAGCGTCGGCGAGTCCCGAAGTAGAGAACGAAGAGCGACATGGACCAGTCCATGCTCTCCAGCTTGGCCACCTTGCGCTGCGCGCTGGGATGATCGCGGTACAGGCGAGAATAGGTTTGATGCAGATCCGCGTTTGAGATCACCCTGTCGAAGCGCTCGGGCGCCCGGCCGGCAACGCGAACCACGTGCTCTACTCGGCCTTGCCTGCTTTCAAGATCCACGGTGTCCACGGGCGACGACAGGTGCAAGCGTCCTCCTAGCTCCTCGAACAGCTTGACCAGGGCGCGCACCAGGGCGCCGGTTCCGCCCTTGGGGAAGAACACACCCCAGTTGCGTTCCAAGTAGTGGATCAAGGTGTAGATGGCGCTGGTCGAGAACGGGTTGCCGCCGACCAGTAAGGCATGGAAGGACAGGGCCTGGCGCAAGCGTTCGTCGCGCACGAAACGCGACACCGCCGAATAAACCGAGCGGTCGGCGCGCAGACGAACCAGGGCCGGGGCCTCGCGCACCATGTCCGAAAAGCGCAGGAACGGTTCGGATGCCAGCTTGCTGTAGCCAGCCTCGTAGACCCGTCGGGCATAGTCGACAAACTTGCGATAGCCGCCGAGATCGTCGGGACACAGCCGGGCAATTTCCCGTTCCATCTTTCCCTCGGACACGTCGTAGTCGATCACCGAGCCGTCTTCCCAGCTCAGGCGGTACATGGGATGCACCGGCAGCAGTTGAACGTAGTCCTCCATCTTTCTACCCGCCAGGGTGAACAGCTCCTCCAGGCAATGGGGCGCCGTGATCACCGTAGGACCTTGATCGAAGGTGAAGCCGTCCTGCTCGTAGACATAAGCGCAGCCTCCGGGCTTGTCGCGCGCCTCGAAGATCGTCGTCTCGACGCCTGCGGCTTGCAAACGAATGGCCGCGGCCAGTCCGCCAAATCCACTGCCGATGACGGCGGCCCGGGTGCGGCCATCCGCTCCATGGGGGCGAACAATGTCATCCACCCGGGCCGTGGGAGGCTTGGGCAGCGACAGCGCCAGGGAAGATCGAAATAGCGCGCTAGACATAGCTTTCCTCCAGTAGGCGAACTTGCGCGTCCAAATGCCTGGTCGCCGATCCCTCGCCAAATAGCGCGCGCAAGTCGGCCAACGAGCGGCGAAGTTGATTGGCAACGAAGTTCCGCCGCAGGGGTCCGGCAATCTCCATCAGGCGCGCGGCCAGGGCGGTGGTGTTGGGGCGTCCGCCTTGCCGGGCTTCGCGCACCGAAGCCGCGGTGGCTTCCAGCCTCGCGAAGGAAAGCGCGTCCAGGGTCTCGGCGGCCCAGGCCCATGGCCAGGTCAACCGGCCGTGATGCAGATCCTCGTGGCGTTTCTTGCCCGCCCGCTTGCTGGCCAGGTTGCCCATGTCGTCGAGTTGCTGCAGGGCCAGCCCAAGATCGCGCCCGAACCTTTCGGCGCAGGCCACCTGATCGGCGGTTCCGCCGGCCGCCACTGCTCCCACGGCCATGGCCAGCGCCGTGAGTGCGCCGGTCTTGAGCAGGGTGATCTCGGCGACCAGGGTTGGAATCTCTGTTCGGGCTACCTCCCCGATGCGTAGACCCAGATCCAAGGCTTGGCCGCGGTGGCAGTCTAGCAAGGTGCGGTTGACCCGCCTGTGCAGGTCCAGGGCCGCGTCGGGCGGGAGTGCCAGGCGGCCGATCTGGTCGACGGCGAGAAAGTACATCCAGTTGGCCGAATTGAGCGCAGTCGGGATCCCAAAGATGCGATGAAGCGCGCGACCTCCCCGTCGCACCGGCGAATCGTCCTCGATGTCGTCGACGATGAGCGAACCGGCGTGAAGGATCTCGATCAGGGCAGTGGCGGCGGCGGGCGGCGTCTGCCCCGGCCGGACCAGCGCATAGCCAGCCTGGACCAGACTGGCGCGAATGGCTTTTCCTGGCCGCGACAGGATCTCGCGCACGGGGGCCAGCAAGGCGTTTTCCCAGTGGCTCTCGCGAACCTGTCCGGGCACGGCGGGGTGGTCGCTCGTGCGCAGGAGCTCAGGCTTCTGCTGTTCAACGAAATCGTTCCAAAGTGCAGCGCTGTCCGAGGCCGGTGCTATGCGATGGAGTGCGTTCATGGTGTTTCTCCGTTGCGATGGGTGTAGGCCGCGCATGCGGAGCCGATTTCGTCCGCGCTTGCGGGGCTCGGCAAGCACAAGAGGGCGAACCTTCCCAGCAAACGCAGCCCTGCCTCTGCTCCCGCAAGGGGATAGACACGGTGCGCTGGAAATGTCTTCTTGTTCATGCTTTGTATGATGTTTGTTTCTTTGAAAGGAAACAGAGATTCGACATAGTTGCCAAATGGCATAGCTCTTGTCATCGGATCAAGAAAAACACTGTACAAACTGTATACGGTGTTTATTCTTGGTATGTGCACAGAATTCAATCCGCCGCCAAACAAGCCGGGGTTAGCACCCAACTTCTTCGAGCATGGGAGCGCCGGTATGGGCTCGTGGAGCCGCAACGAACCGACTCTCGCTACCGTCTGTATACAGATGACGACGTGGCCATCCTGAGGGGGGCCAAGGCCCTGGTGACCGATGGCTTGCGCATTGCGGAGGTTGCGCGCATGCCTCGAGAGGAATTGCGACGGGCGGCCATGAGCACGCCGCCGAGTGAGGCAGGCGAGGGGGCAGGGGCTTCGCCCGGTTTCCTCGATTCGGCCCTGGAGGCCGTGGCTGCCCTCGACGGTCAAACCCTGGAAAGGATCCTGTTTCGTGCAACCGGGATGGGGACGCTGCCAGCGCGCGAGATGTGCGAACGCGTGCTCTTGCCAATCCTGCGCGAGATCGGCAAGCGTTGGGAAGAAAAGCGTTTGTCCATCGCCGCCGAGCACTTTGGCTCGGCCATCGTGCGTGCTCGCCTGCTAGCTCTGCTGGCCAGCGAAGCGCGGCACCGTCCCAATGCACACAAGGTTGTCTGCGCCTGTCCCGACGGCGAGATGCACGAAGGTGGCTTGCTCGCCTTCGCGGTTCATGCCGCGGGCTCGGGTCTGGAGGTGATCTATCTGGGTGCCAACACGCCGCTCGACGAGGTCTTGGCCACCGCCGAGGCCACCGGGGCGCGAACCGTTGCGCTTTCGCTCACGCGGCCATTGCGCAAGCCGCAGGTGGGTAAGCTGGTCGCGCGCCTGTCCGCCTGGAAAGCCGGTGGCGGAGAGCGGCGGGTATTGCTGGGAGGAACTGCAGTGGAGCGAGAGCAGGAGCGTTTTCGCCAGGCCGGCCTGCTCGCGTTGGCGCAGGCCACGGGTGCGATCTTGACTTGGGGGGATTCGCCATGACAATCCAGTTCGCGATGCAGCGTCCGCGCTCCTTTCAGGCTCGGATGCTTGGCTCGTTTGCAGCACTTGCCTGCGCCCTCGTGCTGACGGCTTGTTCAAGCGATTTCGCACCTTATTCGGAGCTGGATCGCCTGCGCATCTTGGCGGTTCAGAGTGACCCGGCGACGCCCATGCCCGGCGAGACGGCGGTGCTGTCGGCACTTGTCTTCGCACCCGCGGGTGAGAGCCCGAGCTACCACTGGTCGTGGTGTCCGGTGACCGCGCAAGCCAGCCAGAACTACACCTGTCCACTCGATCAGGTGGCGGCCAACCAAGTCTTTTCAACCAGCGTCGATCCCTCAAGCGGCGGTGTCGTTCCTAGTCTCGATCTAGGAACCATTGCAAACGCCAGCCTTGCCAATCCCTTTCCCGTGGCAGCGCTATCTGTCCTGTGTGCCGCGGGCCTGGAAGCCCAAGGCTTCTCGCACGCACTCGACTGCGAAGGCGGCTACCCCATCATGGTCACGGTTGACGTGAGCACGGCCTCATCGTCTCTGCGTGCGGGTTTCGTGGTTCGTCTTCCGTCCGAGTCTCCGCCCACCATCAACCAGAATCCGCAGTTGGCTGGTCTGTCGCTGGCCGGGATAGAGCTCGACGATCAGTCGGCGACCATCGTGGTGTCGCCGTCGCAGACCATCGATCTGCGTGCGCAGATTCCCGCTGGCGCAAGTGAGCTGCGCGCGATTCCCGCCGCCGAAGGCCCGCCCGGCCAGCGCCTGGAGCGATTGACCGCGAGTTGGTTTGCCGACCGTGGCCGGATCGACGCGGATCGCACCGTCTTCATCGACGGGGTCAGTCCACTCGATCAGACCTCGAGCAATCGCTGGACCGCGCCGGATGCCCAGCATTGGCCGGCGGATAGCAGGGTGCAATTCATGCTGGCGTTGCGCGATGACCGCGGCGGGGTGGGGTGGCTTGTTCGGCACGTGTTGCTGGAGAGGGCCCCATGACCCGGATCTTCTTCGCGTGGCTGTTCGGGCTGGTAGTTGCAACCCCTTCATGGGCCTGGGCTGTGGAGGAAACCGAGGGTGCGTCGGGAAAGCGCAGCACGCGCGAGACCATCGATGTGTTCCACCTCAGCAAGCAACCCAAGCTGAAGAAGGCCGCCAATCCTGTCTACCCGCCCGCGGCCGTGGACCAGGGCATCGCGGCGGAGGTGACCCTGCTCATCGATATCGACGAACGTGGAGAGGTGACGGGTGCTGTGGTGGCCCAGCCTGCTGCGGTCAAGGACTATGGTTTTGACCAGGCGGCGCTAGAGGCGGCTTACGGTCTGGTCTTCGAGCCCGCCGAAATTGAAGGGAATACGGTTGCCGTGCAGGTGAACTACAAGTTCAAGTTCAAACCGCCGGTGCGTGTCCAGCAGGCCGATCCTGTTCGTGACAGCGGTGCCGATGGGGGGGCGATGACGTCTGATGGTGGTTTGGGTGAAGCTGGCAGCGGCAGTCCGGCGACGCTGGCCCTGGCCCCGCCGGCCCTGGCCGATCTTCGCGGCCGGCTCCTCGAACGTGGAACGCGCGCGCCCCTCGACCACGTGACCATTGTTGCCTATCGGGCCGACACCGCCCCCGACGCTGGACCTGAATCCCTCGATGCCCGCGAGGTTGAAACCAAGGCCGACGGCAGCTTCGACCTGGCGGGCCTGGGCGCGGGTCGCTGGAAATTGGTTGTCGAACAGTCAGGGTATCTCCCCTATGAGACGACAGAGGAAGTGCGCGCCAGCGAACAGGTCACTGTCACCTTGTACCTAGAGCGCCTGTCTTCCAACCCCTACGATGTGGTGGTGACGGCGGCGCCGCCACGCAAGGAAGTCAGCCGTACCGTGGTCGATCACCAAATCATCGAGAAGGTTCCAGGCGCCGCCGGTGACCCCTTGGCCGTGGTGCAAGACCTGGCCGGCGTGGCGCGTGTTCCTTTTGGGTCGGGCGACATCATCGTGCGCGGTTCGGCGCCACGGGACACGCGCATCTACGTCGCTGGCACCGAGATCCCGACCGCCTACCACTTCGGCGGCCTGCGCAGTGTGCTGCCCCTGGCGGTGGTTGAGAGCATCGACTTCTACCCGGGCAACTTCTCGGCCTACTATGGCCGCGGCACGGGCGGCATCGTGGACGTGACCCTGAAGCGCCTGCAACCGCCGCGCGTGGGCGGCTACGCCGACGTCAATCTGCTCGATGCGGGCGTGTACCTGGAGATCCCACTGAGCGATCGCGCCGTCATCGCCGTGGCCGCTCGACGCAGCTACGTGGACACGTTGCTCAAGGCCTTCTTTCCCAGCGATGCCTCGGTTGCGTTCGCGGCTGCACCTCGTTACTACGACTACCAGCTCATCGGCCAGTACCGGCCGGCTCGCGGCCACGATCTGCGGTTCATGGTCTTTGGCTCGGACGATCGATTCGCTTTGTTGTTCAAGCAGCCGGCTGACTTCGACCCTCAGGCTGGCGGCAATCAGTTCGGTATTTCCACGACGTTCTACCGTTCGCTGTGGTCCTACGCGTACACGCCCAGCGAGAAGTTCAGCAACACCTTGCGCGTTTCGCAGGGCCGCGATTGGCTGGCCTTCGGTATCGGCGTGCTGTCCTTCAATGTCGACAGCTACACCAGCCAGATGCGTGATACCGCGCGCTTTCGCTTTGGGGATCGCGTGGCACTCACGCTTGGTGGTGACCTGGCCTTCCAGCGCGGCGCCGGCACTATCGCCCTGCCTCCGCGCAACAAGGAAGGCCAGCCGCCATCGAACATCGACTACACCGCCATCCAGCGGGCGCAATTCTCCGGCCTGACCTGGTGGTCACCGGCTGCATTCGCCGAGCTGGAGTTGCGACCCCTCGATGGTCTGCTGCTAGTGCCTGGCATGCGCGTCGACTATTTCAGCCGTACCAGCAACTCGGCCATCGAGCCCCGCGTGTCCGCGCGCCAGAGCGTGGGCAAGTCGGTGGTTGTCAAAGGTGGCGTTGGCCTCTTTCACCAAGAGCCGGACTTTGGCGAAGACTACCCACGCTTCGGCAATCCCAACCTGACCACCGAAAAGGCCTGGCACTATTCCGCGGGCGTGGAGTGGCAGGCCGGACTTGGCATCAGCCTGGACGCGACGCTCTTCTACAAGTCCATGTACGATCTGGTCAGCCCGACCACCAAGACGGTGGTGGAAAACGGCGTCGTCGAGCCCATGATTTACGACAACGGCGGGCGCGGCCGGGTCGCGGGTGCCGAAACGCTCTTGCGCAAGGCCTTCTCCGACAAGTTGACCGGTTGGATCGCTTATACGTTCTCTCGATCGTGGCGCCGTGATTCAGGCAGCGATACCTGGCGACTTTTCGACTACGACCAGACCCACATCTTGACTGCGCTCGGCAGCTACAAATTCGGCCACAACTGGACCTTGGGCGGACGCTTCCGTTACGTCAGTGGCAACCCACGAACGCCGGTGGTCGGCAGCGTGGTCAACGCCTCGGCCGATCGCTACGAGCCGCTGTTCGGCGCCGTGAATTCGGCGCGCAATCCCGCGTTTCACCAGCTGGACCTACGCATCGACAAGCGCTGGGTGTTCGACCGCTGGATCCTGGACACCTACCTCGACGTGCAGAACGTCTACAACCACCAGTACGCGGAAGGGCTGCAATACAGCTACGACTACACCCAAGCCAAGCCGCAATCCGGCTTGCCCATCCTGACTATCTTTGGCATCCGCGGCGAAATCTAGCTGCGCAGAGGCCGTTCTTGTGGTGGTGGAAAGGACGTGTTTCTATGGCGCCTTCGTTGCGCCTTCGTCGCCTTATGGCCCAGATGCCCTTGCGAATTACCATCCAAACCGTCGCTAGACTTCGGCTCGCCCTGCGCGAGCTTTGGGCCAGTCCCAGGCGGCGCGATGCCATGGTGGCCGCATGGGTGGCCGCGCTGGTGGCATTCGTCGCGGGCTGGCTGGCAACCTCGCCGACTTGGTCCATGGGGGTCAACTGGGATACCGCAGGCTACTCTGGTGAGATTGCCCGGGGCACGCCTTGGGCGAGGATGCCCTGGAACTCCCACTACGGCGTGGGAAACGTCTACTGGATCGCGATGCACGGTGCCCGCGGTATTGGCCTCACGGCGCTAGACGGGATTCGCGCGCTCAACGCCCTGGCGTTCGCGGGCTCGTCTCTGTGTCTGTGTCTGTGCGCTCTGCGCATGGGTGTGGCGGCCATCCAATCCGTGTTCTTGGCCGCGGTCTACGTCACCGCCTGGGGAACGCTTAGCCTGGTCTTCACCTGGGAGGACAATGTTCTCTTCCATCCAGCCGCCTTGGCTGCGCTCGCCATCTGTGTCTTTCGCGTCGGCCAATGGCGGTGGCAGGACAGCCTTCACGCTGGATTGTTGGTTGGCCTGTCGAGCCTCATGTCCTGGCAAGGTGCCGCGTTCGCCATCCCGGTCTGCTACGCCTCGCTGTTTTTGGCGGGCTCGAACCGCCGGTGGTGGCAGCGTTTGCGCGATTGCGCGCTGGTGCCGGTGGGGCTGGTCTTGGCTCGCTTCGCGTGGGTCTGTGGCTTTTGGGCGACTGCCCAGGGGTTGCCTTTCGCCGATCTTCTTCGAACGGCCTTCGAACGACCGGTGCCGAGCTATCTTCCCAAAAACTACGCGGGTTGGATTGGCCTACTTGGGAAGTGGCGCGAGGTTTTCACGCACTTGGGACTGGGGGTTACGCACGAGATCGGGCCAGGTATTCGAGACGCTGCCGCTGTCGTCCCCTATCTCAAGCTTCTGGGCGCTTCTCTTCTGGGCCTCGCGGTCTTGCTTTGGGTCGCGACGAGTCTCCTGTTTCATCGCAGATTCGGCCGCCCTTCGAAATTCCTGACAGCCGCCTTCCTGGCGCTGACGCTCTCCTCTGCTGTGTATCTCGATTTTCCGGCCGACAAGTACAAGCGCTACGACTACGTCCCGATGTTTGCCAGCTTGGGTCTGGCAGCAGCAGCTGGTGCCATGGCCCGTCGCAGGACGAAGACCAGCTGGCCGCGCTATTGCGTCTTGCCCGCTATCTTGGTCGTGGTTGTTGGCCAACTTGTGGTTGGGTACCACTGGAATCGGCAGTGGTATGCCAGTCTGCCGAGGTCTAGGCCCATCGGTCGCGCCGCCCATGGGAAGCAAACATGGTTTGCCTACCTGCGCGCACTACGAGAGGCCAATGGCAGTGCCTGTTCCTTCGTATTTGCCTTCGAAGAGCTCGCACATGCCGAGAGCAATCTAGAAATCGAGGCCGCGCTCTTTTCCGAACTTCCCAATCCGCTCGTCGTGGGGGGCCCACCGTCGGCGGAAAAATGGATTCGTCCGCTTCCCCTGGTCAGCGCTGCACAGGTGCTGGCTGGCCGTCGAGAGTGTCAGTGGATCTCGCCAGGTGCCGGCGTGGAGCTCGCTAAGGCAAAGTAGGCGGCAATCCGAGGAAAAACAAAGCGTCCGAAAGGCCAGTGCGTTGGTCTTGCGACCTTGGCATGACCTTTCGGACACGGCAGGGTTAGACGACCTTTACGCCGCTAGCCTGGGGCCCCTTCTTGCCTTCGACGACGTCGAACTCGACCTTAGAGCCCTCCTGAATCACCGCGCCCCCGAGATCGTTGGCGTGGACGAAAACGTCCTTGCCGCCGCTCTCAGGCGTGATGAATCCAAAACCCTTGGCCGTGTTGAAGAACTTAACTGTACCTTTTTGCATTTACCTTTTCCCTTACTCTCCTCCCACCGTGGGAGGCATCGTGCCGTTAAAATCCAGACCCAAAGGCCCA
>Ga0302323_100002908_pt1 | contig 13911 bp, 8 predicted proteins | sample Fen_T0_3_FD_201950 | JGI IMG/M metagenome (GOLD analysis project Ga0302323, IMG submission 201950) | Peat permafrost microbial communities from Stordalen Mire near Abisko, Sweden - Fen_T0_3 | ecosystem: Environmental > Terrestrial > Soil > Wetlands > Permafrost | place: Sweden: Abisko... | reverse complement strand
TTTTCAAAAAAGAGGCGTGAAAAAATGAAATGTCATTATTCTTGGACTTCCACTGCGGCAAGTGCTCAGTTCTTTTTGAAAAACTCCGGCCCTGCCTTTCCTTTCCAAAATACAACGAGTTCTCCGCACTTCGAACATTTGTATATACGCGTGGAACTGAACAAAAGTTTATCCAATTCTGCTGCCACATCGATTTTCTCAAGATCATCATAGTCATTTTCAGAAATGGCGAGGTAAGCTCCTAGATTAGGAAATGATCCAGTTGCAATGATGTTTCCGCATGTGCACGTTATGCTTGGCATGTTTCGTTACTGTATTACTCTCACGTTCTGAATACGATCAGGAAAATCAGGGTGAAGATTATTCACCCTGTAAAGAATATCTATCAACTGTTCTAGCTCAACCGGAGTATATCTCAAATTTAAAATAATATTTGGCGCTTGGTTGTCTTTGTTGAAGATGCCTTTGATAATGTTGTCAGGTTTTCGCGGAGTAGGTGTAAGGACATCACTAAGTGTTCGGATATTGAATGATCCGACTGCGAAAATATCAAGTGATCGGTTCCTATAATAGTGACAAGTTGATGCTTTTATCGGAAGCCGCTGCCCAAAAAAATACGGCGTGTCTTAGCGACCGTTACACTGCAGCGCAGCCATGACGGGGTGATGGGAATGGCCGGGGAACAATTCGCCGGTCAGCCGTCCCTTCGGGACTCGCATCGTTTTTGGGGCGTGACCCGGCGTTGAAACGCCGGGCTATTATCGGGTGTCCCGGTGGGACAAAAACAGGGCGGCAGGAATGGGGCAGGCGCCGGGCAGAGGGGCGAGGTGCTGATGGTGAAGAACGAAGCCGATGGGGGTTGATAGTGGGCAAGTTGTGGGCGCCACGCAAATCCTGGGACGATGGCAATTTCACGAACGAACGCGATTTTTCTTGGGGTGACATTTTGTAATGTAATCAGGTGGGATGGCTGGCACCCCGGCCGGGGTGCGGGACGATCAGGGGCGCGCGGTTCCGGTGGTGTCGCGAGGCTCAACCACCGGCTACAGGCTGACATCCCTCCGGGATGGAACGGGGCGGCGGACGGAACGATTGACACAAAATGGTGGGGTGGATAGGGTTGGCGTCGGCCGCAGCGGCAACGAGTGAAACCGGCAGGCGATTGATGACATGCTGGCGCAAACGAATCATGCAGGCGGGACGTGGGTAACGACCGTGGGGGGGCCGCGCGAACTTCCGCGGCCGGGTTGGGTGGCGGTATGGTTGTGTCAATGGGCGCCCCCTTTCAATTGACGCTACGCACGTCGAGCGTAATAGCAAATGTTCTCAATAATTAAATTCAAGGGTTGGAAGAAAACAGCTGACAACTGTTTGATCGTTTCGTTTGTCTTGTATTTGTTTGTCTATCTGTTTTTGTCTCTGAATGGGGAATATAGAGGGCCGGTTGCTTCTGGTAAAACAAAGCTTTTCGACTGGGGTTGGAACGCCGGTGATACTTATCTATGGCAACCTAAATTTCTTTATCTAAAGCCAAACAATTGGAATTACGGAGGTCTGATCTTCTCGCCATTGATCGGCGTGGATCGTTTAATCTGGCATAAAAATGTGCATGCCGACACGCCGAGGCCGTAGATATTTCCCAATTAGATTCGTATCAGAGAATAAAGTGAAAGGGTCGGTTTTAGAATAGTGACAAGCTGATGCTTTTATCGGAAGCCGCCGCCGCGAAAAATACGGCGTGTCTGAGCGACGGTTACAGCGCAACGCAGCCATGACGGGGTGATGGGAATGGCCGGGGAACCATCAACCGGTAAGCCGTCCCGCCGGGACTGGTTTTGTTTTTTGGGCGTGATCCGGCGTTGAAACGCCGGGCTATTATCGGGTGTCCCGGTGGGACAAAAACCAGGCAGCAGAAATGGGGCAGGCGCTGGGCAGACGGTCGAGCCACAGGTTCGATGGGATACAGGGGATGCGGGCGGACTGGCCCAAGGGACCAAAGGGACGAAAAGGACGGAAGGGACGGATGCGACGAAGAATCTGCAATCTCCTGACAGGCGCAGGTTTTATTTTTCTGATCAGCCAGGGGCAGTGGCACGGAATGCTGTGGTTCCCAGATGCATGGGCTGAGAAAGAATGAGCCTCCTTACGTCGGCTGCTACAGCGTTGGATGACAGACACGGACGGATGGGAGCGGGCTACAACCCTTGCAGGATTGATGCTATTTTTGGGGCCATTACCCAGCCGCTGGCGCGCCAACGCTGGGCTGGATGAGGGAACGCCGTTGGCGTTCTGCGGAAGGGCAACAAGGGTGGCGTGCTTTTCGGGTGCCATCGGTCGTAAGGGAGTTGCTGCGGCCGCGGACGGCCGCGCTCCGGCCAGTAAGCGACAGCCACACAGTGGTGGCAGTCGGAGCATGGGCAATGGCCGCGGAACCATCCGCCGGTCAGCCGTCCCGCCGGGACTGGTTTTGATTTTTTGGGCGTGACCCGGCGTTGAAACGCCGGGCTATTATCGGGTGTCCCGGTGGGACAAAAACAGGGCGGCAGGGATGAGGCAGGCGCAGGGCGGAGGGGCGAGCCACAAGTGCGATGGGACACAGGGGATGCGGCGGACTGGCCCAAGGGACCAAAGGGACGAAAAGGACGGATGCCACGAACACGAAGCACCTCCCATGAACCGCAGCGGAGCGATGGCATCGAGGAGGCGCGCGCCGGTGCCGGGGACGTCGGCGCACACGGTCGGATTGTATTCTTGCCCCGACCAAAGCGGCGGAGGGCCGCCGCAGTCCAAGACGCTGGCGCGCGGCGTCACAAGCCAGGTGAAGGCGGAGCGTCTGGGTGCGCGGCGGATTGCCAAATCGTTGGGGGAAGTCCGCCGGCTCTCTCCCCCTTTTTTCAGCTCAGATGGATGTCCGATGGCCGGGGCGCGCGATTCACGGTACATTTCCCGCTCATTATCCCTTTCAAACTCGTGATCAAGACTCACCACTTCATACCGGCGCCGGTTGTACTGTTCATTTTCACCCTGGGCTTTGGCCTCGCCGGCCAGGCGCAGCTTCCGGCTTTTCCGGGCGCGGAGGGGTTTGGCAAGTTTGCCACCGGCGGACGCGGCGGCACGGTTTACCACGTCACCACGACGAATGACACCGGTGCCGGCTCGTTCCGCGATGCGGTGAGCGTGGGCAACCGCACGGTGGTTTTTGACGTGGGCGGCATCATTGATTACCAGGCGCCGCGCTATGCGCCGAAGGCCAACATCACCATCGCGGGCCAGACCGCACCGGGCGATGGCGTGACGCTCTACGGCAACGGCCTTTCGTTCTCGAGTTCGCACAATGCCGTGGTGCGCTTTCTCCGCGTGCGCGAAGGCATCAATGGCGACGCAGGGACGGATTGCATCGGCATCGCGAGCGGGCACGACATGATTTTTGATCATCTGTCCGTGTCCTGGGGCCGGGATGAAACCTTTTCCGTGAACGCCAGCGGTGCGGCCACGAACATCACCATCCAGAGCTGCATCATCGCGCAGGGGTTGCAGACGCATTCGGCGGGCGGCCTCATCCAGACCGATGGCGGCGTGAGCATCTTGCGCTGCCTGTATATTGACAATGACACGCGCAACCCGAAGGTGAAGTTCAAGAACGAGTTCGTGAACAACGTCGTCGCGAACTGGGAAACGATCGGCTACAACATGGGCGGCGATTCCGCGGGCGATTCCTACGCGAACGCCTTCAATAATTATTTCATCAAGGGGCCGAACAGCAGTTCCTCCGCGTTCGGCGGCGGCAACGCGAATTTCCACATCTACGCCACAAACAACTGGGTGGATGGCAACCGGGACGGCGTGCTGAACGGCAGCGAGTGGGCGTTTGCGAACTACGGTGCCATGGATTTGCTGGGCGTGCCGTTTGATTACCCGATCACCAACGCGTATCCGCCGCTCACGGCGCTCAAGCTCGCGATCAGCGACGTGGGCACTTCGCAGCGCCGCGACGGCGTGGATGAACGGCTCATGCTCGAACTCCAGTCCGGCGGGGTGCTGGGGGAAACCATCAGCAGCGAATACGCGGCGCCGATGAACGGCCCGGGCGTCATCCGCAACGGTCCCACGCCGCTGGATACCGACCAGGACGGCATGCCAGACTTCTGGGAAAACGGCACGGGCTCGAATCCCAGCGTGGCGAACAACAACGAACTGAGCCCCAGCGGCAGCGGCTATTCCCGGCTGGAAGAGTATCTCAACTGGCTGGCCGAACCCCACGCCGTGGTGCTGACGAATGCGGCGTGCGACATCGAGCTGCGGCAGTTCACGCGCGGCTTCACGAATTACACGCCGACATTCGCGGTCGCCAACGCCACGAATGGCACGGTGACACTGTCGGCGGGCGGACTGCGGGCGCATTTCGTGCCGGCGGCCGGCTACGTGGGCACGGCGGGATTTACCTTCACCGTCACGGACGCCGATGGCAGCAGGCTCACGCGGCCAATGAATTTGTTTTTCACGCCGACCGTCACGAACACGAGCTATAGCTGGCGCGGTGACGCCATCGCCAACAACTGGAACGCGCTGGGCGATCTCAACTGGTTCAACGGCTACTCGGCGCTGTTTCCTTTCCACAATGGCGACACGGTCACCTTCGACGACACCGGCTTTAACGCGCCGGCCGTCATGCTCACCGGTTCGCTCACGCCGGCGTCGGTCACCGTCACTGCGGCGCAAAATTATACGCTGGCCGGCAGCGGGTCGCTGGATGGCCCGATGGCGCTGGCCAAGTCTGGCGCGGGAATTTTCCGGCTCAACCAGACGAACAACTTCACCGGCGGCACGACGGTCAGCGGCGGCACCTTGCTGGTGAACGGCGCGCTCAGGCAAAGCGCCGTCACGGTCCAGAGCGGCGGCAGCGCGGGCGGCAGCGGCAGCCTGGGCAGCGGGCTCACGGTCGCCAGTGGCGGTTCCGTGGTCGCGGGCGACGGCATCGGCACGGCCGGCACCCTGACCATCACCAACGCGCTGACCGAAAGCGGCGGGGCCATCAACCGCTTCGACCTGACGGACGACCCGACCGGGTTGGTGAAGGCGAACGACCAGATTCGCGTGGTGGGCAACCTGAATGTGTCGGGTGTGAACACGATTCAAGTGAACCTGCTGAACGGTCCGCTCGCGAACGGCGATTATGTTTTGTTCACCTACACCGGCACGTTCAGCGGCAGCCTGTCCAACTTCACCGTGGTGGGCGCGAACGGCACGCTCACGAGTGCGGCGGGACAGATACTGTTGCACGTGGACAACACCCGCGCCGCCGCCAGCCTCGTCTGGCTGGGTGGCTTCAACGCCAACACCTGGGACGCAGGCACCAATGCGAACTGGCTGAACGGGCTCACCCAGGACCGGTTCTATTTCGGGGACACCGTGTTGTTCGACAATTCCGGGCTCACCAATCCGGCCGTGAATCTGGTGGGCGCGCTCACGCCGGCGGCGCTCACGGTGGACTCGACCAACAACTACACGTTCGGCGGGCTGGGAAAAATCTCCGGCACCGGCAGCTTCACGAAAACCAATACCGGCGTGCTCACCGTCACGACAACGAATGATTTCACCGGCCCGGTGGTCATCGGCGGCGGCGTGCTCGCGGTCGCGAAGCTGGCGAACGGCGGCAGCGCCAGCGGCATTGGGGCGAGCAGCAGCGACCCGACCAATCTGGTGTTCTACGGCGGCACCCTGCGCTACACGGGCGGAACGGCGGGCACGGACAAGCGGGGGCTGTTGAACGGCAATGGCACCATTGAAGTGACCAGCGGCACGCTGACCGCAAACGGCCCGTTCGCCGGCAGCGGTGCGCTGATCAAGACGGGCGCGGGGACGCTGGCCATCCCAACGAACAACGCCCACACCGGCGGCGTCATCATCAGCAACGGCGTGGTGAATCTGACCACGACCTTTGCGCGCGACGGCGGCCTCGGTACCGGCACGACGACGTTGGCGGGCGGCACGCTGCAACTCTACGGTTACAGCGGCAGCACCAGCACGGACTGGGGCACCTTCAACCGGCCAATCTTTGTGGCGGCCGGGACGACGAACGCATTGCTGACTCCGCCGCGTTGCACCATGAGTTTTCCGCTGACCGGCAGCGGCACGTTGAATCTCACGGTGGATTATGTCCGGGATGGGTTCAACGGCAACTGGTCGGCGTTCGCGGGCACGATCAATATTACCGGACGCATCGCCGCGTCGGAATTTCGCGTCACCACCGCCGCCGGTTATGCCAATGCCACCGTCAACATCACGGATAATGTCATCATCACGCGCAGCGGCAGCGGTGCGGCCATCCAGTTTGGCGCGCTGGGCGGCACCAGCGGCTCGGTCGTCGGCCCTGGCAATTCCACTTCCAGCGGCAACAGCTACACCATCGGCGGCAACAATGCGGATGCCACCTTCGCCGGCACGCTCAAGGCCGACGGCGTGAATACATTCACCAAGGTGGGCACGGGCCGCTGGACGCTGACCGGCGCGAACACGTATACCGGCGGCACGGTGATCAATGGCGGCCTGATTCTGGCCAACAACACCAGCGGCAGCGCCACGGGCACGGCCGCGGTCACCATCAATGCTGGCGGTGCGCTCGGCGGCACGGGCGCGGTGAGCGGCGCGGTGACGGTCAATGCGGGCGGCGCGATTGCGCCCGGCAGCAACAGCGTGGGCACGGTCGCGCTCAAGGGCGGTCTCACGCTGAACAGCGGCGCGCTGTTGACGATTGAAATTGGCGCGACCAACGACACGGTGGCCGTTACCGGGGCGCTGGTCCTGGGCGGCGTGATCCAGGTGACGAACCTGACCGGTTTCACGGCGGGCACCTACCCGATCATCACCTACAGCGGCGCCTTGAGCGGCACGTTGCCGGCCATCGGCAGCAAACCCGCGGGCTACAGTTGCACGGTGCTGACCAACACGGCGAACAAGGTGCTGCTGCTCGTGCGGGCCCAGACGTCGCCGACCTTCAACTCCGCCGTCGCCACGGACAGCGGGCTCGTCTTCGGCGGCACCGGCGGGCTGACCAATGATTCCTATTATGTGCTGACGAGCACCAATCTGGCGCAACCAGTCACCGGCTGGACGCGGCTGGCGACGAACACTTTCGATGCCACGGGCGGATTCCAGTTCACCAACGTCGTGCCAGCAACTGAACCGCAGCAATACTACCGCCTGCAACTGCCGTGAGAGCGGGGCGGGTGGCGGGTGCGTGCCGCAGCAGGGCGATTTCCAAACTCGACTTTCGGCCGGTGGCATTCAACATCTGCGCGATGGCTCTGCCCTACAAAATCGCCACGGCGTCTTGCAGATAATAACAAGCATTCGCCGCACAATAATCATTGACGGAATTTTGCAAATCGGATCTTTTAAATGTCGTGGATATACTTGGGTTTAAAAAGCTATCTTCGCAGGTCGTGAAATGCGCAAAGTGGAAGCCTTTGTTTGTCGGTGCGATTGTTCTTTTGGCTTACATCGTTGTGTCCTGCTTAAGGCCAGCGACGCCGGAGTCGAGATTTAGAGAATTATTTGCGGATTTGTCCGTCGGGGTTCCAAACTACCAGACACTTCATCGTTTTTCGCACCCGGACGACGCCATAAAGGGTGATGTCTGTTCGGCCGATTTCAGCCAGTCTCAGACGCAGTTCAGTGAGTTTATTTCCCGTTTAGGAACATCAGAAGCAGGTGTCGTTTCCACGGCAGGGGCATGGGTTTCAGTCCAATCAAAGATGGATCCGAAGTATCCTTGGATGTTGCTTGTTCACGCCGACAGTACCAACACACCCGAACGGATTTATCGGGTACACATCGAGGGAAGCCAGCCATACGATTAGGTTCAAGTCCGTGGAGCCAATCTATCCGTTCATTACAACTACCTTCTTTCATACCTACTCCCCCGGTTTAAGCTGGCTTAACGTCGGGAAAATGGGGTAAACCACGGGCCGCAATGTCGCTCCCCTACAAAATCGCCACGCTGCTCTACTGCTTCAATGAAGCGGATGAAGCGCTGTTGCTCGAACGCACGCAGGAGCCGAACCGCGGCCGGTGGAGTCCGTGCGGCGGCAAGCTAAAGATGGAACTCGGGGAATCGCCCTACGCCTGCGCCTGCCGCGAGGCGCACGAGGAGATCGGGGTGCGGCTCACGCCCCCGGATTTGCATCTGGCGGGCCTCATCAGCGAACATGGCTATCAGGGTCAGACGCACTGGCTGATGTTTCTCTTCGAGGTGAAGGTCAAACTGAAACAACTGCCACCGCCCATGTCGGAAGGGCGTTTTGAGTTTTTCAAGCGCGACCAGATTGCCGGCCTCAAGATTCCCCAGACCGATCGCGAACAAATCTGGCCGTGGTTCTGGCAGTTTCGTGGCGGCTTTTTCGCCGCGCATTGTCATTGTCACGCGGACGGCCGGAACGACTGGACGCTGGAGGAAACGAAGTAAGCCGACGGCCCGGCCGGCGCGCGCGTGCGTGACTGGTGGCGGGCGTTGGCGGTTTTAAAATTTTATGAGCGACCCCATCATTGACCTGCACAGCGACGACTATTTCATGGGCGAAGCATTGCGCCAGGCGGCCAAGGCTTACGAACAGGGCGAGGTGCCCGTCGGCGCGGTCATCGTGCGCGAAGGCCGCATCATCGCGCGGAGTTTTAATCAGGTGGAACTGCTGAAGGACGCCACCGCGCATGCCGAAATGCTCGCGCTGACCCAGGCGGAAAATGCCGTGGGCGACTGGCGGCTGACGGACTGCACGCTGTATGTCACGAAAGAGCCGTGCCCGATGTGCGCTGGCGCCGTCGTGCATACGCGGCTGGCGCGGGTGGTGTTTGGGGCGGGTGATGGCAAGGGCGGCGCGGCGGGCGGCGCGATGAATCTGCTCCAATTTCCCACGCTCAACCACCGCTGCGAAATCACCGCCGGCGTGCGCGTGGAGGAATGCCGCGACATGCTGAAAAGCTTCTTCGCCGCCCAGCGCGAGAGCAAGAAGAACGCGGGCAATTTGCCGCCACCGCCCACCAACTAGATTTTCGCCGGCTTCAGCGCACCAAACCGTCCAAAGTCTGGCGGTCGATTTTCTTCCCGGTTTCGCCGCCGGGTTTTTTACCCAGCCACGGCAGGTGGAAAATATTTTTTGCCGGGAAAAACTCGGCGAGCAGCGCGGCGTTGTCCGGGGTGGCGGCGTCCGGCTTTTCCGGCGACATCAAAACGACCCTGGCTTGGGCGCGAAACGGTTTTGGCAGTGCGGCCAGCGTCAGCAACAAATGATTGACCACGCCCAGCCGGTTTTGGGCGACGATGATCGGCGTGGCGCGCAGGGCCAGCAGCAAGTCCAGCGAATCAAAATCTTCACCGAGCGGACTCAGCAGGCCGCCCGCACCCTCGACCAGCGTCACGGCGAATTTTTTCCGCGCAGCCTTGATGAAGGCCAGCACCTGGGCGCGCGTGACCGTGCGCTGTTCGCGTCGCGCGGCGAGCAGCGGCGAGATGGGCGCTCGAAAATGCCAGGGATTGATTTCATCCAGCGTCAACGAACCGGCCAGCGCAGCTTGCAGGGCCCGGGCATCCGCGCGACCGCCGGAGCAGAGCGGTTTCAGCGCCGCCACGCTCTCCCCGCGCTGGTGCAAATGGCCCGCCAGCAACGCGGTGAGAACGGTTTTGCCCGCACCGGTGTCCGTGCCGGTAATGAAAAAGATTTTTCGCATCCCCGACATCAAAGCGGAAATTGCGCGGTCAGGCCAACTTTGTTTGCGCGGCCGGGCAAGCATGCGGTCCGGGAGCGACGCACTATTTTATTGACGCTGCCGCCGGCTTGGGGGAAAGCTGGGGCATGAAATCTCCCCGTCTGCTCGCCTTGGCGTGGTTGTGTGCGGTCGCGTGTCAGGCCGCCCCGCCTCCGGTCGCTCCGCCCCCGGCCGCGCCGGTTCCCGCCACTCCGGCAGTGGCCGCGGACACGCAAAACGTCAATTATTCCGTCCGCGTGGAATGGCGCGACACGAAGAAGGGCACCAACTCGCTGCAACTCGTCACCTGCGATGGCAACTTCAATCTCAACACCATTTCCGGCACGGTGACGCTCGGCGACGCGGACATTCCAATCACCGTGAAGTTGCAGGGCGCGCTAACGGTGCTGGATGCCGACCAGGGGCGGCTGCAAATTTTTCTCGGCCGCACCGTGCCCTACCCGACGAGCTTCAGCACCGGGCCGGGTGCCAAGGGGAACGGCAGCTATTCACAAATGAGCGTGGGGCTGGATTCCCGTTTCATCGTCACCTTCGGCAAACCGCTGGTGATTCAGTCCGATGACAACGGCGAAGTTGCCATCCTGATCAAACGCCTGGATAAATAGTCTCACAGCGCCGGCCACCCGCGTCGTTTTTACTGCGTGCGCACCCGGAAAAATTTCACGTCGCCGGCGGCGTTGGTCATGAACGCGCCGGTAAAATTCGTCGTCACCAGATTCGTCGCCAGCGGCCACCAGGCGGCCAGATCCACGGAAGTTTCCACGCGGTAAACGCCTCCCGGCACCGCGTCCCACTGGACATTCACCATGCTGTTGCTGCGGCTGAACGCCGTCACGCGGAACGGCTGCGCGTACGGATTCGCCAGCCGCAGCAGCACCGGCAAATGATCCGAGGACGCGGCATCGTCATCGCCGTTCAGGCCGGCCGGCAGCGGACTCAGCAGGTCGGTGCGGAACACCTGGGCGCTGACCATCTGGTCGGCCAGCAAGGCGCAAGGGAAAATAAAATCGATCCGCTCGGTCAGGCTGCCCTGGATCGAATAGGTGTTGATGCTGCCGCTCACGGGATTGCGCGGGTTCGTCAGCCGCAGCGTCGTGGGGTCGCTGATGAGCTCCTGAATCGCCAGGGCATTGGTGCTGGAATCGTTCATGTCGCCGGACAGCGTGAAGGGATGCAGCGGATGCAGCGCAAAAATGTTCGTCGCGAAAAAATTGGTGATGGCCGACGCCTCGGCGGCGCGTTTGGCAGCGGCGTCCGCATAGGTGGTGCCGGCCGTCGATTTCAAGTGCGTCACGAAGACGTGCAGCGGCTGCGGCCAGTCCGGCACCGCAATTTCCACCTCAAACAGGTCGCGGGTGAAATTGGCGTTCGTGTAGCCAAATGGATTCAGGTCCGCATGCGCCAGCCAGCTTTGCGAGCGGTTGATCGGAAACCGGCTCGCGATGCCGCTGCGGATGTAACCGTCCGTGGCCGAATTGACCGCCAGGTGATAGCAGGGCAGAAACGCCGTCACCCAGTTGGTCATCTGCCACGTGTTGGTGTTGGGAATTTCGTTGAAGGTGACGATGTCCGGCGCCAGGTAAACCAACTGCCGCCCGATCGCCTGCACCTGCGTGGCGTTCGTGCTCCAGTTGGTCGCGCCGTTGCCCTTCAAATTGTAAGTCATCAGGAGAATGCTCGCATTCGTGTTGAGGAACACGATGTTCGTGTTCGGCGGGGTCGGGTCGGATTGGAAACTCACGGTCAAATCATCAATGGCCAGCGCGCTGTCGCTGCCGGTGTCGTCCACATCCAGCCAGCGGAGAAACAATTCTTCGCCCGGCGACACCGTTACCCCCGTCAGCGTCACGCCGGCGAACACCTGCCGGTTGGTGGCCTGGTTGCCATCCAGCGCCCCGGAACTGCCGCCGACCGTGGGCGTGGTGAAATTCAGCGCGGCATAATTCGTCCACGCCGCCGCCGTGTCGACATTCGTGATCGGGATCCGGCTGACGCCGCAGGCAAAGGCGAGCGTGCTGGCCACGCCGCTGCCGCCATTCCGCCACTGTTCGCCGGTCATGGAAATGAGAATGTTCGTCACCGTCAAGACGGTGTCATTGGTGAAACGCAGGCCGAAGGCCGCCGGACTGGCCGAGGCGCTGGCCAGCGAACCCAGGGCGCGGTCGGTCAGGGCATTCGCGCCGCTGACACCGAAACTGTAAATCCCGCCCGAGGTGCTGCCCCCCGCTCCGGCCAGCGTGGCCGTGATGGCCGCGCCGCTTTTGAAGGCATACCAGCCGGGCAGCGTGAGGTTGTTGGTCCAGGCCGCCCCGGTGCTGGCCAGCGTATTGAAGTCCTGGGCGTACGATCCGCTGCTGATCAATACCTGGGCGTCGGCGGACGTGATGAGAAAAATTCCCGCCAGCAATCCGGCGGCGGCTGACAAGGGTTTGATTGTAGTCATCGTTTGGTGTTGTAGCCGGCTTGTGAATACTTTTCGGCCATGAGCTTTTGCGTGGCCGCCGCCAGCTCCGCATCCGCCGCAATCTCCGTCCACGCCACGGCGAAATGCTCTTCCGCCACCCCGCGCATGGCCTGTTCCCAGGCCGGCCGCGTCAGCAGCCCCGGTGGCGGCTGGACCGAACCCTGGATGAGCAGCCCCAGCTTGTTCCGACGCTGCGCGGCCCCGGCGATTTTCTTGCCGTGCCAGAGCAGGTCAAATTTCTCGTATCCGGCAAAGCACTGTCCCGGCAACGTCTTTTTGCAGCACGGCGCCAGTTCCGTCGGCACGTTCAAGGCCGCATACGCCAGCCGCAGCCAGTCGTGGATCCGCCGGTAACTTTCCTCGGCTTTCACCGAATGCCATTCGTGGCCGGGCGGAAAAGCCACGCTGTAGGTCCAGTCCGCCGCATGCGGCACAATGCCGCCGCCGGTCGGCCGCCGGATGAGCGGCCGCAGCGGCGTCGCGCTCGCCACCTCGGCGAATTTCTGGAAATAGCCAAACGTCGCCGCCGGCTCCGTCCAGCCGTATAGACGCAGCACCGGCTTTTGCAGGCGGGGCATGGCTTCGAGCAACGCCTCGTCCAGCGCCATGTTGAACGGCGCGGCGCACCGGCCGGAATTGAGCAGCAACCAGGAGTTCATAAATCGTCAGGACACAACCACCTTGTTAAAATCATTTTCCAGCCTTGGAGGATGCGCCGGCCGCCACGCCGCGCTGCGGACAGAGCAGCCGGATTTCGCACTGCGCGCAGTCCGGCTTGCGCGCGTCGCACCGGCGGCGGCCGTGCCAGATGAGCCAGTGACTGAACACCGCCCACTGCGCCTGCGGCACCAGCGCCATCAACGCCTGCTCCAGCTTCACCGCATCCGTGCCCGACGCCAGCCCCAGGCGGTTGGCCAGCCGCGTGACATGCGTATCCACCACCACCCCCACATTGATGCCAAACGCATTGCCGAGCACCACATTGGCCGTCTTCCGCCCCACGCCCGCGAGCGCGTGCAGCTCCGCCATCGTGCGCGGCACCTCCCCGCCAAAGTGTGCCACCAGCGCGGCACAGCACGCCTGGATGTTCCGCGCCTTGTTGCGGAAAAACCCCGTGGACTTCACCGCCGCCTCCAGTTCCGCCAGCGGGGCCTGCGCAAAATCCCGCGCGCTGCGGTATTTTTGGAACAGCGCCGCCGTGACGAGGTTCACGCGTTTATCCGTGCATTGCGCGGAAAGGATCGTGGCAACGAGCAGTTCCAGCGGATTGGAAAAATTCAATTCGCAATGCGCCCCCGGATACGTCCGGGCCAGCGCCGCGATGATTTTCATCGTGCGTGCTTTTCTGGCGGCGGTGCTTTCGCGTGACATCCCGGCCATTTTCTCACATCCCCAAAAAATAAAAAGCCCGGACAAAATCTGCTCCCGGCATCACGTGACCCGGACGCCGCTTCAGCGGGCACGGAAGCTAAACCGCGAAACACACCCAAGACACGAACGGGAATGCAATTTGACATTTCACGGCGTTCGCGTCTGGAATTTGGTGGCCGTCCGCAAGGACTGGGCGTCCGTGAGGACTGGACGAACGCAAGGACTATAGCAAACTATATTGACATTTATACATACTGTGGCAGACTTGCGGGATGAAAGCCTATGGTCTTGATTTGCGGGAGCGGATCGTGCGT
>Ga0302323_100002907_pt1 | contig 13912 bp, 9 predicted proteins | sample Fen_T0_3_FD_201950 | JGI IMG/M metagenome (GOLD analysis project Ga0302323, IMG submission 201950) | Peat permafrost microbial communities from Stordalen Mire near Abisko, Sweden - Fen_T0_3 | ecosystem: Environmental > Terrestrial > Soil > Wetlands > Permafrost | place: Sweden: Abisko... | reverse complement strand
CATGTAGATCGTGATCCGGTCGCCCTTCTTCACGCCCAGGGCCTTCAGAACGCTCGCGAACTTGCTGACCTCGCGATTCAGAGCGTGGTATGAGAACGAGCGCATCTCGCCGTTCTCACCCTCCCAGATGATCGCCAGCTTGTTCCGGCGATGGGTCTTGAGGTGGCGATCTATGGCGTTGTGAATGATGTTCGTCTTTGCGCCAACGAACCACTTGTAGAACGGCTTGTTGGAATCGTCCAGAACCTTGCTCCAGGGCTGATACCAATCGATCAGCTCCTTTGCACGGTCTTCCCAGAACCCCACGAAGTCGTCGTCCGCGGCGCGTGCGACAGAATCCCAGTCCTTGATGTGTGCCTGCTCTATGACACTCGCGGACGGCTTGTACCACTCGTCATGCTGGTTGCCGCCCGACGTCGTCGGCGCCGCCTCGATAGCCGTCATGTGAGACTCCTACCTGGAGCGCATCTGCAGGAGGCCGAAGGCGGCGCCCTGTGGATCGCTCACGATCGCCAGTCGTCCGCCGGGATAGTCCACGGGTGAAAGCATCTCCGTGGCGCCCGCTTCGATTGCCGTCTTGTACGACGCGTCGAGGTCGGGAACGTTGAAGTACGCCATCCAGTAGCTCGGGATCTGAGGCGGGACCATCGGGTTCATTTCGGAGCCGCCGGCCACCGTTTGCCCGGCGATCTGGAACTGCGTGTACGCCGCGCCTGCCAGGCCCTGCGATCCGGTCGCCGGATTCCACCCGAACACGGCCTCGTAGAACGGCAGGTCCTTGTCGATGCCGCGCGCGTTGAGCTCCGCCCAACCAAAAGTGTTCGCGGCGCCCTGGGAGAACCCCGCCATCGCGATCGGCTGCCAGGAGCTTATGAAGGCGCCGGACGGGTCCTGGAAGACGGTCATTCGTCCCTGGTCGCCCACCGTCATCGGCGGAACCACCACCGTTCCTCCGGCGGCCTGAACCCGCTTCGCGAGATCATCGGAGTCGGTAGTACCCAGGTAGACGGACCACGCCGTGGGTGCCTGGGCCATCATCTTGGGGCCGATCCCAGCCACCGGCTCTCCGCCCACGTAGGCTTGCGCGTAGCCGCCGTACTGGGGGTCGGGACTGACCTGAACGTCCCAGCCGAAGAGCTTCGAGTAGAACTCGTGCGCGGCCTCCGGGTCGGAGGTGGCCAGGTCGACCCACACAGGCTTGTTGACCCACGCCGGCGCTTGCACGCCCGCATTGACGGTATCGGCCACGTCTCGACTCCTTCTACGGCGCCGGAGCCGGTCCTCACATGACCGATTCCACTCGCGAAGGGTCTATCTTGTACCGCGTGACTTATCAATTCGACCACCGTCCCGCCGGATGCGGCAGGCGGTTCGGGCCGTCGTACACAACTCTTCGGCCCGCCGCATCACTCCGGGACCGGTGGCAACGTCGATATCCCGTGAAATCGCGTTCGGAACGCCCGGCGGTGACCAAATGCCCCGCCGATTCGCCCTCGCGGACCCGCGCCACGGGACAAGTTTCGGCCCCCTCGTGCACGTACTGACCATGAAACCCGCTCGATGTGTCACTCTATGGGTCAAGCGGAGAGGGAATTAGGGACCTGATCATGACAACGGAAGAGCTCGACAAGGTCGAGTCCACCAAGTACAACGCCAAGGCGGAACCGGCAGAAGAGTCTTCTGCGCAGCTCGCCGCCGAGCCGTCGCCGGACCAGCCGTCCGCGGAAGAATCTGCCTCCGCCACGCCGGATCCGGTCGCGGACGAGTTCGCCTGGTTCGAACTGCCTTCGGCCTCGAGCGTCGCTCCCGCGGGCAAGTTGGCCGGGTTGACCGGGCTGACCAAGCGGAGCAAGGCGCCCAAAGGCACCGGCACCACCTCGGGACTCGCCCGCACGAAGGCCTCCGGCAGGCGACGTCTGGCCGGGTTCGCCGCGGTATTCGCGATCAGCGGACTCGCCGGCCTGTTCCTCCTCGCCGTCATCGCCTTCGGATACTCCAGCACCTACTCGGGCCGCGTCGTGCCGGGCGTCCACGTGGGCAAGATCGATGTCTCCGGTTTGAACCGGACTCAGGTCATCGACAAGCTTCGGGATGCCTACGCGTCGTTGAACCAGGGGGAGATCACGGTTACCACGCCGGTCGGCACAGCCAAGATCACGTATCAGGACGCCGGCCGCAAGCCCGATCTGGAAGCAATGGCCGACGCGGCGATGTCCGTCGGACACTCCGGCAACGCCATCGGCGATGTCGTGACTCTCGTTCACACCACTCTAAGCGGCCAAACCGTCCCGGTTGTCGTGGCGATCGATCCCACGGTGCTCGCGAATCGCATCCACCCCCTCGCGGGCATCAGCGGCATCGACCCCAAGGACGCGTCGGTCGCCGATGCCTACGGGACATTCAAGGTTGTCCCCGCTGAGCTTGGACACGGTATCGACGAGAGGGCGATTGCCACCGAAATCATCGATCGGCTAACCAGGGCCGACGCACCTTCGACCTTCAGCACGGGCGGAACATTCGTGGACCTGCAGCCGCAGGTGGACGACAAGGCCGCCCAGGCCGCCGTCACGGCAGCACAGAAGATGAGTGTGAGTGTGACCCTGGTGTGGAGCGTCCCAACCTCTGGGGCGAGCGCGAGCGCCAGCCCAACTCCGGCGGTCACTCCGTCGCCCGGAGCGAGCTCGGTCGACCCCAAGACGTTCACCATCGACGCCGCGACCATCCACAGCTGGATCACCTTCGGGTTCAGGGCGGATGGCACATACGGCCCGTCGCTCGATCCCTCGAAGTCGCAGCCGTACCTCGCGGACCTCCTGAAGAAGGTGGCAACCCCGCCGGTCGAACCCGATGTCGTCTACGGCGCGGATGGAAAGCCGGCGAGCCTCAAGGCAGGTAAGGACGGCGTGGGAGTTGACGTAGGCCTCACGACACACGCAATCGAAACGTACCTCGACGGTATGGTTGCCGGATCGGCTCCAGCTTCGCCGATCGCCATAGCCACGAATACGATCACTCCCAAGATCACCCTGGACACGCTCAAGAACTTCGTCCTGATCGGCGATGGCACCTGGACCACCCAGTTCTACCCCGACGTCAGCAACGGCAACGGCGCGAATATCAAAATCCCGTCAAAGCTGCTCAACGGGCAGGTAGTGCAGCCCGGCCAGCAGTTCAGCTTCCTCAACGCCGTCGGCCCCATCGACTTCGCACACGGCTACGCGATGGGCGGCGTCATCACCGGCGGCAAGAGCGACCACACGGGCGCGATTGGCGGCGGCATATGTTCGGCGTCGACCACCATGTTCAACGCCGCGATGCGAGCAGGGCTCCAGATCGACGAGCGCCACCCGCACTTCTACTACATCGACCGCTACCCGGCCGGTCTCGACGCCACGGTTTACTCCAACGGCTGGGAGACTTGGGATCTCAAGTGGACCAACGACACGCCCAACCCGATCATCATCCGGTCGTCCACCACACGGGTGTCCTCCAAGAGCACGATCACAGTCCAGCTGTGGAGCCTGCCGCTCGATCGCAAGGTTGAGCTCAACGGAGTGACCAAGTCGAACATGACCTACGCCACGGACAGCAAGAAGTTCGTGACTTCCCTGCCGCCCGGCCAGACCGCACGTGAGGAGTTCCCCGCGAACGGATACGACATCACGCGCACGCGCCTCGTGACCGACTCTTCGGGCAAGACCATCCACCAGGACACCTGGAACTCCCACTACTCCAGGGTGGACGGAATCCTCTGGGTGGGCGTCGCCGCAGCTCCAACTCCAGCTCCCCCGGCGGCGGCAGTTCCGGTGACCATACCGGCCATGGTGACGCCCTCGACCGTGACGGTCTCGCAGCGCCGAGCCGGCTAGCCGCTAACCAGCCGGACACCGATCGAGGAGCCTCATAACCTGAGCTCGAAGCCGCCCCGCAACCCGGACCCGCCGGACCTCCCGGTCGACCTTCGAGTCGTGGCGCCCTCCGAGGCGGCCGCGATGGATCCCATCGAACTCGAGTGCGTATCGCTCGACCGGACCAACCTCTCGGGACGTATTCTGTCCGGCATCAGACTGGATCAATGCCGCCTCACGCAGGTTGACCTGAGTGGATCGGAACTGCCCCAGGCGCTTCTGCAGGATGTAGTCGTTTCGGGTGGAACATTTGCCAACGTCCGAACGAAGGAGTTGAGGCTGAGGCGGGCGGCCTTCTCCGGCGTTCGCATGACGGGCGTGGACTTCTCATGGGCCGCGCTCGAGGATGTGTCATTCACGGACTGTCGAATCGATCTTGGCGCGTTCCAGAACGTCAAGCTCACACGTGTCCTGTTCGAGGGCTGCCGGCTGGACGAGGTCGACTTCTCCGGCGCACAACTCGTGTCCGTAACGTTTTCGCGGTGTCTCCTGGTCCGCTCGCTCTGGACGGACGCGACACTGACTCAGTCCGAGATGCGCGATTCGGATATCTCCGGCGCCGGAAACCCTGAGCGCCTTCGCGGCGTCCGGATGCCGTGGCCGGACGTTCTCGCCTCGGCAGCGGTCTTCGCCACCGCCCTCGGTGTGGAGATCGTGGAGGAGGCCGAGTAGGGGCACGCCGAGGTCGGCGCGCTATCCTTGCGACGAGAGGAGACCGCGTCTCATGAAGGTCCTGTTCATCGGCGGCACCGGGCTCATCAGCACCGCTTCTACACGCCTGGCCGTGGAGCGCGGGGTGGATCTGTTCCTCCTCAACCGCGGCACCCATACGGACCGCGCCGCGGGCGCCACTTCCCTTGTCGCCGACCTGCAGGACGAAGCCGCCACGGTACGTGCGCTGGCCGGACATCGATTCGATGTCGTGGTCGACTGGATCGCCTTCACGCCGGACCAGGTCGAGAGGGATATCCGGCTATTCGCGGGGCGCACCGACCAGTACGTGTTCATCAGCTCGGCGAGCGCGTACGAGAAGCCCCCGTCCGACTGGTTGATCCGCGAAGACACGCCGCTCGCCAACCCATTCTGGGATTACTCGCGCAACAAGATCGCATGCGAGGAACGCCTGATACGGGCCTTCCGCGAAGACGGCTTCCCGGCGACTATCGTGCGACCTTCCCTCACCTATGGGGATACGCAGATCCCGCTGGTGTACAACAGCTGGGAGATGCCCTACACAGCGATCGCAAGGATGCGGGCGGGCAAGGCCCTCGTCGTGCCCGGCGACGGCACGTCCCTCTGGACTATCACCCACAACACGGATTTCGCCGTTGGGTTCCTTGGGCTGCTCGGACGCCGTCAGGCCATCGGCCAGGCATTCAGCGTCGTGGGCGACGAGGTCCTGACCTGGGATCAAATCTACGGCCAAACGGCGGCGGCGGCGGGCGCAGACCTCCGCATCGTGCACATTGCGTCCGACTTCATCGCCGCCTGCATTCCCGAAATGGCGGGCACGCTGATTGGGGACAAGTCCCAGAGCGCGGTATTCGACAACAGCAAGACCAAGCGTTTCGTGCCCGATTTCGCGACTCGAACCCCCTATGCGGAAGGGATCCGGCGCACGGTGGCCTGGTTCGATGCCGATAAGGACCGCCAGAACGTGGACACCAGGATGGACGCCCAACTCGACCGTCTAATCAGCGCCTACGAGCGCGGACTGGCAAACGCCGTCGCGGAGTTCAACCCGCAGGGCTAGCGGGCCTCACTTCGGCGATACCCACAGCCTCAGGCTCTTGTCGGCACTGGCCGAGACGAGCAGCTTACCGGCCGGGTTGAAGGCGACTCCCCAGACGGCCATCGAGTGCCCCTCCAGCACCTTTATGCACTTGTCCGAGGTGGGATCCCAGAGCCGGACCGTGTGATCCGCGCCCGCGGACGCCAGGAGCCGTTGCGTTGGGCTGAAGGCGATGGCGTTGACGCCGCCCTGGTGCCCTTCGAGAACCCTCAGCTCCTTGCCGTTCGTGGGATCCCAGATCCGGATCGTCTTGTCGGCGCCCCCCGTAGCGACAATCGAACCGTCCGGACTGTATGCGACGGCAGTGGCCCAACCTCGATGACCCTTGAGGACCATCCGGCAGTCGCCGTTTGACGTGTCCCAGAGCCGTGCGCTGCGGTCGGCGCTCACGGACGCAAGGGTCTTGGCGTCCGGGCTGAACGCGATGGCGTACAGCTCGTCGCTATGTCCATCCAGGGTTGTGATGTGCCGGCCCGTGGTGGGATCCCACAGCCTGATCGTGCCGTCGGCGCTGGCGGAGGCCATCATCTTTCCGTCAAAGCCGATGGCGAGCCCCACGACCCAGCCGGTATGACCCTCGAGTGTCTGCACGCACACGCCCGACGCCGGATCCCATAGCCGGATCGTGTTGTCCCATCCGGCCGAAGCCAGGAGCTTGTGATGTGGGCTGAAGGCAACGGCCATCACCGCGTCGGTGTGCCCTTTGAGCGTCTTCGTGCAGCGGCCGAATACCGGGTCCCAGATCCGGACCGCAGAATCCACGCTCGCGGATGCGAGCAGAGTGCCGTCGGGGTTGAACGCCACGCCGCGCACCCAATGCGTATGGCCTTCGAGCACGGTAAGGCCGGTCCAGCCCGAATCCGCCTTCTCCTTGCTCCACATCGAAACGTTCCCTTCCGAAACCTGCTCTAACGAGGCGCGGCCAGGCGCTCGTATACGCAGCGTGATGGATTCATTGTACGTAAAAGCCGTATGCCGTCATGGACACGATATGACCATTGGTGGGGGCCGAAATGGTCATTGCTGGGTACTGCCCGCTCGTGTACGAGCCATCCGCCATCAGCTCGTATCACCCCTATCATCCTGTGTACGAAATGCGCGCCCGACCGACGCGAACCCAGTACGAGGAGAAGAGTCATGCCGTCGTCCGACAAGGTCCGGTGGGGCATTCTCGGCCCCGGCGTGATCGCGAACCGGCTGCTGCAGGACGCGAGCCGCGCGTCCAACTTCACGGTGGTCGCGGCCGGCAGCCGAGACCTGGCTCGAGCGCAGGGGTTCGCGGCACGATACGGCATCGTCAGGGCCTACGGCTCGTATGAAGAGCTGCTCGACGACAAAGAGGTGGACGCGGTTTACATCGGCCTCCCGAACTCGCTCCACCACCCAATGACGTTGATGGCGCTCGCCGCCGGAAAACACGTGCTGTGCGAGAAGCCATACACACGCAGACCGGACGAGGTCACCGAGGCGTTCGACACGGCCGAGGCCGCCGGCCTGCTGCTGATGGAGGCGTTCATGTGGCGCCACTGGCCGCAGACGCGCCGGTTCATGGAGCTGCTCCCGGAGGTGGGCGAGATCCAGTCGATCCGTTCGACATTCGCCTTCCCGATGTCCGGAACCACGGACGCGCGGCTCGATCCGTCACTCGACGGCGGATCGCTGATGGATGTGGGCTGCTACGCGATCAGCGGTTCGCGTTTGGTCATGGGCGCGGAGCCCGTCCGGGTCTTCGGCGAGCAGATGGTCGGCCCGTCCGGAGTCGACCTGCGCTTCTCGGGCATGCTCACCTTCGCTTCCGGCGTGGTGTCCGAGATAGTGGCGGGCTTCACGTCACTCCAGCGCTCGCTCGAAGTCGTGGGCAGCAAGGGCACGCTCGTCTCGCGGGACCCGTGGCACTGCGAGGCCGGCATCGAGCTCAACGGTCAGCCTCATACCGTGGCCATCGAGGATTCGTACCGGCTCGAGATGGAGAACCTCAGCGCCGCGATCCTCGGGCGCGGGCAGCCCCTGCTGGGCAGGGCCGACGCGCTCGGTCAGGCCCGGACGATCGAGGCGCTCTACCGCTCGGCCGATACCGGCAAGGTAGTGGCGATCCCAGACTGAGCCTCCGCCCGGAACGTCTCGGCGGCACGCCAGCCCCGGCCGAGGATGCCAATCGAAAGAGAAGTGGCGCCGCCCGTTGCCGGTGCGGCGCCACAGAGACACAAACGCGGGCGGCCGGATTACTGGTCGATGGCGGGAGCCAGCTCGAGCATTCCGAGCAAACCGTGCGATTCGTGCATGGGACCCGCGGTGAACAGCAGGGTCATTGGCGTTCCGGCAACGCCGTTGCCGAACTGCAGACCCCATAGACCGTCGATCCAGATGGGCTTTCCGTTCACGCCGCGAAGCGTGCCTTCGAACTCGCCGTTTTTCGTGCTGTAGGCGTTGATCCGGCCGTTGCCGAAGTTGCCGACGAGCAGGTCGCCGCCGAACTTGCCGAAACCGGCGGGCGCGATCTGGATGCCCCATGGAGAATCGAGCTGACCATGACGGACGAGCCTCTGGAGGAGGTGTCCTGTCAGGTCGTACACGTCGACGAAACCGCGGCCCTTGCCGGGATCGTCGTCGTGCTTTGCCTTGTCCTGGAAGGCGTAGGTGACGTAGAGCTTGCCGCCCAGGTTCTGGATATTGAACGGGGCGTACCGGGCCGGGATCTTGCTATCCCAGAAGGCGCCCGGCCAGGTCTGGAGAGCGAACGACCCGTCAAAGACGTCGATCTTGCCGGAGTTGAAGTTGGCCGCGTACAGCCAGCTTCCACCGGGCCCTGTCGAGATCGCAAGGCCCTTGTAGACCGCGCCCGGAGTGGTGGCGACGTTGACGGCGTTGGTCGCCGGCGTGAGTCCGCCGCGCCACGCGTCAATTGACCCGTTCTCCGACGCGAAGATGAATCGCGCCGGTGCCCCTGAGATCAAGAAGTCGGGGCCGCCGTTGAAGACCTGGCCGGTGGGAGCGCCGTCCGGAATGGATACCGTCAGCGCCACCTTCGAGAACGGGACGCCCGGAGGGGTGCCCCGGTAGAGCGTGGTCAAGTCGCTGCCGTTATCCGACACCCAGAGGGGCGTTGTCGGTCCGAAGCTCATACCCCAGGCGTTGACCAGACTGGCGTCGGTGATTCCGGCCCAGCCGGGTACGTCGGAGACAAGGTTCGTCTGGACGAACCGCGATCCGTCGCCGCCGCTGGCCGCAACGGTGAGCGGCATGGCCGCGATCGCGAGCGAAGCTGCCGCCAGGAATCCGACTAGAAGCCCCATACGGCGACGGATGGAGCCCGAGTCGACGGACCTGATGGGCGGCAAGACCGGAGCGGGACGCTGGGTCATTGTGGGACCTCCTCCATTGCCCGGCGCGGCCCATGACCTTCAACGATGGACCGTGCGCCGGAAGCTTTGGTACGGCTCCATTACGCACCAACTCCGGCATCCGGTCGCGATTCGGCCTCGCCGAAGAGGAACGAACCATTCGACGGAACGCTGCCCACCCGAGCCTGCCGGATGTCACGGGCGCCGGCCGAGCCCCTGGTCCCACTGCCACACCACCCGGTCGGCCAGGTACCCCCAGACCCCCGGCAGACGGCTTTCAGTACCTGTTCTGACACGCGGCGGGCGACACGCCGGCCTGGCCGTAGTAGCGGCTGTCGGTGCCGAACAGCTGGACCGACAGGTTCGCCACCTGGTCGAGCCTCAGCCTGCTGGTCCACGATCCGCCCGTGAGCGATGAGTCGGGATGGTAGTTGTAGGGCGGGCCGAGCACGCAGTGCGTGATGGAAGTGAGGTGCTCTGCCGCGTCGACGTAGTCCTTCACGGTCTTCAGCGGGAAGTTGGTGGCGATCGACTTGCCGGCCAGGTCGAGCAGGCTGCCCAGCTTCGGCAGCATGGCCGGCGTGGCCATCTTCTTCTGCAGTGAAACCATCACGAGCTGCTGGCGGCTGGCACGGTAGTAGTCGTTCGTGCTCTCACGCGATCTGACGTACCGCAGGGCCATCGAACCGTTCAGGTGGACCTTGCCGGCCGGGACGTACGTGCACGTGGAGGGGTCGTCCAGCAGAGACGGATTGTTGATGTCCACGCCGCCCACGAGATCGACCATCTTCTTGAAGCCGTCCATGTCGATTTCGGCGTAGTAGTCCGTCTTCACGCCCACGAGATAACCGATCTCGTTTGCGAGCGTGACCATCGGCGGGTCCGGCGATCCGTACCGGCCGGCGGAGATGGCGCCGACGAGAGTGTTGATCTTCATGTTGTCGGGAGCCTGCCCGCCCCAGTAGAACGGGAATGCGGCGGTGTCGCGGGGCACGCTCACCATCGCCACGGCCCGTGTCTGGAGGTCGATGCTGACGAGCATCAGTGTGTCCGTCAGGGCATGCGAGCGACCTGCCATCAGATCCACGCCTACGAGAAGCACGGTCATGCGAACGTGTCCGGGGCTGGCGCTTGGGCTTGGGCTCGGGGCCGTGGTGGGGACGGGCGTCGGAGTCGCCTCCGGCGTGGGCGTGATTTCCGGCGTGGGAGTCGCCTCCGGCGTGGGCGTGATTTCCGGGGACGGCGTCGGCGTGACGTCGGGAGTGGCCGGCGGTGTGGGTGTGGGACCCGGCGGTGTGGGCGTGGCACCCGGATCGGGTGTGTCCAGCAGTGGTACCGCGGCGGGAGCGTATACGGCGGTCACGGCCGTGAGGCGGTTCGAGGTGGGACGCGGCACCGACATGTACGAAGGCGGGCACGTGAAGCCGGGCGAGGGCGAGTCGACCGGCGTATCAGATGGCAGCGGGGCATCTGTGTCGGTCGGGGCGGCTGTGGCGCCGGGCGCGAGACTCGGGAGGGACGGCGCCGGGGATGCCGTCGCGTCGGCGAAGTCGTTGGCGGCGATCTGCCGCGTGGCGTTGTAGGCATCGAACGCGTTCGAGAAGACCACGTCGCTCATACCCACTGTTGCGACGAGCAGCGCCGCCAGTACGGCTCCTGCTCGAAGGCGGAAGCGCCTGGGGCGCGCGACCAGGAATGGGTGGGCGACCGACGCAGCACGCAGCGCCGTGAAAGCGGCCACAACGACCATCACCGTCAGTGCGTATGTGTCGTCGAGCAGGCTGGCGGCGAAGTAGAGGGGGCCACCGCTCAGCTGTACGGCTGCCCACGCGACGAAGGCAAGCGCAGGAATGGCAAACGCGAGCGCGGCCAGTCGGCGCCCGAGATAGAGCTGACCCAAGCCCGGAAACACGAACGAGAGGACGGCCGCCGGGATCGGCGACCTCAGAGAACGCTCGGCGGGCGGAGCGCCTGCGTCGCTGGGCTCCTCGGTCCATTTGAGCCCTGCCGGCTCGGACGGCGCGGACGGCGAGGACGACGCGACCGGCTCTACCGGCGCGGATGGCGCGGATGGCGCGGATGGCTCGGATGGCACGGATGGCCGGACCAATCGCAAAAACTTCTTCACTGCCTGGTGTCACCCCTGTTCCGAATGTACCACGACGCGTCGCCCAAGCCCGATGGACTATGGGACGCCGGTTTGGAGCCCTCTGTTCCGCCGGCCGGGGTGATCGTGGTGGTGTTGTTGCCGCCACGGCGCGTGGCCTTGTCTGCGAGATTGCTGCGACCGACTACGATTCCAAAGGCAAGCGTTCGTGGCGAGGGCCAAACTGCACACCCGGAACCTCGCTGCAAGCCGGCAAAGGAGAGCATCCTCGTGTCCCTGGTCCAAGTCGACATCCGCGACTCGGTCGCCTGGATTACCCTGGCCAACCCTCCGGTCAACGCCTTGAGCGGCGCCCTCATGGACGAGCTATCCGCCGCGCTCCACGACCACCGCCCACCCGAGATTCGCGCGGCGGTCATCCGCGCTGCTCGTGGATCGAAGGTCTTCTCCGCAGGCCACGATGTCCGCGAGCTGCCCACCAACGGACGCGACCCCCTCACCTACAACGACCCGCTGCGCACGCTGGTCCGAAACGTGGAGGCCTTTCCCGCCCCGATCATCGCCATGGTCGAGGGATCGGTCTGGGGAGGCGCCTGCGAGCTGGTCCTCTCGTGCGATCTGGTTCTGGCCGGCTCCAAGACGACGTTCGCGCTGACACCCGCCCGCCTCGGCGTTCCGTACAACCTCTCTGGAACCCTCAACCTCCTCAAGGTCGCGGACATGCACTTCATCAAGGAGATGCTGTTTGCCGCGCGACCTGTTGCAGCGGACCGCCTCGCAACCTGCGGCGTGCTGAACGCGGTCTTTCCGATCGAGGAGCTGGAGGACGCGACGGTAGCCATGGCCGCCGACATAGTCTCGGCCTCGCCGCTCGTCCACCGCGTCATGAAGGAGGAGCTGCGGGTCCTCTCCAATGCGCAACCGCTCACCCCGGAAGCCTACGAGCGCATCCAATCGCTTCGCCGCGAGGTCTACGACAGCGAGGACTACCAGGAAGGGATTAGGGCCTTCCTCGAGAAGCGGCGCCCGGAGTTCCGCGGCAGCTAGCGATCGCTCCGCGGATGGATCGCCGCTCGCCGCTCGTTGCCGCGACGGTAGTTGCCGGTCGCTCGAGCCATCACCTGCTGCGGGTCGGGCCGCCAGGCGACCACGGGTACCATTCAGGAGAGCGCGGACCCGGCCTTCACGGCCGAGCGGCTGCGTGCTGAGATCGTGGCGAGGTGATGGCATTGGTCGAGAGCCCGGATGGGCCGGAGGCCCGGCACGAGTTCGTGACGCGCGACGGGCAGCGGTACGCCTGCATAGTTGACGTCGATCGACTCGAGCCGTTCCTCATGAACGTCGTGGGCGCCGGCGACGTGTGGCTATTCGTGGGCAGCAACTCGCCTTTCACCGCCGGCCGCGTGGATCCGGACCATGCCATGTTCCCCTACCAGACCGCCGACAAGATGCTGCGCCACGCGGACTCGGCGGGGACGCTGAGCATCTTCCGGGTGGCCCGTGCTGGTTCGAACGCGGCGGTGTGGGAACCCTGGCGGGGCGACACGGCGGGTCGGGCCGTGAACCGCAATCTCTACAAGCACGTCCTGGGGACGGACGTGGTGTTCGAGGAGATAAACCACGACCTGGGCCTTCGCTTCACCTGGAGCCTGTCGGGCAGCAAGAGGTTCGGGCTGGTCCGGCACGCGGTTCTGGAGAACGTCGGGTCCGCCCCGGCCGTCGTGGACTACCTCGACGGCTACCAGATGCTCCTTCCCTCCGGAGTGACGGCGGCGACCTTCACTCGCTACAGCTACCTGGCGGCCGGCTACATGCGCCACGAATCGCTCCCGGACGTGCCGCTGGCGATCTACACGCTCAACGCCGCGGTGGAGGACAAACCTGCGCCGTACGAGTCGCTGCGGGCGACCACAGCCTGGTCTGTGGGGCATCGGAACCCATCGGTGATCCTCTCGGACAGGCAGGTATCGGCCTTCCGTTCGGGCGTGACGCCGGAGGTTCGAAGCGAGGTCCGGGGAGAGTTCGGCTCGTATCTCGCCGTCGACCGCACGGAACTGGCGCCCGGGGCGCGTCACGAGTGGTTCACGGTCGCCGACACGATGGTCGATCACGCCGGACTGATCGAGCTGCGCGACCTGCTCGGCTCGCCCGTCGAACTCGAGCTGGAGCTGCGCGCCGCCGTGGCCGCGGATCGAGACGAGTTGCGGAGCTTGATTGCCGCCGCGGACGGGCTGCAGGACACGGCCGACGAAGCGGCGACCGTCCACCACTTCGCGAGCGTGTTGTTCAACTGTTTTCGGGGCGGGACATTCCTGGACTCGTACACGTTCCCGCGCGGCGACCTGGACAGGTTCATCGCCGCTCAGAACGCGCCGCTTCACGACCGCGTGAGGGGCTGGCTGGCCTCGCTTCCCGGCACGCTCGATCTGACAGCCCTGCGCAGGGCCGCCGCGGCGACCGCCGATGTCCAGCTCATCCGGATCTGCGGGGCGTACCTGCCGCTGATGTACGGCCGCAGGCACGGCGACCCGAGCCGGCCCTGGAATCGATTCTCCATACGTCTTGCCGACGAAAGCGGCGAGCCGCTGTACGGCTACGAGGGGAACTGGCGCGACATCTTCCAGAACTGGGAGACGCTGGCGCAGAGCTTCCCGGCCTACCTCGAGCAGATGGTGGCGGTCTTCCTGAACTCCTCGACCGCCGACGGCTACAACGCCTACCGGATCAATCGAGACGGCGGAATCGACTGGGAGCTCGTGGATCC
>Ga0302323_100002903_pt1 | contig 13926 bp, 11 predicted proteins | sample Fen_T0_3_FD_201950 | JGI IMG/M metagenome (GOLD analysis project Ga0302323, IMG submission 201950) | Peat permafrost microbial communities from Stordalen Mire near Abisko, Sweden - Fen_T0_3 | ecosystem: Environmental > Terrestrial > Soil > Wetlands > Permafrost | place: Sweden: Abisko... | reverse complement strand
TCGACGGCCAGCGCTTCGCTGATCGCCAGCCGGGCGCGTATCAGGTCGTTCATCCCCACCTGCGCGGGCGGGGCAACCGGCGAAAGCGTCGCGAGGTCGACCGCGTGCACGATCTCCGCGAAGCGCCCGCGAACGGTGCGCGTCGTGTGCTTGATCAGGTAGTTCGCGGCGGGTTGCAGCGGCTCGGCGTCGAACCAGCACAGGTCGGCGACGATCTCGCGCGTCACGCGCGGGCGCGCGTCCGCGGACGCCAGGAGGTCGCCGCGCGCGACATCGAGGTCGCGGTCGAGGCGAACGGTGACCGCATGACCGGGAAGCGCCACCGACACCGGACCATCGGGGCCGTCGATGCCGGCGACGACCGCACGCAGCACGCCGGGCATAACGATGACATCGGTGCCGACTTCGAGCGTGCCGCTCGCCACCGTGCCCTGCAGTCCGCGCTGTGGCCGGCCGCGCTGGGCGGCCAGGTTGCGGGTGACGCGCTGCACCGGAAAGCGCAGCGGTTGCGCAGCCCGCGAGCGCACGACGTCGACGCTTTCCAGGTACGCAAGCAATGTCGGGCCGCCATACCACGGCAGCGCATCGCCGCGCGATGCGACCATGTCGCCGGTGAGCGCGGACAGCGGAATCGCGTGGACTTCGACAAACCCCAGGTGCGCGGCCAGCGCGGTGAACTCCGCGTGGATGGCCTCGAAGCGCGCGCGATCCCAGTTGACGAGGTCCATCTTGTTCACGGCCAGCACCAGACGCGAAATGCCGGCCCAGCGCGCGAGGAACGCGTGGCGGCGGGTCTGCGGCTGCAGGCCGTGCACGGCGTCCACCAGCAGGACAGCCACGTCCGCGGTGCTTGCGGCGGTGACCATGTTCCGCGTGTACTGCTCGTGCCCCGGCGCGTCGCCGATGATGAACTTGCGCGCAGGCGTAGCGAAGTAGCGGTAGGCGACGTCGATAGTGATGCCCTGTTCGCGCTCCGCCAGCAGGCCGTCGGTGACGAGCGAAAAGTCGATCGGCATCTGGCCCGCGCGGCGCGACCCGGCTTCCAGCGCCGATACCTGGTCGGACAGCAGGCTCTTGCTGTCCCACAGCAGGCGGCCGATCAACGTGCTCTTGCCGTCGTCGACGCTTCCTGCGGTGGTGAAGTGCAGCGGGGTGCTTGCAGCGTGCATCAGAAGTATCCCTGCCGCTTGCGCAGTTCCATCGCGGCGTCGTTGGCCTGGTCGTCCAGCCGCGTCGCGCCGCGCTCAGTGATGCGGGTGGACGCCGTTTCGCGGACGATGTCGTCCAAAGTAGCGGCGTCCGACTCGACAGGTGCCGTGCACGGGATATCGCCGACGGTGCGGAAGCGCACGGTGAGATTCTCGACCCGGTCGCCCGGTGTCGCTGGCGTGAGGTGGGTGACGGGAACCAACGCGTTGCCGCGACGCACGACGTCGCGTTGATGCGCGAAGTAAAGTTCCGGCAGCTGGATGTCTTCCTGCCGGATGTATTGCCACACGTCGAGCTCGGTCCAATTCGACAGCGGGAACACGCGCATGTTCTCGCCCTTGTGCACGCGCGCGTTGTAGATCGACCACAGCTCGGGACGCTGCGACTTCGGGTTCCACTGCCCGGAATCGTCGCGGAACGAGAACACACGTTCCTTGGCGCGCGCCTTTTCCTCGTCGCGGCGCGCGCCGCCGACGCACGCATCGAAGCCGAACTCGGCGATGGCGTCGAGCAGCGTGACAGCCTGGTGCGGATTGCGTGACTCGTTCTCGTGCCGCAGCCGGACGCGGCCGGTGCGGATCGATTCGTCCAGCGAGCGCACCGTGAGCGGCAGGCCGGTCTCGCGCGCCATCCGGTCGCGGAAAGCGATGACCTCGGGGAAGTTCTGCTCGGTGTCGATGTGCAGCAGCGTCACCGGTGCCTTCTCCGGCGCGAAAGCCTTCTGCGCGAGGCGCAGCACGACGGCGGAATCCTTGCCGCCGGAAAACAGCAGCGCCACGTTGCGGCACTCGGCGGCGACTTCGCGCAGGATGAAGATCGACTCCGCCTCGAGTTCGGCCAGGTAGCCGTTGCGCTGCCGCGCGACCGGTGCCGTCGGCGCCGCGACGTCGGTGACTGCGAGATCGTCCATCAGCATGGCGTGGCCTGTCAGTTCGCGACGGCAGCGGCGCGCGTGCGAACCACGCGGCCCTGGGCGTCGATGTGGATGCCGCATTCGCGGTCGGCGGGCGCTTCCCACCACCAGCGGCCCGACCGCGGATCCTCGCCGGGCATCACCGCGCGGGTGCACGGCGCGCAACCGATCGACGGAAAGCCGCGCTGGTGCAGCGGATGCGTGGGCACGTCGTTCGCGCGCACATAGGCCCACACGTCGTCCTCCTGCCAGTCGGCGAGCGGAGCCAGCTTCATGAGGCCATGCTGCGCATCCTGCGCGAGGATGGGCGTGTCGGTGCGGGTGACCGACTGGTCGCGGCGCAGTCCGGTGATCCAGAGTTGTTTTCCTGCCAGCGCGCGCGCGAGAGGGCGCACCTTGCGCAGCTCGCAGCACGCGTGGCGCAGGTCGGCGGATTGGTAAAACGGGTTGGGCCCGTGGGCGGCGACGAATGGTTCGATGTCGGCGGCCTCCGGTGCGTAGAGCTGGATCGGCCGACCATAGCGTTGCCGCACCGTTTCGATGAACGCATGCGTCTCGTCGTGCAGCCGGCCCGTGTCCAGCGTGAAGACGTCGACCGGCAGATCCAGCGCCGCGATCAGGTCGAGGATCACCATGTCCTCGACGCCGAAGCTCGACGCCAGGACGGCAGGGGCGTGCGCCGCGACCGCGTGGCGCAGTCGCTGCGTGGCTTCCCCGGTGCGCAAAGGCATGTTCATGCGAAGCTGATTCCTGGTCGACGACCGAAATGGCGAAATGGTGCTGCTGGTGACACCCGACCCCGGATAGTAGGGAGCCGGCTAAATACACGGAAATGATATTTGTCGCTGGTGCATATTCATATTGGTTATAAAGACTCGGGAGTCGCGCATAACCCTGTCGTTCGCGAAGCCCGTGCCGCCGAAATGTGTAGGATGGCCGCCTGACGTCGGGCTCCCCCACGCCAGCATTTCATCGGAGTACGCAATGTCGCTTCTGGGTCGGTTTGTCCATCGATTTGTCCTTGCGCTGCTGCTGGCGATTGCCCCCATCCCGCAGGCGCTGGCACGGGACGAGGCGCCCGCAGCGGTCACGACGGGGCTCGTGACGTTCAACTCGGACGAAGGAATCGCGCGCCTGGCCCGGTCGACGGCCCGGGCCGACTTTGCGTCCCTTGCGAATCAGTTCGAGCCCCAGTCCAACATCGCGTTCTGTGGCCCGACCTCCGCCGCCATCGTGCTGAACGCAGCACGCAGCGGCAGCCGGGATCTGCCGCGCGACTACAGCCGGATACGTCCCGAAGACGGACGCTGGATCCCGAAAGGCATCGACCTTTCCGTTCCGCGCTACACGCAGGAAAACGTCATCGCCAAGGGTGCGAAGACGCGAGCGCAGGTCATGGGCGAGCCGATTCTGGACGGCAAGCAAACCCGTGACGGGGGCTATCAGCTGCGGCAGTTCGACGAATTGCTGAGGGCGCACGGCATGGTGACCCGCCTCGTCGTCGTCGATGACCAGAAACCCGAGGCGGAGATCCGGATGGACTTCGTGGAGAACCTGAAGCGCACAGGGGACTACGTGGTGGTCAACTACCGTCGCGCGGACGTGGGCCAGAGCGGCGGACCCCACATTTCCCCGCTCGCCGCCTATGACGCGGAATCGGATTCGGTGCTCGTGATGGACGTCAATCCCGCGAGCGCCGGTTGGGTCTGGATGCCGGTGGCGACGCTCGTGAAAGGGATGCGCACGTTCGACCTGGTCGAGAACCGCGGGTACGTGGTGGTTCAGTCGCGCTGAAACGGATAAACGCTGCCGAGCTGCAGCAATTGCGACAGCTCGTCCAGCGCCCGCCGGGACTCGTCGAGCAGCCGGGGGTCTGCCAGGTCGGAAGGCGCCAGGCGGTCGCGATAGTGCCCGCGGATCCATTGCTCCAGCGCCGACGCAAGCGGGTCGTCGAGGAAGACGTTGGCGCGCACCGCCGCGCGCTCGGCGTCGGTCAACGCCATGCGCAGGCGCAGGCAGGCGGGTCCGCCGCCGTTCTTCATGCTCTGCTTCAAGTCGATCGTCAGCACTTCGGCGATCGGGCCGCCGCTTGCAACCAGCGAATTCAGGTACGAATCGACGCGTGCATTCTCACGGCACTCCGCCGGCGCGACGAGCAGCATGCGGCCGTCGGGGCGAGCCAGAAGCTGGCTGTTGAACAGGTACGTCGCGACCGCGTCGGCGAGACTCACGTCGCGCTCGGACACCACGACCGGCGTGAATGCGGTCCCGACGCGCGCGGCGAGTTCCGCCAGCACGGCAGGCTGATCGATGTACGCCCGTTCATGGCAGAACAGCACGGCTCCCTGGCCGACGGCGATGACGTCGTTGTGGAATACGCCGGCATCGATCGCTGCCGGATTCTGCTGCGCGAAAACGGTGCGAGTCGGGGCCAGTCCGTGCCGCCGGGCGATGGCGGTTGAGGCCTCCGCGGTTTGCCGGGCCGGATATTTTGCCGGCGCAATGCCGCCGCCGAAGCCGTGCCTGCCGTAGACGAAGAATTCGACGCCCGGCGTCTGCCCACCGGGCGCGAAGCGCGTGTGATTGGCCGCGCCTTCGTCGCCGAACTGAGGCGCAGCGGGCAACGGCTCGTGCACGGCGAAGCGCGCGGGGTCATTGAAGATCGCGCGCAGGACCGCCGTGGTCGTCGGCGCTTCCAGTGACCGGTGAAAGTGCGAAACCAGGTTTGCCGGCGTGAAGTGCGTGCGGCCGTCCTCGGTGTCGGCGGAGGGACTGACGGTGGCGGCATTGGCGACCCACATCGCGGCGGCCGACGAGCATGCGGCCAGCAGCGCGGGCGCGTCCCGCGCGACACGCCCGAGGATCGCGGCGTCGTCGCCGGCAAACCCGAGCGCGCGCAGCGCAGGAATAAACGGCCGCTCATGCGGCGGCAGCACCGCTTGCGGAAATCCGCGCGCCGACAGCGCGCGCGTCTTGGCCAGGCCCTGCAGCGCCGCTTCGCGCGGGTTGGCGACGAGACCGGCGTTGTGTTCGGAGGCGACGTTGCCGGTCGCGAGTCCCGAGTAGTTGTGCGTCGGGCCGGGAATGCCGTCGAAGTTGTACTCGGGCATTACGCGGTTTCCTCCCCGGTTCTCGCGACGGCGCTCGCGCTCAGCGGTCCGCGGGTGCCAGCGGCACGGCGCGCACGGTGTCGCCTTCGGCCACGCGGAGCGTGCGCGCGGCATAGGCCTTGAGCGGGAAGCGGTCGGCGCGCGCGGGTGCCGACGTCACCAGCACGCGGAAATCGGCGAGGCTGCGGTTGGCGACAAGCCACAGCACATCGTCGGTCAGGCTGTCGGGCACCGGATCCTCTTCCTCCAGCGTCACCGGCAGCACCTGCGACTGTCGCACCGCGTGGATGTCGTCGCGGAAGCATTCGACCGTGGGACCCGCGTCGAAGATGTCGACGTAGCCCTCGTAGCGGAAGCCTTCCTGCTCGAGCATCGTGCGCGCCGGCAGTGTGTCAGCGTGGACGGTGCCGATCGCGTCGCGCGCGTCGGCCGGCAGCAGGTTCACGTACACCGGGTGCTTGGGCATCAGTTCGGCAATGAATGACTTCTGCCCGATGCCGGTCAGGTAGTCCGCCGTCGAGTATTCCATGGCGAAGAAATGCCGGCCGAGTCCTTCCCAGAAAGGGCTCTTGCCGTCCGGCGTCAGGCGTCCGCGCAATTCGGCGATGATCTTCGGCGAAAAGAGCTGCGCGAATTCGGCAATGAACAGGAGCCGGCTCTTCGCCAGCAGCACGCCGTTCTTGCCCTGCCTGAAGCCCTGGTCCAGGAACAGCGAGCAAAGTTCGGTGTGCCCGGTGTGGTCGTTGGCGAGGAACAGCGTGGGCGCGACCGTGTAGACGTCGAGCGCACGCGACGCGTGGACCAGCGTGCCAAGGTGAAAGTTGTAGAACGGCTCGGTCAGCCCGACGGCGGCCTCGATGGCGCTGATGCCGACGATGCGGTCCGCCTCAGCGCTGGCGCCACCGTCGCGGCCGTCGACCAGCACGAACATGTAGCACGCGTCCGCGCGCTCCGCGGTGCCGGCGAACGACGCCAGCGAGCGCTCGATGCGCGAGGCCAGCCGTTCGCGGTTGGCCGGCAGCGTCGTGAGGCCGGTGCCGCTGCGCTCGGACAGCGCGAGTACGCTGGCGACGTCGTCGCGAGCGATCGGCCGGATGTAGAACATCGGCGGCGGTCGCTAGACGAGTGCGCGGTTCAAGGCGACCTCGAGCCGCGCCAGACCTTCGAGTATTTCGTCGAGCGAGATGACGAGCGACGGCGCGATGCGGATGACGTCCGGCCCGGCGACGAGCAGCATCAGCCCGGCGTCGCCGGCGGCCTTGACGACGTCCATCGCCTTGCCTTTCCACGGCGCGTCGAGTTCGGCACCGATCCACACGCCTTCGCCGCGGAGTTCTGCGAACACCCGGCGGCGCGCGTTGATCGCCTTCAGTCCTTCCATGAACAGCGCATGCCGGGCCCGGACGCCGTCCATCACCTCGGTGGTGTTGATGACGTCGAACACCGCGCCCGCGACCGCGCACGCGAGCGGATTGCCGCCGTAAGTCGTGCCGTGCACGCCGACGCTGAACGCGCTGGCGATCTCGGTCGTCGTCAGCATCGCGCCGATCGGAAAGCCGCCGCCCAATCCCTTGGCGCTGGTCAGGATGTCGGGGACGATGCCCTTCTGCATGTACGAGAAGAGCGTGCCGGTGCGGCCCATGCCGCTCTGGATCTCGTCCAGGATCAGCAGCGCGCCGTGCTCCGTGCACAGCCGCCGCGCCGCCTGCAGGAACGCCGGCGTGCCGGGACGCATGCCGCCTTCGCCCTGCATCGGTTCGAGGATGACGGCACAGGTCTCGGCGCCGTGCTCCGCGAATTCACGCTCGAGTGCCGCGACGTCGTTGTACGGAATGTGCGTGATGCCCGCGGGATTTGGCCCGAAGCCGCTGGCGTATTTCGCCTGGCCGCCGGCGCTGACGGTGAAGAGCGTGCGGCCGTGGAAGCTGTTGAGCGTCGAGACGACGCGGAATTTCTTCTCGCCGAAATGATCGTGCGCGTAGCGGCGCGCGAGCTTGAGCGCCGCCTCGTTGGCTTCGGCGCCCGAGTTGGCGAAGAACACGCGCTCGGCGAACGTGTTGTCGATGAGTCGCTTGGCCAGGCGCAGCGCGGGCTCGCTGGTCAGCCAGTTCGACACGTGCCACAGCGTGCACGCCTGGTCGGTGATCGCGCGGATCATCGCCGGATGGCAGTGGCCGAGCGCCGTGACCGCGACGCCGCCGGCGAAGTCGATGTACATGCGCCCGCCCTGGTCCCACACGCGCGAGCCTTCGCCGCGCACCGGCACGAACGGCGCAGGCGCATAGCAGGGGACCATCCATTCGTCGAACATCGCGCGCGTCACCGGCAGCGTCGCGGCGGTGGACGGGGCGGAGGCGACGTCGCGCCGCGCGGTGGCGGCGACGAGGGCCCGCTTGTCGGCGGAGAGGTTGCTCATGGCGTCGGGGCGGTCGTCATTTGGTCGCAGGTGCTGCGGCGACGACCTGGATCTCGATCTTGTAGGCCGGGGCGGCCAGGTTGGCTTCCACCGTCGCCCGCGCCGGCGTGTGGCCTTGCGGCACCCACGCGTCCCAGACGACGTTCATCGCCGCAAAATCGTTAATGTCGGCGAGGTAGATCGTCGCCGACAGGATTTTTGTCTTGTCGCTGCCGATTTCAGCCAGCAGCGTGTCGATCTGCGACAGCACCGAGCGCGCCTGCGCGGCGAGGTCGGCCGACGGGTCCTGCGCAACTTGCCCCGCCAGCCAGGCGATACGCTCGCCCGCCGGCTGGAAGACGACGATGTCCGACATGCGCTTGCCGGTGTGGTGACGCTCGATAGATGAATTGGCAGGCACGATATGATCCAGTGGTCCGAATGGAGCAAGACCGGGAATTGTAATGGAAATGAATGCGCGGTTAGCCCTGACGCTGGGCGGAATCTGCATGTTTGCCGCCGTGGCCCTCGGGGCGTTCGGCGCGCATGCACTGAAGGGCCACCTGGACCCGGACATGACCGCCGTGTGGCAGTCCGCGGTCCAGTATCACGCCTGGCATGCGCTGGCGCTGCTGGGCGCGGGCGGCCTGATGCTGCATTGGCCGGCAAAGCGCGGCCTGGCGCTTGCCGCCTGGATGTTCCTGGCGGGCATCGTGCTGTTCGCCGGGAGCCTGTACGCCGTCGCCCTGACCGGCATGCGCGGCTTGGGGCTGATCACGCCGTTTGGCGGCGTCGCATTCCTTGCCGGCTGGGCCGTGCTGGCCCTGACCGCTTGGCGCCGCTAGCGAACCTCAATCGACCTTTGCTCCCGATTCTTTCACCACCTTTTGCCACTTGGCCGTCTCGGCCGCGATGAACTGCGCGAATTCCTCGGCCGTGCCGCCGGCAGCGTTGGCGCCCTGTGCCAGCAATTTTTCCTTGGCCTCGGGCGTGGCCAGCCACTTCGCGATTTCACCGTTCAGCTTGGCGATGACCGACGACGGCGTTCCCGTGGGCGCCAGCAGCCCGAACCACGACGACGCTTCGAATCCCGGCAGTCCCGATTCGGCGAGCGTCGGCACGTCGGGCAGCGCGGCCGCGCGAGCCCCACTGGTCACGGCAAGCGCCTTCAGCTTGCCGCCCTTGATCAGCGCCAGCGACGACGGCAGGTTGTCGAACATCAGCTGCACCTGTCCGCCCACCAGGTCCTGCAGCGCCGGCGCGCTGCCCTTGTACGGCACGTGCGTCATCTGCACGCCCGCCATCGTCTTGAACAGTTCCGCCGAGAGATGGATCGACGTGCCGTTGCCCGACGACGCGAAGTTGAGCTTGCCGGGATTCGCCTTCGCATAGGCGATGAGCTCCGGCACGGAATTCACCGGCAGCGCAGGGTTGATCACCAGCACGTTGGGCACGCCGGCGACCAGGATCACCGGCGCGAAGTCCTTCACGTGGTCGTAGGGCAGCTTTGGGTAGAGACCCGGATTGATCGCGTGCGTGCCGACGGTTCCCATCAGCAGCGTGTAGCCGTCGGGCGCGCTCTTCGCGACCAGTTCGGCACCGATGTTGCCTCCCGCACCCGGGCGGTTGTCGACGACGGCGGGCTGACCCAAGGTCTCGGCAAGCTTCTGCGCCGCCGCGCGGGCGAGGACGTCGGTGGTGCCGCCGGCCGGGAAGGGGACGACGATGCGGATCGGCTTCGTCGGGTAGGCCTGCGCCGACACGCCGGCGGCGAAGGCGGCGAAACAGGCGCCCAGGGTGCACAGTGCCAGGCCGTTCAACCAGCGTGCCATCGAAGCCTCCGTTGCGTTGTTCCCGTGGTCCGGGATTGTTGTCTGGTGCAGGAAGGCAGGAAGCCTAATCCACCTTGGCTCCCGACGCCTTGATGATCCGCGCGTATTTGGCGAGCTCGCGCGAGATCATCTGCGCGAATTGCTCCGGCGTGTCGGGCGCGGGCTCCGCGCCGTCGGCCATCAGCTTCGCGCGCACGTCCGGCGTCGTCAGGATCTTCGTGACGTCGGCGTTCCACTTGCCGACGATCGCGGCCGGGGTTCCCGCCGGTGCGAACAGCCCGTACCACGTCGAGATATCGAAGCCGGGCAGGCCGGCCTCCGCCATCGTCGGCAGTTCGGGGACCAGTGGCGAGCGTTGCGCCGTCGTCACGGCAAGCGCCTTCAGCTTGCCGGCCTTGACCTGTGCCATTGCGTTGGCGAGGTTGTCGAACATGAACTGCGTGTCGCCGGCCAACAGCGCCTGCGTCGCCGGCGCGCCGCCCTTGAACGGTATGTGGACGGCGTCCGTTCCCGTCTCGACCTTGTAGAGTTCGCCAGCCAAATGCCCCGCGCTGCCGTTGCTGCCCGAACCGAACGCGAGCTTGCCCGGATTGGCCTTGGTCCACGCGATGAATTCCTTGACGTTGTTGACCGGCGCCGCCGCGTTGACGACGAGCACGTTGGGCGTGATCGCGATCAGAGTGATCGGCGCGAAATCCTTGACCGCGTCGTAGGGCATCTTCGCGTACAGGTTCGGGTTCACCGCGTGCGTGGACAGCGCGCCCAGCAGGATCGTGTAGCCGTCCGGCGGCGACTTGGCGACGAAGTCGGCGCCGATGTTGCCGCCGGCGCCCGGCTTGTTCTCGACGACGACGGCCTGGCCCCACATTTCCGACAGGCGCTGCGCGATCAGGCGGCCCGTGATGTCGAGCGAGCCGCCCGGCGGAAACGGCACGACGAGCTTCACGGGCCGCGATGGGTACGCCTGCGCGCCGACCGGGACGGACATCGCCGCGGCCAGCAGCGCGAGCAACGCGGTGATGATGCAGGTCCCGATGCGGGACGTCACGCGCGCACTCGGGATTGCATGGGGCAGCGCATTGTGCAGTACATGGCCATCGGGCATTTTGGAACGACTCCGTGGGTGGCTTGTCCATTCGATTCTAGCAAGGCGGGCCGCGTTGAAATGGCAAATGAGGGGCAAATGAGAGGCAAATGAGGGGCAAATGAGGGGCAAATGCGGGGTGTTTGGCGACGGCAGCCCCGGCAGCGCATAATCGACACTTTTCCATTTCGCGGCCGCGCACCTCGCGCGCCTTGGTTAAAATCGCCGCAATTCACGGCCTTTTGGTACCGCAAGCCTCCGATCCACGGCAACGTCCTCCCAATACTTCGATGCAGATGAAAAAAGTGGTTGCAGTAGTTACTGCGGTGGCGTTCGCCGTGGCCGGCATGGGCGGCGCCTATTGGTACGGGACCAAAAGCGTCGAATCGCCAGGACAAGCCGCCACTGCGACCGGTGGCGCGCCCGGCCAGGCCGCGGCCAAGGGCGTTCCCTCCGGACCGGCTGCCGGAAGCGTGTCCGTCGAGGCCGTCAAGGTCGCGACGGCATCGTTGCCGCAGACGATCACAGCGGTCGGCAGCCTCCGGTCCGACGAGTCGGTTGTCTTGAGGCCGGAAGTGGCGGGGCGGATCAGCGCGATCTCATTCCAGGAGGGCCAGCGGGTCGCCAAGGGCGCGCTGCTCGTCCGCCTCGACACGGCCGTTCCGCAAGCCGAGGCGCAGCAGGCACGTGCCAACATGGTGCTGGCCAAGAACAAGTTCGACCGCGCGGTGGACCTGGCCAGGAGCAACTACATTTCCGGCCAGGCAAAGGACGAGGCCGAGAACAATTTCAAAGTGGCCGAAGCGGCGCTGCAATTGTCCGAGGCCAAGCTTGCCAAGATGGATTTGCGTGCACCTTTCTCCGGAATCATCGGCCTGCGGTCCGTTTCGGTCGGCGACTACGTCAAGGAAGGTGCGGATCTCGTCAACCTGGAGTCGATAGATCCCTTGAAGGTCGATTTCCGCGTGCCGGAGGTCTACATGCGGCAGGTTCAGGTCGGACAGTCGCTGCAGGTCCAGCTCGACGCGCTGCCCGGCAAGACATTCGAAGGCAAGGTGTTCGCGGTGAATCCGCTGATCGACGCCGCGGGCCGCGCCGTGGTGATTCGCGCGATGGTGCGCAACCCCGACACCAGCCTGCGCCCGGGAATGTTCGCGCGCGTCCGGCTCATCACCCGCGATGCGCAGGATGCGCTGGTGCTGCCGGAGCAGGCGCTGGTGCCGCAGGGCGACCAGCAGTTCGTGTTCCGCATCCAGGAGGGCAAGGCCGTGCGCACGAAGGTCGAGGTGGGCCAGCGGCGCGACGCCAAGGTGGAAATCCTGACCGGACTTGCCAAGGACGATCTCGTCGTGACGGCGGGCCAGTTGAAGCTCCGCGACGGCGCGCCCGTGACGGTCGCCGGCGCCGTGCCGGTCGCCGGCGCGGTCCCGGCCCCCAAGTCCTGATGCTCGGCATGCGCGGGTAACTGACCATGATGCTCCCTGAAATCTGCATCAAGCGCCCCGTCTTCGCGACGGTGCTGTCGCTGATCATCGTGCTGGTCGGCCTCATCTCCTACACGCGGCTCTCGGTGCGCGAGTACCCGCGCATCGACGAGCCCGTCGTCAGCGTTTCGGTGACCTACCGCGGCGCGTCCGCGGAAGTCGTCGAATCGCAGGTGACGAAGCCGCTCGAGGATTCGCTGGCGGGCATCGAAGGCGTCGAGGTGATGACGTCGCAGAGCCGCTCCGAGACGTCGCGGATCAACGTCCGGTTCACGCTGAAGCGGGACCCGGATTCCGCCGCCGCCGACGTGCGCGACAAGGTGGCGCGGGCGCGCGGCAAGCTGCCCGACACGATCGACGAACCGATCATCGCCAAGGTCGAGGCCGATTCCAATCCGATCATCTACATCGCCGTCGAAGCCGGCTCCCTCTCCACGCTCGAAGCCTCCGACTACGTCAAGCGCTACGTGCAGCCGCGGCTCTCCGTGCTCCCGGGTGCCGCGGACGTGCGGGTCTTCGGCGAACGCCAGATATCGATGCGCATCAACCTGGATCGCACGCGGCTGGCCGCCTACAAATTGACGGTGCAGGACGTCGAGGACGCCATCCGCAAGCAGAATGCGGAAATTCCGGCGGGCCGCATCGAATCGACGTCGCGCGAGTTCACGGTGGTCGCGGAGACCGACACGCGCACGCCCGAGCAGTTCAGCAACATCATCGTCGCCAACGTCGGCGGCTACCCGGTGCGCATCCGCGACGTCGGATCCGCGGCGATCGGTCCGGTCGACGAGCGGGTGATCTCGCGCTTCAACGGCAAGTCATCGCTCAACATCGGCGTCATCAAGCAGGCAGTCTCGAATCCGCTGGAGCTGTCGAACGCGGTCAAGGCCGAGGTGGACAAGATCAATCCGGCGCTGCCGCCCGGCATGAAGCTCATCGTCGCCTACGACACGTCGGTGTTCATCGACCGCTCGATAAAATCAGTGTTCGAGACCATCGCCGAGGCGATCGTGCTCGTCGTGCTCGTCATCTATTTCTTCCTGCGCAGCCTCCGCGCAACGCTGATCCCGATCATCACGATCCCGGTATCGCTGATCGGCACCTTTGGAATCATGTATCTGTTCGGGTTCACGATCAACACGCTGTCGCTGCTGGCGATCGTGCTGGCGATCGGCCTGGTCGTCGACGACGCGATTGTCATGCTCGAGAATATTTTCCGGCACGTGGAGGAGGGCATCCCGCGCAAGGAGGCGGCCATCCTGGGCGCGCGCGAGATCGGCTTCGCAATCGTGGCCATGACGCTGACGCTCGCGTCCGTCTTCGCGCCGCTGGCCTTCGCCACCGGGCGCACCGGGCGGCTGTTCATCGAATTCGCGCTGACGCTCGCCGGCGCGGTGATGGTGTCGGGCTTCGTCGCGCTGACGCTGTCACCGATGATGTGCTCGCTGCTGCTGAAGCACCAGGACCGGCACTCGTGGATCTACAACACGATCGAGGGCTGGATCAATGCGGTGACCAGCGGTTATCGGCGCGCGCTGACGGCGACGCTGCACGCACGCTGGCTGGTGGCGATCGTCTGGGTGGTCGTGCTCGCGCTGGGCGTGACTTTCTTCATGTTGCTGAAGGCCGAACTTGCGCCCACCGAAGACCGTGGGGTGGTGTTCGGCCTCGTCACCACGCCGCAGGGCTCGACGCCGATGTATGTGTCCGACCAGATCCGCCCGATCGAGCAGTTCTACGCGCAGGTTCCCGAGGCGGCCGCCTTCACGTCCATCCAGGGCTTTCCGACCGTCGTCGATGGCAACGCGATATTGCGCCTCAAGCCCTGGGAAGAGCGCAAGAAGAAGCAGCAGCAGATCACCGACGAGATGCGGCCCAAGCTCGCCTCGATCCCGGGCG
>Ga0302323_100002902_pt1 | contig 13936 bp, 7 predicted proteins | sample Fen_T0_3_FD_201950 | JGI IMG/M metagenome (GOLD analysis project Ga0302323, IMG submission 201950) | Peat permafrost microbial communities from Stordalen Mire near Abisko, Sweden - Fen_T0_3 | ecosystem: Environmental > Terrestrial > Soil > Wetlands > Permafrost | place: Sweden: Abisko... | reverse complement strand
TGGGATAACGAGTAAAGGAACTTCCGAGTGTTGGGGCCAGAACGCCAACGGACAGGCCACTCCGCCAACCGATTCCTTCACTTCGGTCAGTGCGGGCAGCTGGCACACGTGCGGCATCAAGAGTGACGGCACCGTGGCCTGTTGGGGCTTCAACGGCAACGGGCAGGCCACTCCGCCTGCTGGAACATTTCTAGGCGTCAGCGCTGGCCAATACCACACCTGCGGAATCAAGGCCGATGCCACAGTCGCCTGCTGGGGCAGCAACAACAACGGGCAGGCCACCGCGCCCGCCGGAACGTTCACGTCGATCAGCGCAGGCGGCTGGCATACATGCGGCGTGAAGACCGACCAGTCGGTGGCATGCTGGGGCAACAACGGGTCCGGCCAAACCACCCAGCCGTAGCGTAGTTGGAGGATGGTGATCAAGGTGCGAGCAAGGCCGCTGACTTCGTGATCGGCACACGGCTGAACAATTACGAAATCGTGTCCTTGCTGGGCGAGGGCGGGATGGGAATGGTCTATCTCGCCCGCCACCCGTACATGGGGCGACGGGCAGCGGTCAAGGTTCTTCGGCCCGAACTGCTGCACGACAGATCGTTGGTGGCCCGGTTCATGGAAGAGGCCCGTGCGACCAATGCCATTCAACACCCGAACATCATCGACATCATCGATGTGGGGTTGTTGCCCGAGACGCAAACGCCCTACCTGATGATGGAGTTTCTCGATGGTGAATCCCTTGCCCACCGTCTGCAGGCATCCCGCCCACTTTCGGCACGCGACGCAGTGGATATCGCCTGTCAGACCGCCGCGGCGCTTGCTGCCGCTCACGCCTCTCAAATCGTCCATCGCGATCTCAAGCCAGACAACCTTTACCTCATTGCCGATCAATCGCTGCCGTCAAGATCGCGCGTCAAGGTCCTTGATTTTGGCATCGCCAAATTGCGCGGGGATATGCGGGCGCGCTCAGCGCAGACGAAATCCGGCATTCTGATGGGAACGCCATTCTACATGTCGCCCGAACAGTGCCGAGGCTTCGCCGCTGGCCTAGACCACCGCTCCGACATCTACTCCCTTGGCATCATCGTGTACGAGATGTTGTGTGGTCAGCTGCCATTCGTCAGCGATGGCGTGGGGGATCTCCTGGTCCGACACATCACCGAACCTCCAGCTTCGCTGCGCACGAAAGTCCCAACCATTCCGGAGTCACTCGATGGTGTGGTCCTGCGTGCGCTGGCAAAAGATCCTGCTGACCGATTCGAATCCATGTCGGCCTTTGCGCAGGCCCTTCGCGACTGCGAGCCAGACATTGAATCGGTGGATTCAACCAAAGCAAGGATACAGCTTGGCTTGGCCATGGCGCGCACGGATGCCGCCGGCATGCCAGCCCCAGCCGAAGCCATCGTCGTCACACCTGGCCGCATGGCCACACGGATTCCGACTGCGCCGCAAACCACGCTGTCATCCATGGCCGGGCAACTCAAAGTCGAAGGTGCCAAAAGACGTCTAGGCAAGCGCCAGATTGTTTTTGGCGTGCCTATCTTGGGCGTCCTGATCCTTGGCGGAGCCCTGGCCATTCTATTCGCGCGCCCCAAGTCGCCCCCGTTGGCGACTCCGGCAGTCCACGTCGCCCCTGCTCTGTTGCCGACAGCTTCCACCGAAACACCTGCAGCTGCACTCGCGCAACCCGAAGTGCCGGTCTCGGCCTCTCCGACGCCCGAGGAAGGTCCCCTCGTGGGCAAAGCAAATGAGCGTTCCAACGCAGTACGACCGCGAGTAATGGTCAAGAAGGAAACCCGTCGGCAACGGTCGGTTTCCTCATCGCCCACCCCGGTATCGCCACTGACCCTGCCGGTTGTTCCTTCTCCGAACCCGCCCCCAACCTCTGCCCAGCCTGGGGTTCCGCAGGGAGGAACGGTCATCCCCTCGCCTTCCCCACCGGATCCAGCCACCAACTCCACAAGCAAGTGGGGAGGACGCCTATGAAGATTTGCTCGTTTGTTCCGATTCTCTTGCTCGCCATTGTTCTGATGCCTCAGTCTGCCGAGGCGCAGTCCGTTGCCGAAAAGAAAGTAATGGCAGCGCAGCTTTTCGACGATGCCCAGGCGTCGGCTGCGAAGAGTGACTTCACGCAGGCTTGCGCGAGGTACGCCGAAAGTCAGCGGCTCGACCCACAGCTAGGGACGTTGCTCTACCTTGGCGATTGCTACGACAAGATCGGCAAGACAGCGAGCGCTTGGGCCACGTTCAAGGACGCGGTGGAGATCGCCGCCCGGCGGCGCGACGAACGAGAAACGCCTGCCCGAGCCAGGCTTGCGGAGCTTGAGCCCAGGCTGTGCAAACTCACCATCCAGATCGCCTCCGATGAGACACCCAATCTTGAAATACGAAGGAATGGCGAAGTCGTGAGTCAAGCCATGATCGGCTCCCCCATGCCGCTCGACCCTGGCGAACATACAGTGCTGGCCAAAGCCGATGGTTTCGAGGATTGGTCCAAAACGGTCAGCGTACTTGCGGGCACATCGAACCTTACGGTCGTTGTTCCACAACTGAAGCGACGACCGGTCAAATTGCAAGGCACGACATCTCCCCAGCCTGCGCCGTCGCCTACAGCAGCCGTGCTTCAACCGCGCCTTGCGTCCACTGTCGATTCAGTGCCCCCGGATGCGGGCGCGACGAAACGAATGCTTGGATACTTCGTTGGCTCGGCTGGTCTTGTCGGAATTGGGATTGGCGCGATCTTTGGGCTGGCTGAGAGATCTCGGCTATCCGACCGCGATAACGCCAACGCATGCTCTGCGACCACGATTGGCTGCACGTTCGAGCAAAAGGGACGGATTGAGCAATTGTCAAGCCAGGCGAAGACCGACGCCACCATGGCAAACGTTGGGCTTTTCGGCGGTGGAATGGCCTTGGTTGGTGGAATCATTTTGGTGGCAACTGGGTGGTCAACGGCCGCCCATCCCACGACAATCGTTGAACTGCAGCCATGGGTCGGCAACAAGTTTGCTGGCATTGGCGCAGGAGGGGTCTGGTGACAAGAGGTCTTCAACGTCGGCTACTCGCGCTCGTCTGGGTCGCGGTTGGCAGCGCAGGTTGCGTGGTTCCTGACATCAACGTCAAGATGGCAAGCAATGCTTCGCTCGACGCGAACGAACACGACACCAGGGCCGAGGCCAACAAAGTGGACACGGGGGGGGTGCGCGACGTGATGGACGCTGCCGGCCCGGTTGTCTTCGACGTCAGCAACAGCAGCGCCGATGTGCCTTCCCCCGATGCCGTCATCGACACCTGGTTCCCGGTGGACACTGAGCCTGGCCTCGACGTAATAGCAGACTCGGGAGCCGAAGCCGCCGATGAAGGCCCGGTTTTGGACAGTCCAAACGACTCGCCCGGTGACCTGCAAGACGCCGATTCGGCTGATGGGGCCGGCCCCACGGACACCTGGCCGAATGAGGTGGCAGATTCGGACTTGCCTATTTCCAACCCATCCTTTCTTCAGGTTTCCGCGGGAGCCCACTTCACGTGTGGATTGAAGAACGACCGGACAGTTCTTTGTTGGGGGCGCAATAGCGATGGGCAATCGAGCCCACCAACCACGGGCACAGTTGCTCAGGTGTCAGCCGGCATGTTCCACGCGTGTGGCCTCAAGAGCGACAACTCGATCGTATGCTGGGGCGACAACAGCTATGGCCAGACAGCAGTCCCTACCGGTACCTTCTCCCAGGTTTCCGCGGGTGGGACCCACACGTGCGCGCTCAAGACGGATGGAACCCTCGCGTGCTGGGGGGCACAAGGACTGGACGTCAAGTTCGGCCAAGCCAGCCCACCCGGCGGCACCTTTTCGCAGGTCTCTTCCGGCATGTACCACACGTGTGGGGTGAAGACCGATGGCACCATCGCTTGCTGGGGTGAAAACTTGATGGGCGAATCCACTGCGCCCACCGGTACCTTTTCACAGGTTTCCGCTGGGTTTGGCCATGCGTGCGGCATCAAGAGTGACGGCTCGACAACTTGCTGGGGCATGAATCAAGTCGGCCAGGCACCACCCCAGCAAACCGGATCCTTCTCGCAGGTTTCCGCCGGAGGAGAGCACACATGCGGTATCAAAGTCGATGGCACGGTCGCCTGCTGGGGTACCAATGCCCAGGGACAGTCAACCGTACCCGTGGGCAAGTTCGTTCAGGTCTCCGCTGGCCAATACCACACCTGCGGAATCAAGACCGATGGCTCCGTTGCCTGCTGGACCAAGAGCCTCGTGCACATTTCCGCAGGCAAGTACCACACCTGCGGGATCAGAGTTCGGGACGCCACAGTGGCCTGCTGGGGGCAATTCAACAACGGCGAGTCGACCCCACCAGACAGTGCCTTCTCGAGCATTTCCGCTGGAACAGCTGTCACATGCGGCATGAGAGTGGACCGCAGCGCGACTTGCTGGGGCTCCGATGTCCCTGGCGCCATGACCCCACCCGCAGGCACCTTCTCCCAACTTTCGGCCGGATATGCCCATGCCTGTGCTGTGAAGACCGATGATACCGTCACCTGTTGGGGTTACAACACCGAGGGACAATCGGCACCACCGCCTGGCACCTTCTTCCAGGTTGTTGCTGGATCAGCTCACACGTGCGGGCTCAGGAAGAGCACGGACAGCGCCGTGAACTTGACCGTGGCCTGCTGGGGGCGCAACAGGGACGGGCAATCCACGCCACCCCCGGGTACCTTTCAATGGCTTTCGGCGGGCGACGATCACAACTGCGGCGTGAAGACCGATGGCACCGTGGCCTGCTGGGGGCGCAACACAGACGAGCAGTCCACCCCCCCCACGGGCACTTTCGTCATGGTGGCTGCCGGTGCCTCCCATGCCTGTGCGATGAGAGACAGCCCCGATATTAAGGTGTTTGCGACCGCGGCTTGTTGGGGCGCCAACCAGGACGGCCAAGCCAGCCCCCCGGCGACGACCTCTTTCGGTGAATTGTCGACTGGCGGATTCCATACCTGCGGCCTCAAGTCCGATTCCCAAACCGTTGTGTGTTGGGGCAACGATACCTACGGTCAAACCGAACCGCCGGCAGATCTGTAGGTCGAAGAGGAAGCGGGACGACCCCCGAAGGCGGCCACGACGTCGCCGGCGGTGAACATTGCGTGTCCGCGGTCGGAGTAATCTTCGTCAGCCCGGCCACGGGGACGTCCACGAACGCGACCACCACACCGTCCTGTGCCGAAATTGGATCCGATGAAATCGTAGCGATACCGAGCGGTTTTCCTCGGTTCTCCCCAGCTCAAGATTGGTGAGAACCGGGGGTTTTGGCACCCCAATTGACACGAGGAAGACATCCCTGAACTTGCCGTTGCCGCTGCAGTTTCTGGCAGCGTGGATCGGGGTGTGGATTGGCCGGCTTCTCCAAGCGCAAGTTGACTATCTCAAGGCAGAGAATCTGCTCCTACGATCATCGTCATGATGGCGAGCGAGAACAGCTGGGGCTACACACGCATCCAGGGCGCGCTCAAGAACCTGGGACACGAGTCGGACGAAACACGATCACTGGCCGAACTCGCGTACGCGCATCGACACGCACCGCAGCCGGCGTAGACGGCGGCCAGTTGATCGGATTCTGTACGGGCAAACCTACCCGCTGACGGGCGCCGTCATCCGACCGCCACGGCCACGGATGCGCGGACCCTTGGGACCCGTGAAGCCTTCATAGTTCCTTGTGATGAGGTGCGACTCGATCTGTTGAACGGTGTCGAGAGCGACACCAACGACAATCATCAAGCCGGTTCCGCCGAAGCGGAATGGGACGCCTAGATTGTCGGAGAGTAGGTTGGGAAGGACGCAGATGACAGACACGTACAGTGCGCCACCGGCGGTGATTCGCGTGAGGACTTTGTCGATATAGGAAGCGGTGGCCTTGCCGGGTCGAATACCCGGAATGAACCCGCCGTACTTGCGCATGTTGTCGGCAACGTCCACCGGATTGAAAGTCACCGCCGTGTAGAAGTAGCAGAAGAAGACGATGAGGCCGATGTAGAGGACGTTGTAGCGCCAGTCGCCCGGATGGAGGGCATCCGAGAGCGCCCGCGCGTAGGCGTTGTTGAGGAACGAAGCAATCTGCTGCGGGAACATGAGAATCGACGAGGCAAAAATGGGCGGAATGACACCGGCGGTGTTCACCTTGAGCGGCAAGTGGGTCGATTGGCCGCCAAACATCTTGCGGCCGACCACGCGTTTCGCGTATTGCACCGGAATGCGGCGCTGGCCACGTTCAAAGAAGATGATCGTCGCAATCACCACCGCCACGACAAGGCCCATGATGGCGAGTGCGAACGCTGTGATGTTTCCCTCGCTGGCGCGGGACGCCAGGCGGACCAAGGCGCTAGGAATGTCCGTCACGATGCCGGCAAAGATGATCAGCGAAATGCCGTTGCCGATACCGCGCTCGGTAATTTGCTCGCCAAGCCACATGATGAAGGCGGTTCCAGTGGTCAGCGAGATCATGGTGAGCAGGTAGAAGCTCCAGCCTGGATTCGGAACCACCTCGCCCAGGTGGCCATAGGCCGAATTGTTCGAGATCAGCCAACCTGCAATGAAGTACGATTGGATGAGCGACAGGATCACGCAGCCATAACGCGTATACTGGTTGATTCGCCGCCGGCCGGATTCGCCTTCCTTCTGGATCTGCTCCAGCTTGGGAATGACCACGGTCAGCAGCTGGAGGATGATCGACGAGCTGATGTACGGCATGATGCCGAGGGCGAAGATCGACATCTTCTCGAGCGCGCCGCCGGAGAACATGTTGAAGAGCCCCAGAAACGTCCCGGACGACTGGCTCACGATCTTGCTCATCACCGCGGCATTGACGCCCGGAGTGGTCACGAAGACGCCGATGCGATAGACCGCCAGAAGCGCCAGCGTGGTGAGCAAACGCCGACGCAGCTCTGGGATCTTGGTCATGTTTTGGAAGCCAGAGGCCATTTCGTCTCTCCTGCCCTTGGGTAACTATTGGGGATCTTGAGTTACGCTGGCGCGAGGGCTTGCATTGAAACAAAAACGCGACATCGCAAGCCTCAACCGATACGTTGCGCAAGTGTGACACGGAAGCCCCGGACACAAGTCTAGCCTGTCTCTCCAAAGTCTCGGACCAACGGAGGCGCTTGATGTTTTCTTTCCGCGCAAGTGAACGAGGTGCTGGCTTGCTCTCGATGGGAGCGCTTGCCGCGCTATTGTCCCTGGCTGCTTGCAGTGGCGACGCAAAACACCCCCAAGTCGGCGGCGCGGATCTGACGGTGCGTGCCCTCGACGCCAGCGGCATCAGTAGCGTGGTCGCCACGGTCAGCGGTCCGTCGCTTCCAGCGCCCAGAAACTTCCCGCTCTTCACGCGCGAAGCCGCCGCAGCCTGGGGCGCGACCATTGGTTCGCTGCCTGTGGGAAGCGACTATCTCTTTTCGGTGAGAGCCTTCGATCGGTCCAACGCGGTGGCCTACGCGGGCGCCCTCGCCGGCGTTGTAATCGCAACGGACGCGGTAAGCACCGTCGTTATCCTGGCCCAGCAAAACACGGATGTAGGTTCCTTCAAAAATTCAGTCCCTGTCATCGATAGCTGGAACATGTCATCCACCAGCATTCTCCCCGGCGCAACCATCACGGCCACGGTCCTGGCGCACGACCCGAATCCAGGCGATACCATCGTCTACGCCTGGTCCGCCAGCCCCGCGGGCGGAGGATTCTCGGCGCCGTCGGCTGCCACGACCACGTGGACGGCACCCGTCACCGACGGAGACCAGACACTCTTGTTGACCGTCACTGACAGCCACGGGGCATCGACCTCCGCCTCCACGGTTGTTCATGTTTCGGCCAGCAACGGCCACGGCCAGGCCGATGTGAGTGTCCGATTCAATACCTGGCCGGCTGTCACGGAGCTTGGCGCGACCCCGGGCTACATCGTGCTTGGCTCTCCAACATCGGTCACGGTCACGGCAAGCGACGTCGATGGCGATGCCCTATCGTTCGCGTGGACCAGCTCGTGCGCGCGTGGAACCTTCTCGAGCACCACGGCCCAATCCGTCGACTTCACGCTTCCATCGGGCGAAAGCGACACAAACTGCGACCTTGTCGTCGCGGTGAGCGATGGCCGGGGCGGCTCGACCACGGGTCTGCTGACCGTGCCAGTTGGCAAACCCAGGATCATCGTGCCCCCAATCATCACGGCCAAGGTCCAGTCCGCCCGGGTGGTCGAGGCCGGCGACAGCGTGAATATCTCCGTCGATGCTAGCGACCCCGAAAGCAGTGCCCTCACCTTCCTGTGGGTGTCGTCTGCCGGTGTGCTCTCGAATCAGGTCGACGGCCCTGGCACTTCGCAGGTTGTCTGGACCGCGCCGACTACGGCGAATGCCACATACACGGTTTCGGTGATCGTGAGCAATGCCAACGGCGCGAATGTGCAATCTGACTTCACGGTTGCCGTCGGCCCCGCATCCCCGCCAGACAGCGGCGTCTGTGCGTGCGCTGGGGCAGGTCCCGGCGGTGTTCCTGTGACCGCGGCCTGCGGCCAATCGGCGTGCGGCTCCGACTACTTGACCTATTCCTGCAGTGCCTCGGGCTGGTCAGCGACCGGACAGTCCTGTGGCAGTCCAGACAGCGGCGCCTGCGAATGCGCCGGAACAGGCCCGGGCGGCGTTCCTGTGACGGCGGCCTGCGGCCAGTCTGCGTGCGGCTCCGACTACCTCCTCTACGCCTGCAATGCCGCGGGCTGGTCGACGACCGGGCAGTCCTGCGGCAGTCCAGACGGCGGCGTCTGCGCGTGCGCCGGGACAGGCCCGGGCGGTGTTCCTGTGACGGCGGCCTGCGGCCAGTCCGCGTGCGGCTCCGACTACCTGACGTATTCCTGCAGTGCCTCGGGCTGGTCGGCGACTGGCATTTCCTGCCCCTAACTGAAGACCGTCTAGAAATTCGGGAAGCCTGGCAGGAACGGTTCGCGGGCCGAATGCGTACGAAGGCGTGCGCGCTTGTGTTGGCGGAAGGCGGAACCATCCGCAGGCGCCTTCTCTCTCGACGCCGTGCTGGGAAGCCAAACCCGTTCGATGCTGTCGGGCCAGCGTTCTTGAGACGACCGTCCCGACCCCGCTACGCGCGCCGCCGCTGTCTTCCCGTTGCCATCGCGCCAGCCAAGGCAAGGAGGCCTGCGAGCAGCCAACTTGCAAATCTCGGGACCGGTACGGTCACAGGGGTTGGTGGACCCGACCCCGACATGGGAATCTTGAAATCATAGGTAGCACTCGCACCCAAGGAATCCGTAACGATGGCAGAAACGGTGAAGTCGGTATTCGCCGCCGCGGGGGCAGTCCAAATGACATGTGAATCGCCGTTACCATCGACTTGATTCGAAAGCGTACCGGCAGGTGCTACCCACTGAAAGGTGAGCGCGCTGCCTTGTGGGTCGTTCGCATCGACCGATAGAGTCACGCTGCCGTTTACGTCGACGTCGCCGACGGACTGGACGGTGCCCGTGATGGCCGGCGCCTCGATGACCGGGACCTTGCCAACTGGCAAGGTCGTCTGGCCCGTGGTCGAGCCACCTCGGCCATCGCTGACAGCCACCATGAAATCACAACTCGTATCGGCGCTGCCGGCTGGGAGCGTGAAGCTGGTGGCGGAAGCCGCCGTGCTGGAGAAAGTCCCGCTCGCGCAGGTGCTCGCCCACGCGTACGACAAGGGGTCGCCGTCCCCATCGCTCGCGGTGGCGACCAGCGCAATTGGAGAGCCGACCGCAATGGTGCCCGGATCCGCAAGGAGATTGCCAACCACTGGCCAGTCATTGAAGGAGACTTCCACATCTGCCTCGCTCTGACCAACCTCGGGATTTGCCGTCACGTGAACGACAACGGACGCGGAGGTCGAAGCTCCGTGGCTATCGGTGACGGTAACGATCAATGTCTGGTCGCCCTCCGTCGATGGCGCCGTCCAGTTGGTCTCGGCGGCCGAAGGCGCCAGGAAGACACCGCCCGACGGACTGGCCGACCAGGCGAAGGCGATGGTGTCGTTCGCATTCGGGTCGTGTGCCGTGGCCTGGACGGTTGTCGAGCCTTCCGGCACCACATAGGTTGACAACAACACCAAGGAATCGATGATGGGGCTGGCATTCGCGGCGGGAAACACGGCCTCGGCCCGACGAGCGGAAATGGCAATCGCTGGAACCTGATCCCTGGCAATGGTGATGCCAAATGCGATTCCACTGTACCTCTGGCCGCCCGGCGCCTGTCCAGCGACCTCGAACATGTAGTCGCCTCCCACTGGCAACGAATCAATGCTCGATTGCCAAGTTCCAGCATTTCCACGAGCGGACACCGGGTAGGTTCTGCCCGCTGGCAGGGCAGGGCCACGAACCGTGGCAACCATGCCGTCGACGTCGACTGCAACAGAGCGCACCGACAAGTTTGCACGACCGGTTGGGTGTCGCTTATTGCTGCAAGCCGGAAGGGCCAGCAAAGCTGCAAGGATCCCCATGGGGAACACCGCGGAGATCCTCATTCTTCGATTGAGAGAGAAAATGGCGAACCTCCGTGCGTCCGAGAGTTGCGGAGGCAATCTAGAATTCCTTCAGAGATGCGTGTGTCACGCCTATGCAACGTTCTGGCGCACCGCCTATGCGGCTACTGAGCGACGTGACCGTAGCAGGTCTTCAGCTTGGCGTAGTCGTAGTAGTGGCTGCCCGGGGCGTGGCGTGCGCCATCGCAGGCCGCCGCGAAGTCAGTCTCCTGCTCGTTGAGCATCATCTTGACAACTAATCCACCGCTGCCGCCGCTGTACACGTCCCACTGGACGTTGGAGGCCATGGGACCAACGATCTCGTCGCGCCACGGGCTGGGGGTTGGCGCCACGAGACTGCCATTCCACGGGCTGGTTGCCGCATAAGTGTAGGTTTCGGCCTTGGGCAACTGAACGAAGATGTTCTTGAGGCCGAGGATGGAAGTGAACGGCACCATGATCTCGGCGTGCGTGAAGCGAAGCTTGGCGCCAGCAGTGAGTGTGCCTTTGGCGATGGCGTCGACTTCGTTGAAAAAGTCATTCAGAAGCCCCTGCGCCATGGCGTAGGTGGCGCTGCCGTTTTCCGAGGCGCCCGGACCCATTTGGTAGAAATCCGTGGCATCGCCCAAGTAGGCCAGCACCGTTGCCTGCGCTTCGGGAATGTATTTGAAAAAATCGATGTTGTTCAGCTCGGCCAGCATGGCGGGCGCAATGATGTAGATGTCGTACAGGCAGTTGGCCGCGCTAAGGACGCTGTTGATGGTCGTACTTCCGCTACCTGTTGTGGTGTAGCTCTTCCCGTCAGCACCCGTGTACGGGCCAAACGTGCCCGCATCGGTGAAGGTGTAGCCGGATGTGCCGAGCTTGTCGATGAAGGCCTGAGTGAAGAGACCTTGCAGGACGATCTGGGCGGCGGCGCCAAGGTCAGGAATCGCGCTGATGGCACCTACCTTCGCGCTCTGGATGGGATCGCTCGATTTGAAGGTCTGATAGGCAAGGCTGGCCTGATAGGTCGAGTAATACGGGTCGTTCGTGCTTGTCACCTGATCCTGGGCCGCGCTCAGCTTGTGGAAGTAGAGCAGGTAGCGGTTGGTGCCGGGTAGCTGCGCCTTGGGCTTCGTGCCGTAACCTGCGACGGCCGCTGGATAGTTAATGAGTGGCTGCAACGCGGGATTGGCTGCGGCCAGCGCGTTCACGAAGAAGCCGGAACTGTCATACGCCCGGTTCACGCCCGAGGTCTGCACCACCAGCTTGCGACCGCTTGTCGCCACCTGGGGGAGATAGCCCGACAAACGTTGCGCCAGCCGGGTGGCGAGTTGTTGGTGTTCCGCGGCGCCGAGCTGGGTGAGATTGCCGTACCCCGGCGCGGTGATGCCGGAGACGCCCGCACCCAGGGTGGTGTTCGCCTTGATGAAGGCGAGAACGTCTGCGCCAAGCTGCTGTCCGAGCGGCGTGAGCGCGCCATCGGCCTGGGCCTTGACCCACATGTTGTAGACGGCCAAATCCGAGCCCGCACTGGACATGCCGCGAGCCCCGTGACGAGCAACGAGCTCGGTGTAGATCGGGCTGAAACCAGCCGGCGCAGGCTCGTAGGTGGAAGCGTTTTGCTGTGGCTGGTAAAGGGTCTCGGTGGTGAGGTTGGCCAGCGCGGGACAGTTGAGTGTGACTTGCACCGAGGAAGCCTTGGCAAGGCTGGTGGCACTATCGGTGACGGTCACTGTCAGCGAGATCGGGATGGCGCCGCTGCCGAGAAGCGCACAGTAGGCTGGATTGTAGAGCACGTCCGATGGGTCGCTGTCCGCCTTGGCCGCAAAGCGTCCCACCTCGGAGCCGCCGCGCCCGTCATCCCAGGTGTAGCTCCAGGTCGAAGCACTGACCCCATCGCTGGGAACGACCACTAGCTCAGGCTGCTGGCCGGGCGTGATGACCGTGGGTGAAGCCTGAATGGTGAATAGAGGGGCCGAGGACTCCACAAAGTCATACTGAACGCTGGCGCCAAGGGCATCCGTCACGATGACCGAGACGGTGTAGCTGGCGCTGGCCACGGCCGGGGCCGTCCACACGACTTGCGAGGTCGCAGCCCCATCGACCTGGTTCGACAACGCACCCATCGCCGACGACCACTGGAAGGTGAGCGCGCTGCCCTGGGGATCGCTCGCCCCGACGGAGAATGTCACGTTGCCACCCGGGCCAACCGCGATGACGGATTGCAGGCTGCTGGTGATGATTGGCGCAGCGATGGCTACCGGCTTGCCGACCGGCAACGTGGTTTGGCCGGTGGTCGATCCGCCACGACCGTCGTCCACGGCCACCACGAGATCGCAGCTCACGTCGGTGGCGCCGACCGGGAGTGTGAAGCTGGTCGAGGACGCCGACGGAGTCGAAAAGGCTCCGCTCGCGCAGGTGCTAGTCCATGCGTACGACAGGCCATCGCCGTCCACATCACTCGCCGTGGCAGCGACTGACGTGGGCGAACCGAGCACGATGTAACCTGGGGCGGCCACAAGATCAGTGACCACCGGCCAGGTGTTGAAGCGTACGTTGACATCGGCCTGGCCGCGGCCGTTGCTGGCCGAAACGTGCATGACGATGGTGGCCGAGGTGGCTGCACCGTGGCTATCAGTCACGGTGAGAACAAGGGTCTGGTCTCCCTCATTGGCTGGCGCTGTCCAGTTGGTTGTGGCCGCCGACGAGGACGAGAAACCATCCGTCGCCGGGCTGACCGACCACGCGAAGGTGATGGTGTCTCCCGCGTTCGGATCGTGCGCGGTGGCCTTGGCGGTGATGGTGGCGCCGGGACTGATGCTCGTCGAAGAAAGCACCAAGGAATCGATCACTGGCACTGCGTTCTTGAACGGGATCGAAGCGGCGGCTTGCTGGGCCATGATGATCACCGAGGTGACCTGGTTCTTCATGATGGCGACCCCAGAGGTGCTGCCCGAATAGTCGGCCGTGTTCGAGTGGTCGAATGCACTCACCGTGAAGACATAGTTGCTACCAACGGGTAGCGATCCAATGACGGCACCCCAGGTGCCCGCGCCTCCACGCGCATACAGCGAGAACGACCTGGGTGTCGGCAACGAGGGGCCACTCACCGTCGCGACGACGGTGCTGACATCGAGCGCGCCGAGAGCGTGCACGGTTAGGTCCGCGCTGCCGAGTGTTGGCTGCTGCTCGCCTTTGCAGGCCGCAAGGGCCATGAGAGCTGCAAGGACTCCCCTCGGGAGCAGGGAAAGTGTTCGTAAGTTTCGACTGTGGCGCGACATGATGAGCCTCCGTTGGGTCCGAAAGTTTCGGGAGGCAGCTTAAGCGTGCCTATTCAACGGTCGTGTCACGGTTGTGCGAATCTTCCACAATCCGTGAAAACCTTCACGATGACTCTGCCGCTGACCTGGAGACACAGCGAAGGCAACCATC
>Ga0302323_100002901_pt1 | contig 13936 bp, 14 predicted proteins | sample Fen_T0_3_FD_201950 | JGI IMG/M metagenome (GOLD analysis project Ga0302323, IMG submission 201950) | Peat permafrost microbial communities from Stordalen Mire near Abisko, Sweden - Fen_T0_3 | ecosystem: Environmental > Terrestrial > Soil > Wetlands > Permafrost | place: Sweden: Abisko... | reverse complement strand
GCGCTTCTGCTCGACACGGAACTCGAGCGGCGTGTACGCGAGGCCCACGAAGTTGAACGCGTCGTACAAACCATCCAGATTACAAGGCACGAAATCGTTCCGAGAGCGCGGGCACCGAGAGCTGCGATGCTCGCGCTCGGCGTCGAGGGCGGCGTGCGGTCGGGTCTGAGTTCGAGTGTAAGCCCAGGGTTTGCGTTGGACGTGGGAACGCGCGCTGTGCGAGGGTGGCTGTTCGAGTCGAGCGGTGCACTCGCTCCCCCAATGACGGCTCGATACGGCGTGGGTGAAGTAACCGTGTCGCTCACGAGCGTCGGGCTTCGGGCGTGCCGGCTCTGGGGCAATGAATGGGAGGTTGGGCCGTGCGCGAGCTTCGCGCTCGGGCGCTTGCACGGCTCGGGGTCGGGGTATGACGAATCTTTCTCGTCGAACCTCTTCTGGTCGGCGGGCGGCGCCTCGATGCTCCTGCAACGAGTCATCGCCGGACGCTGGGACATTGGGTTACACGCGGTAGCTTGGGCGGCGCTCCGAAAGCAAAGCTTCGAAATAGACGGCCTTGGAACTGCTTGGCGTTCCTCAACATTTTCTACAGAATGGGCAGCGCGCCTTGGCGTTCGGTTCTAGTCACGCACGGCAAGCGCCTGTCGCGAGTTGTGCAGCGGTCCCGACCCACCGCGCGCAAGATGCACATTCCAAGCATGAAGTGAACGACCGTCGATACCCGCTGAACGAGCCTTTCCGCCGAAATCGGAAGTCCTGTCGCATGCTCCCGGGAGCATTTCGATCGAATTCGAATATCCTTGCGCAGGCTCCCGTAGAGCTTGGATCGAATCCGTAGAGTCGCCTTGAAAGCTCGCGCAAGCCTCCCAGACGAGAACGTTCGTGAGCGCCGGGGCTAATTTAGTGGTGACGAAGGAACGGCGAAGTCAGTCTGGAAGTTCACCTGAGCTTTTGGGGGAGCTTTGATGTCCCGATCCGCCGCTCCCGCGAGCTTCCAATTCGACTTCAAGGGTTCGATCCTGGGCTTGCGCAAGGCTTCGCGTCGACTGCCAAGATCGCTGGCAAAGCGCTCGCGAGACTCAACGCGGAGTTCTTAGTCTCATGGCAGGCTCATGCGAGCTTGTCCTCGAGTGCGACGTCCGACTGACGAACCTCGGACATAAGTAGCCGATCAGACCGACGGTCTGGCTCAGGCGAACTGTCGCTCACCGGCAACAACGAAGTAGCCCTTATCTTACACTTCTGAACGGCAAGCGGTTGCTTCTGGGTGGCAAGCGCTTGCCTCGAACAGGCACCGCTTTGCCACAGGTAGGTGGCGCGAAACCGATAGGAGGCGGCTCGTTGCCTCTTGATTGTGTCGATTTGCATCCACGACACAGTGTGTTGCCAGTGTGCCACTCACTGATGCTTCGGCGCGTTCATTGAACGTCATCGCGATGCAACTCGATGGTTCCGCGCCGCTGGTACAAGCATCATTTCATGGGACGCGATGCAGCAACGCCTGGCATCGAAATGAAGTTCAAGGAGTGGGGGTAGGATCGGAACGGAGCGCAACGTATACCGGATGTGTGCAAGCAATTGAGCTTGCACTAGACAAACGGGACAAGCACATGAATACGATAGCTGCAACTGCAAGCCCTATTACCGGTCCGGTCGGAGATGGTCCTCGCTACCGCGGGGCTTTCGGACGGCTGCTACAGACCATTCGGTCAATGTCGCCGGAGAGCTTCGCGGTGGTGAATCTGGACGTGATGTCCGCCGTGCGCACGACAGAAGGCGCATTGCCGAAGATCGGGCGCATGAAGTCGGTGGTTGCTCAACTGTTGCCACAGTTCCCGCTGCTGCTGTTTGAGGAGCTCGAAGCTCGCGCGCTGGCTCTAGGCCACGCTCAGACGGTGTACGAAAGTGCGCAACGCCCTGCGCCGATCCTGCAAACGCTCTTGAACGCAGCAACGACCGCCCGTGATATCGCGCTTGCGGAGGCCAATACACTGGTCAAGCGAGATCTGCTTCCGGCCCAGGCGCTTGGCGGCCTCAAGGGTGGCAACGGCTACAGGAATCTCGCCGCCGATCTATTTACGTTGTCGGAGACGATGAAGAGTCATTGGAACGCAGTCTCCAGCCGCACTTCCATGACGCGCGAAGAACTCGATCGCCTCGAGGATCTCGCTGACGAGATCAACCAGGCCCTGGGCATTCGCGAACAAATGCCTGAGTTGCAGGCAGCCGCAGCGCGTGATCGACAAGCAGCCTATACGTTGTTCATCGCAGCGTACAGCGAGCTGCGCGCAGCGATTGCCTACGTCCGGCGAAGGGAAAATGATGTTGAGACGATCATGCCATCGCTCTACGCGAGGCGCAGTAGCGGTAAGAAGAAGCTTGCCATCACCGAGGCGGCGGAGCCCACGTCACCTGTTGCGCCCGCAGTGGTCAGTCAGGAACCGGTAGCCGTGATACCTCCAGTCACGCCCGCGCACACCGTTGCTGAAACCAAGGCCGAGCCCGTAACGGCGATTCCAATAGGCGCATTTGCTGGCAAGGACGGACCCTTCATGCACTAGTCGTCGCTCGTCCTAACTTCAATGTTTCGCTTATCGACGACTGTACAGCCTGCGCGAGAAGTTGGGGTGACAGGATATGCTTGAGGCTACTATTACTCGATCCGATGCTTTGGTACGCGTCATCCCGAAGCAGCTCGTGCTTTCAGACCTTTGCCTAGCTGTGGCAGAAGTTATGAGCCCATCTAACGGGGACGAGTGGCGCGTTGACGAGACGGATTTCGGGACAGAGGTCGAATACGCCTCTCGGTAGTGCTCCGCTATTAGACAGCGTGAGACCCCGGGTGATATGACGGTCGAAGGCGCGAAAAAGGAAACACGAACTGAAACTGCGTGCCTTGACCTACGGCGCTATGGATCCGAATTCTGCCCCCAAGTGATACAACGACGCCACTCACTGCTGACAAGCCAACGCCGCGGCCCGATGTCTCAGTCGGTTCGTCTTTGGTCGTTACGCCGTCGGCGAATAGTGCCGTCTCCAGGTCTTCGGCGGTATTCGCGGGCAGACCGAGACTCTTGGCGCGGGTCGCCACTCGATTCCAATCGATACCCCGACCGTCGTCGGCAATCTCAATGACCACGTCCCCTTGTTCCACTCGGGTAGAAAGCACAATTTCCCAATTTTCAGGCTTGCCTGTAGCCCGTCGCTCGTCTGCGCTCTCCAGTCCGTGGTCAACGGCGTTGCGAATGATGTGCGGCAGATTGGCCCAAAACTCAACGGGGCGGCGAGATGTCTTAGCGAACGCGTGAGACAGGTGGCGTCGTCCGCACCCACGTTTTCGGATCAAGCTTGCGTCGCGCTGTCGGCGCGGCTTTCAGAAGCCGTGCCTCGAAGGCGTCAGCGTCCGTAAGCACTTCGGTCGGATCACCGAGCGTGTCGACGAGCGCCTGAATGGCCGGCGAAATCCCTCCTGACCAGGCCAGCATGGTCAGTGAAATGAACTTGCGTCGATTGGAGAGGACCGCGCGCACGAATGCGCTGCGTGCCATGAGGTCGTAGTGTTGAAGGCTACTGCAATCGCAGAAGAAGGATATTGACTGGTTTTGGGCGATGAGCGTTCCAAGGCGAGTGGCGTACGTGTGTCCTGCCTGCGCCGATAGGCCCCCTTCGAATTTCGTGTAAAGAACAGATCGTGTTGCCCAGCCAAATATAATAGTGCCGTCGCTGTCGCACAAAATCTCGAATTCGAGTGTCTCGCCTGCAGCCGCCATGCGAGGTCGACTCGTTTGATTCCGAGGGCCGATGCTGAAACGTGGGAGTTTCATAGTTTGATGGCTTTACCGGTAGGAATGAACGACGGACTAAGCTTGAACATAAGCCCAGGCAAGTCGAAGCAGAAGACTATGCGCTCTTTCCCAACAAGCAAAGGGTCGAGTGAAACAGATAAAAATACCTTCATAATCATAGGGTTTCCTCGGCAATGCGGCCGAGACAACCGCGTTGTCCGTCAAAGGGCGTGCTCCGACGGAGGTGGCAACGATTCAGGGAATGACGACCGTCGAGGCCGACGCAGTTCACTAGATTTGCGCCGAAAGACCGCCCACGTGAAGCGTTGCTCCCCACCCGATGGTGTAAGGTGCGTTTCGCGCGCTCACCGAGGCGCGCTTCGGCGTGCTCAAGGCCTGCTCCGGAAACATCGAGGGCTATCGGATTGGCGTAACCAAGGTCTAACAACACACCGGTAAGGAGCGAAGCGCCGGCACCAACGCCCATCACCCGATGCGATGCGTCGGAATATCGCTGAATGTACCCGACTGATCGACTCGGATTGTGCTCGTACCAGCTCACAGTATCCGGCTTCTTCGTCTCATAGACGTGGTCCCAATGCGATTTGAGGTCCATGCCTAAGCATGGGTCCAAAGCGGGCAGGGTGTCAGCGCTTGTGTTCGGTCGCTCCACTCTGAGCACCCCGTCAGGACGGTTACACGATATCGGAAACGTCCGAAACAATTCGGTAGTGATGGCATCAATTGGGAACCAGCTTATCGGACACAACTCTGCGCTTGTGAAACATGGAGGAACGAGTTGCACGAATAGGGCAGTCCCTCTTAGGAATTCACCAATCGCGAAAATCCTGCGCACCACCAATCCAATGAGGAATTTCGTTGGAACTCAAGCGTGGCCGTTCCGTCACTGAGTTTCGCGATGGGCCGCAGTCTGGTACAATGTATGCGGCTTAGCGGCCCGCAAACTCCGTGATCCATTCATCGGCGTGTGGCATGCTAATAAGTTCGGTCCATGGACGATCTGAAATTGCTATTGGATGACCACACGCTTCTCAGCTCGTCCGTCATTCATGTAGTGGCCCGCCAAGACTGGGTTTGGCTGATTTTTCACGCAGCATAATTGCTCCGAGGTCCATATTTGCATCGTTCTTTCGCGACGCCGTATCGGATATCACGCGAATGACACTCAATTGTCACAAACGACTCGGCATATGCGAGTAGTCACAACGGGTGACGGTCGTGCAGCACCCCGAGGCGAGTCTCCAGAGAGATTTTGACCCGATCCTGAGCAAGCTGAATGTGCTGGCGACGCTCGTTGAGGAAGACCTCATGCGAGACATCCGCGCCTTGTCAGAGCGTGATCGGCAGCTCGCCTATTCGGTCATCTTGCGTGACCAGCAAATCGACGGGCATGAGAAGGATATAGATCGGCTCTGCCTCGAGTTTATCGTCAATCAACAACCCGTCGCTCAGGCGCGCCGGTTCGCGTACTCCATCATCAAGGTCAATGCGGCGCTCGAGCGGATCGGAGACTGCGCGGAGAACGTTGCGCGGCAAATCCTGGCTTTGTGTGCGCTCGATGTCGCCGTGCCTCACGAGCGCTTCAATGAAATCGCGCAGAAAGTGGTGTCGATACTTGCGGAGGCCGTCGAGGCGTTCGTCACGCAAGATCCCGAGAGAGCTCGGCGTGCGATGCGAGCGGAAGAAGAGGTGGAACGGCTGCGGCTCCAGTTTGCTACGATTCTCGCAAAAATTCCGCAATCGAATGAGCTGGATGTCAACGCATTAGGCCCCCTTTTGACCATCATGAATCGGTTCGAACGTACCGCTGACCAAGCAAAGGATATTTGTCAGGAAGTCCTCCACCTGTGCACCGGGCAATATCTCGAACACCAGGGGAACGAAGTCGTTCGTGTGCTGTTCGTGGATGACGACAATGCTTGCGCGAGTCAAATGGCCGAAGCCATTGGCACTTCGTTTGAGCGGTCCCAGTTCGTGTTTTCTAGCGCGGGCCTGGAGCGCAAGCCTGTTGATGTTGGAGCGATCGAATACCTCGAAGAACGCGGCATGGACATCTCGAGTCGGACCTCCAAGACCTTCGATCAGGTCCCTCTTTTGGAACACTATCAGCTCATCGTCGCGCTCAGTCCCGATGCGCGGCGAGTGTTTCCCCCGGCGCCAACCAGAAGGGTTAGTTTGGATTGGAGTGCTGTTCACTCAGTCGCGCTGCCGAACACTGCCGAACGAACCTCGTCCGATTATCAGAGGTTGTACGAGTTGTTGTCCGACCACGTGCGGGATCTTGTTGAGGCGGTTGCCAGCGATCGACCGGAGTGAACCGAAAACACGTGTAGCTGTGGTCGTCACGTCGATGTAGCGGTTTTGCACATGAGCTTTCTTGCCGCGACGCAATCCGATAGAATGCACTTCCGGTGCGGAGATGCTTCACGCACTGGGCAGTTCGCCCGATTCGACGAGGAGAACAACCTCGAATGGGTCGACCGGCTTCGGGACGAGGGGGTTGAAGTCATCACGGAGGGTACGGGGTCTCAAGGTGCATTCCAAGTTGTGCCTCGTCACCCGGCGTGAGAAACGCTCCATCGTGTTCCGAACGTTCAGTCATCATGTTGGGGGTAGCGCGCCGCGATTAAGGCACCATCGACACTGGGAGGAGGTTTCGGCGTCCCCGTTTACCAATTCTCTTCTATTCTCGTTGAATCCATAAGGAGTAGCGGTGGACGCAAAAGAACCTTCAGTCGCTTTCGGGCTCATACGTGAGGCATTTGATCACGCTCCCCTGGGGATGGTGATCGTAGACGCTACGGGCGTCATCGTCCTTGTCAACGACGGGCTCGAGCGATTGCTTGGATACCGGCGGGCGCAGCTGATCGGGCAACCCGTGGAACGATTGCTTCCGGAGCGATTCGCTGCGTCGCACCGCGCCCAGCGTACGCTCTATCACGAGCACCCGGCGGAGCGAGCCATGGGCACTGGCCGCGAGCTCAATGCACGGCATGAGGACGGCCACCTGATCGCCGTCGAAATTGGACTCAGTCCCATCTCGGTTGGGGATGAGCGCTTCGTGCTCGGCACGCTTGTCGACGTCACGGAACGTCGACGGCTGGAATCCGAGCTCGCCCTAGCGCACAAGCGGCAAACTCTCGCTAACCTCGCAAGTGGCGTGGCTCATGATTTCAACAACTTCTTAGTCGGCATCTTAGGATACGCGGAACTGACACAACAGGATAAGACGCTTCGTCCTGAAACGCGGGCGTATATCGATACCATCATTGAAACGACATTGCAGGCTCGGACCTATGTGAGGCAGGTGCTACGTGTCGCCCGGAATGATGAGCCGCGTCGCGAGGCGATCCATTGGGAACCGGAGCTGTACCGTATCGAGAAGGTCCTACGCTTGTCGCTACCGACCAACACGACCTTGCAAGTCTCGGTGGCTCCGAATGCAGCTCCAGTCAGGGCGGATCCAATCGAGTTGCAGCAAATCCTGATGAATCTACTTACCAACGCCATTTACGCAAGCAAGAACAAGGGCGGCGCGATTCGCGTGGAAGTTGCGGAAGTACCTGTCGAAGCCGAAAATGAAACAAGTTCGGTAAGCCGTGAGCCGGGCGCGCAAGTTCGGCTGAGCGTCATTGACGAAGGGGAGGGTATGGCTCCGGACGTTCTTCGTCGCGTTTTCGATCCTTTCTTCACGACCAAACCGCCGGGGGAAGGCACCGGGCTTGGGATGGGTGTCATTTGGCGAATCGTCAATGATCTTGGCGGAACCATTCAGCTGGACAGTCGCGAAGGCCATGGAACTCGCGTGGACGTGGTCCTGCCGGTGAGTCCCGATGACAATCCCCCAAGGAAGCATCGCGAGCCCAATGGCAAGCACTCCCGTCTCCCGCACGTGGAAGATGAGGAACGACGGGCAGAGGTCGGACCTTGATAAAAAAGGACGCCTCGGCGTACTACGATACCGCGGTCGGACGGCCTTTCGAATTGCGGCTCGAAAGTAATCCGAGCGGTCAACCCCGTTCGCCCTTCCGCTTGGTCCGCCTACGTCCACCGCTCCGGCGACGCGTAGGGTTCCAATGGGAGACACAACAACTGTTGGGGTGTCTGAGCGATATCGGCGCATGTGCTGGGCCAATTTCATGGCCTCGACGTCTCCTGCTCCAACACCGATAACCACTGCATCGAAGAGCTCACTCGCTCCAAGGAGCTCAAGGGCTCGCTGGCACGGGAAGTCCTCGACGCTATTTCTGGTCTTCCCCAAGCACGAAGCGGTATGTGAGTCCGCCCACTGCAGCTCCGACGATTGGCGCGACCCAAAACAGCCACAACTGCGATATTGCCCAGCCTCCAACGTACAGGGCCACTCCGGTGCTCCGAGCCGGATTTACCGACGTGTTAGTGACCGGAATGCTGATCAAGTGAATCAGCGTCAAGCACAAGCCGATTGCGATTGGCGCAAACCCTTGTGGCGCTCGCTTGTCAGTGGCACCCATGATGACGAACAGGAACATCAGTGTCATCACGACTTCGCATATCAGGGCGGCGGTCAAAGAGTAACCGCCCGGTGAGTGTGCGCCGAAGCCATTCGATGCAAAGCCGGCGGCAACATCGAAGTCCGCCGTGCCACTAGCGATCAGATACAACACGCCGCCCGCTGCCGCACCACCAAGCACCTGCGCGATGATGTACGGCAACAGTTCTTTAGATTCGAAGCGACCACCTGCCCATAGACCGATTGATACTGCCGGATTTAGATGGCAGCCAGATATGTGGCCAATCGCGTAAGCCATCGTCAATACGGTTAGCCCGAATGCTAGCGCCACCCCCAAAAGGCCTATTCCGACATTGGGAAATGCAGCTGCCAAGACTGCGCTACCGCACCCTCCCAACACGAGCCAAAATGTTCCAACAAATTCCGCAGCGTATTTTTTCACGGTCCCTCCTCAATGCTTGGCCCGGCCAATTACAACAGCCACTTACAGACGTATCTTGTTCTAACCGAACTTCACGACCACCGACGGCGTCAGTCCAATCGTAACGGCTAGCCCCTTCGGTCGAAGGTTTCCAATCTTCGTTGCATTCTGCAATCGGCGTGCGCTCATTAACGTTCGCACCAGCATCGTCGCCAACATCGCATCCTCATGCTGCTTCAGCATCGCTTCGACCTGTTCGTCTGCCACGGAGTCCAAACTGGCAAAGTTGGCGACAATCTTGGGCGGAATTCCGAGCTCAACCGCCACCTCGCTGACCGTATAACCGGCGAGCGCGACTATGGGGAGAGCCGCGTTGAAATCGTCGATGGTCGATCTGACGCGACCAATTGTGGCGTCCGCGACGCTTGCTGAAATTGCCGCGGTACGCTCACGAAGACCTGCAGCCAGCTCCGCGGTCTGGTCGCGCATGGACTCCGCTGCTCGCTCGGAAACATTCGAAGCGGCGTCGCTAGCCTGGTCGCGCAGCTCTGCCGCGCGTGTCGCGGCGGCAGTCGTAACTTCCTTGGCCTTATCGAAAATGCCCATCGTTGGCTACAGTTGTACGCCGCCGACGCGAATGTCAAGCGAGTGGGGAGTCAGCCACGGCGCCAGCCGCCAGTTGTGATGCGCATCTCCCCCAATCCGTCGCTTGCGTGTCACCCTGGAGCAATCGCGCGCTCAGGCCACAGTCGATTGACGCGGACATCGCGCGCCCGGCACGTGCTACGTTCCGCCAAGGGCAACACCAAAGGAGACGACCGTGAGCATGCTCGACTGGAACGCGTACCGGAAGCAGCTGGCGGCGGCGATCGGGGAGATCGCGAAGGCAGCGCCCGATCTGGTGAAGGGGTACCGCACGCTCGTCGCCTCGCGCGCGACAACGGGCGCGCTCGACGCGAAGACGCGTGAGCTGGTGGCGCTTGCCGTTGCAGTCACGGTACGCTGCGACGGCTGCATTGCGACGCACGTCGAACTCGCACGAAAGCATGGAGCCTCAGCCGACGAGATCACCGACGCACTCGGCGTCGCGATCATGGTCAACGCCGGCGCGACCCTCGTTTACTCGGCGCGCACGATCGACGCGTTTCACGCGGGGGCTCCCGAGGCGGCGGAGAAGTAGTCACGAATCACTGCTTGGGCGCACCACGCCCAGCCCCAAAATGCGGGGATAGAAGTTGCTTGCCGCAAAAGATGCGCATAGCTCGACGCAGTTTGGGATTGGAAAACACATATATGCGTTGCAGGCACCGCGGACTGTAAATTATTCTTAATGAAAAGTAATTGAAGGCTTCAGAGCTTAGTCAGGAATTGCAATGCTCGACGAAAATCCCTCGTTCGAACGGCAGCTCGATTTTGGGTTGATGGTCTCACGAATTTCGGCCGGTCTCGTTGCCACGAAAGCCGGAGAAGTCGACCAGACCATTACCGACACGCTGCGGATGATAGGCGAGTCTATGGGGCTTGAACGTTGCTCTCTAGTGTCGCTGAACATGGGCGCGGCTTCAGTAACCCATGATTGGCACGCACCTGGATCATCTAACTTAACTTCTGCGATGTGCAGCGTCTGTCCGCAGCACGTGCAGTATTTGACAGAGCACTTGACGCGGCATGATGGTGCGTTAATTCGAACCGTTGATGGTTTACCGGGTTGCGATTGTGTTGGTTGCTTGTGGGGTCTAGAAGAAGAGCATGGTGCATCCATGGCGATCCAGATCCCCGTGGAGCATGGCCCAATCGGTGCACTCGCTCTATTCGGTCGAGACGAGCAAGGGTGGGTCGAGATTGCAAGGGCGCGCCCTATTTGGCACCTTGTAGCGGCGATGGTTGGCAATGTGTTAGCTCGCACCCAAGCCGAGCGCAGGCTTCGTGACAGCGAAGAGATGCTGCAATTGCTTATTGAACAAGCGCCGGTGTCTATAGAAATCTACGAACCAAGCGGGTCGAGACTGTTGGCGAATTCAGAATGGGAACGGCTATGGGGCGTCGTTGACCATGATGTCGCGGTTGCCCCGTTCAATATCCTTGAAGATAGCCAAATTAAGCGGAGAGGCTACGATCAAGTCTTTACGGCGGCCGCTCAGGGAAAAACCGTCACCCTTAAAGCCATCAAGTTCGATCCGAGCGAATCAGATCTACCCGGCCGTACGCGTTGGACCGACTGCTACGTTTTTCCGGTCCGGGCCACCTCCGGGGAAATTCGCAATGTAATAGTTTTGCAAGACGACGTGACGGAGCAAATCGAGACGGCGAGCCGTTTGGAAGTGTTCAAGCACTTCACTGACGCATCTGGTCAAGGTTGCGCATGGTCGGACTTGAAGGGTCGCATCGCCTATGCCAACGACGCCCTGGCAAAGATACTAAGGCTCGATTCGAAAGCGGATCTAGTTGGCCGCACGTTTCTCGAATTCTATGACGAACCGACTCGAGCAAGGCTCCGGCAAGACATACAGCCGCTCGTTCTTACAGGCAAGCAATGGACGGGGGAACTGCTCGCACGACGAGTCGATGGTGTTATCGTCCCGACGCTCGCCAATTTCTTTCTTATCCGTGATGAACGTGGCGAGCCCCTCTACTTTGCCGCGCTGATTACGGACCTATCCGAACGGATCCGGGCGGAAGCAGATCGGTTGAAGCTTGAGTCAAAAATTCAGCGCGCGCAAAAGCTCGAAAGTCTTGGCGTGCTTGCGGGCGGCATCGCTCATGATTTCAACAATATTTTGTGCGGAATTCTCGGAGGCGCCGATTTAGCCCTCGCAGAGCTGGGCGCACAGCATCCTGCTCGTGAGGCGCTGGACATTTTGGTCCAGTCAGCGCAACGAGCAACCGAGTTGTGTCAACAGATGCTCGCCTATTCCGGCGGAGGTCGATTCGTCGTGGAACCGATCGATTTGAGCGAGGTTGTTGAAAATTTCCTCCAGTTGCTCCAGGCATCTGTCGTTACGAAAGCGGCGCTCCACTGTCAGTTGGCGGCGAATCTTCCGCTGGTCGAGGCAGATGTGACGCAAATACGGCAAGTTCTGCTCAACCTAGTTATCAACGCATCCGAAGCATTGGGTGATCGGCCTGGCTGCATATCGATATCCACGAACACTGTTACCGTTTATCCCGATTCTCCGTTGGAAGGATACGCCGGTGACCCACCGAAAGCCGGCGAATATGTGCTACTCAGGGTTGCAGACGGCGGCGTGGGGATCGCCTCAGAGCATCATGCACGCATTTTTGATCCTTTCTTCTCCACCAAGTTCACGGGGCGAGGGCTGGGTCTCGCGGTCACGCTCGGTATCGTCCAGAGCCACGGTGGCGCAATTCACGTGGAAAGCGAGGTCAACGTGGGCACAACCTTTAGCATATTGTTGCCGTCGTCGATGCGCCATCGAAAGGCGATGCAAAGCGAGCCCGTTCAGACGCAATGGAACGGCGGGGGGCGAGTCTTACTCATCGATGACGAGTTGGCCGTGCGAGATATTGCTCGTCGAATGTTGGAGGCACTCAAGTTCGAGGTTGTAGTTGCGGCTGATGGTCACGCCGGGGTGGAAGTTTTCCGGCAACACCCCAGTGATTTCGCGCTAGCCATGATCGATATGACAATGCCGGACCTTAACGGCGAAGGCGTATTGCGTGAATTGAGACGCATTCGGCCCGATATCAAGGTGATATTGATGAGCGGTTATGACGAGCAACATACAACAAGACGATTTGTTGGTTTGGGCTTGAATGGGTTTCTCTCAAAACCGTTCAGGATTGAAGACATGCGGGTCAAGATACGCGAAGCACTCGATGCTCCACCACGCTAGGCGTGATCTTACGCGAACCGCTAACTCGCCGGACCGATTGTCCCTCTAGTTAGTTGGGCAGGACAGCCGTGCTGCAGACACCATTCAGCTCCGCGCGAGGCAAGAGCGCCACCAGCAGGGCGGCCCGGGCGACGCTCCGAATGCAAAGCCTCGGAATCGATAGTCCGCGAACTTGCTGGAATTACTCAACATTTTCAGAAGGGCGGGCAACACGCCTCGGGGTCCGTTCCAAGCCTCGGCGATTTGTTGAGAATTTCGCGCGGCCGAGGTCTCTAATTGAAAGACCGACACGTGCACGGTTCGCTCGAAGAAATCTACTCTCGCCATGCGGACTTCGTCTGGCGAACACTGCTGCGTATGGGTGTGTCCCACGCCGACGTGGCGGATGCGATGCAAGATGCTTTTCTTGTCGTTCACGAACAACTCCCGCGCTTCGAAGGGCGCTCGGCTTTGAACACCTGGCTCTTCACGATCTGCCGCAGCGTCGCGACACGGCGACGCCGGCAGTATCGGCGTGAGCGCGACAACGTGTCGGACATTTCCGACGACACGATCGTCGATTTGCGCGCCGACGTTGGTCGCGCCGCCGAACACAACCAAATCATGGCTCTGCTCGAGGCGATTCTCCAGTCCCTCGATGCGAATCAACGTACGGTCTTCATCTTGTTCGAACTCGAAAAGATGTCCGGGGAAGACATCAGCCAAGCGCTGAACATTCCGCTTGGTACGGTATACTCGCGGCTACAGCTCGCACGAAACGGCTTTCGTCAGGCGCTAGCGCGACACGAAGCAAAGGCGCGCTTCGGGAGTTTGCGCGCAGGAGGCGGCGCATGACTGACCCTAGCCGTTGGTCAGAGGCGGGTGATGCGGCAACCGAGGCCGAGCAATTGCTCGTGCGTTTGGGGCAGGAACTCTCGATGCCTGAAGCGGAAAAGCACGCCGTTTGGAGCCAAATTATCGGCGCTTTGCCGCCGGTTGTAGACGTGACCCTGCCTGCACGAGCCGCAGCCGCAAAACCGGGTTCTTGGTCAGCGCTCAAGTGGCTGAAGTTGATTGGCCTCGTCGCAGTTGCAAGTGGGGTTACGATTGCAGGTCATCACTGGCTCGAGAAGCGGAGCGCTGCCATCGCCACGGCTCCCCAATCTTCGTTCCCCTCGCTGGGCATTCAGGTGCCAGCGGAGCCTACAGTGTCTGCTAACGCCAGTCCAATCCCCACCGATACGGTCACGCCCGGGCCAACTCCAAAAGTAGCTCCGTCGGCCATTCCCAATCGCGCCAGTTCTTTGCATGAAGAGAGCCTTGCGGTCATCGCCGCGCGTCAAGCGTTGCGCGCGAACGATGCGGTTTCCGCTCTGCGCCTCCTCGA
>Ga0302323_100002900_pt1 | contig 13942 bp, 11 predicted proteins | sample Fen_T0_3_FD_201950 | JGI IMG/M metagenome (GOLD analysis project Ga0302323, IMG submission 201950) | Peat permafrost microbial communities from Stordalen Mire near Abisko, Sweden - Fen_T0_3 | ecosystem: Environmental > Terrestrial > Soil > Wetlands > Permafrost | place: Sweden: Abisko... | reverse complement strand
AGGGAGTGTTAAGCGGCACGTTGAATTTTATCTTCAGCTCCTTTTCGAAAGGAAAAAACTTCAGTGACGTAGTAGCCGAAGCAAAAGCCAAAGGTTACACAGAACCTGATCCAAGAGACGATTTAAGTGGTACTGATGTAGCAAGAAAAATTTTGATCCTTTCACGCGAAGCTGGTATTCCACTGGAGCTTTCCGATATTTCAATTGAAAATCTTGTTCCCGAAAATTGCCGGGGAGAAATGAGTGCCGATGCTTTTCTTGCAAAGTTGAAAGAGAAGGATTCTTATTTTGAAAACCTTTGTGCCGAAGCTGAAAATAAAAATGAAAAACTTCGGTATCAGGCGATCTTTGAAAACGGAAAAGCTTCTGTGAAATTAGGAACGGTGAACAGCAGCCATCCTTTTTATTCCTTGTCAGGAAGTGACAATATTATTTTGCTAACGACAGAGCGTTATCACGATCGTCCAATGGTAATTCGCGGACCTGGTGCCGGTGCAGAGGTAACTGCTGCTGGGGTATTTGCAGATGTTATTCGAATTGGAAATTATTCAAACTAAAAAGTATGGATAAGCGATCCGTAAAAGTTTTTGCTCCAGCTTCCATAGGAAATGTCTCCTGTGGATTTGATGTGCTCGGTCTTGCCGTGCAATCTCCGGGTGATGAAGTTTTGATTAGCCTCAACGACTCGAATCAAGTTACCATGAAGGCGGTTATTGGTGATGATGGTCGACTTCCACTCGAGGCAAATAAAAATACTGCCGGCGTTGCTGTAATTGAATTGTTGAAATCCATCGGAAGCAATCAAGGCGCTGAAATTACACTGTATAAAAATTTACCGCTCGGTAGTGGCATGGGCTCAAGTGCAGCCAGTGCAGTAGCAGCGGTGGTTGCCATCAATCATTTGATGGGTAACCCTTTAAAGCGCGAAGATCTTCTCCCCTTTGTAATGGAGGCCGAGCGCGTTGCTTGTGGCTCGGCCCATGCAGATAACGTTGCTCCGAGTTTATTAGGTGGGTTAATTTTAATCCGCCAAAATCATCCACTTGATATCATAAGCATCCCTACACCAAAAGAATTGGTTTGCGTTTTAGTTCATCCGCATATAGAAGTGAAAACAAAAGATGCTCGTTCGGTTTTGAAGTCAACCATTTCACTGAAAGATGGAATAACGCAATGGGCAAATACGGCAGCTTTAGTGGCGGGAATGATGAAGGACGACTATGAACTTATTGGAAGGTCTCTGGTGGATGTAGTGGCCGAACCTTTACGTTCCGATTTGATTCCTGGATTTACCAATATTAAGAAAAAGGCAATGCAAAACGGGGCATTGGGTTGTGGGATTTCTGGGTCAGGGCCAACTATCTTTTGTCTTTGCAAAGGAAAATCTAACGCCGAAAAAGCTGGTAATGCAATCCAACAGGAGTTTAGCAACATGAAGTTAGAAAGTGAAATTTACATTTCAGAAGTAAACCGAAAAGGAGCCTACATTATTGAATAATTGTCATGAAATTTTATAGCACTAATAATTCCAAACATCTCGTAAGTCTTCAGGACGCGGTTATCAAAGGCTTAGCTCCTGACAACGGGCTATACATGCCCGAAAAAATTCCTGTCTTTTCTCCTGATTTTTTCAATTCTCTTTCCGAAAAATCATTTCGCGAAATTGCCTATGATGTTTCAAAAGAATTTGTTGAAGAAGATATTTCAAAGGATCAGTTGAAAAGTATCATTGATCATACCATTAGTTCTGATGCTCCACTTGTTGAAGTTGAAAACAATATTTTTGCGCTGGAGTTATTTCATGGACCAACGCTTGCTTTCAAAGATTTCGGTGCGCGCTTTATGTCGCAAGTGCTAGGCCATTTTGCCAAGCAACAAAAACGCGAAATTGTAATCTTAGTGGCAACTTCTGGTGATACAGGAAGTGCAGTGGCCAATGGATTTTTAGGTGTTGCCGGAACGCGAGTAATCGTTCTTTACCCTAAGGGTAAAGTGAGTGAGATCCAGGAAAAACAATTCACTACATTGGAAAAAAACATTACTGCCATCGAAGTGAATGGCACTTTTGATGATTGCCAGAGATTGGTGAAGCAGGCATTTTTAGATCAAGCGTTGAATGAATCATTCTTTTTAACGTCAGCCAATTCTATCAACATTGCACGGCTTATCCCTCAATCGTTTTATTATTTCTACGCCTGGTCGCGTCTTCCAAAAAATAAAAATGTGATGTTCTCCATACCAAGTGGAAATTTTGGAAATCTAACGGCCGGACTCATCGCTAAAAGAATGGGCTTGCCCATCCAACATTTTGTTGCTGCAACGAATATCAACGACATCGTGCCGCATTACTTAACAACAAAAGAATTCTTACCCAAGTCCTCTGCTTCAACAATCAGTAATGCCATGGATGTTGGCAACCCCAGCAACTTCGCAAGGATGTTGGATATCTTCCATCATGATCATTCAGCCATGAAAAATGACATCACTGGATATTCTTTCAATGATGAAGAAACGAGAGGTGCAATGAGAGATGTGTTTCAAAAATTCAACTACACCTTAGATCCCCATGGAGCAATCGGTTACCTCGGGGCGAAAAAATACCTTTCACAAAATCCTGAAAGCGTTGGTGTATTTTTAGAAACCGCTCACCCCGCTAAGTTCTTAGATGTTGTGGAGTCAGCGCTACAAAGAAAAGTTCCCATTCCCGATGGCTTAAAACTATTTCTATCTGGCAATAAAAAAAGCATTGCCTGTGAAGCTGATTTCGTTTCCTTTAAAAATCTTCTTCAAAAGATATAAGCTTTAAGATTTGCTTTTCGTGATCTGCAATTAAGAATTAGTTTTGCAAGACTATGAAATGCCCACCAGTTTCACGGACTCAAGGAATCTTAGTTTAGAGTGGGCATTCCATCTGACCTAAAAAATAAATATTAACAGATGAATGACCCCATTATTTCTCATCAGCAACTCAAGTCTTTTGCTTATCAACTCTTTATAAAAATTGGATGCCCTGCTGATCAAGCTGAACTTGCCACTACTTCATTGTTGCGAGCAGACTTACGGGGTATCGATTCGCATGGGGTTGCCCGATTGAGTGGCTACGTTCGCTTGTGGGAGGCTAAACGCGTGAACAGTAAACCCTCAATAAAAATTGTTCATGAAAGCCCAAGCACAGCAGTTGTTGATGGAGATGCCGGACTTGGTTTAGTAGTGGCGCCCAAAGCGATGGACATCGCGATCGCAAAAGCAAAGAATGCGGGCACGGGTTGGGTGGCAGTAAAAAACTCCAATCATTTTGGTATTGCGGGTCATCACGCCATGATGGCGTTGCCTCACGATATGATCGGGATGGCAATGACCAATGCAAGTCCATTAGTGGCTCCTACTTTTTCTGTCGAGAGATTGTTGGGAACAAATCCAATTGCGGTTGCTATTCCGGCCGATAAACAACCTCCATTTGTTGCCGACTTCGCCACTACTACCGCGGCAAACGGTAAACTTGAAATTTTACAGCGAAAAGAAAAAGATGCCCCTATAGGTTGGATTCAAAAAAAGGACGGCTCACCTTCATTAAACCCAAATGAATTAAAAGACGGAGGTGCACTCATCCCTCTCGGCAGCGACCGCGAACATGGGAGTCATAAAGGTTTTTGTTTGGGTGCGTGGGTGGATATTTTTTCTGCTGTGTTAAGTGGTGCCAACTACGGTCCGTGGGTTCCTCCATTTGTAAGTTTCTTGGCTCCGCCCTCTGATCCTGTCGGTGAAGGCATCGGTCATTTTTTTGGAGCGATGCGTATTGATGCTTTTCGTCCTGCCGATGAATTTAAAAAACACATGGACAATTGGATCACTCGCTTCCGTGAGGCAAAGACCATTAAAGGAGAAGAAAAATTAATTATTCCTGGAGATCCCGAAAGAGAATTCGAAGAAGACCGAATGAAAAATGGAATTCCAATCAACGAAAAAGTAATTGCTGATTTGAAAGAGCTTGGAAAAAAATTTGATATAGAATTTTAAATAGTAAAGTAAACCCGGAACACATACGGGCTAAGAAATACACTTGGAGTCTTATAAAGGACATCATACATTGCTAGGGTATTGATTGCCCCTTTTCTTCCGAGAGGAAAAGAGTAACCCAAGCCTAAAAATAATCTGGAGTAATTTGAGCGAGCTTCGCTGTTACTGTTGTAGGGAGGCGCATTGATCAAGTCGTACTCAACCTGGAAAAAAACCTGATTGAAACTATACCTTACAAAGGGTCCGATGCCATATTGTTTATAAGAAGCGCCAAACTGCGGATAATTGTACTGTTGATAAGTGATACTCGCGCCCACAGAAAATTGATCCGTAACTCTATAACCAACTACCGGCAACAACGAGAAATAATTATAACTGAAACCATTGCCATCAGTTCCTGCACCGAATCCGCCACCACCACCAAAATAAAATCTGTTTAACGTTAGCGATTGGCTATTACCCTGACGAGTGGATTGGTTGTATTGCCCTTGTACTCCGATTGCACCAAATACCACCACTACCAACAACACAAACTTCTTCATAGTATTTCAATTTTCCTGGATAATAAAAATATCTTCAGTCGGTTTTTTCATTAAATATTTTTCGCGCGCAAACTTTTCAAGAAGCTCCTTATCTGTGGTCAGCTCTCTATGGTCTTTCTCTGCATCCAAAATCCTTTTTTGATTGTATTCTTTTTCGTCTTCGAGTGAATTCAATTTAGCTCTCATCCTAAACCTTGAAATCAAGTCATTGGAATCAAGAAAGGTCATCCACATCAAAAAGCAAAAACTAGTGACGACATAAAAGTTCCTAAACAATGGTGGCAACTTCTTTGACATAAGTTTAAAAAATAATTTAACGAAGGTAGTAATTTATTAGGATTAAAATCAACTGGGCCAGACCAGGTAATCAATTGATAACGCTAACGCTAAACGTCTTTTTTGATTTTGCACCTGAAAAGTGAATCAGATAAAGGCCACTCGAAAGTGAAGAAATATCTATGGCAAGTTGGTTAATGCCCGACTGAACCAATTGAAAGTTTTGTTGAAACGCAACCTGGCCGGTCGACTTGTAAATTGTTACCGCCACATTTTCATTTTCCGCACTGATCCAATCAAAATTAATTTGACCCTTGGCCGGGTTGGGATAAGGATAAAATAAGACATCAGTATCGGTTAACGACAAGCACCGCCTATCGTTGTAAACGTTAACATCACCAGCAGGAGCAACTTCAGCACAAATGTATTTTAATGTTTGTGGAACGATTTCTAAACTAAGCGTTTGTTGTATCGATTTGCCTGGTAAAATTGTCGAGATAATTTTTTCTTTCAATACTGCATTACCACCCAAGTCAATCTGCACTTCAGGATTTGTTAGTGGAATATTTCCAAGATTTAAAATTGTTACTACCGGTTTAGATGAGTTACTGCTTGGATCTTCTACTAAGAGAAAGTTCTTCATCGCCAAATCAACCTGAGGAATGATAACATAAATTTTTGTGCTTACGGTGTCAATGCAACCATGGATATTACTCGCTATGAGCAATACTTTGTATTCTCCTAACTCATTGTAAGTAAATACCGGCGAAACCTCATTGCTGGTTGAATTGCCGGAATCAAATTCCCAAAAATAGGAATCTGCTTTTGATTCATTGTTGAAAGTGACAGTCAAGGGAGTTGCCCCTGCTTGTTCAGAAGGAGTAAACTTTGCAACAGGTCCATCGTAAATAGTAATATTTTTTGACGTCGCATAAATACATCCGGAAGTTCGTGTGGCAGTCAGCGTAACAAAATATCCTCCAGTTGTTGTAAAAGTATAGTCTGTTGGTGAACCTATTCCACTGCCTTGACCAAAGTTCCAATTCCATGCAACACTTGGGTCTGGTCCACCAGGGTTAGCTTCTTGAAAAGTGGTTGGCTTGCCTGTACACGGTGGTTGAAAAACAAAATCCATAACTGGGGGAATGGGAACAGAAATATTTTTCAACACTTGACTCTTGCAGCCATTGCTCGAAGTGGTAGTTAGCGAAACAGGAAAAGTTCCAGCAGATTTAAAAACGTAAGGCGGTGGATTCGCTCCTGTTAAAATCGTGTTTTGAATAACCCATTGATAGGATGTGATACTGCCGGAAGAAGCGTCTTTAAACTGTGTGTTTTGATCTACGCATGCTGGAGAATTGGTAAATGCTGCTTGAGGAGACGGATCTATTATTACGCTATGCTGCTTTGTTGCAGTACATCCAAAATTTGAAATGGCCTGCATAGTGACATTGTATGTAGTTGCAGTTGAAAAGATGTATGTGGGGTTCTTTTGATTTGACGTCCCGTTGGCAGCGTCTCCAAAATTCCATACCCACGTTGCGATGTTACTATCTAAAAGCGGAGGTGTGTTATTATCAAATTGGGCCGGGTAGTTAGCACAAGAGTAGGGTGGTGCCTCTATCACAAAATCAGGTTGTGGATTTGAATAAATAGAAATATTCTTTGATAAAAAGTTTTGGCAACCCGCCGAGTTATAAGCAGTTAGCGTAACAGCAAAGGTGCCAGGAGATGAATAAGTATTGGAAGTATTTGTTTGCGATGAAATGTTTCCATCACCAAAAGTCCATGCATAGCTTGTTACGGTTCCGGAAGTAGTATTCGTGAATGGAATGGGAGCACCCACGCAACCAGAGTTAGATGAACTGAAATTTGCCAAAGGCCCATCTTGAATTGTAGTTATACTTTGAGTTGATTGAGAACTACAACCTGGAATTGAAGCAGTAAGGGTGATATTTTGGGCAACAGTTGATGGGATTAAGTAATTTAAATTTTGAGTTGTAGCAATATTGCTTCCATTCACACTCCATTGCCACGTTGGGCCTGATCCGGTATCGAATGAAGAGGTATTGGAAAATAAATAATTCTGATTGGAGCAGATGGGAGATGCGGCGGGAAGACTGAAGCTGGGGGTTGGAGGTGAATACAAGTCTATAGATTTTACAATTTGGTTTTCGCAGCCTGAGTTATCAGTAATTTTTGCATAAATAGAATGCGGTCCCAAAGATGAAAAAGAATAGTTGGGGTTTGCTGTGGTTGCATCAATGGTTTCATCATTATTAAAATCCCAGGCCACATTGGCGAGGGGTACATTCGAAATAATTTCAAACGAAACTGGAACTCCAAAGCAAATAGAATTATTAAAATCAATAGTTGGTGCTAAACTAGTAAGCACTTCCAGACTTTTTGTGGTGGATGATGAAAGTCCATTCGAATCCTTTGTATACTGGGTTATGGTCTTAATCCCACCTGCTATTGATTTAAATAAAACAGTGTCTGCATTATTAGAATAAGTTTTATTAAATGAGCTAATGTTTTGGGGGAAATCAATCAGAAAAAAAGTCTGAGCATCCCATCTTGTGGTAATTCCAACCCATCTAGATTTTGAATGAGCCATTGACAATTTAAATGTATTTAGAAGTTGAGTATATCGTCCTAAATCATCCATTTGTGGTGCATTATTTGTCATTTGATTTCCTAAATTCAAGCGAACTAGGTTACCTTGAGCCGTCGTTGAAAAAATAATCCAATTATTATCATCTTGATGTATCTCTAAACCATACGGTTGTAGAGAACCAAAAGATACATTTAGTAATTGAACTGATGGGTTAGAATACAAGCTTGTCCCAAAGGTCAATCGATGTATTGTGTTCGAGCTATACCCAACGATAAAACCGTACCAGACATTATTATCAAAGGCAAATTTGATATCCCCAATATCTGAAACACCGGGTATAGTTGAGGTCGTTACCGATGATATGCCTGAGACTATAGTACCTGGTGTGGTGCCTAAATTAAAAAGTGTGATTGTATTAGCATTGGATAAGGCAACGATCCAATTACTCCCATCGTAGGCGACATCTAAACCTCCATTTCCGAACCCTGGATCCGATGATAGAATATCTGATGTTACGCTACCATTTTCAATGTTGTTTCCAAAATTTATCCGGACCAGTTGGTTAAACGAGAGATTATTTATAAACCCATAGAAGTTACCTTGATACTCAACGATTTTTATATTTTGAGGACTATTCAGATTACTTCCTAGGTTGCCAAGATCATTAATCGTTGGTGTTTGATTCAGTAATGAAGCTCCAAAATCAAGTCGGTATAACTTCTGTCCAACCCGATCACAAATAAAGCCATACCAAAGGTGATTTACTTCTATGAGTGTCGGGCCTATAGGCAAAATAGCTGGAATAACTGTCGGAGTTACGAATATGGGGCCATTTAGTAGTAAGTCTCCTTGACAAAAATCCCATTCACTTTGCGTTGTCGCTCCAGCATTTTTTGAGATTATTAATCCACCTAAACAAGCTTGTGATGGAATTGAAAAATCCGAAGATGGTAACTGCCCAAGAGAAATAATTGAATAACTCAAGAAACCAAAAGTAATAAAAGATCTAACCGATAATTTCAATTCAATTTTCATCCAAAATTTGTGTGTATCTTTTTGAGAGTTGATAATATGTTTCCTGGGCGTTAAATTTTTTTCTAACTCTATGGTAAGCTTCTTTACCCATTTTTTCTGAAGTACTAAAATCATCCATTAGAGAATCCAAACCTTTTGCAATTTGTTCTATACTCTTACGTTCCACCAATAATCCCGTCACCCTGTTCAAAATAATTTCTTCTGGACCTCCACATTTTGTGGCAATAACCGCTCTGCCATAAAACTGGGCTTCCAAACAAGTAAGTGAAAATGATTCGGAATCAGAAAAATTTAAAACGATAGCTGCATTTTTATACAATAAGCTTGTGCTACTAGCAAAATCATTCAAGTTAACACAGTCGGTCAAACCGAGCCTAATAATAGTATCCTCAAGTTTCTTTTTGAATTTCTTATTCTTCGTCAAACCCATATCGCTCCCAAAAAAAAGTAATTTCCATTCAGGATATTTTCTGGCTATTAGTGCAAAACCTTCAAGGGCATAGTCTTGTCCTTTACCCATTATATAATTAGATATATATAGTAATGTCTTTGTCCTTGGGCTCTCGTACTCGGTAGTATCCGGAAACGGCAATCCATCATATATACATATCACCTTTGCAGCCTTAGGTAACTGCTCTTTTACAGCTAAAGAAACACTTACTATTGTGTTCGCAAGACGCAGGTGTGCGAAATACAAAATTGATCTTAGTGCAACAGGGAATCTATCTGGTAAGAAGCGAACGTAACATATATAATTTATTTTTCCTCCAAAGAAGCGATAACAAGCTGGAATTAAATTATAAAAATCATTCGAGTGAATCAAATCAATATGATATTGCTTAATTATTTTGGAAAATCTGAAGGTATTCCAACAAAGTGCCGGTATATAAAAAATAATATCAATTAAATTTTTCCTTATTTCTACCATTCTAAGATTCAATGACAGGAATCCATGTTGATCAAGAAGTCTTTTGACTGCACTTTTTCTTGGAACGACAAAAACAAATGAATACTTTTCTTTCAAAAAAATACTACTTCTCAAAACCGAATTGAATGCACCTGTTACATCTTTCGAATTTTCAATTATTAGTATTGTAGGCTTCATTTATTATTTCTAACCACTGTAAAGTTACTGTACCTCTGTCATAAGCTGCCATCCTTGACTTTCCCTTATTCCGCATCTGTTGAACAGCACTTTCATCTTTAAGCAAATTTATAATTGTTTGCGCCCAAAGGCTAAGGCTTTGGGGTGAGTCTGTCAGAGGCATCAAAATCCCATAGGGTGTAAAATAGGGACTGCTCACAGGCGCCGGATCTCCTAATTCAATATTCATGATTTCTCTTGGGCCCGTCATGCAATCGGAAGAAATAACAGGTAATCCGCAAATCATTGCCTCACCTAATGACAAAGGAAACCCTTCCCAAAGTGACGTTGATATATACAACTTCGCCCTTGTGAGAAAAGCATAAGGGTTAACTTGGTGGCCAAAAAAATAAACATCACATACTTCACTGAACTTCAAAGATCCCCAAACATTATAGTTTGAAAGTGCTAGATCTTCACACAACTCAAGAAGGGTGGCTCTCTCCTCTCCATCCCCAAGAATGATTAATTTACATTTCACGATTTTCTTGATTGAATGGAAAATCCGAAGAAGAGAACTCAAATTCTTTTGTTTTGCAAATCTGCAATGAGTAATTAAGATCGGGGTTGGCCCAAATAGTAAGTCAACTTCTTTTTTCAAGGGTACAGAAGATTTATTTCCAATTTCTGTCAAGTCAAATGCGTTGTAGATAGTTTTAATTCTTGATTCCTTTAAACGGAATTCACTTATCAATTCATTTCGTATTCCTTTGCTAACAGTTATGACTAGATTGCATTTATCATAAATGAGTGGTATTAATATTCTTTTTCTTATCCACCCAATTAAGCCGCTAATATTCTGATCTCCAGTTTTTGTACCATGTATCCAACAAAAAATTTTCCCACTATAACCAGAGATGACATTCACGTAGTCTGCCCCTTCTAAATGGCTTATTGAAAAATCAATTCTATATTTTTTCTTAATCTGTCGAAGTCTCCTAATTCGTTTCAAAAAAAAGAATATTTTCTGAAAAAAATTATTTCCAGCAGGAACATCAAGCGAAACAATATTAGATCGTTGATCTGATGGGAAGGAATCGTTCCAATTAAAAACGCACCCGATTGTTTCAAAATGAAGAGAATAAAAATCAAGCTGATCAAGAAATACTTTTTGTGCGCCTCCTCGACCAAGATTCGGAATAACGAGCAGTATTCGAGGCTGTTTTCTGTTTTGCATTTTTCAAAATATCGGCTTCGGCTAATCTGACCAAAGATTATCAAAAGAATAATAAGGTAGAGGCATCTTCTCAGGTGCAAATAAAAAATTTCTACCTTGTTCATGTAGTATTGAGTCAACGTACTTTAAGCCGTTTCCCTCAATGGAATAACAGTAATAGTTCAATGCTGCGAGGAAGTCAAAAATTTCGGAGGCGTGATTTTTATTTATTTCCCCTTGCATGGAAGGAAATTGAATAACCAGATTTTCAAATTGCAAAATTTCTACAATAATTAAGGGTCGTTTATTTAACAAGGTTGATTTAGCCCCTTTCAGTACCTCTAACTCATAGTATTCTACATCTATTTTTATAACATCGCTACTTTGTATAGGGGTTTGTAAAAAAACCTCATCAATTGTTGTCTGCGGCACACTCACATTGGTGTAATCAATTTGATGAAAATTCTTGGTAAATCGTTCATTTGCAGAAGCGGTTGCCGATATGCTGAAGTCCGCCGGGATGGTAAATTCTATTCTCGATATTTTTTCACCAAGTGCCCAAGGAAACATCTCAATATTCGTGAGCTTATTTATTGAAATATTTTTCACTAGTCTATTGAAATTGGAAGGATGTGGTTCGAAACTAAATACTTTTAATTTGGGGTTTGATTTTGCAGCCCAAATTGAAAAGATACCCGTATTCGCTCCTACATCAATAAAATACTTGCCTCGTCCTATTAATTTCTTCAAGAGTTGAAATTCACTTCGCTCATACCCTTGATTGTAAAAAAGTTCATTCGCGATATGGTCATCCGATTCAGAATAAATTTTAAAGTTTATGCCACATATATTCAAATTGATAATACCATAAACACGATAAAACGAAGTTAATTTACCTAGCGGACGGATAATTAATGCCGATGCCTTAAGCACATTTCTTAAAATTAAATTTACCCCTTTATTATCGCGAATCAGCTTCTTAAGCACCGTCTTGAGTTAAAATGTCTTTGTTTAATACAATTTTCTTTTAGGGACATAAGTTCTATTGGTCTTTTCGAAAATAATGCATTATAATCTACTCAATAAGTAATTCTTTTGGACAACCTTAATGAAGGCTCTTCTATTATTAGAAAAAATAACCAAGCTGTGAAAATTGTAGTTGCAAGGTAAACAAGTATTAACAATGATTTGATCCATTCATCATGGATGTACAGTTGAGTCAACATCAGTAACCGTCCTCCAAACGGAATATGGATAAGGTAGATGGAGTAGGAAATCTTACCAAGAAAATTACTCCATTTTCCATCATATTTTAAGAATAAAATAATTATTACTGTTATACCAATTACAAAAAATGAAAAAAGGCCATGTTGAAAATAAACTGCGGTCAAAATACCTGTTAGTAAAACAACAAATTCTTTGGGTTCAATGATTCCTGAAAAAACCTGAAAGCACACTATGCCGCTTAAAAAAAATAGTCCATAGGCAAAGACAAAATATTGCTGTTGAAAAATAAGACTTAAGATGACTAGGCCAGCTATAAATAAAAACCTTAACAAGAATTTCTTTTGCGAAACAAGCGAAAACAATAATGCAATTAATAAATAGAATTGAAATTCGATAGCAAGTGTCCAAAAGATTGGTATTAGCCAGGGTTTGGCTATGATGCCATTCAAATATCCTATATGCAATAGAATATTTAAAAAGTCGAGTCTATGATTGAATCCATTTTTCCATGGTGTTAGGGAGCTAATCAGAATCAACAAGACTTCAATTGTAATAAGGGCTAAATAGGGTATTTCAATTCGAATTGATCTTTTCAACAAAAATCTCCCGATCAAGTCAATTCTGTAATGGCTTAAATGCATGGAATATGGAATCACAAAGCCAGATAAAACAAAGAAAATTGGAACGCCCCAATGCCCGTAAACTCCAACCATCCGCAAAGGGTTTTCCTCCCTTAACTGGATTGAGGTTTGCGCGGTATAATGAAACAACATTACTGCAAACGCAGCAATTCCTCTAAGAAAATCAACCGAATCGATCCTAGCCTTTTTTGCTTCTGTTGCCCTAAGCATGGTTATATGATTGTAATGGGGGGAAATCAGTTTAGAACCAATGCTTAGCAGCTGCCAAAAATCTTTTACGCATGATTACACCAGGATCATACCGAATCGCCGTTAACAAGTAAGCGATTGTATCCCATCTTCGAGACTTGGTCAAAGCCAATGTTAAAGCTAGGAAAGTATAATGGTTTGCAAAATGATAGGATACTCTACTCTTGTATTCTTTCATGAAAAGTATATCCCGCTTCAAATATTCTACTATCACATTAGTGCTTGCAATTAGTTTATCAGGATTAATTTTATTTAAACTTCGCTCCTTATGATGTACCACAGCACTAGTCACCGTATTATCAATATGGAATTGATATCGCACTGCTAGTCTCAACCACAAGTACCAATCTTCTGATAAAATTGCGTGAGGACTGGGAATAAAATTAATCTCACTTGCAATGTCTCTCCTGATAAATATGGCATTTCCGTGAAGAATATTTTCTTCAATTAGCTTTTCCTTAAATGATTCGTCAAAGTTATTTCTAACGGAAATTAAATCTCCCTTCTCCGTAATGTATTCAAAGCCTAAATGACCGACCTCAGGAAAATTATTTCTCCTCAGCAAATCATATGCGACGGTCAAATGGTTGGAATATAAAACGTCATCTGAATCAAGGAAACTTATATATTTCCCTGAAGCTTTCATTATACCATAATTGCGAGCAATACTTCTTTCCTCGTTTTCTTTAAAGAAATATTTAATGCATGTATTTGTTGTGGCCATCTCATTCACAATATCTCTCGTATTGTCAATACTGCCATCGTCAACAACTATGATTTCAAACTCTTTGAAATTTTGACTTATAATCGAATTTAATGCTTTAGGAAGGCGCTTTGCTCTATTATAGGTGGGTACAATGATTGAAAAGAAAGGAAGATTATCATCTGGTATTGCCATAGGCTTGCCCTTATTTTACCAATAGCAGTTGCTATCTATCGTTTCGTGCCCGCTTGGTGTCTCTTCCGTCAGGGGTTTAGCCCAATATGAATTAAAAATATGACTAAAACTTGGATTGTTTTCCCAACGGCTTCCTCTTA
>Ga0302323_100002898_pt1 | contig 13950 bp, 12 predicted proteins | sample Fen_T0_3_FD_201950 | JGI IMG/M metagenome (GOLD analysis project Ga0302323, IMG submission 201950) | Peat permafrost microbial communities from Stordalen Mire near Abisko, Sweden - Fen_T0_3 | ecosystem: Environmental > Terrestrial > Soil > Wetlands > Permafrost | place: Sweden: Abisko... | reverse complement strand
CCACTCTTCACGTAGATCGCGATCAGGCCGATCAAGGAGAGCATAGCGCCCAGCGTCAGGTAGATCGTCAGCTTCATCGCGGCATAGCTGCGATCACGTCCGCCCCAGATGCCGACCATGATGAAAGTTGGGATCAGCGCGAGCTCGTGGAAAAAGTAGAAATAGAAAACATCCACCGATGCGAACACGCCCATCAATCCGCCCTGCATTACCAGCAGCAAGGTGAGATACAGATTGAGCCGTTCGGCCCCGGACTGGATCGCGTAGAGCCCGGCAGCGAGCCCAACCACTCCGGCAAGCACAAAGAGCGGCAGCGAGATCCCGTTGAGTCCAAGCGCCAGGCGGATGCCAAAGCTGCTCAACCCGGTATCAAAGACATGGTAGAACGCATAGGTGTGAACCAACGGTTCCGCTGAAAACCGGCTCCACACATACACCGCGATGATTGCCGGTACGGTGAAGCCAATGCAGGCCAGCATCGTGGCCCAGGGTTTTGGCAACAGTCCAAGAGCAAGCACCAACGCCACCGCCAGCGGCGTCGCGATCGAGAGAAAAAGAAAATCAAACGGCAGACTCATCAGTATGAAAAGTGAAGAAGATGAAAGATGCGGATAAATAGGGAACTCAGGAAGGCTGGAAAACACCTCGTTAAGCTCGGCTTGGTGGTTTGTTTCCTGAGTTCCAGTGTTCCAGATTCAAAAGATTGAGGTTAGTGGTTTGGTTGTTCGTTCCTGATTTTCCTGATTTCCCCATTAAAAGATTCCAGCGGCGAAACCCCAGACCAGCGCTGCGCCGATCAAGAACCAGTAGACATAGGCATGTAGGCTGCCGACGTAGAGCGCCCGAGCGCCCATGCCAACAAGGCCGACAAAACCGGCCAGACCCCGGACAATCAGCCCGCCGAGCAAGATCTGATCGATGAAGTTCAACACCAGCGCAAAGCGGTCTTGGATTTTTTTAACGTAGTAGGTGTAGAGCTCGTCCGGTGAAGCTTTGAGCAAAGCCAGTGCACCGAAAAGTCCGGGAACTTTGACGGCAAGAGAATCCTTGGCGGATGACTGGTAGAACAGCAGAGCCGAACCAGCACCCACGATTAGCACGCCGAGACTCACCAACAAGATGGTCGTATGCGCTGCGCCGTGCGCCTCAGGAATCAGTTCAAAGACCTGCGTGAAGACCTTTGGATAGAGCGCTGCATAACCACCGACGAGTGACAAAGTCGCCAGAACGACAAGCGGAACGATCATCGAAGCGCCTGCTTCGTGCGCGTGCTCTGCCGATTCACTCCGCGGTTCACCGAGAAAGACGAGTTTCCACACGCGAACCATGTAGAACGACGTCAGGATTGCGGTAAACGCGAGGAGGACGAAGACCGCGGTATTCTTCTCGTACGCGAGATAGAGGATGGCGTCCTTCGAGAAGAATCCAGCGAGGCCCGGCATGCCGATGATCGCCAGTACGCCGATCGTGAAAACAACGAAAGTGATCGGCGTCTTCTTGCGCAACCCACCCATCTTGAAAATGTCCTGTTCGTGGTGGCAGGCGTAGATCACCGCACCTGAACCGAGGAAGAGCAGGGCTTTAAAAAAAGCGTGCGTCGTGAGGTGGAACATTGCAGCGCCAACGCCGGCGGCGACAAGGCCAACCTGCCCGCCCGCAGAGCTGTCAAAAACCATCCCATGCGGTTTCAAACTCCCGAGTCCAAACGCAGCGACCATATAGCCGAGCTGCGAGAGCGTTGAGTAGGCTAGAACTTTTTTGATGTCACTCTGCGTGATCGCGCAAAATGCGGCGTACACCGCCGTGGCCACGCCGACCCACATCACCACGTCGAGTGCGGCGGGAGCGGAGGCAAAGAGCGGCTCGATGCGGCAGAGCATATAGATACCTGCCGCCACCATGGTTGCCGCATGGATAAGCGCCGACACCGGAGTCGGACCCTCCATCGCATCGGGCAACCAAACATGCAGGGGTAACTGGGCCGATTTGCCCACGGCGCCGCAGAAAAGGAGCAACGGGATCCCCGTCGCTATGATCGAACCATCCTGAATTTTGCTGGCAATCTCGCCGAGGTTGACCGTGCCGAGCGCCGCGTAGCACCAGATGATGCCGAGGAGAAAACCGAAGTCGCCAACGCGATTGACGATAAAAGCCTTCTTCGAAGCATCCGCCGCGGACTGCTTCTCCATGTAATGATTGATGAGCAACCAGGAGCTAAAGCCAACCAGCTCCCAAAAGATGAACATCATGAAAAGATTGTCGGCAAAAACGATGCCGAGCATAGAAAACATGAAGATTGAAAGCCCGCCAAAATAGCGGCCGCGCGCGCCGTCGTCATGCATATAGCCGAACGAGAAGACATGTACGCACAAACCAACTACCGCGACGATCGCAAGCATGAGCGCAGCCAGATCGTCGAATTTGAAACCGAGCGAAATCGTAAGCCCACCGAGCTGCAGCCATTCCCAAGATGCCGGGAAATCGCGCTGGCCACCGAACACCAGCATGAGCGCCGCGACGGCGAGCACAGCGCAGGCGCCGACCGAGACATAAGAGGCAAGCGCACCCTGCCGCCGCAGGAAAAGCGCGATAAACGCCGCCGAGGCGAGTGGCAGCAGAAGGACGAGAAGAGCGAGTTGGACGGGAGGCATCAGACGGAAAGTAGCGAGGAGTGAGGAGCGGGGAGCGAGGAGTGGAAGGGCGGCAAGGATGAGATTCGGAATCTTGGGTGGTGGACGGTTTGAATGCTCGCTGCTCGCTACTCGATTCTCGCTTCTGGTTTAGTTTTTCAGCGCGTTGAGTTGATCGACCTGCACCGTGCCACGTTTGCGGAACAGCGCGACAATGATGGCAAGGCCCACCGCGACTTCCGCCGCGGCGACGGTAAGAATAAAGAAGACGAACACATTGCCATCGAGAATACCGTTGAAGCGCGAGAAAGCGACCAGCGCGATCGTCGAGGCGACCAGCATCAGCTCAAGGCACATGTAGATCACGAGCGTGTTCTTGCGCACAAGCACACCGAAGAAGCCAACGGCGAACAACAGCGCGCTAAGGATCAGAAATTCGTTGAGTCCAATGGTCATTTCACGTCCTCCAGGCCTTCAAATTTCTTACTAAGAACAATCACGCCGAGCATCGCGATCAGCAGCAGGAAGCCGACGACTTCGACCGGAAGCAAATAGGTGGTGAAGAGCTTCGCGCCGTAGTCCTTGAGGCCAGACTGAAACACCGCGGTGGCAGGCGCAGAAGAGAGTTCTCCATGCGACACAAAACTCCAAAGGCCGAGCCCGAGCAGCGCCGCGGCGATTGTACCGGCCGCCGCTGAGATCTTCTTGTACGGTTTTGGCGATGCCGCCTGCGGATTAAGCAACATCACGATGAATAAAAAGAGTGCGACAACAGCTCCGGCATAAACGAGGATCAGCAACACCGAGAGCAGCAGCGCATCAAGCAAGGCGAAGACCCCGGCCACGCCGATCAAGCTAAGCAGCAAACAGAGCGCGGCATTCACGGTGTTCTTGTTGAACACCACCGCGAACGCGAAGCCGACGGTCAGTGCGGCAAAAAGATAGAAGAGCAGGTTGGCCATGATGAGGTAAGGAGCGAGAAGTGGGGAGCGAGTATCGAGTAGAATTCGTGAAAGAATGTTACTGGAAGTTTTGTTTGTTCAGGTTCGTCATGCTCGCTCCTCGCTACTCGATTCTCATTTCTAGAAACTAGTGGGCGTTGCCGTGCTCCTCGGCGGCTTTCTTCTTGTCCCATTTATGGTGCTGATCGGGCAGCGTGCCGCCGAGTTCGTAGAGCCGGTCCTTGTGATTGACCATCTCTTCGCGCGTGTAACCGGACATTGAATACTGGTTTTGCAGCCAGATCGCCTCCTCGGGGCAGACCTCCTGGCACAGGCCGCAATAAATGCAGCGCAGCATATCGATGTCGAAAGCCTGAGGCGCTTTTTCGACATGCGCGGTCGGCGCGTCGGGCGAGATTTCTCCCGGCGTGATGCGGATCGCTTTGGGCGGACATACAAACTCGCAAAGCTGACAAGACACGCATTTTTCGCGGCCGTTTGGATCTTTAACCAGGGTCGGCACACCGCGGTAGCCCGGCGGAATTTCCGGACGCTGCTCGGGATACTCCAACGTGACCGGCGGCGCCACGAGATGCTTCATGGTCGTCCTCAGCCCACGGAAAATCTGCGGGAGGTAAGTGCGCTCGGCGAGCGTGAGCGGCTTTCGTTGGACTTGAATTACGGCCATGGGAAAATTCAGTTATCGGTTCACCGTTCTCTGTTCGCGGTTACAATCCACAATATAGGCAAGGCCCACGGAAAAATTAACCGTGAACGGCAAACTGAAAACTGTGAACTTAAGGATCATTTCTGGATAAGCGCGATCGCGATGGCGTAAAAGAGCAGGTTGGCGATCGAAAGCGGCAGTAACACACGCCAGCCGATCCGCATAACCTGATCGTAGCGGAATCGAGGAACGGTCCAGCGAACCGCCATGAAAAAGAAAATCATTGCCAGCACTTTTCCGAGGAAAATGACGATGGAAAGAATACCTACGAAGAGCGGTTGGAGCGTAAAGGCCAACCCAGTGACATGATTCAGCCATTCGACGACCGAAGCGAGCGGGAGCCAGGGCAGCGGGTTCCACCCACCACAGAAGAGCAGCATAAAAATACCCGAGCCCACGATCATGTGCGAATATTCCGCCACAAAGAAAAGCCCCCATTTAAACGCGCCGTACTCGGTGTGAAAACTGCCGACGAGATCGGCCTCGGATTCAATCGTGTCGAATGGCTGACGGTTCGTCTCAGCGAAAAGACAGACTAAAAAGATGAATGCCGAAATCGGCATAAGGAAGCCGAACCATGCGCCACCGATCAGTCCGGGTTGACTTTGGAATTCAACGACCCGAGCCAAACCGAGTGTTCCATCGGTCCCGGGCGCGTTCACCCACAGGAAAACCGGCAGCACCGAGATGGTCATCGAAAGTTCGTACGAGATGAGTTGGGCCGAAGCCCGTACGCTGCCGAGGAAAGGATATTTGGAATTCGAAGCCCAACCGGCGAGAATCAGCGAATAGACACCGAGCGATGCGATGGCAAAAACCGCGAGAATGCCGACATCGAGATTGGCAAGAATCAGCGGTATGGCCTTGCCTGCTTCGTCGAAGTAGGTGCCAAACGGAACAACCGAGACGGTCGTAAGTGCAGGAACCATCGCGAGCAGCGGTGCGGCGATAAAGTAGAACTTGTTCACGTTGCCGGGCGTGGAATCTTCTTTGAACAACATCTTGCCGCCATCGGCCATCACGTGAAAAATGCCGAGGCGCTGGAGAAACTTCCCCAACACTGGTATCCACGCGATCCACGGAACGATCGCGCGATTGGGACCGGGACGATCCTGCACCCACGCGGCGACTTTGCGCTCGGCCATCGAGCATACACCGGCGATCGGGAAAATCACCAGGATCACCGCAAAGCCTTTGATCGCAGTCTGGACCCAAACCGGAAATTGAAAAAAGAAGTCGAACATGGCGCGCGTCAGGATTTGGCGGTCACGGCCACAGCTGAGCCGGTCACGGGTTTAAAGTGAAGCGATTCGCCTTCAGGAAACTCCAGCTTTGCGAAGTCAGTACCGTTTAACACGACACCGGTTTCCGGCAGCGTGGCGAACGAAATACCCGCCAGAACCTTAATTTCAGCGGCGAGCATCTGCCATAGGGCCACGATATCCGTCGAGTAGGCCCCACCGCCAATAGCCGCTAGCAACTTGGTCAACACGACAAGATCATTGATGGTGCCGGCGAGACCGGGAATTGCGGCGCAGAATTTTTGCAGACGGAACTGCTGGTTGATAAAGGTGCCATTTTTCTCGAAAACGGTGTGAGCAGGAAAAATCACCTGCGCCGCGTCGGTCGTCGCACTGCCGTGAGTGCCGACGTAAACGATCTTCACCTTGGCAAGTTGTTCGGCACTGAGGCCAGCGGCAGCGAGGTCTTCATTGATCGCAAGGACCGTCGTCACGGAACCGGCGTCGATCGCCGCAGCGATTTCGGTCAGTCGCACGGCTGGCAATTTATTGATCAACCCGGTGACGAGTGCGCCACGGGTGTTCGGGTTGCGATCGGCCGAAATCAACAATTTGTCGCCCTCTCCCACCCGCGCAACGAGGTGAACCGGAGCTTTTAGCGCGCCCGCGAGTTTTTTCGTGAGGAATTGTTCTTCGACCGAGCTCTGGCCGGAGCCTACGATGGCAATCTTGCCGCTTTTAATGAGTTCGGAAGCGGCAGCGACGGCGGAATCGAGGTCCGACGGCAGGCCATTCACCTGAATCGACGTCAGGCGGCTTTCGTCACGCACCTGCTTGTAGAGCACGCGACCGCTGTCGGGCATCCACGTGTCGTTTACCTCGTCATTTTGGCGCGGCGTGATCCGGTAAATCTGACCTTCGCGCGACCAAACGATGGTGTTGGCTCCAACTGATGATTCGGTATCAATGCTGTTGGTCTGCTTAAGAAACCAGACTCGCATCTTGAAACGAAAATCCGTGCTCGTGAGGGCTCCGACCGGGCAAATATCGACGGTGTTGAGCGAGTAATTATTTTCAAGCTGCTTGCCGGGATAGCAGGTCAACGTCGAGTAACTACCGCGATCGATGAAACCAAGCACATCGTCTTTCGCGACCTCCTTGGAAAAACGGATGCAGCGCGAGCAGAGCACACAACGTTCGTCGTCAAGGGTCACGCGCGGGCCGAGCTGCGTGCGCTTCGGCTTCACGTTTTTCTGTTCGATAAAGCGCGAGTAACCGCGACCATAACCAGTCGCCTGCTCCTGCAGTTTGCATTCGCCGGCCTGGTCACAGATGGGGCAGTCGAGCGGATGATTGATGAGCAAAAATTCAATCACACCCTCGCGGCAGTCCTTGATTTGCGGTGTGGTCGTGCGGATGTGCAGGCCAGGGATGGCATTGGTGCCACAGCCGATTTGCGGGCGGGGCATCCAGTTGATCTTCTGCTTGCCGGTGGCAGGGTCGATGACCGGCTGTTTGGTCGCGGGATCCACGGCAGGCAGTCCCATTTCGACCAGACACATGCGGCAGTTGCCCACGATGGAAAGCTTGGGGTGGTAGCAATAGTGCGGCACGTCCACGCCAACCAGACGGGCAGCTTCGATCACATTTGTACCCTTGGGCACAGCGATCTCCTTGCCGTCGATGTTGACGGTGACGAGGTCGGGTTTGGCGGGAGGCAGAGACATTGCTGAAAGGAGTCTGGAGGGGAGGAGTCAGGAGCCAGGAGTTTCGATCGCTCGTGCGTAGGCAGTGAGCAGACGGCTGACTTCTTCAATCTGGGTTAACAACGCTTGAGAATCACCATAGCCGAGGTCACGAGATAGAATCAGGTAATATCTGCATTCTTCGAGCGAACCTTGTGCAGTGTTCATGAACCGGCGCTTATCGGCCACGCCAGTTTTCTTGAAGCCTTCGGAAATATTGGCCGGGATGGAAACCGCTGCTCGGCGAAATTGTGACGTTAGGCCATAAATTTCACGCTGGGGAAAAGCTTCGGAGAAACGATATGCAGCCAGTACCCAGGCGTGTGCTTTTTGCCATACGATCAAATCCTCGAAGGTCCGGGCCGGAGCACGATTGATTCCGACTCCTGACTCCTGGCTCCTGACTCCTTGTGCGACCGCGGTCATTAGACGAGAGTGCGCGCCTCCTCACGCTTTTGACTCTTCGTTTCTGGATAGGCTTTAAATTCGTCGCCGAATTTCTGGACAAAACTTTGGGTCGGCCAGGCGCAGGCTTCGCCCATCGCGCAGATCGTGCGACCGGCAATCTGGTCGGCCACGCTCTTGAGCAAGGCACCGTCTTCAGAGCGCGCGTCGCCATGGACCATGCGGGCGGTAATCTTTTTCATCCAGAGCGAACCTTCGCGGCAGGGCGTGCATTGGCCGCAACTTTCGTGAGCGTAGAAGGCGTTCAGATTCGCCAGCGCATCGACCATGTTAACCGAGTCATCCATGACGATCACGCCACCCGAACCACCCATAGTGCCACAAGCCGCAAGTGTATCGAAGTCCATCGGGATGTCCTCAACCGAGAGGGTGCGTGTCGAGCCATCCTTATTTTTCAAGGTGAACGTTTCTCCAAAGCGCAGCACTTTCGCGGAAGAACCACCGGGGATGACGCTTTTGAACGTCCGCCCGGGCAGCGGTCCGCCACACACTTCGTTGAGCAACTGTCCCAGCGTAATCTTACCCACCTCGTATTCGTAGTAACCGGGCCGTTGCACGTGGCCGGAGACGCAGAGGATGCGCGTGCCGGTGTTGTTCGGCGTGCCGATTTTTGAAAACGCCTCGCCACCAAAATCAGCGATGTGCTTCACATGGCAGAGCGTCTCCACGTTGTTCACGATCGTCGGGCACTGGTAAAGACCAAGAACCGCAGGAAAATAAGGGGGCTTGATGCGCGGATACGGACGCTTGCCCTCGAGCGATTCTATTAGGCCCGTTTCCTCGCCACAGATGTAAGCGCCGGCACCGCGATGCACAAAGATCTCGCAGCTATAGGTCGTGCCGAGAATATTGGGACCGACAAAATTCGCTGCGCGGGCTTCCGCAATTGCCTTCTCCAGAATGCGGGCACCGTGGGGGAATTCGCCACGGATGTAGATATAAGCCTGCTTCACGTTGTTCGCGAAACAGGTGATCATGATTCCCTCAATCAACTGGTGCGGGTCCTGGTGAATGATGTAGCGATCCTTGAACGTACCCGGCTCGGACTCGTCGGCGTTCACCACGAGGTAGATCGGCTTGCCGCTCTTGCGATCGAGCAGCGACCATTTCACGCCGCAGGGAAAACCCGCGCCGCCGCGGCCGCGCAGGCCGGATTTCTTAACTTCGTCGACGATTTCCTCGGGTTTGCGCGCGATAGATTTCTTCAACACCTCGTAACCACCGTGGCGCACGTAGCACGCAAGGTCGTTGCTGTAGCCGGACTCGTCGATGTGCTTGAAGATCAGACGATGTTGTTCGGGAGCGGGCATCGGGGGGCGAAGTGGTAAGGTGTAAGTGATAAGTTGTAAGCCGATCAGCGGGCGGCTTCGGATTTTATCTTGGCGGCGAGTTCGCGGGCTTTGGCGGTATCAACCTTCTCGTGCAACTCATCGTCTATCATGACCACCGGAGCGGTGCCGCAGCTGGCGAGACATTCGACGAACTCGATGGTGACTTCGCCGTCGGCCGAGACTTCGCTGAGTTCAACGCCGAACTCTTTCTTGAATTCGTCGCACACCTTGAAGCCACCCATGAGCGCGCAGGAAAGTGTGCGGCAGACCTTCACGTGGTGACGTCCTATCGGCTTGCGCCGGAACATCGGGTAAAACGTGACGACTTCGTAAACGTTGATGGGCTGCAACTCGAGTTTCTGCGCAACCCACTCGATCGCTTCGTCAGAGATATATCCAACTTCTTCCTGGATAAGGTGCAACAATGGCAGCGTCGCACTCCGTTTGACCGGATAGTGCGGGATAACCTCGTCGATGCGTTGGAGCGTTTCGGGTTTAGGCGTCACGGATGGAAAGGAGTCAGGAGCGAAGGACGGGAGGAGTCAGGAGCCCAAGCGCAGCCGCCAAGAAAACAATTCTGAATCCTGACTCCTGGATCCTGACTTCTTGTTTTTTGCTTCTTCATATCAGCGGTCGCATTCGCCCATGACGAAGTCGAACGATCCGAGGATCGCAACGACGTCGGAAATCAGGATGCCGGTGCAAACTTTAGGGACGATGGAAAGGTTGCAGAACGAAGGGGAACGAATCTTCAATCGCCAAGGCACGCCGCCGCCCTTGCTCACGATGAAGAAACCAAGAATGCCCTTTGGGTTTTCCGCCTCAAAATAGACTTCTCCGGCCGGGATCTGCGGGCCCTCAGTCACGATCATGAAGTTCTGGATTAGTTCCTCCATCGAAGAGAGAACCTTGTCCTTCGGTGGCGCAAATATCTTGCGCGCATCCTTGGCATACCAGTCACCAGCGGGAAAACTCTTGACGATCTGGCGGATGATGCGGACCGACTGCCGCATTTCTTCTCCGCGCACGAGATACCGGTCGTAGCTGTCGCCCTTCGCGCCGACCGGAACGTCGAATTCGTACTGCTCGTAGCCCGAGTACGGCTTGTCCTTGCGCAGGTCGAGCGGTACGCCCGAGCCGCGAAGGTTCGGACCAGTCAAACCGTACGCGAGCGCATCTTCCTTCGAGATCACACCGACGCCCATGGTGCGGTCCGTGAAGATTTTATTTCGTGTCAACAGCGAGAGGATTTCCTCCAGCGCGGGCAGGAATTGGTCGCAGAATTTGCCAACGTTCTCCAACCAGCCGTCCGGGACGTCGCGGGAGACACCGCCAATGCGCGTATAACTCGTGGTGAAACGCGCCCCCGTGAGTTCTTCAAAAAGCTTGTAGAGAAACTCGCGTTGATTGAGCGAAAGCACGAGGACCGTCCACGCGCCGACGTCGAGACCAAATGCGCCAAGGCCCATCAAATGCGAAGAAATTCGCGCCATCTCGGCGGTGAGCACGCGAATCGCCTGACAGCGCGGCGGTACCTCGAGGTGCGCGAGTTTTTCGACCGCGATCGCGTACGCCATGTTGTTGGCCAGCGGCGCAAGATAGTCCAACCGGTCCGTAAAGGGTACGAACTGGTTATAAGTCATGTTCTCCGCGATCTTTTCGTCGCCGCGGTGCAGATAGCCAACAACCGGATCACACTTGGTCACGATCTCGCCATCGATCTCGAGTTGCAGGCGCAGCACGCCGTGGGTCGACGGATGCGACGGGCCCATGGAGAGCGCCATCTTTTCGGAGCCAAACTCCTGCTCGGCATCGGCCGTTTTAGCGGCGCTGTCGGGAATGGAAAATTCGGTGGCCATGGTTGCGTCAGCCTTTGAATTGTTTGAGTCCGGTTTGGTCCGGGCGCGGGCGGCGGTCGCTCCAACTCTCGTCCTTGGCGCGTGGTTCGGCTTCCGTGAGATTAATTTCGCCGGGCGAGGCGACGAATGGTCCGCCCGCCATCGGTGCGGCAATTACGGCCGCGCCCGTTTCCACGCCCACCTCGGAATCCGGCAGCGGCACCTCAATACCCGCTAGCGGGAATTCCTTGCGCAGCGGGTGATAGGGGTAGCCATCCCACATGAGGATGCGGCGGAGGTCGGGATGCGCAGTGAACTTCACGCCGAGCAGATCGTAGCATTCGCGCTCGTGCCAGTTGGCGGCAGGCCAGAGGTCAACGACACTCGGCGCAGTTGGCTCGACGTTACTCGTGCAATCAGTGGCGACGCGGATGTATCCAAGATTTACCGACGAAAAAAGATGGTAAACGACCGTGAAACGTGGCGAGGCGCCTTCCGCCCAATCGACCGCCGTGAGGTCCATGAGCAGATCGAACGCAAACTCGTCGCGCAGGTATTTCAACGCCGCGACGACCTCGCCCACGGGAACGTTGACCGCATCGTGATCCGCGCTGGGGCGGTCGGTCGCTTGCGCAAATTTTTCCTTGAGAGCAGTCTTGGCTGCGACGGGAGCAGTCATGTCGAAGTTCGTGATGCGCGAAAAAGTTAATTCGCTCAGGCTTCTTTGAAGAGATTCGAGGCCGAGCGCTCAGTTTTGATTTTGGCCTGAAGCTTGATTAGGGCATCGAGAATTGCCTCGGGACGCGGTGGACAACCGCTGATATAGACGTCGACGGGCACGATGCGGTCCACGCCCTGTAGCGTTGCGTAACTGCGGTACATGCCGCCGGAGCTCGCGCAAGCACCCATCGCGATCACCCACTTCGGGGACATCATCTGGTCGTAAATTCGGCGAAGTTGTGACGCCATTTTGTAAGTCACTGTGCCGGAAACGATCATACAGTCAGCCTGACGCGGCGAAAAGCGCATGACTTCGGCGCCAAAACGGGAAATATCAAAACGGCCATTACCCACCGCCATGAGTTCGATCGCACAGCAGGCCAAGCCCATAGGCATAGGCCAGATTGAGTTGGTGCGAATCCAATTGATCACCGCATCGGCGCGGGAAACTACGACCTCCCCTTCGATTTTGCTGTTGTAGGCTATTTCTGTTTCGGTGGAAACCATAGTAATAGTCGCGATTAGCGGGCCAAAGTAGCACGCACGAGGGGTCGCGCAAGGAGCTTTTAGGAATCTTTGACGGAGCCTCCTTTCGCTCTGCTCACCACCGCCAGGGATTGTTTTCACCCGCACCTCTCAAAATTAATCAGCGGAACTTCTTCTGGATCGTTTAAGCAATCGGTCCTGCAATAACAATGCCTGCAACCGATCCGGAAGCTTCTGACGGGACGCTTGTTTCAAGCATGTTGTGTCCGCTAGAGATTTTCCGTTGACCCGGCGGAGACAGGCAGCCTTATTTCGACCCCTTCGCCCGTCGGCAAGCCTTGTTGGCAAAGGCAAGCCTTACACCTTGGAGAGGTGGCAGAGTGGTCGAATGCGCGTGCTTGGAAAGCACGTGTAGGCGCAAGCCTACCGGGGGTTCGAATCCCTCCCTCTCCGCCAGTGTGACAGAAAATCCTATTTATCTGCGATTGTTGTCTCGGCCGGTCCCGCCCTGGTTCCGATCGTTGCTATTGTCTCTAGAAGGACCGTTGGTCGCGGGAGCTGATTGTGGCGGGGAACCACGGCCGTTTGCAGGCGAATTAGCGTTTGGCTGGCTCGTTCCACCGACGATCCGTGCGGCCGGAGCGGGAGCTGCCGCCGGAGCTGGAGTGCGGACTTGCGATGGCGCAGCGCGTGTGACGGGAGTGTGTGACGGCGGATGCGGCATCTGTGGCGCGGGCCGATCGTTGTTTCCGCGATGGTCCCTCTGCTCGTCGTGGGGGGGCTGGATTTGCGGCTGAGGCTGCGGATTAGGTGCATTATGCGGACGATTCACCGGAGCAGGTGGGGTGAAATTACGCTGGTCGGGCGGTGGCCGGAGACTCCGATTCTGCGGGTTGCCAACACTTGGGCCAAACCTTGAACCAGAAGCCTGCGGCGGGAGAGGGGCGTGATCAGGGTGCCCGCGAAAATCGCGATGCGACTCCTCGATCATACGCGGGCGAACCGCCTCGGGGCGTGACTGATGCCAAGGGCGCGCCGGTTGAAAACGGCGAGGATCGGGATGCCAACGCGCCCCAACCTCCTCACGCCGCTCCTCAAACGAATGCCGCCAGCCCGGCCGATAAGTCCAACCCGGATTCCGGTGCTGCACCCAGATTCCCCGATTGTGCCAGTCGCAATCGTAAAAGAGCCAGCTGCCGATGCCGAACCCAAAGCCGAAGGTTATAAATTCTCCGCGATACGGCCGCCGCATCCATAAAATCTCCGGATCGTAACGTGGCACGTAGATGACATCAGGTTCCGCCGGAATAATGCAAATTTCCTCGTCCTGCATAATGACTTTTTGCTGGGGCGTGTCGGTTAGCAATCCTTGGGCGCGGGCTTGCGCCCGCATCCGCTGAATTGCGTTCATCACGTCCGCCGGCTGCGCCGAAAAGACTTCCCCCATCTGGCGCGTCCAAGCCAGGTTCTGGTCCATCCACTTCACAACATCCGGGAAATGAGCGAGCGATCTAACGCTCTCACTCCAAGGCTGGTTTTCGATATCATCCTGTTCGCCACCGGCAGAAAAGTACCTCGCAGCGATCACAACGTCAGCCGAGGTTGTCGAGGATGGAAGAATCAACGCGATAAGCGAATCGGGATAAAGCGCGATGGGCGCCACCAGTTTATCGAGTTCCTCGGGCGGGAATGTAGGCGCCGCCGAATCCTGTTGGGCAATGAGCGGGACACTCAGGCAAAGACCAAGCAAAAAACAGAGGGAGGTTTTCATAAGAAAGAGTTTGGCCGGTTGGACCCGGCTTTCAGACCAGAAGTGCGCACCCGTG
>Ga0302323_100002896_pt1 | contig 13957 bp, 12 predicted proteins | sample Fen_T0_3_FD_201950 | JGI IMG/M metagenome (GOLD analysis project Ga0302323, IMG submission 201950) | Peat permafrost microbial communities from Stordalen Mire near Abisko, Sweden - Fen_T0_3 | ecosystem: Environmental > Terrestrial > Soil > Wetlands > Permafrost | place: Sweden: Abisko... | reverse complement strand
GACCACTTTGGCCACCCGGCAATCCGCGCTTTCGCGAGCGCTCGACAACCGCACGACGCTCGGGCTCCTGTTCATGGTGCCCGCGGCGGGATTGCTGCTGGTGTTCCTCACCTATCCGCTCGGCCTGGGCACCTGGCTCGGCTTCACCGACGCCAGGATCGGCCGCAGCGGCGAGTGGATCGGGATCGAGAATTTCACGTATCTGTGGGGCGATGCCGTCATGCGCCTCGCCGTTTTCAACACGATCTTCTACACGGTCGTGGCCAGCGTCATCAAGTTCGGGCTGGGCCTTTGGCTGGCGCTGCTGTTGAACAAGCACCTGCCGTTCAAGGCGTTCCTGCGCGCGATCGTCCTCCTGCCGTTCATCGTGCCGACCGCGTTGTCCGCGATCGCCTTCTGGTGGATCTACGATTCGCAGTTCTCCATCATCAGCTGGGCACTGATGAAGATGGGCGTCATCAACACCTACATCGATTTCCTGGGCGAGCCGTGGCATGCGCGGTTCGCAACCATTGCCGCCAACATCTGGCGCGGCGTGCCGTTCGTCGCTATCACGCTGCTGGCCGGACTGCAGACGATCTCGCCTTCGTACTACGAGGCCGCGAGCCTGGACGGCGCCTCCGACTGGCAGCAGTTCCGCTTCGTGACGCTGCCGCTGCTGACGCCGATCATCGCTGTCGTGATGACGTTCTCGGTCTTGTTCACGTTCACTGACTTCCAGCTGATCTATGTGTTGACCCGCGGCGGCCCGCTCAACGCGACGCACCTGATGGCCACGCTGTCGTTCCAGCGCGCGATCTCCGGAGGCAGCCTGGGCGAGGGCGCGGCGATCGCAACGGCGATGGTCCCGTTCCTGCTGGCGGCGATCATGGTCAGCTACTTCGGACTGCAGCGCCGCGCGTGGCAGCAGGGCGGTAGCGACAAATGAGTTCCACGGACACCAAGCCGAGCGAAGGAATTCCGGATACGGCGGATTCGCAAGGGATGAACTACCTCGTGTCGCTGCCGCGTCGCGTGTTCACCGTCTATGCGCCGCTGACCGTTTTCCTCATCGTGTTGCTGTTCCCGTTCTACTGGATGGCCATCACGGCGTTCAAGCCCGACAACGAATTGCTCTCGCGTGAAGGCAATCCGTTCTGGGTCGTCAATCCCACGCTCGCGCACATCAAGAAGCTCCTGTTCGACACCGCCTATCCGGACTGGCTGTGGAACACGTTCCTGGTCACCGTGGTGGCGACCGTCATTTCCATCTTCGCCAGCGTCCTCGCCGCGTATTCGATCGAGCGGCTGCGCTTCCGCGGCTCGCGCTATGTCGGCATGGGCATCTTCCTGGCCTACCTCGTCCCGCCCTCGATTCTTTTCATTCCGCTGGCAGCGATCGTCTACAAGCTGGGCCTCTTCGACAGCCGCCTGGCGCTCGTCCTCACCTATCCGACGTTCCTGATCCCGTTCTGCACGTGGCTGCTGATGGGCTACTTCAAGTCTATACCGTATGAACTCGAGGAATGCGCGCTCATCGACGGCGCCAGCCGGCTCCAGATACTGGTCAAGATCATCCTTCCGCTCGCGGTGCCGGGCCTCATCTCCGCAGGCATCTTCGCGTTCACGCTGTCGTGGAACGAGTTCATCTACGCGCTGACGTTCATCTCGTCCTCGGAGGTCAAGACCGTCCCGGTCGGCGTAGTGACCGAACTGGTGGAAGGGGATGTCTACCACTGGGGTTCGCTGATGGCCGGCGCGCTGTTCGGTTCGCTGCCCGTGGCGATCCTCTATTCGTTCTTCGTCGAATACTATGTTTCGGGGCTGACCGGCGCCGTGAAGGAATAGGCGGCCTGGAAAGGCGCGCCCGCGCACGCCTGGGCAAGCGGGCCGATACCCCACCCATCGATGTGGCGTAAAATGCCCGATCCATCGTCCAACCACGAGCCCATGCCATGAGCAACGTCCAGGAAACGCTCCGCGACCAGGTCACCAAGAATCGTGTTGTCCTCTACATGAAGGGAACGCCCCAGTTTCCGCAGTGCGGCTTCTCGGCGACCGTCGCGGAGATCCTGAAGCGCTGCGGCGTCGATGACTATTTCTCGGTCGACGTGCTGGCCGATGCCGAGATCCGGCAGGGGATCAAGGAGTTCGCGAACTGGCCGACCATTCCGCAGTTATATGTGGACGGCGAATTCATCGGCGGCTGCGACATCGTCCGCGAGATGTACGCATCGGGTGAACTGCAGAAAGTGCTGGCGTCGCAGACGGCCTGACGGTCGCTTGCTCCGCCGCTGCAACGAAGGGCCGCCATCGCGCGGCCCTTTTCTTGGATTGGGAAGGGACCGGCCCACACGAAGGCCGGCCAGCCGCAGCCTTTGGGGCCGCGGCATGACGGGAGGGGAATCATGGAAGCATTGCGGAACGCCAACGACACGTTGTTCATCCTGCTGGGCGCGGTCATGGTGCTGGCCATGCATGCCGGGTTCGCGTTCCTCGAGCTCGGAACCGTGCGCAAGAAGAACCAGGTCAACGCGCTGGTCAAGATCCTGGTCGACTTCGCCGTGTCGACGATCGCCTATTTCTTCGTCGGCTACGCGATTGCCTATGGCGTCACGTTCTTCGGCAGCGCCGAGACGCTCGCGCTGAAGAACGGGTATGAGCTCGTCAAGTTCTTCTTCCTGCTGACGTTCGCCGCAGCCATTCCGGCGATCGTGTCCGGCGGGATCGCCGAGCGGGCGAAGTTCAATCCGCAGATGTTGGCCACCTTTGCCCTGGTCGGATTCCTGTACCCGTTCTTCGAGGGCATTGCCTGGAACCAGCATTACGGCATACAGGGCTGGCTCAAGGCGTCGTTCGGCGCCGAGTTCCACGATTTCGCCGGCAGCATCGTCGTCCATGCGTTCGGCGGGTGGATCGGCCTGGTCGCGGTCCTGATGCTGGGCGCGCGGCGGGGACGCTACCTGAAACAGGGCGGTATCGCCGCGCACCCGCCGTCGTCGATTCCGTTCCTTGCATTGGGCGCCTGGGTATTGTCCGTGGGCTGGTTCGGCTTCAACGTGATGTCGGCGCAGTCGATCGACAAGATATCCGGACTCGTGGCGATGAATTCGTTGCTGGCGATGGCGGGCGGCACGCTCGCCGCATTCGTCGTCGGCAGGAACGACCCAGGCTTCGTTCACAACGGTCCGCTGGCGGGGCTCGTCGCGATCTGCGCGGGTTCCGACGTCATGCATCCGCTGGGTGCGCTCGTCACTGGCCTCGTCGCCGGCGGGCTCTTTGTCACCATGTTCACGCTGACCCAGAATCGCTGGAAGATCGACGACGTCCTCGGCGTGTGGCCGCTTCATGGCCTGTGCGGCACATGGGGTGGCATTGCCGCCGGTATCTTCGGTGCGAAGGCGCTGGGGGGCTTGGGTGGAGTTTCGGTCGCGTCGCAGGCGCTCGGCACCGGACTCGGCATTGGCATCGCGGTCGCGGGAAGTGCAATCGTCTATGGCGCGCTCAAGGCCACGGTCGGCCTGCGCCTCGATCCCGAGGAGGAGTACCACGGCGCGGACCTGACGATCCACAAGATCAGCGCGACCGCGGAGCGCGAGGCGACGTGGTGACGAGCGATCCGGCGGCGTTCGGGCGCGTTCGATGCCAGCCCGACGGTTGATGATGCCGAACTTCCCATGTCATTGACCGGCGCGCCGCGCCGGATGGATTGGCCGCGGCACCTCAAATCGTCAGTGCCTGCCTCCCGATGACCGCTCGTCGTCGGCGATATTTATTCAAGATATTGATTTTATTGGTTTAATTAATTTGGCACGGCGATTGCAATCCATGGCGTCAAACGGGCGCGTTCTTTGTGTTGCCCCATTCCCTCAACTTGATACGCCAGGAGCCTGATATGAAAAATGCACAACGCCCGATTGCAGCCGCGATCGCCCCCCGATCGCCCGCCCTTTGGTTCGCTGCTGCGGCGCTGGTTGCCGTGGCAGCGTTGCCGGCCGGCACGGCGCGCGCGGAGTCGACCTTCGTGAACGGCGCCGGCACGGCCAACGCGCACCTCAACTTCCAGATCGTCATCCCGAAGTTCCTGTACCTGCAGGTGGGTACCGGGACGTATCCGACGACCGTCGGCACCATCGATACCCTCGTGTACGACATGTCGTCGGCAATCGCCAGCGTCGGAAATGGCACGGCGCAAAACGGGACGGGCGGTGACCTGACGGCCGGCGCCGTCACGGCGCGGGTGGTCGGCAACAACTTCACGGCCGCGTCGTACAGCTTTTCGGCCACGACGACAGGGGCGCTGTCGAACGGCGCCGGCAACACCATCTCCTGGAGCGAGATCCAGTTGGCCGCCGGCTCGCCGAGCGCAATAGTCGTCGTGCCGGCGGCGACTTCCGTTCTCCAGCACCCCGGTACGGTCGCGGCGCCTTTCGCTGATGGCGCAGCCACCACGGTTTCCCTGACACCGGTGAGCAAGGTGATCAACCAGGCCGCCAAGTGGACGTTCCAGTACAAGAATACGAACGTCCCGGCATCCGGTACCTATGGTGTGAACGGGGCGACGCTGAACGGCGGCCAAGTCACCTACGCGATCACGATGCCCTGACGCATCGCGGCGATTCGCACACGAGGTGCCGGGGCCGCACGGTCCGGCACCTCGTTTCCTGTCATGAGTCCGGTTATGCTCTCGGATAATCGCTCGCCGAAATCCGGATGAATCCACGCAACTTCTTCGCCTGCACTCCTAGCACGCGGCGCCTCGCGGCATCCGCAGGGCTCCTGGTTGCGGCATTGTTGCTCCCGGCGCGCTTCGCCGGCGCCTGGGTGCTGTCCATCACCGCCGGGCCCAAGGCACTTTTCCTGCAGGTCGGCAATGGCTCGTACAGCGGCACTTACCAAAGCGGAGGCACGCCGCTCAACAACGCGACGATCAATACCGTCAGCGTGGCGGTACCCGCGAGCGCCGTGGGCACGGGCACCGCGCAGCAGATGACGAGCGACAGTACGCAGTCGAACAGCTTCTATGACAGTTTCGCGGTGTGCAATCCGCCCAGCCAGGTCTATATCGGCGGCTGGGTACGCACCCCGAGCGGAAGCGGCAGCGGCACGCTGTCGGTGAATTCGTCGTCGCCGATGACGAGCCTCACCACCGGCACGCAGATTCCCTTCACGCAGATCAGCTGGACGAGCACCGCCAACGGCACCGCGACCGCGGACATTCCGGCCGGGACGTTCAATGGCGGCTCGCAGGCGCTGCGCACGATCGCCGCGAATACCTGGGTGGAGAACTGCTTCACGTTCTTCTACGCCAACAAGACGGTGGTCACTGCCGCGACCTATACCGGCCAGGTGACTTATTCGCTGGTGCTGCCGTGAGCCCGCGCCGCCTTCGCGCGGTTTGCCGCGCCGCCTGGGTGCTGGCAGCGGTGTCCGCGGCGGCAGACACTGCGGCGGCCACCTACGTCGTCGACGACACCGGAACGATTCCGTACGAAGCGCAGGCGCCGACGCGGTGGCGCACCGCGACCGGACCCAACCGGCAGATGAGCAGCGAGATCGAAGGTGCCGCCACGGTCAATGTCCGCCTAAATGTGCAGCCGTGGCAGAACCGCAATGGCCGGATCTACCTCGCGCTCCCCCAACAGCCGGTAGGGGTGGTTAACGTTGAATGGGCGACGCAGGGACGCCTGCTGCCGGGTAAGCTGCAGTCGGGCGAACGGACCCTCGTCTTCGCCGGTCCGATTCGCGCCGCGTTCATCGAAGACAACCTCGCCGTGCGCGTGGTCGCCGACGGCCGGCGTGTGAATGCCACCCAACGTCTTCAATTCCATTTCGAAATCGATGTCGACTAGCCCCCAATCCGGCGCGATGCGCCTGGCACGCGCAGCCGCGCTTTGCCTCACCGCCGCGGCACTCGCCCCGGCCTGCGCACGGGCGCAGCAATTCGCGGCCATGGTGTCGCCGCCGCGCTTCGAGCTCGAAGGCCAGCCGGGGGTAACGCAGCGACAGGTGATCGAGATCACGAACAGCGACGTGGTCGCGGCGGGCTACCGGCTGCGGACCATGGACTGGAGCTTGGACGAGAAGGGCGTCGTGAAGCTTTTCGACTCGCTCGCCCCGGACAGCTGTCGGACGTGGGTCGCGATCGAGCGCCGGGAGATCACGGTGCCGGCGGGCGGCCGATATCGCTACCGGTTCGAAGTCACGCCGCCCACGGAAGCCGTCGGCGAATGCCGGTTCGCGGTGGTCGTCGAAGGCGGCGTGGCATCCGTCGACGCCGGGCAGAGCGTGCGCATCCCGGTGAATGCGCAGATCGGAATCATCGTCTACGTGACGTTGCCAGGTGCGATGCCCGATCTCTCGGTTGTGCGCACGAGCGTTGCGGAGCGCGAGGGCCGGCAGGTGCCGCTCATCTTCGTGCGGAATGCCGGCCGCGCTCACGGCCGCCTCGATGGCTTTCTCGAAGGCACTGATGCCGCCGGTCGCAGAATCGATTTCTCACCGAGCGGCTTGCCCATCCTCCCCGGCGAAACGCGCGAAATCGTGCTCACGCCCGCCAGCGAGGCCGATCCGCATCCGAACGTGACATTTCCGCTCGCGATCCGCGGCAATCTCGAGTGGAGCGGCAAGTCCACGCCGTTCGAGGCCCGCTTCGCGCCATGACCAGGCGGCTTGCCGCCGCACTCGTCTTGGCGGCCGGCCTGCTGGAATGCCCGTTTAGCGCGGCGCAGACCAGCGTGCCTCCTGCGGGAGTCGTCGTATCGCCGCCGCCAACGTTGCGCTACGAGGACCGCCTGATCGATGCCGGCACGATTGCGCCGGACGACGAGGCGGCGGGCACTGCCTACAATCCGGAAGGATGGTCGCGGTACTGGCGCGTCGAGGGCGTGTCCAGCTACTACGACCAGCAGGGACTGATTACGCGCGAGAATGGGGTCAGGCTGACAGGCAGGCTCGACACGCCGAACTACGGCGCGCTTTCCGCCGATGCCACCATTCGCGTGGATCCCGGCTCGTTCATCGCCACGCTCGTCCAGCGCGACTTCGCCTTCGACAGCCACTGGCGCGCCAACAACAGCCTGGGCGTGGTGACGACGCTGGGCATCGATCTCACGCGCACGCAGTATCGCTTCTACATTCCGACATTTGCTGCGCTCGGCGGGACGACGGAATGGATTCGCGACGACAATTGGCAATTGCAGGCGAGTATCGGTGAGCCCGGCAACTTCGATGGCTTCCGCCTGTCGGGCTTCCAGTCGCTGCACGGCACCCTGGCGACTGTCGGCGCGCAATGGGCCTTCGCGCCGCAATGGCAGGCGGGCGCCCAATACGTGGAGACGCGCAACGTCGACTCGCCGTATGCGGTGAACGGCAACGGCAAGATCGATTCGCGCGCGACCTATGCGTCGCTCGCGTGGAACGGTGCCGACACGCGGCTCCAGGCGAACGCGCTCGCGAGCGACTCGAGCACGCTGGGACAGTCGGTGCGCGCCAACGGGATCTGGCTGGACGGCAGGACGCTTTTTGCGGGCGTGACGCACAACTATGGCGTCTTCCGACTCGAGCCCGGGCTTGCGTGGGGCTACCAGCCGATCAACAACGACATCGAAGGCGCGTACTACCGGTTTTCCTTTGCGAGCAGGCGCGTGCAGATGGATGGCGGCGTCGACCAGCTGAATTCGGTCTCTGGCCGCGGTGGCAGCGGCACGTACCTGACGCTCAACGGACGCTACCAGCTCGATACGCGGACCGGGGTCGGCGCCAACGGAGGCTACCTCAAGAACGGGAGACTGTACGCCGCGCAGGCATCCGTGTTCGGCGACTTCATTTGGTCGCAAGGCGTGAGCCGCGTGCAGTTCTCCGGACTCACCAACAACAACACGCCGAGCAGCAACGCGCAGCAGGTCGCGTTCGACCATACGTGGAACACGCCCGCCGGCATTCGGCTTGCGACGTCGATTTCCGCGACACGCGATGCGACAGGAAGCTACACGAACGGCGATACCGTGATCGCCGGTTCAACGCCGCGTCGCGTGAGCCTCGGCTTGCTGGGCGGCGGCGACATCGCGAACAACGTGTCGATCGATGCCAATCTCCAGTACAACGTGCTGTCGCTGAAGGGAACAGCGAGCGGCGTCTACGGCAATGTCAACGCGACCTGGCGCCTGAGTCCGCAATGGTCGGTGCAGGGCACCTATTACGACAACACCGACGACACGGCGAAGCTGTTCGTTCTCGACCCGCTGATCCCGGTGGTCAATTCGGTACCGACGCAGCGCAGCCGCGCAGTGCTGCTTTCGATACGCTACGAGGAACGCGCGGGCTCGTCGATGGCGCCGATCGGCGGCCGGCCCGGCAGCCCCGCCGGCAGCATCGCCGGTACGCTGTACCTCGATCTCAACGACAACGGTCAGCGCGATCCCGGAGAGCCCGGTGCGCGCAACGTCACGGTCCTCCTGAACGGGCGCTTTCCCACGCGCACCGACGAATCCGGTCGCTTCGAATTTTCGTTCGTCGCCGCGGGCGGCCAGACGATCACCGTCATTCCCGACAATCTTCCGCTGCCATGGTCGGTCGGTAGCGAAAGATTCGAGGTTGTTGTCGATGCGCGCGCGACGTCCACGCTCGACATCGGCGCACGCCGCGTGCGCTAGCGTTTCGACGCGAGCGTTTCGGGCCTAGGTCCGCGTCCGCTGCACGCGTCTCACTTCCGGTACGCGTCGCAGCGAACGCATGACCTGCGCCAGATGGGCACGGTCGCGCACCTGCACCGCAAAGAACATGGCCAGGGTGTCGCCGCCATCCGGCCGCTCCATCGAAACGGCGTCGATGTTGGCTTCCGCCTCGGCGATGGCGGTGGCGAGTTCCGCAAGCAGGCCGCGCCGGTCCGCCACGAGCAACCGCAGGCCGGTTTCGAACGTGCCCTGGACGTCCGGCGCCCATTCTACGTCGACCAGTTCCGCCGCGTCGACGCGCTGTTTCTTGAGCGTCACGCAATCGCGGCTGTGGACGAGCAGCCCCTGGCCGCGGCGGAACTGGCCCAGGATGGTGTCGCCGGGAATGGGCCGGCAGCACTTCGCGTACTGAATCGCGACGCCCTCGACGCCGCGCAGCGTCAGCGAGCCCAGCCGGGCATTGGAGCTGGACTGTGGATCGTCGGACTTGCCCGTGGTTTTGGTCAGCGCCTGCGCGACGACGAACGAATGGCGCTTCCCTAAGCCGATGTCGGCCAGGATCTCGATGTGGGTCTTGGTTCCATATTCCTTGGCGATCGCCTCCCAGCGGTCCCAGGTGATCGATTCGGGCTCGACCTTGAGCGTGGCGAGCGCCTGGTTGAGCAGGCGCTCGCCCAGCGCGGCGGACTCCTTCTGCTGCAGTCCCTTGAGGTAATGGCGGATGCGCGAGCGCGCCTTGCCGGTCGAAACGAAGGACAGCCACGAGGGATTCGGGCGCGCCGTGGGCGACGTGAGAATCTCGACGTGGTCGCCGTTCTTCAATTCGGTGCGCAGCGGCAGCAGTTCGTAGTTGATGCGCGCGGCGACGCAATGGTGGCCGATGTCGGTGTGCACGCCATACGCGAAGTCGACGGCGGTGGCCCCGCGCGGCAGTGCCATGATTTTGCCTTTGGGCGTGAACACGTAGATTTCCTCGGGAAAGAGGTCGCCCTTGATGTGCTCGAGAAACTCCTTGGAGTCACCCGATTCCGACTGGATCTCGAGCAGGCTCTGCAGCCAGCGTGACGTCTCCTTCTGCGCCTCGGCCAGGTCGAGTTCGCCGTCGGTCTTGTACAGCCAATGGGCTGCGACGCCTGCTTCGGCGACGCGGTGCATGTCGTGCGTGCGGATCTGCACTTCGAGCGGCGTGCCGAACGGGCCGAACAGCGTCGAATGCAGCGACTGGTAGCCGTTCGCCTTGGGAATGGCGACGTAGTCCTTGAACTTGCCCGGGATGGGCTTGTATAGCTCATGCAGCACGCCCAGCGCCGCGTAGCAGCTGGTCTTGTCCGGAACGAGCACCCGCACGCCGTAGATGTCGAACACCTGCGAGAACGTGTAGTGCTTCTCGCGCATCTTCTTATAGACGGAAAAGATCGTCTTCTCGCGTCCGGTGACGACGGCGACGAGCCCGGATTTGGCAAAGCCCTCCCGGATCACGTCCAGCAGCCGATTCATGACCTCGCGCCGGTTGCCGCGCGCTGCCTTGACCGCCTTCGCGAGAATCCGGTAGCGCAGCGGAAACAGGTGCTTGAAACAGAGGTCCTGGAGCTCGAGGAACAGCGCGTTGAGGCCGAGGCGGTTGGCAATCGGCGCGTAGATGTCGAGTGTTTCCTTGGCGATTCGCTTCTTGTGCGCCTGGGCCATCGCGTCCAGCGTGCGCATGTTGTGCAGGCGGTCGGCGAGCTTGATCAGAATGACGCGTACGTCGCGCGCCATCGCGAGCAGCATCTTGCGGAAGCTCTCCGCCTGTGCCTCCTCGCGCGAGTCGAACTCGATCTGATCCAGCTTGGACACGCCGTCGACCATGTCGGCGACCAACTTGCCGAATTTCTTCTCCAGCTCGCCCTTGGTGACGGACGTGTCTTCCATCACGTCATGCAGCAACGCGGCCGCTAGGCCCTGCGCGTCGATGCGCCACTGCGAAAGGATGCTGGCGACCGCGAGCGGGTGCGTGATGTACGGTTCGCCGGACTTGCGGAACTGACCGCGGTGCGCCGACTCGGAGAATTCGAACGCGCGGGACACGAGCGCGACGTCGGGCGCCGGCAGATAGTTGCCCAGGTGTCTCGTGAACTCCGCGATCTCGGACATATCGGCGGCCGAAAGTGGAAACCTACTTTCGGCCGAACATGCTAGTCAAGAATCCCGGGCTCATTTGCCAACTGAGCCCGACGATTCTTGATGGACGATGCAACGAAGGGTGGCGCGCTGGCGGGCCCGCTTCGTTGTCCACGGTCAGAGTTGCGGCGGGATGATCGGCGCCGTCTTGGTCAGCATTTCGATGCCGAACTTGCCGGCCGCCATCTCGCGCAGTGCAATGACCGTCGGCTTGTCGCGGTCGGCCTCGACCATCGCCGGTGAACCCGACGTGATCTGGCGCGCGCGATTGGTCGCCGCCAGCGTGAGTTCGAAGCGGTTGGGGATGCGGGCAAGGCAGTCTTCGATGGTGATGCGGGCCATGGCGTACCTCGGTAAGAAATCCTGGAAATGTCTGCGGGAAACCGGCGCATAAAGCGGGCCGGCGTCCCGCGCTAACGATTCAGAAGCTGGGCGATGAGTGTCGCGTGTCGTACCTGCTGCCGCGTCGCCGTGAGGCGGGCGGCACGGACGATCGCGGAAAGATCGTCGACAGCCCTCGCAAAGTCCTGATTCATAATAACATAATCGAATTCGCCGCAGTGCCGCATCTCCTCGCGCGCTGCCTCGAGCCGGCGCACGATGACTTCGGGCGCGTCCTGACCCCGCTTCTCGAGGCGCTCCTTGAGCGAGGCCAGCGACGGCGGCAGGATGAAGATGTGGACCGCTTCGGGGATCAGCTGGCGGACCTGCTGCGCGCCCTGCCAGTCGATTTCGAGCAGGACGTCGTGCCCGTGCTGGACTTCCTGCTTGAGCCAGGTCGCCGAAGTCGCATACCAATGGCCGTGCACGTGCGCGTGCTCGAGGAATTCGCCGCGGGCGTTGAGCGCCATGAATGCGGCCTCGTCGACGAAGTGATAGTGGATGCCATCCTGCTCGCCGGGACGCGGCGCCCGCGTCGTGTAGGACACCGAGAGTCGTATCCCCGGCTCGCGCTCAAGGAGCGAGCGGACGAGGCTCGTCTTGCCCCCGCCCGAGGGCGCCGCGAGGACGAACAGGCAGCCGGAAGCCGGCGGGGCCTTGGTGACGATGGGCAGGACGCTCACTTTGGGGTTTCTATTCTACGTTTTGAACCTGTTCGCGCATCTGCTCGATCAGCACCTTGAGCTCGAGCGATACACGGGAAATTTCGGCGTCCACCGACTTGCTGCCCAGCGTGTTCGCTTCGCGATGCAATTCCTGCGCGAGAAAGTCGAGCCGCTTGCCGGCGCTGCCGCCCGCGGCCAGCACCCGCCTGACCTCGGCCACGTGCGTCGTCAGCCGCGACAGCTCCTCGGCGACGTCGATCCTCGTGGCGAACAGTGCGAATTCCTGCTTGATGCGATCCTCGTTCGGGTCGAGCTCTGCTTCCCGGAGCCTTTGCGCGAGCTTGTCATTGAACGCCGCGTGGATCGCGGGGATGCGCGGCGTTACGCGTTCGACCTGCGCCTCGATGCCGTCGCAGCTCGCTGCGAGAACGGCCTCGACCGTAGCACCTTCGCGTCGGCGCGACGCCGCCAGGTCCGACACGGCCCGGTCGACGAGCGCCATCACTGTGGCGGCGAGTTCTTCGGCGGGCACCGTCGGCTCGGCCATGACGCCGGGCCAGCGCAGGACCTCGTTGACCGTCAGCGGCGTGGCGGAGGGGATCGTGCGCAGTACCTGCGAGGCGGCATGGGCAAGTTGTTCCACCCGGGAGGAATCGACGGCCAGCGTGGCGGCGCCCGGGGAGGACCGGTTCAGGGCCACACGGCATTCCACCTTGCCGCGCTTCAATTCGCCGGCGAGCCGTTCGCGCATTGCGGGCTCAAGGTGGCGCAAATCGTCCGGAAGCTTGACGGTGACGTCCAGGTACCGGTGGTTCACCGACCGCAACTCGACCGAGAGAGACAGGCCCGGCAATTCGGCGGCCTCCGCTGCAAAGCCGGTCATGCTGAGGATCATCGGAAGGTTCCTGGACCGCCGCGCAACGTCTGGATCCGGCGACGTTTTGGCGCGTTTGGGGGACTTGGCCACGTTTTTGCAAGCAATTGCGAGGCTCGCAAACACGATTCCTTTACTTTGGCTGCCGGCCTGCCGAGAATGTAAGCGCTATCCGGGCTTGGCGCAAGCTGCGACAATGGCCGCTGGCACGCGATTTGCGCCTCATTGAAAAAATCACGAGCCGGGCAAGGTGACTGCCGGCACCGAAGATTCGTTCCGAGACGCCCCGAAACCTGCAAAACTGAACTGATGGCCGTCACCAACCAAGCTCTCGTCGGGGGCTACCAGCTGCTGAACTACCGGATCGACCGGCAGATCAGCCGTGGTGGCTTTTCAATCGTCTATCGCGCGTTCGACGAAACCGGCGCGCCGGTGGCCATCAAGGAATACCTGCCGTCCTCGCTGGTGCTGCGAACCGAGGGCGACATCGTGCGCGCAAGCTCGGCCGAGAACCTGACGTCGTTCCGGTATGGAATGAAGTGCTTCTTCGAGGAAGGCCGCGCGCTCGCTAAGATCAACCACCCCAACGTTGTGCGCGTGCTGAATTTCTTCCGCGCCAACGAGACGGTGTATATGGTGATGCGCTATGAGCGAGGACGCACGCTGCAGCAGCAAATCCAGATGCGCCAGGACCAGATGTCCGAACGCCTGGTCCGGCACGTGTTCATGCATCTGCTGAACGGCCTGCGCGAAGTCCACACGCACAAGCTCCTGCACCTCGACATCAAGCCCGCCAACATCTATCTGCGTACCGACGGCACGCCGGTTCTGCTCGACTTCGGCGCCGCACGGCAAACGCTGACCAGCGGACGTCCCAAGCTCGCGCCGATGTATACGCCCGGCTTCGCGGCGCCCGAGCAATACCGCGAGCCCGACCGCCTCGGTCCCTGGACGGACGTGTATGGCGTCGGCGCGTCGATGTTCGCGTGCCTCGCCGCTTTTGCGCCACAGGCCGCGGATGCACGCGTGCAGGAGGACCACCTGGTGTCGGCCAAGAAGATCTGGGCGGGCCAGTACTCGGAGAACATCCTCGAGGTAATCGACTGGTGCCTGCGCCTCGATCCGCTCGAGCGTCCGCAAAGCGTGTTCGCGCTGCAGAAGGCCATTCGCGACATTCCCCAGACGAAGCGCAAGCTCACGTTCATGGGCAATCTCAAGAAGAT
>Ga0302323_100002895_pt1 | contig 13958 bp, 16 predicted proteins | sample Fen_T0_3_FD_201950 | JGI IMG/M metagenome (GOLD analysis project Ga0302323, IMG submission 201950) | Peat permafrost microbial communities from Stordalen Mire near Abisko, Sweden - Fen_T0_3 | ecosystem: Environmental > Terrestrial > Soil > Wetlands > Permafrost | place: Sweden: Abisko... | reverse complement strand
TTGTCGGCGTAGCCTCGGTTCTCGACCTTGCCTATCTCCTCCACCATTGCCCGACGAACGGGCTCGGGCGCCATCTCATCATTTTCGCCGATGCCGAAGTCGATCAGCTTGCGATCGGGAAAGTCGGCCAGTGCGGCGCGCTTGGCTCGTTTGATCTTCTCGAACTTGTATATGACGGTGGACTTGCCATAGTTCTCTCCACCGATGCGCTCGGCGAATAACTTTTGAACGTACGACTCCGACACTGGCCTCTCCTTCTGTCTGTGTTTCTGCGGTCTCGAAGATAGATGTGGAAGGTCCAATCGGTGTCTAGTAAAAGGGACACCAGGATGTCAAGGATGGATAGGTGATTCTCTCGGATCGGGATATCCGGTCGTGCCTAGCATGGAAACTCTTCGAGATTACCAGCATCACCTGGAATTGAAGGACCCAACCCTCTACATATTCTCCGGGCTCCCGGGGACCGGGAAGACGACCTTGTCCCGGTTGCTGGCGCGGCAGGTCGGTGCTGCTCACATCCGAATCGATACCGTCGAGCAAGCCCTGCGAGAGCTGTGCTTCGTGAAGGTTCGGGGAGAAGGGTATCGTCTGGGATACCGAGTGGCATCCGACATCTTGAGCGTGGGGGTCAGCGTGGTCGCCGACTCCTGCAACCCCATCGCGCTGACCAGGCGCGAGTGGGAACAGGTGGCCTTGGGCGCTGGTGTACGGTACATCAACGTCGAGATCACCTGCCGTGATGTACGAGAGCATCGCAGCAGAGTGGAAACACGCACCTCGACGGTGCCTGGGTTGCGGCTGCCGACCTGGGCAGAGGTCGAGAGCCGCGAATATCACGCTTGGACGGGCGAACGGATCGTTCTCGACACGTCAGGTAGGCCGGAAATTGAGTGTTTCGAGGAGCTGCTATCCCAACTGCGACGAGCGGTTGGATTGGCGGGGTAGCGCTTGTGTTGTCAGGAGGGGCAGTGCCCAAGTGGAGGATAGCAACCGGCTCCGCTGGTCCGTCAAAAATGTTGTGCGACCCAGGCGCTCGGGTAGCACTGACCGCTGGGGGAGCCCGGGTTGAGCTTGCTCAAGGCACCTTGCGAAAGATGCCGGCCCAAAGGAAGGACTTGCCGAAGAGCCCGCTGTCTTCGGGAAGTTCGCGCATTCTGCGCAGGGAAAGAATCTCGAACCGGAGGGCGAAGATTTGACGGAGATCCTCCTCGGTGAAACTGAAACCGCCATGGGTGGATTGCCCTTCGTACGCTTCCCGGTCGCTCAGGGTTGGGCTGCCGTCTCCCGTGGCGAAGCAGGCCAATCCAAAGAGGCCGCCCGGCCGCAGGGCGTGGGAGAGGATGTCAAGGTAGCCCGGCCGCCGGTGGGGCGCTATGTGATGAAAACAACCGCTGTCGTAGACCAGGTCGTAGTGGGCGGCATCGCACCGGAAGTCGAAGATGGACCGGCAATGGAAGCGGGCGGTGCTCGCGAGACTGCTGGCGGCGGCGTGGGCCTGCGCGATGGAGCTCGAAGAAAAATCCACGGCGTCCACGTCGAATCCTCGGGAGGAAAGGAAGTTGGCGTTCCTGCCGTTTCCACACCCCAGCTCCAGGACGTGCATTGGAGGACGGATGGTCGTCGATTCCACGAGCGCGTGCAGGTCTTCGTTGGGGTCGGCGGTGAAGAATGGGCAGCGACGCCGCGGATCCGAATAGAAGTCGGTCCACCACGCCGGCCCACGATCGTCGAGGAGCGAGTCGAGCAGGCCAAGTAGTTCGTCTATCGTCGACACGCGAGGAGCATCCATGTGCGAATGGGCTGCATCCGCTGTGCCAAAGCGTCCCATCGTGGACCTGGTCATGCCCAGCCGAGCGCTTTCTGGTTGGCGCCCTCATTCATCCAGTCTTTCAGCTTGTTGATGGAGTTTTCCAGCGCGGCCCAGGCGCCGGCCTCGATGGGCCGCTTTCGGTGATCCGCCATGATTGCCCGAATCTTGCCGAGACCCGGTGCTCCGTATTGGGCCAGGATATCCCCCGTCCATGGAAAGAACCACAGGTGGAAATGAACAGAGTGCTCCTCTTGCACCAAGGTCAGGAACTCGATACCGACGATGTGTCGGATGGCGATCTCTGTCCGGCGCAAGAAGTCGGCGAATTCCTGGTACTCCTCCGTCCGCATCTCCACGATTCGCTGGATATGTCGGCGGGCTCCGATGACCAGGCAGCCCGGTAGCGGCACGAGGGGATCCTGGTGGACGTAGAAATGATTGCCCTTGGCGATCAGGCCGCCCGGCGGCTGAAGCGAGTGGTTCGCCACCGCACATCCCATGCACTCGTAGCTTCATTCTCGGCCCAGAAAGTCCTGAGGCATCAGAGAGCCTCGGCAATGGAGACGCGTGTGCTTGCGGTCTCGAAGATAGATGTGGAACGCACAGCCGGTGTCTAGTAAAAGGGACGGCGCGATGTTAAGGATGGACAGATGATCCTCTCGGATCGGGATATCCGCTCGCGCCTTCGTGTGGGGGATCTGGTCATCGGGCCGCTCGCCGATGAAGCGGTTCAAATCCAACCGGCCAGCGTGGATCTGCGGCTCGCCGAAGAGTTCGTCATCTTTCACCCGGCTCGGGAGGCGTGCCTCGATCCACGTGATCCCACGACTTTGGTGCGAGCAACTGAGCGTGTGCGTGTCGAGCCCGATCACGGCTTCATCTTGAATCCGGGTGAGTTCGTCCTCGGTTGCACGGTCGAGAGGGTTAGGATTCCCGGAGACCTGGTCGGCGTGGTTGACGGGCGCAGCAGCATTGGCCGGCTCGCGATCGTCGTACATGCGACCGCAGGCTTCATCGACCCCGGTTTCGAGGGCCAGATCACCCTCGAGCTGTCGAACCTCGGCAGGATTCCGGTGAAGCTCTATCCAGGCACGCGCCTCGCCCAGATCGTGCTGCACCAGATGACTTCCGCGGCAGAAGTCCCGTATGGCAACGCGCGCGGCAGCAAGTACCACGAGCAGAGCGGTCCACAAACGAGCCGGATAGGGCGGGACTCCCAGCGGGGCCAAATGCCTTCGAGATAGCCAGGAATGACCTTCATAGAAAAACTTCAAGATGCTTGGACACGCAACAACTCCCTGCTCTGTGTCGGCCTCGACCCCAATACCGACCGCTTGCCCCCTCACTTACGGGGCAAGCCGAACGCGATCTTCGAGTTCTGCAAGGGAATCGTCGACGCCACTGCCGATCTCGTCTGTGCCTTCAAACCGCAGATTGCCTATTTCGCGGCCGCGTCCGCCGAAGCGCAACTGGAGGTACTCATTGGTCACATCCACTGCACCTACCCGAAGATTCCCGTCATCCTGGATGCCAAGCGCGGTGACATCGGTGCGACCGTCCATCAGTATGCGAGGGAGGCGTTCGATCGCTACCGGTCCGACGCGCTTACCGTGAATCCGTACATGGGTTTCGATTCCATCGAACCATTTCTCGGCTACCCCGACCACGGCATCATCGTGCTTTGCCGCACCTCCAACCCCGGCGGAGCGGATTTGCAGAACCTCACGATCGCTGACGGCCGCAAGCTGTACCAGTATGTCGCCGAACTCGTCGCGAACAAGTGGAACACGCATGGCCAGGCCGCGCTGGTGGTCGGTGCGACTTTTTCGTCCGAGCTCGGTGATGTTCGTGGGATGGTCGGTGATCTCCCATTGCTGGTACCGGGAATTGGCGCGCAAGGGGGCGACATAAGAGCCACGGTGGTGGCCGGCCAGAGCTCGTCGGGCGCCGGTCTGATCATCAACTCGTCGCGCGCGATCCTTTACGTCGACCCAGGAGAGGACTTCGCTGCCGCCGCGCGAGCCGTTGCCCTTGCTACGCGCGACGAGATCAACCGGTACCGTCATGGTTGACCCGATTGGGTGGAAATCGTAGCTCACGATGAAGTTACCGAAAGCTGTACTCTTCGACTTCGGCGACACCATCATCGAGGATGTGTCGTTCACTCCCCGCCGCGGAAACGAAGCACTTCTTCCGTTCATCTCATCGAACCCAAATCAAGTAACCCTCGGCGGGATCGCTGCTCTTGGGCGCAAGATCGACGGGTACCTGCAGGTCCAGCGCGATGTCTCATCGCTCGAGTTTCCGTGTTTTGCCTTTTCGAGAACCCTATACGAGTTGGCTGGTATCGCATTCTCGCTGACGCCCGTGGAGGCGGAGCTGACCTTCTGGAAAGCCGCGGAAGATTCACGGCTGCAACCGAATGTGGTCGAGGTCCTGCGCTGGCTCTCGTCCCAAGACGTCCCGATGGGCGTGGTGAGCAATTGCACCTTTTCGGGACCGGTGCTCGAATACGAGTTGCGGAAGCACAATGTCTTGGATTTCCTGAAGTTCGTGATTTCGAGTGCTGACTACGGCATCCGGAAGCCGCATCGACTGATCTTCGAAACGGCGGCGGCGAAGATCGGCGCCGATCCGAGTGGCATCTGGTTCGTAGGGGATTTCTTGAAAAATGACGTGATCGGATCGCGTGCGTGCGGCATGCAACCGGTGTGGTTCAATCCGAAGGGCGCGCAAGCGGGAACGTCCGAGGGCGGCATCGAGATCCGATCGTACGTCGAGCTGCTGCGAATCTTGACGGCCTGCTGTCGACCAACTCCATGAGTCTTAGGATCGCCGCCTTTCAGTTTTCGACCAAGCCAGCGATCGAAGAGAACCTTCGCTCCCTGGAGCGCGGGATCATTCGGGCCTCCGAAAACGGCGTGCATCTGCTGTTGACCCAGGAGTGCGCCCTGACAGGTTATCCTCCTGTCGAGATTCCGACGACGTCGTTCATCAAGCGGTCCGAGCTGGAAGATGCGCTCGACAGGTTGCGGGGGCTGGCAGTCGAGAGAGCGCTCAACCTCGTGGTAGGCACCGCCTGCTGGCTTGATTCGAGGTGGAGAAACTCGCTGGTCGTTCTCGATCCCGGAAAGGGCAGGGCGTTTCGCTATGACAAGCGAGCGCTCTGGGGTTGGGATCGGGACAACTTCACCGAGGGAACGGCCGCGGGGATCCTCGATATCCAGGGTGTGAAGGTTGGCCTGGGGATCTGTTTTGAGATCCGGTTCCCTGAGTACTTTCGTGAGATGTTCGACGCGGCAGTCGAGGTCGCGCTGGTTTCATTTTGTGACGTCGCGCTGAAGGCAAATCCCGCGCGACGAAGCATCATTCGTTCTCACCTGGTGACACGCGCCGTGGAGAACGCCTTTCACGTGGTTTCGGCCAACACGGTGGCTATTGGCCAGACTGCCCCGACGATGGTGGTCTCGCCCGATGGGAGCGTCCTGTGCGAAGCAAGCGACAGGGAAGAGGACCTGATCTATTTCGACTACCAACGTGGCGAACCGAACTTCGGCCGACGAGGGCGGATCGATGTGTCGCGAGCTCTGCGGAGCACGATGCGCTGAACACGGGCGTTCGGGAGTGTGATTCGCCATGAAGATTGATCTTGATTTACTGGAGTACAGGTTCCTTCACAAACCCCTGCTAATCGGCGGCAAGGCCATGGAGTACTATGACCTGCGTCTGGCGGGGGCCGACGTCGACTTTGTTGTCAGAAACGATGACCACGCCAATCTCGTTGCAAAGTACCCTGGACACGTCAGGAACGTGTATGGCGATATTGGCGTCTGTGTGGACGGATTCGAACTGTGGAACCGGATTCTGCTCTTTCCGTACGAATTTCTGTCGTTGGCAGCCCGAGAGGAAGACAACTTCCTGGTGGTCTCCCTGGAAAGACTGCTGTTCCTGAAGACGCTGGCGATCTCCGTTGAAAAGAATGGGCGGGACGTGCGGTTGATCGTAAGAAAGATCAATGCCATCCAGTACGGGAAAGATGGGCGGTTCGGGGCCGACCATTTCATCGGATCAATCCGTGGGTAGTCTGCCCATCAGTAGTCGGACGAAACCGCGTTCGGCTTCGAGATCGTACGCCAGAAGGGCCAGGTAAGCCGTGAGTCTCTCGTTGGTGCTGAAGGCGCTTCTTGGCTTCGTCATCGTCCTGCTCGTGCAACTGTTCGCACGTAGCAAGCACTACTACGTGGCGGCGTTAGTCCCGCTCTTTCCCTCGCTGGGGATCTTTTCCTACTACTTCGTGGGAAATGAGCAGGGGCCGGAGAAACTGCAAGAGACCATCCTCTTTGGAATGTTGTCCCTACTGACCTATTTTAGCTTTCTTCTCGCCCTGCTGATCGGTGTCCGCCACTTCAAAGTGGGAACGTCTCTGATTGTTGCCTCGGGTGCGTGGTTCGCTGTCGCCGCAGCGCAGATCAAGGCGTGGCCTTGGATCAAAGGGCTGTTTCGGCTTTAGCAGCCGGGTGTGACGGAGACCAGGCTAGGGTTTCGCATGAAGTTTTCGGTACACGTACATACCGACGGTCATCGCGGCCACAAACACCACCGCTTTGACATTCAGGCCGCCCGCCGCGACGATGGCGGGCCCAGGGCAGTACCCCGCCAGCCCCCAGCCGATACCAAAGATCGTCGAGCCCGCCAGTAGCCTACCGCCGATTAACTCCGCGGGTGCGGGTTTGAACGCAGGAGCGAACACCGGCGCGGACCGGCGGCCAATCAGTCGCAGCAGCACCGCGTGCACGCCGATTGCGCCGCCCATCACGAGCGCGAGGCTCGCGTCCCACTCCCTCACGTTGAGAAAGCCGATCACCTTCTCCGGCCGTGTCATCCCCGATATGACCAGGCCCAGGGCGAACAGCGCGCCTGCTGCCAATGCCGCCAGGTTGCCCTTCACGACAACGCCCTCAGGGCCAGCACCGTGAGCACGCCCGCCAGGATGAACGTCAACGTTGCGACCACCGAGCGCAGCTCGAAGTGGCTAATGCCGCAAACCCCGTGGCCCGACGTGCAGCCTCCGCCCAGTTGGGTGCCATAGCCAACAAGAAGGCCCGCGACGAGCATCCTGCCCAGGCCGCCTTGCGCCTGCCCCAACAGCTCTGGAGCGAAGAGCCGTGACGCCAACCCGGCCACCACGAGGCCCGCCAAGAAAGAGGCCCGGAAAGTCCGGTCGCGCGCCCTGGGGTGAAAGAGACCGGCCCACAAGCCGCTGATGCCGGCTCGCCGTCCGTGCGTGAGGAGTACGAGTGAGGCCGCCAGGCCGATGAGGACGCCGCCAATGAGCGCGGGCACAGGCGTGAAGTTGTGCATGGTGTCTATTGTACGAGATGATGCGGCAAGCGTCGACGCCTCGAAGTGGCGGAAGCCATTGGCCTGTGCGAGGCATCTGCGATGCAATACACCTGTTCAGAAGCGCCTCGGCCGACGGATCCGCCGTTACGGCCCTTGGGTTGGCGATGCTGTGCCCTTTCGCGTAGCCGCGGAACCGGCTTGACCATACGACGTCCTGTATACTAGACGGTGGGCATGCCTCAACCTTCTCAATTAGAGCCGCATGCGGATAGTGCGAGTCAGTGGCAAGACACCCAAGGGCTGGTTCGCTGGGCCGTGGAACTCGACGCTGGCTGTTTCTGTGGGATACGCCAACGCCGGTGTCGACGAGCCCCATCTCCATACGCGCATCACCGAAATCTACCTGGTGGCCAAGGGAACCGCCACCATGCGGATCGAAGAGGAAACCGTCCGATTATCCGCTGGCGACGCCATCTTCGTTGAGCCGGGCGAGGCGCATACCTTCCTCGAAAGCTCGCAGGACTACTTCCATTTCGTCGTCCACACCCCCGGACTGTCAGGGAACGGAGCCAGCGCCGAGAAACAGGTGGTGTCGCGCGCTCGATTGGGGCTCAATGGTTTGCCCAGCGTGCGCACAATAGATCCTCTGCCGGAGATTCGAGCCATGGACATTCGTTCCCACAACCGCGAAGCATGGAACCAAGAAGTCGAAAAGGGCAACCGGTGGACCATCCCGTCGAGCCCCGAACGGATGGCCGGCGCCAGGCGGGGCGAGTGGTCCGTGCTGCTGACCCCCTCCATTCCTGTCCCGGCCGATTGGTTTCCTCGCCTGGAAGGACTGGACCTGCTTGCCTTGGCCAGCGGTGGCGGACAGCAGGCTCCTCTCTTCGCTGCCGCGGGCGCTCGGGTGACCGTGCTGGACAATTCACCCAGCCAGCTTGCGCGCGACCGTGAGGTGGCCGAACGGGAAAACCTGACCCTGCGCCTGGTCGAGGGCGATATGCGCGACCTTTCTGTGTTCCCTGACGGCAGTTTCGATCTGGTCTTCCATCCGGTCTCGAACACCTTCGTCGATGACGTTCGGCCGGTGTGGAAAGAGTCTTTTCGGGTGTTGCGCCCAGGCGCGACCTTGCTCGCGGGCTTCACCAATCCGGTCCTGTATTTGTTCGATGCGGAAAAGCTGGAGCGGGACGAGCTGGCGGTGAAACACCGCCTACCTTACTCGGACCTTGCAGATATGGAGCCGGCGGCTCTGCGCCAGTGGATCGCTGACCAACGCCCCCTCGAGTGGAGCCACACCCTCGACGAGCAAATTGGTGGCCAGCTTGCCGCGGGGTTCCTCTTGGCAGGTTTCTACGAGGACCACGATCACACCCGGATCCTGGGCCAGTTCCTGCCCACGTTCATCGCTACTAGGGCGGTCAAGCCGCCGCGATAGCGTGTCGGAGTCAAGGGTGAAGGGACAAGCAGACGACGCCACACGCCCGTATGGCACCAATGGGGCCATCAGAACCTGAACTTGGTTCCCGACAAGCGTTCGGCGAACCGCCGCATATCATCGAGATCTTCGGCTTCGTTGTGCGCCTCGTGAGTCACCGCGAGGCATCGGAAATGCCTCAGCAGAGCTGTGCGTGCTTTGGCTGGCGTGAAAGCAGACTTGCGTTTGGTCATACTAAAGGCAAGAATGGCAACGTGACGAATCGAGCCTTCTGGTTGAATGAGCTGGAGATAGCCTTTGCCTCGAGGTCGGTGGTTTGGCTTGGTGGCGTCCGTCGCGTCGGCAAGACGACGCTCGTGCGTTCACTGCCCGGCGTTCGCTACTTCGACTGCGAGCTGGTCCGGGTGCGGCGTGCACTCGACGAGCCCGAGCTCTTCTGGCGCGACCAACCGGCGGGATCGGTGGTCGCCCTCGACGAGATCCATCGATTGACGAATCCCTCGGAGGTGCTGAAGGTCGCCGCCGACCACTTCCCCAAGGTGCGCGTCGTTGCCACCGGGTCGTCGACTTTGGTGGCAAAGCGAAAATTCAAGGACAGTCTCACCGGGCGCAAGCGTGAGGTTTGGCTGACGCCGATGGTTGCCGCGGATTTCGGGGCATTCGGCAGCACGGATCTCGACCGGCGCATGCTACACGGTGGGTTGCCTCCGTTCTTTCTCGCTCCGCGCGTCGACGACAAGGACTACGAGGAGTGGATGAGCTCGTATTGGGCGAAGGATCTCTCCGAGCTTTTCGTCGTCGACAAGCGCACGGCCTTCATGAAGTTCGCGGAGTTGATCTTCGCGCAAAGCGGCGGTCTGTTCGAGGCCCAGTCGTTCGCGGCTCCGTGCGAGGTGTCGCGAACGACGGTGCAAAGCTATCTCTCGATCCTAGAAACGACACTGCTCGCCACGGTGGTCCGGCCCTATCATGGTGGAGGTGCCGCCGAGATCCGGACCCAGCCTAAAGTTTACGCGTTCGACACCGGATTCGTCGCCTATCATCGTGGCTGGGACTCGCTGCGCGACGAAGACCGCGGTCAGCTCCTAGAGCACCTCGTCCTTGGGGAGATCGTCGCGCGGTTCGGAGTTTCACGCTTACACTACTGGCGCGACAAGCAGCAACACGAGGTCGACTTCGTGCTCGAGGTTGCTCGCCGTCGCGATGTCGTGGCGATCGAATGCAAGAGCGCCGCCCAGAAGTTCGTCCCTGCGGGCCTGCTGGCATTTCGCAGGCGACATCCCCGCGGGAGAAACCTCGTCGTCACGCTACGGGACACCGACGAGCACAAGCGCTCCTTTGGTGAGATCGAGGTGGATTTCGTCCCCTACCTCAAGCTGCCGCGTCTGCTTGACAAGCTGCGAGGGCAGGAAGCGTGAAACCTTCGAGTCGTTCGGAAAGTCCCCCCATCGGTCTGTGCTTACAAGCGGGATGAAGATTCGCGATCGACTGGATAAAGCCCCAGCAAATAGCTACAGTCGGCCCCGATGGAAACGCAACCTGGCCCCCCGACGGACGTCGTTTCTGTGATGGCCCGCCTGCACCGTCCCAAGCGGATGGTGGTGACTGCGGGCATGCCCTACGCCAACGGCCCGTTGCACCTGGCCACCTGGCGGGCGCGCACCTGCCGGCGGACATCTACGCCAGGTATTCCGGCATGCTGATTGGGCGGGAGACTGGCATGCGCACTGGCTCTCGCCCACCGAGCTGCGCGAGCTGCCCAAGCACGCCCCTATGAGCGCGTTCACGGATGCGCTCGAGGCTGGTGATCTGGACGCCGTCAGGGCGTGCCCGAAGGCCGACCTGCACAATCACGGCCCGCTCTGCGGCCATCGCAGCTTTCTGCGCGAACACACCGGCGTCGACATCGCGCCGCTGACGGCGCCGTTGCGTTCAATGGACGAGATGCATCGTTGGTTCGCGGCGAAAATTGCACCGGCTTTCGCGACGTATGACAAGCGCGCAGCGTGGCTGCTCGGCTGGGAAGCGGCTTTCTTGCAAGCGCTGGCCGACGGCGTAACGCGCATCGAATTCGGCGATGATGTTTGGGCGATCACCCAGGGGCTTGGCGGCGCCGCCGAGATGCGCGACTCGCTATCGAATTTGCATGCCCGCGTGGCACCGCAGGTCGAATGGATTCCGGTGTTGGGGATGTCGCGGCACTGTTCGATCGAGGCGTTGGATCGATGGCTGTCACCGTTCCTAGAGTTGGGATTGACCGGCTCGTTCGACCTCTCGGGCGATGAGTTGGCACAGCCGATCGAAGTGTTCGCACCTCTCTACGCTAAGGCGAAGGCGGCGGGCCTACGCCTGAAAGCGCATGTTGGCGAGTGGGGAACAGCGGACGACGTGCGACGCGCTGTCGAACTCCTCGAGCTGGACGAGGTACAGCACGGCATCGCTGCGGCGGACGATCCGGCTGTCATGCGTTTCCTCGCCGACAACCGCATCCGGCTGAACATCTGCCCGACCTCGAACGTGATGCTGGGCCGCGTGGAAAATCTTGCTGCACATCCTATTCGAAAGTTGTTCCACGCGGGCGTGGTCGTCACGGTGAACACCGACGATGTGCTGTTCTTCGGCAACGGCGTATCGGAAGAATTCCTCGCTCTGCACCGCGCTGGCGTCCTCACGGCGCACGAGCTTGATGAGATCCGGACGAATGGATTGGACGACATGCGGGGAACTGGCCAAGCCGGGCCTGACCGAAACGGCGAGCAGTCAAAGAAGCCCTGACGAAGCAAATGTTGCCGGTGAGGCTGGGCTGCTGCGCTGGCAACAGTTCAGCAGACGGCGGGAAGGTCGACGTGCGCGGTCAAGATCTCGGCGACCTCTCGGCGAAGGGGAGATTACATTGCATTTTGCATCCTGCATCTTGCATCATTAGACGCCATGGATACCATTCCACCCTTCCAAGACAAAAACATTGTCCTCGGAGTGTGCGGCGGAATTGCCGCTTACAAGGTCGCTGATCTTGCCAGCAAGTTGACCCAGGCCGGTGCGCTGGTCGATGTGATCCTGACTGAATCAGGACGGTGGCGAGCCCGGGCGCGATTCCCGACGAGCGCAACGCTGCCACGCGACCAGCAACGTCACGAAGCACTCTCCGCGCGACCGGCTTTCCTTCGAGTAGTCTGGCTGTGATTTGGGCTGTCATGGGACCTCCTATGGGTTGGGCCCAGACGCGCGGCTCGAAAATCGCTGCTTCCCGGTGGTCGCTTCCACCTTTTCGCGTCAGTCACAGCGAAGGTCACAGATACCACCGGTACCAGGCGGCGGCAAGGAGTCCCAGTGTGGCTGCTTCGATCCCGTCACCCACGCGGAGAAGCCCTTGCGACGACTACCCTTCAAGCCTTGCGCAACACAAAGTACGACCGCTTGGTTGCGACCTCGACGTCCGGATAGGGACACCGTTCCAGAATGTCCACGACGTGAAACCCGAGGCGCAGGACGAGCTCCCTCACCTCGTCGACCCGGAACAGGTAGAACGTGAGGGGATCGATGTCTCGTTCGAGAAATGAACGCACCGTGATCTCGTCCTCCACCTCGCGGACGTGGAAGGTGAAGAGGAACAGCCCTTGAGGCGCGAGCACGCGAAGTACTTCGCGAAAGATGGCCTCGACCTCGGCCAGTGGATAGTTGACGATTGCGTAGTAGGCCACGACGGCAGGGAAGGATTCGTCATCAAAGGTCAGTCGAAAGAAGTCCTCTACCTGAAACGCACCATCCGGGAACAGCCGTCGGGCGCACTCGACCATCTTTGGAGAGACGTCGGTTCCCAGGCAGCGAACACCTAGCTTGTCCAGGTAGCCCGAGACCTCGCCGGGGCCCCCTCCGATCTCGAGAATCCTCGTCGTTGGTGCGATCTGCGACGCGAACCACGCGAGGATGATGCGGTCAAAATGCTTCTTCTCGATTTCGTTCCAGAACTTCGCCGCGTAGGCTTCTGCGACGGCATCGTAAGCCGCCCCGACATAGCCTCGCCGGTCCTGCTGTCTTTGCTCTGACATGGGTTAGCCTCCTCGAAGGTGCGACCATGGTGTCACCCAGGACGCTTGTGCTAGCTCGGCGTGAAGCTCATCGAGGGTGGCGTAGCGGCGATAGGCCAAGTCTTCAATCGCGGACGCGATGCGCTTGATGTCCGGTACGAAGATGACTCGCAGGCCCGCGGCATGCGCGGACTTGATGCCGTGATCGGAGTCCTCGACGGCGATGGCGTCGTCGGGCGCGGCGCGAAGCTCGGACAGTGCGCGCAGATAGACGTCGGGGGCGGGCTTGGCGTTCGGTACGGCATCGCCGCCAATGACCGCGCCGAAGTAGTGCGCGATGCCTGCTCGCCGAAGATTGTCCATGGCGGTGGCGGTGCGCGTGGACGTGGCGACAGCCATGGTTGTTCCCCGCCGATGAAGGTACGCCAGCAGCTTCAGCACGCCTGACTTGATGGGCACTCCGTCCTGGTCGATTCGCGCCCGAAAAAGCTCGCCTCCTCGCCGCAAGACCTGTTCGGGGTCGGGGCCTGTGGGAACCAACTGGCCGAAATACGCGCGAGTCTCCTTGCTCGCCAGGCCGATGACGAATTCGAGGGCCTGCAGTGGAATCTGCACGCCGTGTTCGGAAAAGGCCGTTGCCAAGGCGTCGATGGCAAGCTGCTCGGTGCCGAACAGCGTGCCGTCCATGTCGAAAACGACGGTGGAAAAGTGCAGATCCATGACTTCGTCGCGTACCCTAAGCAATCGGGGTGCCTGTTCGACCGACGGGGCCCACAGCCGCGTCTGAAATGCCTAGAGACCGAGGTCCTCGTCGAGGCCGAGCATGACGTTCATGCTTTGCACGGCCGCGCCCGAGGCACCCTTGCCCAGGTTGTCGAAGCGGGCTACCACCAATACTTGGTCGTCGTTGCCGAACACCAAGAGATCGAGGCGGTTGCTGCCGTTGCACGCCATGGGGTCGAGGAATCCGCCGTCGAGCACAGCGTCGCTGCCCAGGGGCAGGACCTTGACGAAGCGCTCACCTTGGTAGCGATCCGTCAGCGTCTGATGCACGTCGCGGATGGAGACTTTGCCGGCCAGCAGGCGCGGCAGCAGCGGTACCGAAACCGCCATGCCTTGGTAATAGTCGCCTACCACGGGCATGAACAGGGGCGGTCCCGCCAGGCCCGTGTGCTTGTGCATCTCGGGCAGGTGCTTGTGCTTCAGCGTGAGTGCGTACGGGCGTGGGGCGTGCAGCTTGTCCTGGCGGGTGCGCGGCCCCTCGTGGACTGCGATGAGCTTTTTCCCGGCCCCGCTGTAGCCCGACAGCGAGTGACAGGTCAGCGGATAGTCCCTGGGC